>OGCL01001679.1_pt1 | contig 17861 bp, 14 predicted proteins | sample 1570041 | NCBI WGS metagenome assembly OGCL01 (sample SAMN06266162, study PRJEB24511) | hot springs metagenome | isolation source: Hot spring water | place: South Africa: Limpopo | collected 2015-06-22
TGTCTGGCGGGTAGCAAAGTCGCTTTGATACTGAACGTCGTACCCATCGTCGAACCGCGATACTCGAAACCATACGGCCAATCGTCGGCTACTTTTTCCGCGCAGCCCCCCACCAACAAAAAAACGAGGAGCAGGACGAACCATGCTCCTCGTTTCGATAAATCTCGTTTCATAACCCATGCCTTGTTTTCGTCCTAGCCTTCCTTGGCCGTGACGAAAACACGTTAAAATTAACCGCCAAAGTCGTCCAAGAAGATGTGATCCCGTTCCACACCCAATTCCAACAACATATTGATCACGGCGTTGTTCATGACCGGCGGGCCGCACATATAGTATTCGCAGTCTTCCGGCGCCGGATGATTTTTCAAGTAGTTTTCATACAATACATTGTGAATGAAGCCGGTGTAACCTTGCCAGTTATCTTCCGGTAGCGGGTCAGACAACGCGCAATGCCACACGAAGTTTGGATTTTCCCGCTGTAGCATGTCGAAATCTTCGACGTAAAACATTTCGCGTTTACTGCGCGCGCCATACCAGAAGGTAATTTTTCGTTTGGTTTTAATACGGCGTAATTGGTCGAAGATATGCGAACGCATCGGCGCCATCCCCGCGCCACCACCAATGAAGACCATTTCCTTATCAGTATCTTGCGCGAAGAACTCACCAAAGGGACCAGAAATCGTCACTTTGTCGCCGGGCTTCAAACTGAAAATATACGATGACATAACACCCGGTGGCGCATTCGGTGCACTCGGTGGAGGAGTCGCGATACGCACGTTGAGCATGATGATACCTTTTTCTTCCGGGTAGTTCGCCATCGAATAAGCGCGCATCGCCGGTTCTTCGACGTGTGACTCATAGCGCCACAAGTTGAAACGATCCCAATCGCCGCGATACTGCTCCTCGATATCGAAGTCGGTGAATTTGGCGTCATAGGCCGGACATTCGATCTGAATATAGCCCCCAGCGCGGAAATCGACATTTTCACCCGGAGGCAGCTCGAGCACGAGCTCCTTGATGAACGTCGCGACGTTGTGGTTCGAACGAACCGTGCACTCCCATTTCTTGACGCCAAAGACTTCCTCGGGAACATGGATTTTCATGTTCTGCTTGCACGTCACTTGGCAGGACAGTCGCTCGCCTTCGCGCGCTTCGCGTTTTGTAATATGAGACAGCTCCGTTGCGAGAATTTCGCCGCCCCCCGACTCAACTTTAACCTTACACTGACCGCAGGTACCGCCTCCACCACACGCGGAAGCGACGAACAGGCCATGATCCGCCAACGCGGTCAGCAGTTTGGAACCTGGGGCGACGTGGATGGTTTTTTCGTCATTGATCAAAATTTCGACATCACCGGCTGGCATCAATTTCTTTTTCGCGCCTAAAATCAAATACACCAGCGCAATGACGATCGCGGTGAAAAAAATCACTCCTAATGGGATTTCCAGCATTCCGATACCTTTTTTAAAGTTGAATTCCAGAGAAGGCCATAAAGCCGAGCGACATCAAACCCGCAGTCAAAAAGGTGATCCCCAAACCTTGCAAACCGGCCGGAACATCACTGTATTTGAGTTTTTCACGGACACCTGCCATCAAGGTAATGGCCAAGGCCCAACCAAAACCACTGCCGACGCCATAGACCACACTTTCACCAAAGCTATAATCGCGTTCAATCATGAACAAACTACCGCCCAAAATCGCACAATTCACGGTGATCAGCGGCAAGAAAATACCCAACGCGTGATAGAGCGCCGGAAAATACTTGTCGAGCACCATTTCCAAAATCTGCACGATGGCCGCGATCACGCCAATACAGCTCAATAGCGACAAAAAACTCAAATCAACACCGGACATTCCCATCCACGATAATGCATTTTCTTTGAGCAATGCGTGATAGATGAAGTTGTTCGCTGGCACGGTCAAAGTTTGCACCAACATCACGGCAATGCCCAAGCCAATGGCGGTGGAAATTTTCTTGGAGACGGCCAAAAAAGTGCACATCCCCAAAAAGAACGACAACGCGAGGTTTTCGATGAAAACCGACTTCACGAAAAGACTGAGATATGCTTCCATCAGTGATGCGCCTCCCCATGCGCGATCGCCATGATTTTGAACTCATCGTGTTCGACTTGTGCGGGTTTCCAGGAACGCACGCCCCAAATGATCAAACCGATGATAAAAAACGCGCTGGGCGGCAACAACATTAAACCATTCGGCACATACCAACCGCCATTTTTAACGAGCGGCAAAATCTCGATACCCAGCCAACTACCCGATCCCAGAATTTCCCGAACTGTCGCAACGGTCACTAGAATAAGACTATAACCCAAACCATTACCGATGCCGTCGTAGAAACTTTGCAGCGGCGGTTCTTTCATCGCATAACCTTCCGCGCGCCCCATGACGATGCAGTTGGTGATGATCAAACCCACGAACACCGATAATTGCTTGCTGATGTCATAAGCAAAAGCCTTAAGGATTTGATCGACTACAATTACCAACGAGGCGATGATTGTCATCTGTACGATGATACGGATACTTCCTGGGATGTGCATGCGGATGAAACTGATCGCCGCACTCGAACACGCGGTCACCGAAGTCAGTGCAATAGCCATGATCAACGAGGTGGACATTTTTGAAGTCACTGCCAAGGCTGAACAAATACCCAATACCTGTAACGTGATCGGATTGTTGTTGATCAGAGGTTCGGTCAGTATTTTTTTGATGTGATGACTCATAACTCACCTTCAACTTTTGTTTTTGAGTTTTTCCAAATAGGGCGCAAAGCCTTCGCCGCTCATCCAATAACGGATCAGATTGCTGACGCCGGTACTGGTCAATGTCGCACCAGCTAAACCATCAACTTTGTATTCGGATCCAGGTTTAGCAGGATCCACCGTACCCTTAACTAAAGCCAAGACGGGTTCGCCTTGTTCGTTGTAAATTTTTTTACCACGCCACAACGCACGCCATGTCGGATTGACCACTTCACCGCCTAGCCCCGGCGTTTCCGCTTGATCGTAGAAGTTGATGCTTTGCACGGTCTGACCATCGGCATCGAGCGCCAAGAAACCGTACATCGTTGACCAAAGCCCATAGCCATTGATCGGCAAAATCACTGATTTGATCGCGTCACCCTCCTTGACGAGATAAATCTTGGCGTATTTGGCTTTGGCGCGAATATGCGCGATGTCTTTTTCGACAGGAATTTTTTCGCTCGTCACCGGATCCTTGGCCGCTTTACGCTGATCGTAGCTATCGGCATCGATGTCGGTCACGTAATCGCCGGTCGCGAGATCCACGAGTTTCGCCTCGATCTTTTCGCGGAAGGCTTGATCGATATTCACGCCCTCTTCCAACAAACCTGCCACATCGAGGATATTCTTTTTCATATCCAAGGATTTATTGTGGAGCTGCAAAGGTTTCAGGCCAACAGCGGCAAACGACACCAATACCGCACACACCAAGCAAACCGCCAACGCGATTGCCAGCGTTTTTTCAAGACTGTCATTGCTCAATTGCAAGACATGGTTCCAATATACCTTGAATTGCGCATAACGCTGACTGAGCGTGGAGCCAGCCTGCCGCGTTTGCTGGTTCGCATTGACAGGATCATTGGGTTGCATGACGTTTCATCCTTCTGCTGATATTGGCTTGAATAACGAAATAATCTATGAGTGGAGCGAACATATTGGAGAATAAAATCGCCAGCATGATCCCTTCCGGGAACGCCGGATTGACGACGCGAATCAGCACCGTCATCACACCGACCAAAATACCGAACAACCAGCGCCCCGTATTGGTCATCGCCGCTGACACGGGATCGGTCGCCATGTAGACCATGCCGAATGCGAAACCACCGATCGTCAAATGCCAATACCACGGCAGCCCAAACATCGGATTGGTCGCGCTACCGATCATGTTGAATAATGATGACATCCCGATCATTCCCAGCAGGACGCCCAGCATGATGCGATAGGAGGCGATACGGGTATACAACAAGAACGCCGCGCCGATCAAACACGCCAGCGTCGAAGTTTCGCCCAAGCAACCGGGTATGAACCCGAAGAACGTTTGCATCCAACTGATATCTGCGGCCTTGATCGCCTCGACGCCACCTTGCGCAGCCAGAGCCAACGGCGTCGCACCACTATAACCATCGACCGCAACCCATACCGAATCGCCAGAAATCGAGGCCGGATAAGCGAAATACAAGAATGCGCGCCCGGTCAATGCGGGATTCAAGAAGTTTTTACCGGTGCCGCCGAACACTTCCTTGCCAATGACGATGCCGAAGGAAATGCCGAGCGCGACTTGCCACAACGGCATACTGGGCGGCATGATCAATGTATAGAGCATGGAGCTGACCAAGAACCCCTCATTGACCTCGTGCTTACGCACCGTCGCGAACAACACTTCCCAGAATCCACCGACCGCCAACGTGACGATGTAGATGGGGAAGAAATACAACATGCCGTGCACCAAACAGGACAGCGGGTTCCATTTGCTGTAACCGAATAACATCATCACGACGCCACGCCAACCCGGCGCCGCTTCCAGGCCTAAGGCTTCCATCGCGACATTGGCTTGATAACCGGTGTTGTACCAAGCCATCAATACACAAAACGCCGTCGCGAACACCACGTAGGTCATCGTGCGTTTGAGGTCGATACCATCGCGAACGTGCGTCGTGCCGCGCGTCACTTCTGCCGGGGTATATAGAAAGGTATCCACCATTTCGTAGATACCGTAATATTTTTCATAGCGGCCGCCTTTTGTGAAATGCGGCTCTATCTTGTCTAGAAAATCTCTCGCCGACATTAGCCTTCCTTCTCGATTTTAGTTAAATTCGCACGCAATACCGGACCAAAATCGTGCTTACCGGGATCGACGAATGTGAACAATGCCAAATCTTCCTCGTCCAATTCCAGGCAGCCCAATAATTGCGCTTGATCGCTGTCGCCGACGACTAATGATTTGAGCAACGGCGTTGCCAGAATATCCATCGGCATCACTTGTTCATAAACACCGATCGGCACGATCGCGCGCGAGCTGCCGTTGCGGTTGGTCGTCAACGGGAATTTGCGCCCGTTGTCGCGATCCTTGGTCGAGGTGTACACATTCAACACAGAATACTTGTCGCGCCCCGGCACGATCCAGCCGAAAAATTCGCGATCACGACCTTCCGGCAAAGCAGAAATTTGTTGATGGTAGCGACCCAAATAATCTGCCCATGCACTTGCCTGATGTCCGTGCAACACCGAACCGGAAACGACGCGCTGTTCGCCAGGTAAGAGTTGATCGTGGACTAATTCGCTAATACACGCGCCGACACGGGTGCGTATCAGGCGCGGATGTTTGACACCCGGCCCCGCCAGCGCGACGACCTGCTCGACACGTAAACGCCCCGTCGTGAACAGCGCGCCAATGGCGATAACGGCCTGGTAATCGAGATACCATACGAATTTATTGGCATTGACTGGGTCAATGAAATGAATGTGCGTACTCGGCAATCCGGCAGGATGCGGACCAGAAAACTCGGCCACGACGACGCGCGCGTCATCGAAGACAGGAATCTGCGCGCCGGTTTTCTTGCAGAGATAAACCTTGCTTGGCGTCAATTGCGCGAGCACGGCCAAACCGTTGACAAAGTCCTGTGCGCGCTCTTTGATAATGACTACTGGATCGGCGGCCAACGGGTTGGTGTCGATCGCGGTGACGAAAATCGAACGCGGTTGGCTATCGACCGCTGGCACCTTGCCATAAGGGCGAGTGCGCAGCGTCGTCCACAACCCAGACTGGATCAAATTTTCACGAATTTGCTCATCGCGCAAACTCGTTAGTTGCACCGGATCGTACGCCGCGAACGTGACTTGCTCGTCACCGCGCAACTCGATGACCACCGATTGCAGCATCCGCCGCTCGCCGCGATGAATTGCTCTGACCAAACCTGCACCTGGCGCAGTAAATTTGACGCCCGGGTTTTTTTTATCTTCGAACAAGACTTGACCAAGCTTGACATAGTCGCCTTCGGCAATTTGCATGGTCGGTTTCAAGCCAACATAATCCGTACCGAGTATGGCGACCCTGCTCACCGGCGCGCCATTTTCGATGACCTGTTCGGGGCTTCCGCTAATCGGAATATCCAAACCTTTAGTGATGGTAAATTGCATAATGAATGGGCCTGTGTATTTCGAGACAAGTTACAGCCAAAACACCCCCTTCTTTCTTCCGCACCCTAAGAAAAGTCAGAGGCTCTTCAAAACGTAAAACGGACTTATTAGACCATATCACTATGATTTTCTCAACGCGCGCCCCGACTCATCCACACTTTTTACACTCCTTTTGACCGTCCATAGCAAAAGACGGAGTGTTCCTCATCGGTAAACAATAACCCAGCATTACACTATGCCTCGTAGATCAAATCGCACGCTGTTCGATTGACACGTAATGGCGCAATGTTTCGCCGATATAGATTTGGCGCGGACGGCAAATATGGAAATCTTTGCCATGAATCATCTCACGCCAGTGTGCGAGCCAGCCCGGCATGCGACCAATCGCAAACAGCACGGTGAACATATTGGTCGGAATTCCCGCTGCGCGCAAAATCAACCCTGAATAAAAATCGACGTTCGGATAGAGCTTGCGCGAAATAAAGTAGTCGTCTTGCAATGCCGCTTCTTCCAACTTTTTCGCAATGTCGAATAAAGGATCGCTAACCCCGGACTTGTTCAACAAACGATCACAATGTTGTTTGAGGATAATCGCGCGGGGGTCGTAGTTTTTATAGACGCGGTGCCCAAACCCCATCAAGCGGTGTGGCGTGTTTTTGTCCTTGGCGAGACGAATAAACTCCGTACCATCCCCGCCCTCTTGATGGATTTGCGTCAGCATTTGGATCACTTGCTGATTGGCACCGCCATGGCGCGACCCCCACAGCGCGGCAATGCCTGCAGAAATCACCGCATAGACATTAGCCAAACTGGAGCCAGCGGTGCGCACCGAGGACGTGCTGCAATTTTGCTCGTGATCAGCATGCAGCACCAAAAACATATCGATCGCGCGCACAATGTCTTCGTCCAATACATAATCACGCACCGGCGAAGCGAACATCATGTTGAGAAAATTTTGCACATAATTCAAACGATGTGATGGGTAAACTAGCGGTTCGCCGATCGATTTTTTATAGGAAAACGCTGCGATCGTGCGCACTTGTGAAACCAGATTGGCAACGATTTGATGTTCTACCGCTTGGTCGAGCTGTTCTGGAACAGGATAGAACGCCGAGAGCGACGCCACCATTGTGGCCAAAATCCCCATCGGATGCGAACCGCGTGGAAAACCGTTGAAGAAGTGATGCATGTCTTCATGGATAATCGACGATTCGTTGAGCGTTTTGGAGAAATCTTGTAATTGTTTGGCAGTTGGCAATTCGCCATGCAATAGCAAATAGGCGACTTCTGTGAAACGCGATCCTGCTGCTAGCTCTTCGATTGGATAACCGCGGTAGCGCAAAATCCCTTTTTCGCCATCGATATAAGTGATACTACTCTGGCATGCGGCAGTGTTGTTGTATCCGCTATCTAGCGTCACATAGCCCGTTTGTGTCCGTAGCATGCTAATATCCAATGCTTTTTCGCCTTCTACTCCTTGATAAGCTGGAAGCTCATAATGCTGTCCTTCCAGGATTAAGGTTGCCGGTTCAATCATTTTCAGACGCTCGCTCATTGCCAAATTCCTCATGCAATTAAAAGTTAAAATAGTCAATATCCGCACAATGTCGCTATCATAAGGGAGCAAAACGCTTTTAAGCTATCTTCACCCTTTACATTTCCCACCATTTTTTAAGGAGATTGTATGTTTTTGACTGAATTACTGAGCAAAAGCCCGAAACTGCGTACGGCAAAAAAATTGACAGCGCGAGCGCGTAAATGCACCGGGACAGAAGCTGAGCAGTTATTTGAACAAGCCTATCAGGCGTATGGAGAAGTGATACAAGGCTATCCGCTTTTGGTCGATGCGTTGTACCACTGGGGATTCGCGCTATATCACCACGCGCAGAAATATCGCGGCGCGCGCGCGGAAGCTTTGTATCGCGACGCGTCCGCAAAGTTCGAATTTTGCCTGCTCGCCAATCCTTCCCATCTTGGTGCGGCGATCGATTGGGGGGCAACCCTGATGGCCTGGGCGCGCGAGCGCCGCGCCACGCCGAACGATGCCTTGTACGAACAGGCACGGCAGCAATTCGAACGCGCCAACGCCATCCAAAAAGCCAGCGCTTCCTATAACCTGGCGTGCCTTCATGCGTTGCGCGGCGAATTCGACGCTTGCCGCGCGATGCTCGAACAAGCGCGCAATCACGGTAGTTTGCCAGATCTCGACGTGATGCTCGAAGACGATGATTTAGCGATGGCTCGTCGACAAGCGTGGTTTGAGGCATTTTTACAAAGCTTAACGCCTCTTGCTGCTGCTTCTGTGCCGGACAATCGCACCGGACCTGAAGAAGCGACTCAATCCAGTGGCGATAACGCACTTGCAGCATCATACGACACGCTGCCTACATCTACGACGTCGTATGTCGTCTATACAACTACCACCGACACCGGAGGAATGTCTGGCGACAACGCCACAACCCAAACCGCCGATTGACTGAAGTCAATGGCGGTTTGGGTCATGTCGGACGGTCGTGCTGCGTTTTAGGGAGAACCAGATTTTTTCCGTGATAATTTTCCGCGTAGCTTTTTGACGGGCGTGCTGGGCTCTTCTGTGGCAGGCGTTGCGTCAATCGCGTTCGTTTGTGATACTGATGATGCCGATGAAGTGTGTGAGTGGATCAAAAATCGCCCGAGTAGGCCATCGATCCACGCTTCGATTTTAGGATTAGGCTGATGTGTCGCATGTGCCAATCCCAAAGGGTCATCGGCTTTTTGACTAAATCGGTAAATCAAAATCCCTAGCGGCGCGAACGACACCAAGGCGATCAACAGCATAATGACCCACAGAATGGTGATATCACCCATAAAATGCCTCCTCTTTTGGTTACTTGTTGTTATAGTGGGGAATTCAACTATAACCCGCTCAGCGTGTCGGGACAAGTCGAATTACACGCGCGACACGCCGTCGTGTCTTTATTGACCGCCCGAGATAACGTAAGAAACCAAATGAAAAAGGAAGAGACCGAAGAGAACGGGAAGATTGATTCGTCGCCATTCCTTGGCTTCGTATGAAGCCTAAAGGAATAGCGAACGAAACTTGACGCGCCTGCGGCAAAACCACGAAGCGCAAAAAAGATGGAATTAACGCTTGGAGTATTGCGGACGTTTTCTTGCTTTGTGTAAGCCGACTTTTTTCCGCTCGACTTCCCGGGCATCGCGCGTTACAAAGCCCGCCTTGCGCAGTGGCGAACGCAAATTCTCGTCATAGGAGATCAAAGCCCGCGCCAAACCGTGACGAATCGCGCCGGCTTGCCCTGAAGGACCGCCTCCCGATACGAACACATTGATGTCGAGTTTGCCCGCCACATTCGCACATTCCAATGGTTGACACGCCAGCATTTGATCGGTTTTGCGTCCGAAATACTCGGCCACATCGCGTTTATTGATAAAGATCTTGCCAGAACCCGGCATCGCATAGACGCGCGCAACCGCGCTTTTACGACGACCTGTTCCGTAGTATTGAGTTTCCGCCATGAGGATAGCCCGTGATTAAAGTTCCAAAAGCTTGGGTTGTTGCGCTTGGTGTTGATGATCAGGGCCGGCATAGATTTTCAATTTCTTGAACATCGCGCGGCCCAACGCGTTCTTCGGCAACATGCCTTTTACGGCAATACTCAAAATACGGTCGGGAAACGTTTTTCTGAGTTTACCCAGTGATACCGATTTCATGTTGCCGACATAACCGGTATGATGATAATAAATTTTGTCTTGTTCTTTGTTGCCGGTTACACGCACTTTATCGACATTGACGACGATGATGTAATCGCCGGTATCGACATGTGGCGTGTATTCGGCCTTGTGTTTACCACGAAGGCGACGTGCGATTTCGCAGGCAAGGCGCCCGAGCGCCTTTCCTTGTGCATCGATCACGTACCAATCGCGCTTGACTTCATGTGGTTTTGCGCTAAGTGTCTTCATTGCTCGTTTTTCTGTTCTACAGCAAGGCGTTAAAAGGCCAAGAATTTTAGAGCCCTTTCATTGCAATCACAAGCATTTTTTCATCCATTTTTCATTCTCTCGCTACATCTCCTGCAATGAGACGCCCGTTGTACTGCTAGTGCCGCATTCAAAAAAGCAAATCGAAATGAAAAACGCATCGGCGAGGTTCATCTCGAAAAATGAGCTTGACTCAACACAAACGCCATCAAGAAAATCTTTAGTTGTCTTCCTATACTGGCGGTCATCGTAAAATTCTCTATGGAGCAGATTATGGACGAAGAAGCCAAAACCGAATCGAAGAAAACCGCCTACCACGTGGTCGGCATCGGCGCTTCGGCGGGGGGCTTGGAAGCACTCAGCAATTTCGTCGCGAATTTGCCGCAAGGCACGCATTGCAGCTATATCATCGCGCAGCACATGTCGCCGAATCATCGCAGCATGATGGTCGATATTCTATCGCGCGAGACGGTGTCGCCGGTCGAAGAAGCCAAGGACGGCGAAAAACCCAAACCCGGAACGATTTATGTAATTCCGCCGGGCTATAACTTGTCGCTGCGCCACGGTACTTTCAAGCTGCATACGCCATCGCCGGAAATCTCGCCGAAACCGTCGATCAATCTGCTGTTTCAATCGCTCGCCGAAGAACTAGACGAACGCGCGATCGGCATTGTGCTATCGGGCACCGGCTCCGACGGCACGAGCGGATTACGCGCGATCAAAGCCGTCGGCGGCATCACTTACGCACAAATGCCGGAAACGGCGAAATACGATGGCATGCCGCGTTCGGCGATCGACGCCGGCGTGGTCGATCACATCATGCCGCCCGACCAAATGGGCCAGGATTTGGAGCGGGTGATCAATTTCCCCAGCGTCGCCGCCAACATCGTCGAAACGCAAGATCAACCCGCCGAGCTGGATAGCTTGTTCCGCAAGGTGCGGCAACAGACCAAAATCGATTTTTCCAGCTACAAGCTGGCAACGGTGTTACGACGCTTGGAACGGCGCCTGCTTGCGACCGAAACCGAAACTCTGACGGCTTATCTGCAATACGTCGATGAACATCCGCAAGAGCTGGAGAAACTCGCCAAGGAAACCTTGATTTCCGTGACCGAATTTTTCCGCGACCGCGAGGCATTCCATATCCTCGACCGTCACATCAAGGAACTGGTCGAGCGCAAAAAAACCCACGAAGAAATCCGCGTCTGGGTAGTGGGCTGCGCGACCGGCGAGGAGGCGTATTCGCTGGCGATGTTGTTCGCGGAAAATCTCGGCAGCGAACTCAGCAAAACGCGCTTGCAGATTTTCGCGACCGACATCGACAACAACGCCTTGAGTTTCGCGCGCCGCGGCATCTATAAAGCCGCCGCAATGGCAGAAATTCCGCAGGAATATATCAGCAAATATTTCCGCGCTAGTGGCAATAGCTTCGAGCCGATCAAAGAGTTACGCGATTGTGTGGTATTTGCGCGTCAAGACATCGTTTGCGACCCGCCGTTCTTGCGCACCGATTTGATTTCGTGTCGCAATGTGTTGATTTATTTCAACGCCGAGTTGCAGAACAAAGTGCTAACGACGTTGCACTATGCTTTGAAACCCGGCGGCTTGTTGTTCTTGGGGCGCTCGGAAAATATCAATCAGCAGGAAGCGCTTTTTACAACACTCGACCGGCGTGCGCGTATTTTTCAGCGGCGCGGCGAAGGCCGTCCGCTTGATTTGGCGCGTAGCAGCCGTCGTGGCGTGTTGCCGATCACGTTGCCCCCAAAAAAAGTCGCTTCCAGCTACGAGCGGCTGTTTCTAGAAGCTATCAGCAAACACTATGCGCCGAGCGCGGTATTGATCGACAGCGAATTCAAAATCGTCTTCATGCACGGCAACGTCGATCAATTCATCAGTCTACCTTGCGGAACTCCGGAAATGAATCTGGCGCAGTTGATCATCGCTGAGTTTCGCAACGAAATTCTTACCTCGTTACATCGCGCGCGTCGCCGAACCGCGACCACCTATAGCCGTAAGCGCCGCATCGCCTCGTTGGATTATCAAACATGGCGCTTGGCCGTGCATCCCTTGAAGGAATACCGCGAGGCCGAGCTGTTCCTCGTCGCTTTCGAACCCACCCTCAAAAACGAAGCGTCCGCGATTGGCGCGCAAGAAAACAATGCCAACACCATCGCCGAAGCGGCGGCGAATGACGAATTGCAAATCACGCGCGAACATTTACAGACTTTGCTCGAGGAAATGGCCGCCTCGAACGAGGAAATGCAAGCATTGAACGAAGAAGTGCAAGCAGCCAACGAAGAATTGCAAGCCACCAACGAGGAATTGGAAGCGGCCAACCAAGAACTGCAAGCGACCAACGAAGAACTGATCAGCGTCAACGAGGAAAGCCTTGCCAAATCGGCGGAAGTCGCAGCAATTAATAGTGAATTCGAGAGCCTCTATAACACCATGGATTTCCCGATCATGGTGTTCGACAGTAATTTATTTTTGAAGCGTGCTAATCTGGCAGCTAGCCGTTTGTATGACGTCCCTGCAATCGGCAATAACCGTCACATCAATCATTTGGAATTACCGCCGTATTTACAAGATGTCGAAGGGCGCTTATTAAAAGCACTACACAGCCAGCGCAAAGAAACCTTCAGCGCTAATCATCAAGACCATTTCTACCAAATTTTTGTCACCCCGACGTTGAATCCCCTCGGCGTCACGCAGAGCGTGGTATTGATCGTCATCGATAACACCGATCTCGTCGTCGCCAACCAAAAAATCGTGGAAAGCCAGGAACGGCTGCTGTCGATCATGAATCACTCGTCGTCGATCGTCTCACTGAAAGACGCGGCGGGGTGCTATGAATTCGTCAATTTCCGTTTCGAGGAAATGTTCGACGTCAAATCGCAAGACATCCTCGGCAAGACCGACTACCAGATTTTCCCGCCGGAACTCGCGAAAACGCTGCGGCGGCACGATCTCGAAGCGCTGGATAAACTCACGCTGCTCTCGGCGACCGAAGATTTGCGTCTCGGCGCGCACCACGTGATTCTCGAAGCGGTGCATTTCCCGATTTTCGACAACAAAGGCGTCGTGCGCTCCATCTGCATGCAAGCCATCGATGTCACGCAAAAGCATCAAGCCGAGGAACAATTGCGCCTCGCCGCGAAAGTGTTCGACCGCGCCGGCGAGGCGATCATGATCACCGACGCCGCCGGCACCATCATCACCGTCAACGATGCGTTCACGACGATCACCGGCTATCCCGCCGAACAAGTCGTTGGTCAAAAACCGACGATCTTGAAATCGGGTCATCACGACAAGGAGTTCTATGAACAAATGTGGCAGAACATTTTGCACGAGGGCTGGTGGCAAGGCGAAATCATCAACCGCCGCGCCGACGGCAACGTTTATCCTGAATGGCTGACGATCAGCACCGTGCACAACGCCAGTGGCGATTTGGTGAATTATGTGGCGATTTTCAGCGATATTTCCGCGGTCAAAGCCTCGCAAAATCGCATCGAGCATTTGGCGACACACGACGAACTGACCAACCTGCCCAATCGCACCTTGTTGATGGACCGCATGAAGCACGCCATCGCGCAAGCCAAGCGCAAGCAAGAATCGCTGGCGATCATGTTCATCGATCTCGACAACTTCAAAAACGTCAACGACGCGCTCGGTCACGACGCCGGCGATCTGCTGCTGAAACTCGCCACTGAACGCCTGCTCAGTTGCATGCGCGATACTGACACCTTGGCACGCATGGGCGGCGATGAATTCGTCGCCATACTGAACAACGTCGAAATCACCGAGGTCAACCGCATCGCCTCGCGTGTCATCGATTTCCTGTCAGCCTCGTTCCGGATCAGCGAGCGCGATTGCTTCATTTCCGCCAGCATCGGCATCAGCCTGTATCCGCAAGACGGAGAGGATAGCGTAACCTTGCTGAAAAACGCTGACACCGCGATGTATCGCGCCAAGGATCAGGGACGCAATCAGTTTCAGTACTTCGCCGACGAAATGAAGCTGAAAGCCTTGCAACGCCTGACCATTGAAACCGGGCTACGCATGGCGCTGGAAAGCAATCGCTTGTCGTTGCACTATCAACCAAAAATGGATTTGCACACCGGCCAAATCGTCGGCGCCGAAGCGCTATTGCGCTGGAGCGACCCCAATCTCGGCAATGTCTCGCCGGCGCAGTTTATTCCCGTCGCGGAAAACTGTGGTCTCATCACCGCGCTCGGCAAGCAAGTGATCCGTATGGCAGTGCAACAAATCAACACTTGGCAACAGCAAGGCCTGAACGTCCCTGCGATCGCAATCAATTTGTCCGGCCATCAACTGCGTGACAGCCGTTTCGCCGAGACCTTGTTGAGCGAATTGCGTCAAGCGCAAGTCGAACCGCGCGCGCTGGTATTGGAATTGACAGAAAGCATGTTGATCGAACGCATCGACATGACCGCCACACTGCTCGAAAAACTCGTCGCCTTGGGTTTCAAAATCAGCATCGACGATTTCGGCACCGGCTATTCGTCGCTGTCCTACCTGAAACGACTGCCGTTGCATGAATTGAAGATCGACCGCAGTTTCATCGGCGACATCGAAACCAACGCCGACGACCGCACGATCGCCCATACCATCGTCAATATGGCACATACCTTGGGGCTCTCCGTCGTCGCCGAGGGAGTTGAAAACATAGCGCAAGAGCGCGTGTTGCAAAGCATCAATTGCGATGGCGCGCAAGGATATTACTATTACCGCCCGCTGACGGCGGAACAGTTCGCGTTGCTGCTCGCTAAACGGTCTCTTCCGTAGGAAACGAGACACTCAGTATGCTACTCCCCAAAATTCAGACCATAACATTACTCTGAAAATCAGGGTGGGAGCGACGCTTTCGTCGCGACGAGGGCGTCGCTCCCACAGAGGTCTTGCATTGGCCGGGATGATTGCCGGACCTCCATGAGCGTTAAATGGACTTTATCCACTTTGCTTTCGCCCTCATTTACCTTCGACGAAATGTCAACAGTACCTAGCACACCAAAAAATCCTGACTTTCTACCTCGTCTGGCCACCGTGGCGTGACCACGCTCTTTCTCTATGCCTTGTGCTCCGGCGCGGTAGCCGGTTGGCTCGCTGGATTGTTCGGCATCGGTGGCGGACTGGTGTTGGTACCGATTTTTATCGCATTGTTCAGCTGGCAGGGCTTTCCTGGTGAATACCGTGTCATCATGGCGGTGGCGACATCGCTGGCGACGATCCTCGTCACGGGTCTTGCGTCGCTGCGCGCGCATCATCGTTTCGGCGCCGTGCCGTGGCCGGTAGTGAAAACACTGACGCCAAGTATTCTACTCGGCGCATGGTGTGGTGCGGCAATCGCGCATGCGCTTCCTGTCCCAATGTTGCAAACACTGCTTGCATTGTGGCTGCTCTACGCGGGCTTGCGCATGGTGTATCCACCGTCGTTGTCAGCGGCGGCGAGCGCGCCCACGCAATGGTACTGGCGTGGAATGGGATTCGCGATCGGCGTATTGTCGGCGCTCACCGGCATCGGCGGTGGAACGTTGACCGTGCCGTTGCTCGTCAAACGGCGTTTTCCATTACTAAACGCCATTGCTGCGGCCAGTGCCTGCGGCATACCGATCGCATTGTCGGGAAGTCTCAATTATATCTACCTCGGCTGGCAGCAGCCGGCATTGCCCGAAGGCAGTTTTGGATTCATCCATCTCCCGACTTTCGCGGGCGTGGTCATCACCAGCGCGTTGACCGCGCCATTCGGCGCGCGTCTCGCGCATCGCTTGCCGACGGCGCGCTTGAAACGCTATTTCGCACTGGTGTTGATCGTTGCGGCGGGTAAATTGCTGTTTGCTTGAAGCGCTGACATAATAGCGCTTCCCTGATGCACTACAACGAGGAATTCCAGATGAAACAATTACTTTGCGTAATACTATCGCTCTTTACGCTGGCGATGCCAACACAGGGTTGGAGTGCCGACCGCTTCAAGGCCTGTTGGTCGCACTACACGGGCTGGGAGCCGTGGGGTTATGCCGACAGCCACGGCATTTTGAAGAAATGGGCTGATAAATACGGCATCGAAATCGAAATGACGCGAGTCAACGATTACATCGAGTCGATCAATCTGTACACGACGGGGCAATTCGACGCTTGCGCGATGACCAATATGGATGCACTGACGATTCCAGCGGTCGGCGGTGTCGATTCGACGGCTTTGATCATCGGCGATTATAGCAATGGTAACGATGGCATCGTCGGCAAAGGTGTGAAGGCGGTCAAGGACTTGAAAGGCCGTTCGATCATGCTCGTCGAGCTGTCGGTTTCGCATTATCTTTTGGCGCGGGCGCTCGACATGAACGGCCTCGGCGAACGCGACGTCAAACTGATCAATACTTCCGATGCCGACATCGCGTCGATTTTCCTAACCACCGACAACGCGATCGCCGTGACGTGGAATCCGCCGCTCCAGCAAATCCGCAATGCCAAGGACGCGAATTTGTTGTTCGACTCGTCACAAATCCCCGGCGAGATTTTGGATTTGATGGTCGTTAAAACTCAAGCTGACGAGCGCTTCAAAAAAGCTTTGGTAGGGGCTTGGTATGAAGTGATGGGGCTGCTCGCTACTGGGGGTAAACCGGCTGATGACGCGATTGCCTATATGGCGAATGCCGCCGGCGCGACCGATGCGGAATTCCGTTCGCAATTGAAAACCACCAAGTTGTTTTTCACGCCAGCGGAAGCGGCGAGTATCGCGCGCCACGCCGATCTGAAAAAAACGATGGAACACGTGCGCCAATTCAGCTTCAATAAAGGCTTGTTCGGACAGACCGCGAAGAGCGCCGATTTCGTTGGCATCGCGTTCCCCGATGGCTCGGTGCTTGGCTCCAACAGCAATGTCAAACTGCGTTTCGACAGTCGTTTCATGGAACTCGCAGCCTCGAACCAGCTTTGATCCCACACCATCTGGCACGGGTGTCGTACTTCGGCATCCGTGTCCGCTTTTCTTCCGACTAGGGGCTATTGCCGTTTCGCATAGGTAACCACAAAAAAGCGCACGCTAGGGCCACAGAAGCTTCTGCCCTGCCCGTCGAGGACTTCGTCATTCGAGTGTATTGCGAGGAATGCGCGGCCTATGCGGCTGTGGTGAAAGCGCCATTGCGCCGACGAGGATTTTCCTCGGCGGTGAGTGATCAGGAGGAACTGATGTTGGAGTGCGTGAGGGCGTTTCTGGGCTACGGCAACGACCAAGCGATGTGGAAAACTTCGTCCGACACGGGCGCATGCATGGTTTCCTGAGTTAGGCGAGTGCTCGACGTTTGTCAGGCAAGTTGCACATCGCGTTATTACGTGTCCGCGCATTAGAATTATGATGGCTCATGAGGGATAAACCACCGCGCTTACCAGTTGGCGTCTGGCTGCTCGGTTTTGTCAGCCTGTTGATGGATGTCGCCTCGGAAATGATCCACAGCCTGTTACCGGTGTTCATGGTCACGGTACTCGGCAGCAGTGTCGCGACCCTGGGGGTGATCGAAGGTCTGGCGGAAGCCACTGCCCTGTTCGTCAAGGTGTTTTCCGGCTTACTCAGCGACTTCATCGGACGCCGCAAGGCATTGGCGTTGGCGGGTTATACTCTGGGGGCGTTGACCAAGCCTTTGTTTGCTTTGGCCACGAGTGTCGATCTGGTATTGACGGCACGATTGCTGGATC
>OGCL01001680.1_pt1 | contig 17847 bp, 26 predicted proteins | sample 1570041 | NCBI WGS metagenome assembly OGCL01 (sample SAMN06266162, study PRJEB24511) | hot springs metagenome | isolation source: Hot spring water | place: South Africa: Limpopo | collected 2015-06-22
CTTTGCAGTTTGCGCCTGCACTTCTGCAGCGGCCGGCTGCACCGGCTCGGCTGCTGCCGGCGCCGGCTTCTTCCCCTTGCCGCTCTTCGCGGATTCCTTGGCCTTCTTCTCCGCCTTGACGCTGAAGCGGATCGTCTCGACGTCGATGTCGTAGCGGGTGGCGGTGTCGACCAGCGGCGCCGGCGTCGTGGTGTTGTCCCACGGGCCGCAGTGCGTCGTCCGGATGAGCGCCAGGTCGAGCAGGAAGATGCACAGGTCTCGGGCGTCCATGTCGTCGATCATCTCGACCAGATGCTTCACGCGCTCGGTGTCGTTGGTCTTCTCTTCCGTCTTGACCCACATCCGCGCCAGGCGCTTTTGGTTGTCGTCCCACAGCTGGGCGAAGTACTGGCGGGCGACCAGGGCCATGTCGGCGGCGCCAAGCGTGAATTCATCGCCGAGCAGGTCCTGGTGCCGGTCGAGATAGGCGTCGCGGATCGCCAGGTGCGTTCGCTGCCGGACATCGGTCTCTTCCTTGGCGGCACCTTCGCGCTTCTTCTGCTCATCGCTGCCGGGGTTGCGCTCCTTCTTGATGCCGAGATCCTGGGCGATAGCCTTGAAGTCGGCTTCGGCGACGACCTCCAGCAGGGTGTTGTCACTCTTCTCGATCAGCGTCGTCGGGATGGCGGTGTTGGCTAGCAGCTCGCGGTAGGTCGGGTGGCGCTTGGCCTCCTGGTTGTACTTGGCGTCGTAGCAGCTATCGTCCAGCTTGATGAAGCCCTTGATGTTCCATTCGCCGCACTGCAGCAGCTTCTCTGCCGCCTTGCCGTCAATGACCTGCTTGCCCTGGTCCTTCGCGGCCTGCTTCTCGCGGGTGTAGTGAGCTTCCTTCTTGGCGGCGTAGCAGTCGGGGTCAGTGCATATGTCTGCACTCTTCACGTCCGGGTAGAGCTCCGGACTGCTGCCGGTGCGCTTCGGGCACGGGTGACACTTGCCGGCGGCGGGGACGAGGCCTTCGTCGGCGCGCGGGAACGGTGCCTTGGCGAGCTGAAGCATGTAGCGGCCCTGGATGTGTTCGGCCGCGGATCGGTACGTGCCAAGCGCCGGCCAGGTGAGCAGCTCCTTGAGCGCCTTCTCTTGCAGCGCGGCGGCGGGGATGCGCGAGATCAGCAGCATGCGCGAGGCGTCGAGATCGCCGGCGCGGAAGGCGGCGCGCACCGGTTCGGTGGCGGCGGTGAGCTTCAGCCTGGCGTAGATATAGGCCTTCGACTTGCCGATCTTGTCGGCCAGCTGGTCGGCGGTGTAGTCGTACTGCTTGATCATCAGCTCGTAGCCCTCGGCCTCCTCGAGCTCGTTCAAATCCCGGCGGTGCAGGTTCTCAACGATCTGCAGTTCCAGGGTCTCGTGGTCGTCCAGGTCGCGCACCGTTGCGGGGATGAAATCCAGTCCTGCGGCCTTGGCGGCGCGGTAACGGCGCTCGCCGGCAATCAGTTCGTACAGGGGCTTGTCGCCCGAGAAGGCGTAGGCCTCCGGCCAGGGGCGAACCAGGATCGGCTGCATGACGCCGTGGCGCTTCACGCTCTCGATCAGTTCGGCTTGCTCGGCCTCCGGGAAAGTCTTGCGCGGGTTGGTCGGGCTGGGGTGGATCGTGGTGATGTCCAGTGCCCGGGCGAGCGCCACGCCGACCGATGCGGCGTGTTGAATGATGTCGTTGGCGTTCATGCTTCCGTCCCCCAGAGTTCGGTGGTTTCGCAGCTGCGGCTATTGCGGAATTTGGCAAGGGGCTTCCAGCCGGCTTTGGCCAGGACAGCTTTTTGCGCCAGGTTGCCGGCCGCAACGGTGCATACAGCGAAGTCGTAGTGCAGCCGGCCTAGCTCGGCGGCTTGAATAGATTTGAGTGCGTGAGCGTGGCCTTTGCGGCGACGATCTTCAGGAACAACAAATCCGTGGCAGACCGCGACCTGGCTTTGGCCGGGCAGGCTGGTGATCTCAAAGGCGCCGTGTTCGCAAGATAGGCGGGTCATCGTTGAACCTCGAATGCGTATACGGTTTCTGTCATGGTGGTCTCACTTGAAGTTAGTCAGATGGCAAACCAGGGCGCGCAGGCCGGCTGGCGAACTGCGCTTTCCCAAGAATCGGTTTTGCCGTTCGTTCGGTTGCCACACCTGGAATGCGCCTCTTGCGTCCTGCTCAATGAGTAGCCCGTTCTCCTGCGCAATAACGCAGGCCTCGCGGTATTCCTGGCGCGGGTTACGCTGGCGTGCCATGGCGGTCGGTTCGGTTCCGGCTGAGCGTCGAGCGCACGTCACGGGCAATCAGTAGCCGCCGGGTGGTTTCGGTGATCTCCGCATTGATCGTGTCGCGGGCGCTAACCAGTTCGGAAAGCATTTTTTCGAGGTCGGCAATGTGCTGATCGGCGGCGCGCTGGCGTGTCTTGAGCAAGCGAATACGGATTGCGGAGATCAGGCGGCACATGATCAGTCTCTCCAGATGTAGGTCTGGTTGGCGTGCCGAACGTCGCCTCGCAGGCCGTCGTGGCCTGAGCTGCTGCCGGCTGGGATGTGGTCCGGCGCATCAATCGGGGCACAGGCAATGTCATTGCAGAAGAATTGGCGGTCGCTTTCCTGCAGGTGGCGGCCGTGATGCAGGCGGTGGTATCCGGTCAGGCACTGATAGTCGAATCCTGGCCGCACGGCGCGGCCGTTGGCTGTCGTCATGCGGTGGCGCCGGAAGACGGCTATGGGGTTGCCGTAGTCGTCGGTCTCGTTGGGGCGGGTGATGTACATCTTGTTCGCTCAACGATGAGTCGGCGTGGCGACAATGGCCGGGATGCCGGTGGCCGAAAACAGCAGGCCGATGCTGCGACCGGTGCTGGGTGAGATGGCGCAGTGGGCCAGATGGACCTTGAGCGATGCGAGGGTGAGTTTCATGGTGTCGGCTCGTAATGGCAACTAATGGTTGCACAATAGCACCCGTTATTTGCGTAAGTCAACAACCGTTAGTTGCTCTTTGGGTGAAAAAAAACCGCCCTAAGGCGGTTGGTTTTCATTCGTGCTTGCTTAGTCGAACGGTTTGATGTCGAGTTGAATGCCGTATGACATTCGCTGGCCAGCTTTGTTTATCCATCCGCCGACGATGCGAGCGCGGCATTTTGTGCTCATTCCTTTAAGCTGTTTAGCTGCCAGTCGCCGACGAAAACTGCGAGCATCTTCTCTGCTCAGGTGCCCGACTGTCCAGCCATCTATTTTGACAATTACTGCTTTTTCATCATGTGCATTGTTGTCGTCCGGGGTCAGAATCGCTTCGCAATACACGTTGGGTTCGTGATCGCCATGGTTTCCGGCTAGGGATTTTATGGCTGGTTGATAGTGAGACTCGCCGACGATGTCAAACAAGAAATTGCCGTTCGCCGGCCATGAGAACATGGTGCTAGATGCATCGTCTTTTTCGTTTGTGGTGGCCGAAGAATTGGCCTCTGTTTTTAGTCGTTTGTTGACGTCGAAAATAATCAATGCGAAACCAAATGCAGTTATCCACCATGAAAATGCGATACCAAGAGCAACGCAAACGAGCAGGCCGATTAGATGCTGTGTTGTGACTGCGTCTTCAGATTTCTGTTGGCTTGTCATTTCCTAAAATCCGAAAGGAATATTACGTTTGATTTCCCCTGGTGCGAGGCCTGCCGGGGCGGGGTTATGTACCGGTGGCTTTGGAGAAATGCCCAGCTTGTTGCGTCTTGTGTTGCAGTAGTCCTTTGGCAAAACCAAGTACCTGATGGCGCTCGTGCTCATCGAGTTGTTCCATGATTTCTAGGGCTTGTCTAATGATTGCATCGCTAATGAATGAGTAATTGACTGTGCCCTGCGCTAGCTTGTTGACAGGCGAGCCAGTGCCTGAGTGCCGCATCGGATCCCTGCCGGTTAGCAACCAGTCGGTTGCTACTCCCAAAAGTTTTGCGAGAAATCTAGCGTTATCCATTGATGGGATCGATTCTGCGCTAAGCCACTTTCGAACCGACTCCCCGGACAGCTTCAGTCCTTGCTGAAGCTCTAGGCGCCGGCGCAGTTCTTCCCGCCGACCACGTCCGGAGATGATCGGCGGAGTGGCCTCATCACAGGCTTGGTTCAATCGTTTGGAGAAGTCGTCTTTAGAGTTAGCAACCATTGGTTGCAGCTTATCTAAGAGACTGGCAACAATCAGTTGTTGACGATGGCAACTATCGGTTGCAAAATGATTGCCCATGAAAGTTCTCCATGTATTTACTACGAAGGCAGAGGCCGCTAGAGCGCTCGGTGTTTCTGGCGAGGCAGTCAGGAAATGGTGCGTTGATGGAGTTCCCGCGGAGCGGGTTATCCCGGTGTGCGTCGCTACCGAATGGAGGGTGACGCCTCATATGCTGCGGCCGGACCTTTACCCAAATCCCGGGGATGCCTTGCCGACCGGATCTGTAAATGACCCGGGGCAGGGCGCTCCGTGCGTAGTAGGAGGTAGCGATGGAGGAGCGTAATTCTCCGGTCGTTTTCCAACGGCTGCATTCGATCGAAGTCAGCGAGGCCGGGATGATCGTCGTCGCTGACTGCATGCATGTCAGCGGCGCTATTCGGGGATCGGCTCCGAACGAAGAACGTAATCCTCGATCCAGTAGCGAGCCCGAGGCAGAACAACCGGCTTCGAGCAGTTCGGGCAAGAAACTCCCTTGACTGTCATGGCGCCTACCTGCTCGAGATTCTCCGGCCAATCGACGGTGAAGCTGAACTCCCTTCCGCATTCGCAACGATATGGAACCGATGCCTTGACATACACCAAGGCAGAAAGATTGCCGTTGGCGTCGAGCTTGAATGTGTTTATTCCCATGGGCCGTTCCTTTCACGGTGAGTTGATGAGAGTGGAATCCGCATCTTACCCGATCGGAATGGTCCGCCATTTGTCTCCCTCCGCGTGTTGCGCGGTTTCCCGGGCTGCTGGAGGTGGCCTGGGGTTTTTTATTCGTCTGTCGCGGCATGGTGCTCTCCGGTGTTCGGTTAGGCGCATCGTGCCGCGGCTTCCTGGCTTGAAAAACGTTTGTTTTGGAGGTGTACACACGTGAGCGAACTTCGGATTGCCGCCTGGCGGGCGGCGAAGACTTTTCCGGGCGGCATCGAGGCGCTGGCAGCGGCGTTGTCGTCGCCGGATCGCAAGGTGAATGCGCAGATATTGCGTAACCAGCTGTGCGGCAATGAGCGGCACCGGCTGTGCGTGGACGATGCTGAATCGATCATCGACCTCTGCAATTCCGACGAGATTGCGCAGGCGGCAGCCAGGCAGCGAGGTGGTGTGTTCCTGCGCCTGCCGGTGCCCGGTGACCACGACCGGGATGAGTTGCTCGCCAAGTTCAACGAGTTGTATGCGCGGCTTGGTGATTTATCGGCGACGTTCCGCCAGGCGGTATCGGATGGCGAGGTGGATGATCGGGAGCGCCGGGATTTGGCCGGCCTCGGCCAGGAGATCCACGCGACGCTGGAGGGCCTCCTGGCACTGACGTTCGAGGTCTATTGCCGGAAGTAGCGTGAGCGATAAGACGATCTCCTTCACCAGTGCCGAGTGGGAGGCGTGTCTCGGCCTGCCGTACCTGCAGCGCACGCTCTACCTGGTGCTGCGTTGGTACATGAACGTGGCGACCCGGCGTACCGGCGATGTGCGCGGCATCAGCCTGCAGGGATTGTGCGAGGAGCTTTATATCGAGCCGGCGCCGGGTCGCTCAGAGTCCGGATCGCCGACCAAGAAGGCCGTGCGCAGCGCGCTGCAGCAACTGGAGAAGCATGGTCTGGTGCAGCCCTGCGGAAACGGTGAGGTGCTTGTTTTTTTTCTTCCGAAAGCAGGCGGCGGTGATGCTCGTCAAAAAACAAAGGGGCACAAAAGGGGCACAGCAAACGGGCAGGCAATCGGGCACAGCGAAACGCTGACCCGGCAAGGGTTTCATGGCGAAAAGGGGCAGGCAATGGGGCAGAGTGAAAACGCCATAAAGGGGCACACCTCAGAAGTAAGAGTAAACCCTCTCTCCGTAGAACCAGCATCAGCAGCACGACCGTTGACGGTAGTGCAGGACTTATCCACAGACGAATTGCTGCAGCTGCCGCTGAACCCCAACGGGGTCGCGGAGTGGATACGTCTGCACGAGCGCCAGCGCGGGCGGCGAGCCAAGGTGCTGACTAGTGATCAACGAATAACCGAGTGGATCGCGACGGGCGTACGCCCGGAAGAGCTGCAGGAGGCCTATCAGGCCGCCGTTCAAGATCGAGTGGATACGAAAAACCCTGCGCCGATCAACCTGCCTTTCCTCGATATTTTCGTTAAGCGGGTGCGGGAAAGCCGCCGGGCAGCCAGAGGGGGAGGTGCGCCACGGCCGGAGCTCTGGCACACCACCTGGGATGGGCTGAACCGTAAGGCCGAGGAGCTTGGTATCCCGCCTTGGGACAAGGACGGGAGAGAGGGTTTTACCGAGTACCAGAAACGGGTGCTGCAGGCGAGTCGGGCGCCTCGGGAAATGCGGGAGGTGAGCCATGCCTGATTTGCGTCCTTGGCAGCAGGTCAAGGCTCGGTACGAGTCCGGCGGTGCCGTGCCGCTGCATGTCCGCAAGATGGCCGAAGCCGTGCTGGGTGAGACCTTTGTCCGCCGCCAGCGCTCGGCGCGAGGTGGCACCCCTGCGCGGCCAGATTACCTCGACCGGCAGGCTGGGGACGACACCTTCGACGATGACCGCGACGGCGGGATGGTGGTGCTGTGAGCGGCGCCCTGATCAGCGAGCGGACCGCTGCCGATCTCAATGTGGTGGCCGACTTCTTCGGGATCGACATGGATTGGAACCGTCACATATTCCGTCATGCAGCGCAGGTCGACGGCCAAGCCTTCGCGGTCGTCATTCGGGCGCTAGCGCAGGCCTGTGAGCAGGATAGCCGGCGCGGTATCGAGGCCAGGATTCGCGAAAGAATTGCCAAGGAGAAAGCCAGAAAATGACAGGAGTGCCATTCGGCTGGATGTACCAGGACCCGGCGTTGATCATCGATCGCATCCGCAGTCTGCGGGCGAGGATGGAGGCCGAGGAGAAGCGATTGCGGGAACAGGACCGGCGACGTAAGGCCCGGAAGATCCGTAGGCTGACCAAGCTGGCGGTGGCCGGCAAGCTCAAGGGGGATAGGTGATGGAAGAGGATTTGCTGCGGGTCGAGTCTGCGGTGACCGCGACGGCGTCGGGGAATCTGACCTGGGAAAAGTGGCCGTACGATGTGGCCACCGCGCTCGGGTTCGCCGGGCGGCGAAACCCGCTTGGCTTTGCGATGGTGCGCTTCCTCGACAGCCCGTCGCGCTATACCGCCCAGGAAGTCGTGCTGCATCTGTCGACGCGCGTTGTCGGGCGGGGCCTCGATGGCCATGCGGCGAATGAGGTGGCATGGAAGGCTTTGGAGTTCTGGCGTGATCACCGTTGCCCGAAATGTGAGGGGCGTGGCCATCTCGTCGGCGACTTGAAGTGCCCGACCTGTAACGGCGCGGGGCACCGCACCTACGACGATAAACCCGACCAGGTGCGCGATGCGATCAGTGATCTGATTGCCGCGCAACAGTGGCTAGAAGGACAGCTTAGGGCGCGAATGAAGTGCGAGGGGTTGACAGGGGTGGTAACCTGAAAATATAGCCCGTGACTTTGGTCGCGGGCTTTGTCGTTTACGCCATCGAGCCTTCTTTCAACATGCCAAGCGCCGCCCCTAAACCTTGTCGTCATCCGGGCTGTAAGCAGTTGGTTCGAGGATCAGCGTACTGCGATGCGCATCGGCGCGAAGTCGAACGACGTCACGATGCGCGGCGTGGTTCGTCCAGCCAGCGTGGATACAACGGCCGATGGCAGAAAGCTCGCGAAACCTTTCTTCGGCGGCGGCCGTTGTGCAAGATGTGTGAGGCGGCTGGCCGACTGACACTGGCGACGATCGTTGATCACATTATTCCTCACCGTGGCGACCAGGCGCTCTTCTGGGATACCGACAACTGGCAGCCTTTGTGCAAGCTATGTCATGACAAGGTGAAACAGGCCGAAGAGCGGCGTCTGGGCAGGGGGGGGTAAAAGTCTGTGCTCCATTGCCTCTAGACCGGTCGCCTAAGTCCGAATTTATGGGGACGTTTTCCGGAAGGGGGAGGGGGTCAGAGATCAGCCATAGGGCATTCGATCTGACCGCCAGTCGACTTTTTTCAACCCTGCGTTTGTTTTGGAGCTGCCATGAGCGACGGAAGACCGAATGTGGTGCCGTTCAAGGGCGGCGGGAATGATGGCGGTAACCGGACGGTTGCCGGAATCGAGATCCCGGCGCCGCCGCCGGGTCACAACCTGGACCGCCAGGGCAAGCGCCTGTACGACTGGATCTGTACGGCGCTGATCAACGACGGCCGGAAGGTCGGCGCCGCCGGGATCCAGATCGTGCTCTTGGTGCATACCTTCCTGGCATGGTCGGCAGACATGAAACTGTGCATCGAGTTGGGCCGCTACGGGACCAGCGACAAGGGCAACAAGTTCGAGCTGCCACACAGCTATAACGAGCGGCAGGGCCGCGACGAGATCAAGAGAGAGTTGCCAGAAGCATGCTTGACGGTGATGTCGCAGATCGAGGCTCGGCTCAAGGAAAGCAAGACGGGCGGCGGGGTGCAGGACGACCTGTTCGCCGACCTGGTCGAGTTCGGAAGGGACAGGCCAAGCGGAACCGGCTGATTCCGCCGGAAGACACCTGGCAGGAGTGGGACCGCAGCTACGGCGTGCCGGTCCTACGCGGCGAGATCACCGTCGGCCGCCTGGTGCTGCTAGCCGTCGAGCGGCACTACGGCGACCTGCAAGAAGCGCACAAGCGCGGGTTGGTGTTCAGCCCGGCGCATGGCTGGCACGTCATCCAGTACATCGAGCGCTACTTTGTCCATATCAAGGGGGCGCTGGCCGGGAAGCCGATCCTGCTGGATCCGTGGCAAAAATTCTGGACGGCCGTGCTGTACGGCTGGCGCCGTGCCGATGGCCGCCGGCGCTTCACCCGGGCCTACGAGGAGGTCGCCCGGAAAAACGGGAAGTCGACCTGGAAGGGGCCGCAGGGTGCCTACCTGTTCATGATGGACGGCGAGCCCGGTGCCGAAGTTTATGCCGTGGCCACCACGCGCGAGCAGGCGATGACGGTCTTCAAGCCGGCGTTCGAGAACTTCAAGCGCTGGCGGAAGAAGTCGCCTGGCGTGGCACGCAGCTTTCGTATTTTCGAAGGCATGAACCAGGAGCGGATCGAAGCTGGTGCGTCGATCTTCAAGCCACTGGCAAGCAACGCCGAGGCGCAGGACGGATTCAACCCGTCCGCCGTCATGTTCGACGAGCTGCACGCCCAGGCCTCGCGGGAGCAGTGGGACGTTCTGGAATCCGGCTTTGGGGCCCGGCAGCAGCCGCTGCTGTCGGCGATCACGACCGCCGGCTTTATCCTCGACGGGATCTGCACCGAGATCCGCGACTACCTGATCTCTGTCCTGGAGGGGCGGCGCGAAGACGACGATATGTTCGGCTACGTCTACACGCTCGACGAGGGCGACGATCCGTTCGAGGAGCGCAACTGGATCAAGGCCAATCCGGGTTTGGGTCAGTCGAAGACGATTGACTACCTGCGCGGGATGGCTCGCAAGGCGAAGGCGCTGCCGAGCGCCCTGGCGAACTTTAAGACCAAAGACCTCAACATCTGGTGCAACGATGCGGAGGGGTGGTTCGATCTAGATGTGTGGGACAAGGGGAAGAAGAAATTCGACCCGGCCATGCTGCTGGGCCGGGCATGCTATGGCGGCCTCGACCTCGCTAGCACGCGCGACCTGACGGCGCTGGCGCTGGTCTTTCCGCCGGACGAACAGGGCGGCGAGTGGTACGTCCTGGTTTGGATTTGGGCGCCGCGCGCCAAGGTCGACGCACAGGAAGACGATGCCGCGCCATACGCCCGGTGGGAAAAAGAAGGTTGGCTGACTGTCACCGAAGGCGACGTCACCGACTACAGGCCGGTGATGGATGCCATCCGCCAGGTCTGCCGCGACTATGAGGTCAAGGAAATCGGGTTTGATCGGTGGAACGCACTGCAGATTATTAACGAGCTGATCGAAGAGGACATTCCGCTGGTCGAGGTGCCGCAGAACACCGGTGGCATGTACCCAGGCTCCAAGAAGCTCGAGGAGCTGGTGTATTCCCGGCGAGTCCGGCACAACGGCAATCCGGTCCTGCGCTGGGCCGCCGGGAATGTCGCCTTGCTGTTCGACAGCAATGACAACTTCCGGCCGGACAAGAAGAAGAGCAAGAAGAATGGCCGGATCGATCCGGTCGTGGCGACTGTCACGGCGTTGAGCCGGGCCACGGTGTATGTGGAAGACAAGGGATCCTTCTGGGAATCGACTGATGAATCTAAGTAACCTCTGGCCGTTTCGCCGCAAGGAAGTAACGGTGCTCGACCTGGCCGCAGAGATTCTGCATCTCGGCGCCAGCAAGAGCGGGCAATCGGTCACCGTGACCAATGCGCTCAAGGTCGCCACTGTGCTGGCCTGCGTCCGCGTTATCTCCGAGGGTGTCGCCCAGGTGCCGTTCAAGCTGCTGCGCCGCGATGGCCGCAACAAGCTCGAGGTCTACGATCATCCGCTGTGGGACATCCTGCATCGCAAGCCGAACGACGTCGCCACCAGCTTCGGTTTCCGCGAAACGCTGGTCATTCACGCCGCGCTCACCGGCAACGGCTACGCCTTCATCAGCCGCGGCATGGGCGGCAAGGTGCTCGAACTGATCAACATCGAGCCCGGCGCCGTGCGCGTCGAGTTCGCCGACACCATGGGCGTCCGGCCGCGCTACTTCATCACCGGCCGCACCGGCGGCAGCCGGGAATTCCCGGCCGAGACCATCCTGCACATCCAGGGGCCGAGCTGGAACGGCCTGGCCGGCATGGACGCCATCCGCCAGGCGCGGGAAGCCATCGGCCTGGCGATCGCGACCGAGGAGGCGCACGCCAGGCTGCACGCCAACGGCGCCCGGGCCGGCGGCATGTTGTCGGTGGAAGGCAAACTGGATGATGCGCAGTTCAAGTCCCTGCGCAAGTGGATCGAAGATAACTACGTCGGCGGCGACAATGCTTTCCGTACCATGATCCTCGACCGCTCGGCCAAGTATGTGCCCATGGCCATGAGCGGTGTTGATGCCCAGCACCTGGAAACGCGCCGCTACCAGGTCGAGGAAATCTGCCGCATCTTCCGCGTCATGCCGATCATGGTCTGTAGCAACGACAAGGCCAGCACCTACGCCGGCGCCGAGCAGAACTTCCTGGCGCACGTCGTGCATACCCTCGGCCCGTGGTTCGAGCGCATCGAGCAGGCAATCGACTGCCAGCTGCTGACCGCCGCCGAACGCCGCGCCGGCTACTACGTCAAGCTCGAAGAACGCGGCCTGCTGCGGGGCGCCCTGAAGGACACCGCCGAGTACCTCTACAAGCTGGCCGGCATCGGCATCATGACGCGCAATGAAGCGCGGGAAATGCTCGACCTCAACCCGCTCGCCGATCTCGATGAGCCGCTCACACCGATCAACCTGTCCGCCGAACTGGCGGCAACGCAGAAGAAAGGAAGCGCAAATGCGTGACCATCTCGACATCCCGTTCAAGATCAAGGCCGTCTCCGAGGACGGCCTTTTTTCTGGCTACGGCTCCGTGTTCGGCGTTGTCGATTCCTACAAGGAAGTCGTCACGCCCGGCGCCTTTGCCGAGAGCTTGCAAGGCCGGATGCCGGCGCTCCTCTGGCAGCACCGCAGTGGCGAGCCGATCGGGGTCTATACCTCGGTCAAGGAAGACAACATCGGCCTTTACGTCGAAGGCAAGCTGGCTCTCAAGACCGCCCGCGGCGCCGAGGCCTACGAGTTGCTCAAAATGGGCGCGCTTAACGGCCTGTCGATCGGCTTCATCACCCGCGAGGACAGCTACGACAAGGTGTCCGGTGTCCGCACGCTGAAGAAGGTCGACCTGTGGGAAGTGTCCCTGGTGACCTTCCCGGCGAACGATGCCTCGCGCGTTTCCAACGTCAAGGGCATCGAGCAGATCAATTCACTATCTGACGCCGAGGCCTACCTGCGCGATGCAGGCGGGCTCTCGCGTCGTGAAGCGCTGGCGCTCGTCGCCCGCATCAAGTCCCTGCATGGCCAGCGCGATGCTGGTGAGTTGGGCGAACTGGCTGCGCTGGTCAAGCGCAATACCGAAGCATTTTCCAACTGAAAGGACTGTTCTCATGAACAAGAAATCCATGATTCGTGCCGTCATCGCTCTGGGTGTCGGTCTCCTGGCTGCTGCAGCTCATGCTGCCGGCCTCATCACTGCCGACGCTGCCATCGCTGGTGGCCTGATCCCGATGGCCATTGGCGAAACCGACTTCGGCGCCCTCAAGGATCTGCTCCAGAAGCAAGGCGAGGCCTTCGAGGAGTTCAAGAAGACCAACGAGGCCCGTCTGCAGGCAAAAGCCGATGGTAAGTCGGTGGAAGCCTACGAAGCCAAGCTCTCGAAGATCAACGAGGAACTGAGCAAGATTGGCGACCTCAAGTCGGAGTTCGACGCACTCATCAAAAAGCTCAACCGCCCCGGCGCCGCCGGTGAATCCGACCCGGCCAAGGCCGAGCACAAGGCCGCTTTCGGCAAGTTCCTGCGCAAGGGTATCGATGATGGCCTTGGCGAACTGCAGCAGAAGGCCTACAACATCACCACCGACGCCGATGGCGGCTACGCCGTGCCGGAAGAACTGGACCGCGACATCCTCGAGCTGATGCGCGACATCTCGCCGATGCGCGAAGTCTGCAACGTCATCACGGTCGGCAGCTCCGACTACAAGAAGCTGGCCAACAAGGGCGGCACCACTGGCGGCTGGGTTGATGAAGACGACGCTCGCGCCGCCACTGACTCGAGCCAGCTGGCGATCCTTACCCCGTTCATGGGCGAGGTCTACGCTTACCCGCAGGCCACGCAGCAGATGCTCGACGACGTCTTCTTCAATGCCGAGCAGTTCATCGAGGGCGAATGCGCGATGACCTTCGCCGAGAAGGAAGGCGCCGCCTTCACGACCGGCGATGGCACCAAGAAGCCCAAGGGCTTCCTGGCCTACGCCACTGCGCTGACGGCTGACGGTGCCCGCGCCTTCGGCACGCTGCAGCACATCGCATCCGGTGCCGCTGCCGACTGGGCGGCCAGCAACCCGCAGGACAAGCTGCTGGATGTGGTCTACGCGCTGAAGAAGGGTTACCGCACCAACGCCCGCTGGATGACCAGCAAGGCCATGCTTGCCGACGCGCGCAAGCTCAAGGACGCCGAAGGCAATTACATCTGGCGTCCGGGTCTGGAAGCTGGCCAGCCGGATACCCTGCTGGGCTACGGCATCGCCGAGAACGAAGACATGCCGGCCAAGGCCGCCAACGCGCTGTCCATCGCCTTCGGTGACTTCAAGCGCGGCTACACCATCGTCGATCGCATCGGCACCCGCATCCTGCGCGACCCCTACACCAACAAGCCGTTCGTCGGCTTCTACGTGACCAAGCGGGTCGGCGGCTTCCTGGCGGATTCCAACGCCATCAAGCTGTTCAAGTTCTCCGCCTGATCGGCTTAGTGACCAACAACGGGCTGCCCTCGGGTGGCCCGTTTTCATTGGAGTGTTCCCATGAGCAAAGCAATTGAAGTGACCAAGGGCTTCAAGTTCGCCCACCGCGGCTGCGATGTTGTCGAGTTCCAGGCCGGTGACGTGATCGAAGAACCGAGCGACGAACTGTACGAAGTCGCCACCAAGAACAAGTGGGCCAAGGAAGCCAAGGCCAAGCAGGCCGCCAAGGAAAACAAGGACGCCGGCCCGGCGCCGGAAAACAAGTCGGAGTAAAGGAAGATGGCCGCGCCGACCACCGAATTCATCAAGGCCTGGTGCCGCATCGATGGCAGCGAGTTCGACGCGGTCCTGCCGGCCATGATCGCCAGCGCCACGGCCAGCGCGAGCCATGAAACAGGCCACGACTACAGCACGGAGGCCATGCCGGAATCGGTGCAGATGTGGTGCGCGGCGCAGGTCTCGCACTGGCTGTCATCGCCGGAAGCGGCCATTTCGCTGTCCGGAAATAATCCGCAGAAGAATTTGTTCCTGGATGGCCTATTGGATCCGCATCGTCTCTACATCATGGAGACCCGGCCATGAAGCAGCCGAGTGCAGGCGACCTCAACCGCCGCGTCACCTTGCGCAAGTGGCAGGACGTTGCCGCTGCCGGTTTCGGCATCGACCAGACATTCGACGCCGGTGCCACCGTCTGGGCCAGTGTCGAGCCTGTTGGGTCGGCCATTTTCTGGGGCACGCAGCAGGTCGACAACGGCGTCACGCACCGCATCATCGTGCGGCGCACCGCGACGATCAACGAAGTCACAATCACCGGCGAGCACGTCGCTGAGTATGCCGGTCTGCGCTACCGCGTGAAGCGCGCCTCTGATCTCAACGGGGAGCGCCGCTTCGTCGTGCTCGAGGTCGAGGCGCTGGGAGCCATCGCATGATCGGCAGCAAGTACAACGGCAGCTATTTCGCCGCGTCAGTCTTCTGGGAAGGGCATAGCCACCTCGACTTCGACCGCCGCCAGATTCGCAAGGCGATGCGCGCGATCGGCGCCGATATCCGCAAGGTCGCCAGGAAGAAGGTCGCTCGCCGGGCTGTTTCGGCAGCAGGCGATGCGCCTGGCAAGCTGACGGGGACGCTGCAGCGCGCGATCAAGTACCGGGTCAGCAAACCGGGATTGCTCGTCAGCATCCGCCCGGAGAAGACGGCTGAGATGGGCAAGGATTTCTATCCGGCCTTCCTCAAGTCCGGCGTCCGTCAAGGCGCTGCCATGAAGCGGCTGGCACCTGGTGAAGGGCTTGGCATCAGCAACCGCAGGCGACGTGGCCAGCGGGACAAGGAGAAGTCGGCGCGCGCCGCCGGCGGCTGGCGGATTGCCCCGCGTGCCAACTACATGGAAGAAGCTCTCGATGAACGCAAGACGCACGCCCGCCAGGTGCTGGCCGACGCCCTGCAGAACGCCCTGATCGCCAGAAAATGAACATCGACATCATCATCGCCGCCCTGCGGCAACGCTGCCCCAGCTTTGCCGGTCGTGTGGCCGGCGCTGCGCAGTTCCAGCTGCTGCTGGAAAAGACCAACCTGCCGGTTCCGGCCGCCTACGTCATCCCACTGGATGACAACCCGGAGGCCAACCGCAGCGCCACCGGCTACCGGCAATCGGTCAGCGATTCCTTCGCCGTCATCGTCGCGCTCTCCAACACCGCCGACGAGCGCGGCCAGGCGGCGGCCGGCAGCGTGCATGCCATCCGGCGCGAGCTGTTCAAGGCGCTGCTCGGCTGGCAGGTGTCGGAGGACTACGACGGCATCGAGTACGACGGCGGCAACCTGCTGTCGCTCGACCGCGCCCGGCTCTGGTACCAGTTCGAATTCTCGGCGGACTTCGAGATCGGCAGCGACGACGTCACCGATCCGGACACCTGGCAGGCCATCGATCTGGCAGCGCTGCCGGTGCTGACCGAAATCCACCTCGACGATGTCGCCAATCCGGCCGACATCGACGCGGACAACCCGACGCCGGATGGCCGTACAACGGCCCGCCAGCGCATCACCCTCGACCCGCCCTAACCAGGAGCTTCACCCATGTTCATCAAGCCCGTTTCGGGCCGGCGCGTGCCGGATCCCGAAAAGGGCGGCTTCGTGCCGCCCGAAGGTCGGGTCGTTGCCGACCACGACCAGTACTGGCTGCGCCGCATCGCCGATGGCGACGTGGTCAAGGCCGACCAGAAACCTGCACCCGCGAAAGGGGGTAAAGCCAAATGATCAGCTTCAACAACATCCCGGCATCGATCCGGGTTCCCCTGTTCTACGCCGAGGTCGACAACTCCCAGGCTGGCTACTTCGAGCAGAATCTGAAAACCCTGCTGATCGGCCAGAAGCTGGCAGCCGGCAGCGCCGCAGCCAACGTGCCGATGCTGGTCTCCCGTACCGACGAGGCGCGCAGCCTGTTCGGCCAGGGCTCCATGCTGGCCCGCATGCACGAGGTCTATCGTGCCAACGACGACTTCGGCGAGATCTGGTGCGTTGCGCTCGACGACGCCGGTGCGGGTGTCGCTGCGGCCGGCACGGTCGTCTTCACCGGCACGACCAGCGCGGCCGGTGCGCTCAACCTCTACATTGGCGCCCAGCGCGTGCGGCTTGCTGTCGCTGCCAACGAGGCCGCCGCCGCCGTTGCCACCGCCCTGGCCGCTGCGATCAATGCCAATGCCGAATTGCCGGTCACGGCTTCCGCCGCCGCCGGCACCGTGACGATCACCGCCAAGCACAAGGGCGAAGCAGGCAATGCGATCCGCCTGCAGCTAAACTATCGCGGCAATGCCGGCGGCGAAACCACGCCGGCAGGCCTGGGTGTGGCGATCACCGCCCTGTCCGGCGGTGCCACCAACCCGGATCTGACCGCCGCACTGGCTGCCCTGGGCGATGAGGAATACGACTTCATCATCCAGCCCTACACCGACACGGCCACGCTCGATGCCTTCGCCGCGCTGATGGGCGACACCACCGGCCGCTGGTCCTGGGCAAAGCAGCTCTACGGTCATGTCTACACGGCCAAGCCCGGCACGCTGGTCGCCATCACCACGCTGACCAGCGCCCGCAACGATCAGCACATGACCATCGCCGGCTACGAAGCCGAAGTGCCGAATGCGCCCTGGGAATACGCCGCCGCCTACGGCGCGCGCAACGCCAAGTTCATCGCCATCGACCCGGCCCGGCCGACGCAGACCGGCGAGCTGATCGGCATCCTGCCGGCGCCGCAGGAAAAGCGCTTCCTGATCTCCGAACGGCAAACTCTGCTGACCAACGGTGCGGCAACCAGCTACGTCGGCGGCGGCGCGGTGCGTGTCGAACGGGCGATCACGACCTACCAGGTCAATCTCTGGAACCAGCCGGACCCCAGCTATCTGGACAGCGAGACGCTGCACACCCTGGCCTACGTGCTGCGCAACCTGCGCTACCGCATCACGCAGAAGTACCCGCGGCACAAGCTGGCCAATGATGGCACCCGCTTCGGCGCCGCCCAGGCCATCGTCACGCCAAAGGTCATCCGCGCCGAGTTGGCGGCGGCCTATGCCGAGATGGAGGCCAACGGGATCGTCGAGAACGCCGATCTGTTCGCCCAGAACCTGATCGTCGAGCGCGACGCCAACAACCCGAACCGGCTGAACGTGCTGTTCCCGCCGGACCTGGTCAATCAGTTGCGCGTCTTCGCCGTCCTGGCGCAGTTCCGCCTGCAATACCCCGCCACCGCCTGATAGGAGTTCAACACCATGGGAAAACGTGTCGCCGGGATCTGCTACGTCAAAGCAGATTCCGCTCAACTGGAAGTGCAGGGCGGGGTCGAGTGCCCCGCTACCGACAAGACCCGAGAGACCGTGATGGGTCTCGCTGGCCCGGCTGGTTTCAAGGAAACCGCCCGGACGCCATACATCAAGCTGACGGCCATCAATACGCCGGATTTCCCGCGCAAGACGCTGGCCGAATCGACCGACATGACCGTCACCGCCGAATTGGCCAACGGCAGCACCTACGTGCTGTCCGGCGCCTATCTGGTTGGGGAGCCGGCCGTGAGTGGCGACGAAGGCACCATCGAACTGCACTTCGAAGGCGATAAGGGGATCTGGCAATGAGCGAAGTCACCATTCCGTTGAAAAAGAAAATCACCGCACATGGCGCTGAAATTACCTCTATCACCCTGCGTGAACCGGAAGGTGAGGACGTTGAGTTATGTGGCTATCCGCTGGCGAT
>OGCL01001681.1_pt1 | contig 17841 bp, 18 predicted proteins | sample 1570041 | NCBI WGS metagenome assembly OGCL01 (sample SAMN06266162, study PRJEB24511) | hot springs metagenome | isolation source: Hot spring water | place: South Africa: Limpopo | collected 2015-06-22
CGACAGTGCGGCGAGTTTTTGTGTGTCATCCCATGTTTCATTGCGCAATATTGCCTGTAAGGCGCGCCGCGCCGCGCGATAGCGCGCGTGACGTCGCCGATAACGCCGCCCTAGCCAAAAGACCGCGATGAACGCGAGTAAGCTTGCTACTGCGACGAGCCACCAACCCGGCGCCGGTGGCCACCATGGTGGGGGGGGTGGCAGGTGAATGTCGCGCAGCGGTATGGTCTCGGGATTCATCGTTCGCAGGGCAGGTCGCGCAATAAGCGCCAAGGATCATCATCAGTTTGCACGCCCAGCAAGCGAATTCCTGGCTGTCGTGCCAGTTGCCGTAAAGTCTTTTCACGCGCGGCAAACCGTGTCGCTAGTGTAGCGCGCAGCGTGTGATCAGTGCAGTCTAGACGTAAACGGCGCGCGCCATCGCTCAGCGTATAAACGCCACGCTCTGGCAATTGTCTCTCCAACTTGTCATAAATCCATACCAAAACGATGTCGGCATGCCGCGCCAGCCGCGTGATGTCGTCACCCACGCAATCGAGACCGCGAAAATCGCCGATGAGATAAATTAAACTGCCAGGACGAGCATGACGGCGCAAGCGGCGCACTGCACAAGACCAGTCAATCGGCGGTGCTTTCTGGGCGTCGTTGACATGCTGCGGTGCGCACGGTTCAACGGTAGGATGCGTGGAGTGAGGCGGCGGGAAACGGCTCAGCGTATCGAACAGGCGTAGCGGACCATGTTTGTCATGGCGCGGTGGCATTTCCCACATCTTAGTTTCATCGAAACATTGCGCGCCGACACGATCGCCGTGGAAATGCGCTTGCCACGCGAACAAGGCGGCGAGGCGGCTCGCTTGCACGATTTTGAACACGCCGCGCGTCGCGAACCACATCGGCGCGCGGCAATCGATCGACAAGAATACTGGACGTTCGCGTTCCTCACGAAAGAGTTTGGTATGCGCTTGGCCAGTACGAGCTGTGACTTTCCAGTCGAGATGGCGAATGTCGTCGCCGGCTTGGTAAGCCCGCGTCTCGTCGAATTCCATACCGCGACCTTTGAGTCGCGAGGTGTGCGTGCCGCCGCGTCGCGCGTGCCGCCGCGCGCGCATCCAGGGCAAGGCGCGCGCCGCAGGCGCTAATGCCAGTAATTCAGCGAGTTGTGGTTGGACGCGCGCGCGCGCGTGGTCGGTGGACGTCATGGCACGGCGATGCGCGCGATGAGTTGTTCGATGACATCGTTAACAAGCACGCCTGCCGCTTCGGCCTCATAGGACAACAATAAGCGATGGCGCAACACATCGGGCGCGACGTCTTGAATATCCTCCGGCGTCACGTAATCGCGCCCGTGCAGCCAAGCACGCGCGCGGGTGCAGCGGTCGAGCGCGATCGTCGCGCGCGGGCTGGCGCCGTAATGAATCCAGCGCGCCAAATCCTCGCCATACGCTGCAGGGCGCCGCGTCGCGAGGATGATTTGCAAGAGATAATGTTCCAAGCTTTCGGCGAGGTGCAATGACAACACTTCGCGCCGCGCTGCGAAAATCGCCGCTTGTGGCACGATAAAGGGCGGGTGGACGGTTTGATGGGCGCTGAGTTCCAGCGCTTCTTGCCGCGCCAGATGGAGAATCGCGCGTTCGTGCACGGCGTCGGGATAATCAATTACTACGTGCAATAGAAAACGGTCGAGCTGTGCTTCCGGCAACGGATAAGTGCCTTCTTGCTCGATCGGATTTTGCGTCGCCATCACCAAAAACAACTTCGGTAAGGCATAGCTCGCACCGCCGACGGTGATCTGCCGTTCCGCCATCGCTTCCAGCAGGGCGGCTTGCACTTTCGCCGGCGCGCGGTTGATTTCATCGGCCAGAATCAAATTGTGGAACAAGGGCCCGCGCTGAAATTCAAACTGACCGGTTTGTGGACGGTAGATTTCGGTGCCGGTCAAATCGGCGGGTAGCAGATCGGGCGTGAATTGCACGCGGTGGAAATCACCTTCGATACCACGACTCAGGCAGTTGATCGCGCGCGTCTTCGCCAAACCCGGCGCGCCTTCGACCAATAAATGGCCATCGGCCAATAATGCGAGCAGCATTCGCTCGATCAGGCATTCCTGCCCGATCACTTGTGCTTGGAGTGTGCTGATGAGTGCCTCGAAATACTGGCGCGGTGTTGCGGATGTTGCAGGGAGTTTGTCGAGCATCGTCATGAGATCACAGTGGTGCTGGCGTGCGAGAGTGTCGACATGCCACGGGCGCGCGCTGCCGCGGCTTCGATGAAGCCGCAAAATACCGGGTGGCCTTTGCGCGGCGTCGAGGTGAATTCGGGGTGAAACTGGCAACCGAAAAACCACGGATGATCCGGAAGTTCGATAATCTCGACCAAGCGCCCGTCGATCGATTTGCCGGAAAAACGCATACCCGCTTGTTCCAAAGCAGCCAAGTATTTGTTGTTGAATTCATAACGATGACGATGGCGTTCGTTGATGACGTCTTTCTGATACAACGAAAATGCCAAAGACTGTTTCTGCAACTGGCATTTTTGCGCACCGAGCCGCATCGTGCCACCGAGCTCGGATTGTGCGCTGCGTTGCTCGACATGACCCGCCGCATCCATCCATTCGGTGATCAGGCCAATTACCGGATGTGGCGTATTCGGTAAGAATTCGGTGCTATGCGCCCCTTCCAAATGGGCGACATTGCGCGCGAACTCGATCACCGCGACCTGCATGCCCAGGCAGATGCCGAAATACGGGATGCCATTTTCCCGGGCATAACGCGCGGTGGCGATCTTGCCTTCGACGCCGCGTTCGCCAAATCCCCCTGGCACCAAAATGCCATTGACATCCTTGAGGGCCGCGGTGCCGGCGTCTTCGATCAGTTCCGAGTCGATGTATTCGATCTGCACGTGATGGCGCGTGCGGAGTCCCGCATGGATCAACGCTTCATTCAGTGATTTGTAGGCGTCGGTCAAATCGACGTATTTGCCGACTACGGCGATGCGCACGCTGGATTGGGGATGTTGCAGACGTTCCAGAACATCGACCCATTCGCTGAGGTCGGCGGGAGGTACGTCCAAGCGCAGCTGGCGAACGACGATCTCGTCGAGAGCTTGTTCGTGCAGCAGTAACGGGATGCGATAGATACTGTCGGCATCGACGGCGGAAATGACTGCTTTTTCTGCGACGTTGGTAAATAGTGCGATTTTGCGGCGCTCGCTGGCAGGCAGCGGTTGTTCCGATCGGCAGATCAGGATATCGGGCTGAATGCCGATGGTGCGGAGTTCCTTGACCGAATGCTGCGTTGGTTTGGTTTTCAACTCACCTGCCGAGCGGATATAGGGCACTAATGTCAGATGAATGAACAGGGCACGATCGTGACCCAATTCGATTGACATTTGCCGAATCGCTTCGAGAAACGGTAAGGATTCGATATCGCCGACGGTACCACCGACTTCGATGATCGCGATATCCTTGCCCTCGGCGCTGTCACGGATACGGCGAATGATTTCGTCGGTGATGTGCGGAATCACTTGCACCGTCGCGCCGAGATAATCGCCTTTGCGTTCGCGGCGCAAGACATTCTCGTACACTTGACCGGTCGTGAAATTGTTTTTACGGGTCATCGTCGTGCGCAAAAAGCGCTCGTAGTGCCCCAAATCGAGATCGGTTTCCGCGCCGTCTTCGGTCACAAACACTTCGCCGTGCTGGAACGGACTCATCGTGCCGGGATCGACGTTGATGTAGGGGTCGAGCTTGGTGATGGTGACGTTCAAGCCGCGCGCTTCGAGAATTGCCGCGAGCGAAGACGCAGCGATGCCTTTACCGAGCGAGGATACGACACCGCCGGTGATGAAAATGTATTTGGTCGTCATGGGTAGGTCGTCTAAATGGCTGAGAAAAATAGCGCCGTGAAGCCAGCACAAAATATCAACGTTGCCGTTCGAGTTCGGCGATCATTTTGGTGAATTCACTGACGTCTTGAAAACTACGATAGACCGAGGCAAAGCGCACGAAAGCGACGTGGTCGAGCGCGTTGAGTTCTTTCATGACCAATTCGCCGAGCCGATGGGCTTCGATCTCGCGTTCGCCCCAACTCATCAATTGGTGTTTGATGCGCTGGATCGCCGCTTCGATGGCATCACTGCCGACCGGGCGCTTTTCCAGCGCGCGCAACATGCCGGCGCGCAGTTTCTCTTCGATGAAGGGCTCGCGTTTGCCATCGCGCTTGATCACGCGCGGCAAAGTCAATTCCGCAACTTCGTAAGTTGTGAAACGTTCTTTGCATTCCAGACATTCTCGACGGCGGCGTACTTGGCAACCGTCATCAGCGAGACGGGAATCGATGACGCGCGTATCCTGCGCGCTGCAAAAAGGACATCGCATAGTGTTAAAGTACTCACGTGTTTAAATTCATGATCGGAGACGGCAAGGCGCTTACAACACCACTTCCATCCCTTCACGCGCCAATTCCATGGTAAACGGCAATTCGGGAAACTCGACACGCAAGTCGCTGATGATCTGATCGAGTTGGGCATCAGTGCGCGTGGGTTCGTGATGCGTCAAAATCAACTGTTTCACGCGCGCGCGTCGTGCCAGCGCGATCGCTTGATGATACGTGCCGTGCCCCCAGGTGCGTCGCTGCATGTATTCTTCTTCGGTATAGGCGGAGTCGATGATCAACACGTCGATCTCGGTGATAAAACGGACCAATTGGTCGAGCTTGGCGTCGATGTCACGCTGCGCTTTGGCATGGCAGGGGTGATCGCAAGGCCACGGATTGAACGGCGGTTCGTAATCGCCAGTGAAAAACAACGATTTACCGTGGTGATCCACGCGATAGCCGAAGTTCAGAACGGGGTGGTTGAGCAGGATCGTGCTGATGCGGGTACAACCGACTTGTACCGTTTCATCGCTCCCGATCGTGAAATAATCGACTTTGGCTTTGAGCTGGCTTTCGATGATCGGAAAAAAACTATGCTGGAGTTGTACACTGAGCGCACGATCGATGCCGACGCCGGTATTGGGGTCACGTCCACCGTAAATATTTAATCGATTGCCGGTAATGAAAATCGGCATGAAAAACGGTAAGCCTTGGATATGATCCCAGTGCGTGTGGGTAATAAAAATATGCGCGGTAATCGGCATACGCGAAAGTAAACTTTGCGCCAACGCATGGATGCCAGTACCTGCGTCAAGAATGATCAATTCGCCGTCGTGGGGCTGGATTTCGATACATGTGGTATTGCCGCCATATTTGACGGTGAGCGGGCCGGGTGTCGCAATAGAACCCCGCACTCCCCAAAATTTGCATTTCATGGATCATCTCCGTTGACTCCCTAATTTAAGAGTCGAAACCTTAACTTACTGTGCACGCTGATCGCGCTCGCGTCATGATTGCCTGTTTGGTTTTAGGTGCCGTCTGTTACGGGCTGTAACGTCCATTCGCTATGACTAAAAAACGGTTTTCTTTCAATTTTGTAAGTAAGAGAAAAAATTGCTTCAATCTCATTACGTTCTTTCTACACAGACTAGAGTCCAAATATCACCTCCACTTTCGTCAAGGTAGAGCGGGTTGTAGAACGCAATCATACAGTCTAGTACTTCGCTACCCAAGTCATGTTTGGCTATTCCTGACGACATTTTAATGCAGCGGCAACCTTGCGCAGGTAATTTTCGTTATGGGGGAGGGAGCGTACTTCATCAAAATATGCGATTTTATTTTCTACAATGGTCGCGGATATGATATAAAGAACAGTTCAATGGCGCGTTTCAACACCGCGCGATTGTCAATACTCACAATAATCGTCACGCCTGGCGGGTGCTCTGAAAGATGGGTTGCCTGGCGGGATTGTTGGAGGCGTAACCCAATCCCACGGACCTTAGTGTCCGTATTTTTTATGGAGAATGAAAACCCATGACTACCATCACGATGCGCCAAATGCTCGAAGCAGGCGTGCACTATGGTCACCAAACGCGCTATTGGAATCCGAAAATGGCGCATTACTTGTTTGGTTCACGGAACGGTATTCATATCATCAATTTGGAAAAGACCCAGCCGCTCTTTAACGACGCGATGAACTATCTGGGTAAAATGGCTGCCAATCGTGGCACCATTTTGTTCGTCGGTACTAAGAAAGCTGCACGCAAAACTATTGCCGAGGAAGCCATACGCTGCGGTATGCCTTATGTCAATCATCGCTGGCTGGGCGGTATGTTGACCAACTTTAAAACGATTAAACAATCGATCAGCCGCCTGAAAGAGTTGGAAACGATGAAAGCCGATGGCACTTTATATCATCGTTTCAACAAAAAAGAAGCTTTAGGTTTCGATCGGGAGCTCGCGAAATTAGAACGCAGTCTCGGCGGAATCAAAGACATGCGCGGTATTCCTGATGTGCTGTTCATCATCGATGTGGGCTATGAAAAAAATGCGATCAACGAAGCCAAGAAACTTGGCATACCTGTCGTCGGCATCGTCGATAGCAACAACTCCCCCGAGGATATCGACTACGTGATCCCCGGCAACGACGATTCGATCCGTGCGATCAAACTGTACTGTCAAAGTGCTGCTGATGTGATTCTTGATGCAAAAACTGCAGGACTTGGTGTCCATGTCAAAGATGACTACGTCGAAGAAGAAGCCGAAGCCGCTGTAACAGAATGATGTTTTAACGCCACTGCAAGTGTTTTTTGCGTGGCGTTTTTTTACGACTGGGTACGTGTACCCGATTCAGTTAAACATATCGACAAGACTTCATCGAGGTGAAACTTATGACTATTAGTGCGGCATTGGTAAAGGAGCTACGCGAAAGAACGGGTTCCGGTATGATGGAGTGCAAAAAGGCGCTCACCGAAACCCAAGGCGATTTGGAGGCCGCGATCGAATGGATGCGCAAATCCGGTTTGGCGAAAGCCGACAAAAAATCGGGTCGTACCGCGGCGGAAGGGCAAATCGTCATTAAAATCGCTGATGATCAACGTGCCGCCGTCATGGTGGACATCAACTGCGAAACCGATTTCGTCGCAAAAGGTGATGATTTCACTGCTTTTGCCGATCAAGTCGCGGGCTGTCTGTTGCAAAACGACATTGCCGACGCGGCGCAATTATCGGAAGCGCGTTTGGGTGAGGCGACCGTCGATGAAACGCGCCGCGCGCTGGTCGCGAAATTGGGCGAAAATATCTCGATCCGCCGCTGCGAAAAATTCGTCACCGCAGACGGCGCCGTCTATGGTTATTTGCACGGCAGTCGGATTGGCGTACTCGTCGAATTGGCTGCGGCCGACGCCGAACTGGGCAAGGACATCGCGATGCACATCGCGGCGAGCCGTCCGTTGTGCGTCGATGCAAAAGACGTTGCACCAGAATTAATTGCCAAGGAACGCGAAATCTATGCGGCGCAAGCCGCGGAAAGTGGCAAGCCCGCCAACATCATTGAAAAAATGGTCGATGGCCGCGTCAGTAAATTTCTGAGCGAAGTGACGTTGCTCGGTCAAGCTTTCGTCAAAAATCCCGACCAAACCGTTGGTCAGTTGCTGAAGGAAAAACAGAACCAAGTCAGTCGTTTCAGTCGTTTCGAAGTCGGCGAAGGCATCGAGAAAAAAGTCGAAAACTTCGCCGAGGAGGTCATGGCGCAAGTCAAGGGCAGTTAAAACTTCCTTGTGTCCCAGGCGCCGCTGGTGCTTGCGCAGCGCGGCGCCTGGGAGCCACACCTCGCGTCATTGACGAATTTGACTGCGGTAACCAAATATGAACCCATTTATCGCGCAAAGAATTCTCTTGAAATTGAGCGGCGAAGCTTTGATGAGTCCCGACGGCGGCAGTATCGACGCGCGGATTCTCAAGCGCTTGGCGACGGAAATCCAGGAACTGTGTGAGGTGGGCCTACAAGTTGGCTTGGTCATCGGCGGCGGCAATATCCTGCGCGGCGCCGACAAGGCCGCGCAAGGCATGGATCGTGTCACTAGCGATCAAATGGGCATGTTAGCCACCGTTATCAACGCTTTAGCGATGCAAGATGCGCTCGAGGTGCTCGGTCAAGCAGTACGCGTCATGTCGGCGATCAAAATTAACCAAGTTTGTGAAGACTACATTCGCCGCCGCGCGGTGCGGCATTTGGAAAAAGGACGGGTGGTGATTTTTGCTGCTGGAACTGGAAATCCTTTTTTCACGACGGATTCGGCGGCCAGCTTACGCGCGATTGAAATCAACGCCGAATTGATGATCAAAGCAACTAAAGTTGCTGGCGTCTATTCGGCGGATCCGGAAAAAGTTCCCGATGCGGTGTTCTACCCGCACCTCACTTATGACGAGGCGCTCGACCAGCGCTTGAACGTCATGGACGCAACGGCTTTGGTACTGTGCCGCGACCATGATCTTCCTCTGCGAATCATGAACATATTCGAACCTGGTGCCATTATGCGTCTAATGCGTGGTGAGGCGCTGGGGTCTCTGATTACCACGACTAGGACACAGCATGATTAACGATATCCACCAAAATGCTTCGGCAAAAATGAAAAAAACCGTCGAAGCACTTAAACACGAACTGAGCAAAATCCGCACTGGGCGGGCGCATCCGAGTTTATTAGATCACATTCTCGTACCCTACTACGGCATTGATACCCCGTTGAGCCAAGTCGCGAATATCGCCGTCGAAGACGCGCGCACCTTGACCATCGCGCCCTGGGAAAAAAATCTGGTCTCGGCGATCGAAAAAGCGATCTTGACCTCGGACTTGGGACTCAATCCCTCGACATCCGGCACGGTCATCCGCATTCCGCTGCCACCGCTAACTGAAGAGCGCCGCCGCGAACTGGTGCGTGTTGTCAAACACGAAGCGGAAAACAGCCGCGTGGCGATTCGTAATATCCGCCGCGATGCCAACAACGAAATCAAAGAAGCTTTGAAGGAAAAAATGATTACAGAGGATGATGCGCGCGCCGCCGAAGAGAAAATTCAAAAACTGACCGACCAATTCATCAAAGAGGTCGATAAGGTACTGGAAGAAAAAGAAACCGACTTGATGGCGTTGTAACGCGCACGCGTGTAATGTCCGAGAGCACCGCATCGGCGGATTCCTCACTGCCCCGGCATATTGCCATCATCATGGATGGCAATGGCCGTTGGGCGCGCCAGCGTATGCTGCCGCGCACGCTGGGACACCAAGAAGGCGTCAAGGCGGTCCGCAAAACCGTCGATTTTTGCGCGCGCCAGGCGATAGACACCCTGACTTTGTTCGCATTTAGCAGCGAAAACTGGCGCCGGCCCGCAGAAGAAGTCTCGACCTTGATGAGCTTGTTTCTCTCGACCTTGCAACGTGAAACCGACAAACTGCGGGACAACAATATCCGCTTGCGTTTCATCGGCGACCGCAGTGCGTTCGACGTCAAGTTGCAACAAAAAATCACCGAAGCCGAACAACAGACCGCGCAAAATACTGGATTGCGCTTGGTCATCGCTGCCAATTACGGTGGGCGCTGGGACATTACACAAGCCACACGCCAGCTCGTTGCCGCCGTGCAGCGTGGTGAGTTGCGCGCTGAAGCGATTGACGAACCGATGCTGTCTCATTCTCTTGCAACGGCGGATTTGCCCGAACCCGATTTGTTCATACGCACGGGCGGGGAAATGCGCATCAGCAATTTCCTGTTGTGGCAACTGGCTTATACCGAATTGTACTTCACACCGATTTTATGGCCGGATTTCGACGAAGCGGAGTTGCAGCGCGCACTGCACGACTTCGCGCAACGGCAACGCCGTTTCGGTTTGACCAGCGACCAAATCGACTCGTAAATATTTCAACTTTTTTCGTCCTGAAGAAAAACGCATGTTGATTCCTCGTATCGTTACCGCTCTCGTGTTGGCACCGCTGGCGCTTGCGGCCGTGCTTTGGCTCGATCCCGAGTATTTTATGTTGCTGTGGGCTGGCATATTGTTGATTGCTGCGTGGGAATGGGGACGTTTGGTCGCCATTCCCAGCATGTTGTGGCAAGCCGTTTGGTTGTTCGTGTTGTGTTGGCCGATTGCTTTCGTGTTTTTCTGGACCGATTTTCTGGAATGGCTGGCTTTATTGCTGAACAATACGGAAATTCTCAAGCAATCCGGTCTGATCGATGCTTTCGTCATCTTGCCCGTCGCGTGGTGGATCTTGGCGATGATTCTGATTCGACGTTGGGGCGCGGAATTGATCCAATTTCCGCTACGACGCAGTCAGTCGCTGTGGCTTGGCGGTTTCGTGCTGTTCTCGGCGTGGATGTGTCTGTCGCGGCTCAAACAATTCTATCCATTGGAATTGACAGTGTATTTTTTGCTGCTGATCTGGGCCGCCGACATCAGCGCGTATTTCTGCGGCAAGCGTTGGGGGAAGACCAAACTCGCCCCGGAAATCAGCCCCGGCAAAACCGTGGAAGGCATGTATGGGGCGCTCGCGGCGGCGGGGGTGGGCAGTATCGTACTCGCCTTGATCTACCAGATGCACTGGATGATGGCGATCGATTTCACGTTGTTGTCGTTGATTACCGTACTGGTTTCGATTTACGGCGATTTGTTTTTCAGCATCATGAAACGCCGATGCGGCGTCAAAGATAGTGGCGCGTTATTGCCGGGACACGGTGGGTTATTGGATCGTCTCGACAGCGTCATCGCCGCAGTGCCAGTGTTTTACGCCGGCGTCTATTTGATTTACGAGGCCGTCTGATGAAAGGCTTATGCATCCTCGGCGCCACTGGTTCGATCGGTTTCAGCACGCTGGATGTCGCAGCGCGCCACCCCGATTGCTACCGCATCGTCGCGTTGACCGCGCATCGCGCGGTCGATACCCTGTTTGAACAATGCCTGAAATATCGCCCACGTTACGCCGTGATGGCCGATGAAAATGCCGCTATGGCATTACGTTCGCGCCTTGCCGAGACAGACTGTGGTGATATCGAAGTCTTGGCCGGCAATGCCGGTTTGACTTTTGTCGCGACCTCGCCGGAGGTCGATACCGTGATGGCGGCAATCGTCGGTGGCGCGGGACTCTTGCCGACCTTGGCGGCGGCGCAAGCCGGAAAAACCATCTTGCTCGCAAACAAAGAAGCCTTGGTCATGTCCGGCGCTTTGTTCATGCGCGCGATCGCTGCGACCGGGGCCTGCCTTTTACCGATCGACAGCGAACACAACGCCATTTTCCAGTGCATGCCTGCGGGTTACACCCCCGGACATAGCGCGCCGTCGGTGCGCCGCATTCTCCTGACTGCGTCCGGCGGACCGTTCCGTGAATGGCCGGTCGATCGGCTGTCTTCGGTCACGCCGGCGCAAGCCGTCGCCCATCCCAATTGGACCATGGGCCGCAAAATCTCCGTCGATTCGGCGACGATGATGAACAAAGGCCTGGAGTTGATCGAAGCATGCTGGTTGTTCAACGTCCCGTCGCGCCAAGTTGAGGTCGTCATTCATCCGCAAAGCGTGATCCATTCCTTGGTCGATTATTACGACGGCAGCGTACTGGCGCAAATGGGCAACCCCGACATGCGCATCCCAATCGCTCACGCGATGGCCTGGCCCGAACGTTTCGAGTCCGGCGCGGAACCGCTCAATTTGTTTGACGTCAAACGCCTCGATTTCGAACCGCCCGATTTGCAACGCTTCCCGTGTTTGCGCTTGGCTTACCACGCCATCGATCGCGGTGGTTCGATGCCGACCGTTTTGAACGCCGCCAATGAAATTGCCGTTGCGGCGTTTCTCGACGAAGCCGTGCGCTTCACGGACATTCCGCGCATCATCGAAGCGACGATGGCGGAATTTTCTGGCGAAGACGCGGCAACACTGGAACAAGTTCTCGACATCGATCGCGCGGCACGTGATTGTGCCACGCGCTGGGTACTCCAATTACAGTAATGGATATTCTCCACACGCTCTTTTATTTTCTCGTCGCCGTCGGTTTGTTGGTGGCGTTTCACGAATTTGGTCATTTCTGGATGGCGCGCCGCTTGGGGATCAAAGTCCTGCGTTTTTCGATCGGTTTCGGCCAAATCCTATGGCGTTTTCGTTCCAAAACCCAAGAGACCGAGTACGTCGTCTCGGCGATTCCGCTCGGCGGTTACGTCAAAATGGTCGATGAACGCGAAGGTCCGGTCGCGCCCGCAGATTTGCCTTATGCGTTCAATCGTCAGCCGGTTTTGACGCGCACGCTGGTCGTGGTCGCCGGTCCGTTGAGCAACTTGCTGTTGGCAGTATTGTTGTACTGGGGCATTTTCATGCACGGCGAAACGGGGTTGCGGCCATTGGTGGGTCCCGCTGAACCCGGTACGTTGGCAGCAGCGGCAGGCTTCGAAGCCGGCGAAGAGATCCGTGCAGTCAACGACGTCGCCACGCCGACTTGGAACGAAGCATTGAATCGTATCGTCGCCAGCGTCATCAATGGTGAGAACAGTATCACTGTCACCGTCACGGGCGCCGACGAAACGCCCATCGATCGCATGTTACAGGTCCCCGAAAATTTACGCGCGCCGGACAAATTCTTCGAGCGTCTCGGTTTGACACCGTGGCTCCCCGATCTCGATCCCGTCGTCGGCCATGTTTTGTCCGATGGCGTGGCTTTCCGGGCTGGGTTGCGCGACGGTGATCGTTTACTCAGCGCCGATGGCCAGGCAATCACGCACTGGCGCAATTGGGTGGACTACGTCCGCGAACACCCTGGACAAACCATCGCGTTGACACTGGAACGTGAGGGCACACCGTTGACGCTCGAATTGACGCCCGCCAGCGTACCCGGCCCCAATGGTGCGGCGATCGGCAAAATCGGCGCGGCGGTCAAGGTGCCGCCAGAAATTTGGGCTGATCTACAAATCCATTATTCGCTGGGCCCCTGGGCGGCGTTCAAAGCAGCTGGTCTGCGGACTTACGAATTGTCTTGGGCGTCCTTGAAAATGATGGCGGCGATGCTGATCGGCTACGCCTCCGTCGATAATCTGAGCGGCCCCATCGGCATCGCGCAATATGCAGGCGAATCGGCAAAAGGCGGCGCAATCGAGTTTTTGAAATTCCTGGCCGTGGTCAGCATCAGTCTCGGCGTGCTGAATTTACTCCCCATCCCGGTGCTCGATGGCGGTCATTTGCTGTTTTACGCGATTGAGGCGATCAAAGGCCGACCACTTTCCGATCGCGCGCAATTGCTCTTTCAACAAATCGGCATCGCGTTTTTGGTGTCGTTGATGAGCCTGGCGTTTTTTCTCGATATCGAACGCTTGCTCGATTGAACGCTTTATCAAGAGCGCCCGCGCTCGCGCTCCGATAAACTTTTGCGCCCGTGTTGCGTCGAATGGCCACGCGAATCGCGCAACTTCCTTCCGCCGCGTGGTGGCACAAAAAACCACCGCGCTTATTGCCTAGCACTTTTTAGGAGATCCTCATGAAACTGCTTGCTCCCTTTTTGTTGCTGATGACTGGCCTGGCGTTCACGGCGACGGCGCACGCCGACGAAACACAAAAAATCACCCGCGCGCTCAATGCGGCAATGCCGTCATTGAAGATCGATGCCATTCAACCCTCCGGCATTGCCGGCTTGTACGAAGTCATGGTCGGCGCCAATATCCTCTACACGACCGCCGATGGTAAATATGTGATTCAAGGTCATATTTTCGACACCCAAGCCAAAAAAGATCTCACGGAAAGCAAGTTGGGTAAGGTACGTATCAATGCCTTGCATAAAGCCGCCGGTCAGCGTTTGATCAGCTTTAAGGCTGCGCAGCCGAAACATGACGTCTATGTGTTCACCGATATCGATTGTGGCTATTGCCGCAAGCTGCATAGCGAGATCGACAATTATCTCGCCGAAGGCATCAACATCCATTATCTGTTCTTCCCACGCGCCGGAAAAGGTTCCGAGTCCTACGACAAAGCCGTTTCCGTCTGGTGTGCAAAAGACCGTAACAAAGCTTTGACCGAGGCAAAACAAGGCAAAGATCCCGAACCCAAAACGTGTGACAATCCGGTCGATGATCATCTCGCCCTGGGGATGGAGCTCGGTGCGCGCGGCACACCGATGCTAGTAACCGCGAAAGGCAGTATCTTCCCTGGCTATATGTCAGCAAAACAGCTCGCTGAAGCTTTAGCTCTCGAAGAATAGAAATTTGTCATATCCCGTCTGGTGCTTTCAGCACACTCTTGCGCGATTCGCGAGGAGGCACTATGTATCAATTGGCGACATTCGTCATGCGCGGCCTCGGTCCGGCAATTTTGACCGCCGGCTTGTTTGGCGCGCTGTCTCATAAAATTTTGATCCTAGCGCCTTTCAGTGCGGCGTGGGTCGCACTGTATCTGATGCGCAAAGGCGCGTTGCCCGGTTTGCACGTCGCCGCTGCCACCGCGGCGATCACCTTGTTGGCCGGGATGTTCCTGCAAACCCGTCCGGGCTTGAATTATCCGGTGTTGCTGTTTTTGCTGCCGCCGGTTTATCTCGGTGCCTGGTTGTTGCGGGTCTATGCCGAACAAGGCATTGCCTTGACAGCCATCGCACTCTGCGCGGCGGTGGCCGCACTCGGCGTGGAGATTTTCAGTGGCGATGCGGTGACGTGGTGGGGCGAATGGTTGAAAATGGCGATCCGCAACGTACCCGACGCCAGCTACGAAGGCTTCGAGGTCAATAACAGCTTGGTATTCGTCAATGGCCTCGCCGCGATGTTACTCGGTATGGCCGGCAGCGGCGCGCTGTTGTTGGGCCGTTGGCTGCAAGCGCTGTTATACAACCCCGGAGGTTTTCGCGATGAATTTCAAACGCTGCGCATTCCGACGTGGGTTGCGCCAGCGTGGATCGTTGTAACGATCATCCTCGGCGCCATCAAAAGCAATTTCGCTTACGATTTAGGATTGGTCGGCGCGATGCTCTATTTTTTTCAAGGTATGGCGATTCTCCACTACAGCGCCGCGCGCGCCGAAAACGGGCGTTATTACCTGATTCCGCCGTATGTGTTACTGTTCATCATGCCGCAATTCGTCATCGTCGGCTTCGCTTGTGTCGGCTTGACGGATCCTCTTATTAACTACCGCAAATTCGTCAAATCGCGCCGATGATCCCGATTCGCGACACCATTCCCTGTCATTGCCGTCCCGTCGTCACCTGGACTTTGATGGCGATGAATGCGTTTTTTTTCTTGATCATGCTGTTGATGACCGACCAACAAGCCAACGATTACCTTTATCGTTTCGGTTTGGTCGCAGCGCGTTACCGTCATCCCGATTGGGCGGCGTGGACCGGTTATAGCGAAGATTACTATTTCTCGTTCATCACTAGCATGTTTTTGCACGGCGGCTGGCTACATCTGATCATGAATCTGTGGTTCATGTGGATCTTCGCCGACAACATCGAGGACTGCATGGGGCGTTTGCGTTTCATGTTGTTCTATTTAACCTGTGGACTGGTCGCGGCACTGTGTCAATTTTTTTTCAGTCCCGACTCGACGGTCCCAGTCGTTGGCGCTTCGGGCGCGATTGCCGGCATCATGGGCGCTTATTTCATGCTCTATCCTTACGCGCGCATCGTCATTTGGGTGCCCTTATTGTTTTTGCCGCTGTTTTTCGAAGTTCCGGCGATTGGCTTCTTGGGCGTTTGGGTGATCATCCAATTGCACAAAGCGACGACGTCACTCGCCGACCAAAGCGTCGCCGACGTTGCGTGGTGGGGGCATTTGGGCGGATTTCTCGCTGGCGTCGTGTTGCACGGCTTTTTCGTGCGGGCTACATCACTAGTGGATAACAACCTGGATAACAACCCCAAATGATAGATGGATCCTTCCATTTCTGAACGCCTGCTTCTATTTCTTTTTGCTTGCGCCAAAACTCAATCGAGACATAAAACCGCTCTTGATTTTTTTACTGTGACTTTGCGCAGCCAACGGTTAGAAAAATGCACGTCATGAGTGTTCAAAGTATATCGATTGGGCGTCACAACTTCTTTGTCTCGTCACAAAAATTTCACGAGTGCTTCACTGGTTTGTCACAAGGGGTACGTAAAATGAACAGCCCGTTTGTTCAGCATGAGGTACCCGCCATGAAATTTTTTTATGCCATCCATAAATGTGATGTTTGTTTGTTCACCTGGTTGGTGAACGTGCGCATCCATCGCCTACTCGCCCCGCTTTGTCGCCAGATTTCTCGCACCGGTGATGGTTGGCTTTATGGGTTGATTTTAGCCGGATTATATTATCAGCAAGGTTGGCAAAGTCCCTGCCTTCAGGTCTTGGTGCTAGGTTTTTTGATCGAGCGTCCTCTTTACATCGTGTTGAAAAATGGTTTGAAGCGCCATCGCCCGGCGCAAGTGTTGCCGAATTTTCAAAGCCTGATTCGGCCTTCCGATTATTTCAGTTTTCCTTCTGGCCATACCTCGGCAGCCTTCATGGTTGCGACGACATTGGCGTATTTTATGCCGACTTGGACGGGTGTGGTTCTCGTTTGGGCGGCTAGTGTGGGATTTTCCCGCGTCGTCTTGGGCGTGCATTTTCCGACCGACATTTTGATGGGCATCGTCTTGGGTGTGAGTGCGGCGCTACTCAGCATGGAGTGTCTCATCGCATGAAAATCCTTTATGGTGTACAAGGGACAGGGAATGGCCACGTGACGCGTGCGCGCGTTTTGGCGCCGGAATTCTATGAAGCCGGTGTCGAGGTCGATTTCGTTTTCAGCGGGCGCGATCCCGAACGTTTCTTCGAAATGGAATTGTTCGGCACGCCGCGTTATTGCAAAGGATTAACGTTCTACACCCACAAAGGCCGCGTTTGCTATTGGCGGACCATACAGGAACTGCCCGTCCGGCAATTCATTGGCGATATTAGAGCGCTGGATTTGTCGCCTTATGATTTGGTGTTGACCGATTTCGAGCCGATCACCGCTTGGGCGGTCAAATTCAAAAACAAACCGGTGGTGGGGATCGGTCATCAGTACGCGTTCAATCACAAGATTCCCATTGCCGGCGCCGATCCCTTGGTCGGTCATATCATGCGCTATTTCGCGCCGGCTAAAACCAGCATCGGCCTACACTGGCATCATTTCAATCAACCGATCCTGCCACCGATCATCGAAACTCCGCCGCCGCCGAAAAGCGTCAACAAACGCAAGGTCATCGTTTACTTGCCATTCGAGGAATCGCAGGACGTATTGGAAACGTTGCGTCCTTTCCGTCATTACGTTGAATTGAAACCCAGAGTGAGAGTGTCGCCACCAGCGTCGCCGACAGCGCCGCGAACCAAAACGAGTTCCAAATCGCGCCCGTCCCGGCCTCGATGGCGCCGACCAGTTCGACCCAGGTCCGTTTCGCAAGGACGATTTGCGCCAGCGGCAGGAACACGGCCAGACCGACGAGCAAAATGGAGACGACCGCGCAGCCTGTTCGCCATGCGCTGCCAAGTTGACGGCGGAATACGCTTGCGGGCACAACGCCCCGCACCCGCAGCCAGCTCACGCCACGTCGCGTCAACCACGCCAGCAGCAGCATCGGCGCGAGCACCAGCGGCAGGCTTAATTTCAGCGAGCCGACCGCGTCAAACTGCGTATTGAAGCGCACCCACATTTCGTCCGGCAGCACCTTGGTTTGCAGAATCGCGGGCACGGCGAAGTTGTTCAGCGCGAGCACGAAGGTCACCACCGCCGCCACCGCCAGTTCGCCCCGTGCCGCCGGCAACAGCAACCAGCGCAACAACGCGCCTCCGGTCAACGCCGGGTCGCACTCGAATTGGGCCGCTTCCAGCCGTCGCCACGCGCTCAACACCGCGAACGTCACGATGGGCCAGAGCATCAGGGACAGAATCCAGACCGTGCCGCCCAGGGAATAGATTTTGAACGGCAGCCACGGACGCAGCACGCCGGTGTCACCGAGCAA
>OGCL01001682.1_pt1 | contig 17833 bp, 23 predicted proteins | sample 1570041 | NCBI WGS metagenome assembly OGCL01 (sample SAMN06266162, study PRJEB24511) | hot springs metagenome | isolation source: Hot spring water | place: South Africa: Limpopo | collected 2015-06-22
CGCCTCTTGAGACGACTACAGGGAACGATGGGAGAAGCAACTCACATGACATTAAAAGAGGATGTCTCTCAGGTGGGCGGAGGAGCCCTTCCCCTTCAGGAACTTCCGACGATTGTCCTCTCCATTCGAAGCCTGAGCCACTCCATGAATAGCCTTGAAGAGAATTTAAGAAGGGGTACGCCTCCTATTATTGCACGGATCAGCAGAGATGAATTGATCCTCGATATGCGAACTGTCTTTGATGACGAGATTCCGCTGCTGGCAGAGGGAATTGAGAAAGCGTTAAGCCAAATAAAAGGAAAATGATTGATTCAAAATTCCAAATTCCAAATCCTAAATCTCAAATAAATCCCAATCTCCAATATCCAAACACAAATGAAAAATCTTTCTCGATACTCGTAACAGCAAAAGACCAGGGAAAACGTATTGACCAATTTCTCGCTGAAACCGATCTCAACCTCTCTCGGTCTCAGGCAAAGCATCTCATCGAGCAGAAACATATCCTCCTCAATCATAGGCCGGCAAAACCAAGCGCAAGATTGAAACCTGGAGATACGATTTCTGCAACTCTCCCTACGCCTAAACCTCTCTCCATAGCCCCTGAACCCATTCCCCTAAACATCCTCTACGAAGATGACTCAATCATCGCCATTGATAAACCATCTGGGATGGTCGTCCATCCAGCCCCTGGAAACCCCTCTGGCACACTGGTCAACGCCCTCCTCTATCACTGCAAAGACCTATCCGGGATTAATGGCGCCTTAAGGCCTGGGATTGTTCATCGTCTTGATAAGGAGACTTCGGGTGTCATGGTCGTTGCTAAGAATGATGGAGCCTATCATCACCTCACCCGACAGTTTAAAAATCGGACGGTAAAAAAAGTTTATCTCGCAATCGCCTACGGAGATATGAAACAGAAGGAAGGCCTCATTGATGCTCCAATTGGAAGGCATCCGGATCAGAGGAAAAAGATGACTACCCGGTCGAAAAAGGGCCGGGTTGCCCTCACACGCTGGAAAGTCCTTGAGCGATTTGAGGCTTTCACTCTTCTCGAGATTTATCCTGAAACAGGCCGAACCCATCAGATCCGTGTTCATCTCTCTGCAATAGGCCATCCTCTCTTAGGCGATCCTCTCTATGGGAGGAAGAAAGCGGTTCAAGACCTAAAATGGAGGGAGTGTATAAAAAGAATGAATCGGCAGGCACTTCATGCCCATCGGTTAGAATTGGATCATCCTCAAACCGGAGAGCGGGTTCTATTCGTCGCACCGATCCCACAGGATATGAAAGAGACATTGGAATGTCTAAATTTACAAAGCAGCAGACCCCCCTTCTCCCTCGATGGGAGAAGGAGGAGGTGAGAGTAAAATGAATATCCTTAATCGAACCCATCTCAAAACACAAAATGGTATTCCCTACTTTGAAAATCCAGAACTAAAAAAGATCAGGTGGATCACTCATGCCTTTCTCACACGGCAGGGCGGTCTAAGCCTTCCTCCTTATGACTCTCTGAATGTGAGCCTCAGCAATGGAGATGAACAAAAGAGAGTCTCCTCAAACAGGGAACGGATCGCTGAGACATTCGGATTTGACCCGAACCAATTGATCCTGCTCAAACAGATGCAACTTGATGGCATTCTCATCATCAAAGACCCCGTCCAGATCAAGCCAAATCCTCTGCTGTACGATGCGATGATCACAGACATTCCAAATCAATACCTTGGTATTCTTACTGCAGATTGCATCCCTATCCTCGTGGTTGACCGGAAAAGGAAGGTGATCTCTGCCATCCATGCGGGAAGACAGGGGTCAGGCCTCGGGATCACAAAAAAGGCTATCAGGAAGATGAAAGAGGAATGGGGTTGCTCGGAAAAGGATCTTTTGATCACTCTCGGCCCATCCATTGGTCCTTGCTGTTATGAAATTGATGAAAAGGTATTTTTCAAGGAGTGGGAACCTTTCTCCGTTCCCAGAGGAATGGGAAAGTGGATGCTGGATCTCGCCGGAATCAATATCGTGCAACTGAAGGAAGAAGGAATCAAAGAGGATCAAATCTATTGGGTCAATCTCTGTACCCGTTGCCATACCGATCTCTTCTTCTCATACCGGGGAGAAGGCCAAACCGGAAGACAGCTCTCGTTTATTGGAATAAGATAACCAAATTGGAATCATGGAACAATGGAATAATGAAAGACAATATTTTGAAAGTCTACCTCCAACCCAAATCTTCAAAAAATGAGATTGTGGGTCCCTACCGCGACGGTATCAAAGTCAAAGTGACTGCCCCACCTATAGAGGGAAAGGCAAATAAAGCCCTCATCCAATTTCTATCAAAGGAATTAGAAATTCCCCTATCCCGGATTGAAATCATAAAGGGCCAACGTTCCCGTGAAAAAACATTCAAGATTTCAGAGAATGTGGATCATGAGTGGATAAAGAAGACAGAAATTATTAAGAGATAGCTCATGGAACCCTTCTCCGCTTATCATTTCTCATTTCGATTGCTTTTGGTCATATCCGAATGTGGAACATGGATTTGAATATCCAGGTATAAATTATCTCCCTATTGATTTCTGACCCTTGATTTAGTAAACTTTCCCAAAAGAATCCTTTCCGGGATAATTTTATGAAGCACAGTGATCTTCCCTTCGGAAGCGAATTTTCTCCCTCACAAATAGAGCTCCCCGTGGTTCTTAACTTTGCAGATCAGTATGGAGGAAACTGGAAAGCATTCGAAGCGGCTATCTACGAGAAATATTTCAAAGGGTACTCAACAAGTGAATACAACAAACGAAAGCTTGCGAATAACTGTAAGCTCGGAATGATTGCCTACGGAATCATTGACCGCGATGCTCGTTTAACACCTTTTGGACAGAAATTACTGAACCTTCGCAATCAAGATGACCCTCTTTATACCGAACTTGCACGTCATGTTCTCCTAAAGCTTCATGGCCTTACCTTGGTCCAGACCATACAAGACATGGAGACTCGTCAAGAATCCGTAAACTTGCGTAAATTGCGTGAGTGGCTTGAGGAACGCAGTGTTCATTACCCAAGAGGAGGGAAGCATCCAAGTATCATGCGTCTATGGCTCGAAAAGGCTGGTATCTTCGTAAAGGACTCATGGAGAGTAAACGAGAAGAGGCTTTTGGAGATAATGGGCACTTCATCCCAAGAGATAGATCTCCTTTCAGGTTTTAGCCCAGAGCAGAAGGCCTATTTGAAAACCCTAGCGAACATGGGTTCTCCTGGACCATTTCCCTCAAATGAGGTTGAAAAACTTGCAACTACCACCTAAGGCATCAAATTTGACGAAAAAGCACTTCCAAAAAAAGTGCTATATCCCCTTCAAAAGGCTGGCTATATTAACCTTGTAAGAGGAACAAAAGCGTTTGGTAGGGGAGCCAAGCCCTTTCTTGTATCCGTGACTGAAAAACTTGTAACCACATTAGTGGCACCCCTTCTTGAAACCTTGGAAAAACAGACACGACCAGAACTTCGAAAGCTTCTCCGTAAATCTCTTCCTGAAATTCTCCAAGAAATTAAGAGCCGTGATAAATACATCCGCGGATTGGCACTCGAAGCATTAGCCTTTTATCTAATGCGTCTTATTGATCTTTCCTATATTGCCACCCGATTGAGAGGGTCAGCAACAGGCGGTGCCGAAGTCGATCTTATATTTGAAGGTATTCGCCTTATTTTCTCTCGCTGGCAAATACAATGTAAAAATACAATTCATGTTTCTCTTGATGACGTAGCCAAAGAAGTTGGCCTTATTCATATGCTTAAGAGTAACGTAATCGTCATTGTATCAACCGGAGGAATTGGATCTGAAGCACGGAGATATTCACAACATGTAATGAACACAAGCAACCTCGATATTATCCTTATAGATCGAGATGACTTGAACAGGATCTCCAATAATCCAACATATATAGCCGACGTGCTTGAGCGAGAAGCTAAGCGTGCAAAGCAAATAAAAAAATTGGATTTGGAAAAGTAAAATGGGAGCCTTCCCCAACCCCTACTATACAACAAATCATGGTATCGCCTATCTTGGCGACTCTAAAGAGATACTCGCCTCAGGTGTTTTCGATGGAAAAGTAGACTTAATCATGACCTCTCCTCCCTTTGCATTAATACGAAAGAAACAGTATGGCAATGTTGAAGCTGAGAGATATGTGACTTGGTTCATGGATTTTGCACGTCTTTTTCACCGTATCCTTAAGCCTCAAGGAAGCTTGGTAATCGATATTGGTGGAAGTTGGAATCGAGGTAAGCCAACTCGAAGTCTCTATCACTACGAGTTGTTGATCGAACTCTGTAAAATTCCCGGTCACAAATTTTATCTTGCACAAGAATTTTTCTGGTATAACCCCTCAAAACTACCCTCACCAGCTGAATGGGTTACTGTGCGACGCGAACGTGTGAAAGATGCCGTAAATTGCGTCTGGTGGCTCTCAAAGGAGCCGCACCCGAAAGCAGATAACCGTCGTGTGCTAAAACCTTATTCAGAAAGCATGAAAGAGTTACTTCAAAGGGGTTATAAACCACAACTACGACCAAGTGGCCATGATATTTCTTCCAAGTTCAACAGGAATCATAATGGTGCTATACCTCCGAATCTTCTTGAGATTGCCAATACAGAGAGCAATAGTAGGTACCTGCGAGCTTGTCGCCAGGCAGGATTAGCTCCTAACCCGGCACGTTATCCACATGGACTACCTGAGTTTTTTATAAAATTCCTTACCGAACCAGGTGATTTAGTGCTCGATCCTTTTGCGGGGAGCAATGTGACCGGAGAAGTGTGTGAGCGTCTTGAAAGAAATTGGATCGCCATTGAGCTAATAGAAGAATATCTTAAAGGATCTAAATTCCGTTTTGATGAATTTTGTATTGGTGAATGGGTTGAGAGATCAGGCCAAAAAACCTTTTTACTCAGGGAAAGCGGAGTTAAATACGGACTATCCAAATCTCAGGCGAGGAAAAAGGATCATTGATGCGCTCTTTGGAAGGGATTTCCTAAAACTCTTTGATAACCTTACATCTCAAATCTCCTTGACTTGAAAGGGAAAATCCATTAATCTAAAGACGGAAGTGGACAGGTTCTGGTGGGCCTCCTGGACTTCAAATCCAGTGGCGGGCTTAAGAGGTCCGCGGTGGGTTCGATTCCCATGCACTTCCGCCAGTTAAGAAAGCAAGGCGCTTTCTGCTATAAGCAGGCTTTGTGTTAGGCAAAATACCAGAATAAGGAGAAAAAGAGAATGTTTGGAATAGGAATGCCGGAGCTGTTGATCATTCTGGTCATCATCTTGGTCATTTTCGGTGCAGGAAAACTTCCCCAAATCGGTGAAGGACTCGGTAAGGGAATCCGAAATTTTAAGAAGGCAACCAAAGACCGGGATGAGATCGATGTCACTCCAAAAAAACCTGATGAACTCTCAGAAAAGAAATGAAAGGCTGAGGGCTTTCATCCCCCACCAGCATGGGACATATCGCCTATATTGGATTCGGCTCGAATCTCGGAGATAAGATCGCTTATTGCGAGAAAGCTATCACCGAAATACTCAATCTTGACAACCACAGACTTCTGGCAAAATCTTCCTTCTATAAAACCCAGCCGGTTGGCTATAGATCCCAGGACTGGTTTGTCAATGGCATCATCAAACTCGAAACCGATTTAGAGCCTCTGGATCTCTTACAATCCTTAAAGGAGATCGAATCAAGATTGGGCAGAACGGAAACTTTTCATGGAGGACCGAGAGAGATCGATCTCGATCTTCTGCTTTACGAGGACCGAATCATTCAAACCGATAATCTTCAAATACCCCATCCCCGGATCCAGGAAAGACAGTTCGTCCTCATCCCTCTTGCGGAGATCGACCCAAATCTAATCCATCCTGTTCTGAAAAAGAGCGTTCAAAAACTTCTCCGAGAGATCAAAGAAGATCAAGGGGTAGAAAGGTTTTGAAAGAAAATGGTCCGACTCATCCTCTTCATTCTTCTCATCCTCCTCCTTTACTATCTTATTCACTATCTCATCAGAGGTATACCTTTCTCTAAAAAGAAAGTGACGGAAAAACAACAATCCGAAGAACTTGTTCAGGACCCCTACTGTTTGACCTATATCCCCAAACAGTCCGCTTTGAAGAAAAAAATAGAAGGGCAAGTACGATTCTTCTGTTCTGAAAAATGTTTTAAATGTTACGTCCGCAAAGAACCAAAAGACAGTGTTTGAACCGTAAAAAAAGATTGACAAAATCAAAAAAATTTATTAAGTTTTTTTTAGTTTTTTAATTTGTGGTTTTCAGTCTCTGAAAGGAGGACACTTTATGGGCAAAAAGATGTGGACATCTCTGGTGATCATGATTCTAATCCTTCTAATTGGAACCTCCTGCACCAGGCATCATTTCGGAATGTCTTACAAAGCGATATTGCCTCCATCCGATTTTGATCAGACGGAAGCTGTTATCGCCCAGGCTGAGAGGTCCGAGGGGGCAAAGTACTGCCCTGAAAAGATTGCCAAGGCGAAGGAATTAGGGAGAAAAGCGATTGAAACCTACTTGGCCTGTAGAACTGAAGAAGCATTGAAGATATTGGCGGAAGCACGGAAACTGGCTAAAGAGGCTGAAGGTTGCCAGCCGCCACCAGTCGCAAGACCTGCACCACCACCACCTCCTCCTGCACCACCACCACCTCCTCCTCCTGCACCTGCACCTCCACCCCCACCACCTCCGCCGCCACCGCCAGCACCTGCACCACCACCTCCTCCTGCACCTCCTGCACCGCCACCACCCCCACCACCAGCACCTCCAGCGCCTAAACCAGCACCTCCGCCACCTGTGGCCAAACCAGCACCTCTGCCTGTCTTCGACATGATTTACTTCGATCCTAACAAAACAACGATCACTCCCACAGCGGCCAAGGCACTTGACCGAAATGGATCGCTTCTGAAAGAGAACCCCAATATCAAAGTCGAGATCGCTGGTCACACCGATCCCTCCGGCACTGAAAAGGCAAATCAGAAGATTTCGGAAAAAAGAGCCGAGAGCGCAAAGAAGTATCTCATGGATAAATTTGGCATTTCTGAATCTCGCCTGGTTTCAAAAGGCTATGGATCAACAAAACCGATTGCTGACAATAAGACGGAAGAAGGCCGTGCCAAAAACAGAAGGGTCGAGTTCAGAATTCTTCCATAGCCTTTCTTGAGATCAGATGAATTTTTAAAAGGGTGGTGGAAAGAAATTTCCACCACCTGTTTTTATTTTTTAGGAGGCAAGGGATGAAGTTTTTCATTGATACTGCCAACCCGGTCGAGATTCGGAAGGCCTATGAGATGGGTGTCATTGATGGTGTCACGACCAATCCCACACTAATTTCCAAAGAGAATAGAAATTTCGATTCCCTTATCAGGGAGATTTGTGAGATCATTCAGGGGCTTCCTATCAGTCTCGAAGTCATTGGGTTGAAATTTGAAGAGATGGTCCAAGAGGCTCGAACCCTTTCCAAGATAGGAGAGAATATCGTAGTTAAGATTCCAATGACCTCGGAGGGTCTGAAGGCGGTTAAGACACTGATTGCAGAAGGGATTAAGACCAATACAACTCTTGTCTTTTCGCCAACCCAAGCACTTCTGGCAGCCAAAGCAGGTTCAACCTATGTCAGCCCTTTTATAGGAAGGCTGGATGACATCTCCCAGACAGGAATGGAATTGGTGGGGCAGATCGTAACGATATTTGATAATTATGGTTTCGATTCTGAAGTGATCGTCTCAAGCATCCGTCACCCCATCCATGTTTTGGAAGCAGCACTTATGGGCGCGGATGTGGCCACGATTCCTTATAAGGTCATCGAACAGCTTGTTAAACATCCACTGACCGATATTGGGATTGAACGTTTTCTGGCGGATTGGGAAAAGGTCCCTAAAAAGTAAAAAGGCCCCTCCTTAAGGAGCCTTGGGTTGAATTCAATATCGTTCTTAGTTCGTTTCGATGGAGATCTGCTTCGGAATGACTTCCTTCTTCCTGGGTAAGATAATTCGTAGCACCCCATCCTTATAGGAGGCCTTGATTTCTTCTTGGTCAATAGCCCTCGGTAATGCAAAAGTTCGGCGGAAGTTCCCGTAGGGCCTTTCAATCTGGATATGATTCTCCTCAAGGCTCTCCTTGATAAAATGTCTCTCTCCCTGGATGATCAGCGTATTCTCTTCAACCTTAATATCGATCTCGTTTTGATTCATCTCAGGTAGGTCAACTTTCAGGATGACCTCTTTCTCCCGCTCTATAATATCGACAGGGGGTATCCAAACACCCCGAGGTGCTTCTTCTTTAAAGATACGGGAAAGGGTCTCATCGAAGAGCCGGGTCATCCGATCTTGCATCGCCATCAGGTCCCGGAAAGGCTCCCATTTTACATGGTAGACCATAAATCCTCCCTCCAAAATTTTTCAATTTAAATATACTCTTTTTGAAGGGAAAATTCAACTAATTATGCACCAGGGTCACTCATTTTCTTGGAATCGAAAGGGCCGGATACCTCAAATGATGGAGCCCTACGGACAAAGGCCGTGGTTCTCTTGGTTCGGGAGAGAGGGGAAGTCGGATGGCCCGCCTACCCCTCTCTGGGATCAACTTCGGCAGGTATAACAGGTATCAAAGAAATCTTTTGGAAGCTTCGCTTTTTCTCTAAACTTTTCAAGCTGGAACCATGGGGCAAAGTAATTTCCACAGACCTTGCACTGTTTCATCTTAAGGGTTCTTTTCCACCGTGGGATCGTCCGCTCATCCCCTTCCTCTTTCATCCCAATCACATTCACTGGACAGACAACGACACATGCTCCGCAAGCAATACATTGGGTCGCTTCCTCTTGAAAAGGAGGAATCATCTCACGTCGGTCTCCCCGAAAGGCAAACTGGATGGCATGGGCTCCAACCACTTCATCGCACACCCTTGCACAGAGTCCACAGAGGATACAATCTTTGTTATCCTTCTTAAAGCGGACTTCATGAACGCCCATGCTTAGCGCCATCTCTTGTAGAAGTTTATCGCCTGGACACATCGCTAGAAGTAGTTCCATGATGGTTCGTCTGGCCCGAAGCACTTTCTCCGAACGAGTGAAAACTTCTATCCCTTCCATGACCGGATAATTACAGGAAGTGGTCATTCTGGATCGACCCTTTCTATTTACCTCCACCAGACAGAGGCGGCAAGCGCCATAAGGTTTTACCGATTCATTGTAACAGAGATGGGGAATCTCAAAACCTGCATCCAATGCCACCTCTAAAATATGGGTACCCTCTTTTCCTTCGACAGGCTGGCCATCAATGGTAAAAGAAACCATTCTACTCTCCTTTTTAAAATTCACAACCCCTATTGGACTTCCACTGCATTGAACTTACAGGTCTCCAAACACATCCCACATTGGATACACTTCTGCTGGTCAATGACGAAGGGCTCTCCCTTCTCTTTCTTCTTCTTTGGAACGCCATTGATCGCTTTCTCCGGACAGGCCTTGGCACATCGTCCGCAGGATGTGCATAGATCGGGCAGTATTCGGTAATGGAGAAGCGCTCGGCAGACCTTAGCCGGGCATCGTTTATTCAGGATGTGCCCTTCATACTCCTGACGGAAATATTTAAGGGTGGACAGGACGGGATTAGGGGCCGTCCCACCCAGGGCACAGAGTGAAGCTTCCATGGTTACCCAGCCTAACTCCTCAAGCCAATCGAGGTGCTCTGGTCTCCCTTTGCCTTCGCTGATCTCAGTCAAGATCTCGTGCATCCGTTTAGTCCCCTCTCGGCAGGAGGTGCATTTTCCGCAAGACTCATCCTTTAGAAAATTCATAAAATACTTGGCCACATCGACCATACAGGTCGATTCGTCCATGACGATCATTCCCCCAGACCCCATCATGGAACCCACTTCTGTCAATCGGTCAAAATCAACTGGCAGATCGATCATGGACTCGGGGATGCATCCACCCGAAGGCCCCCCGGTCTGAACCGCCTTAAATCTCTTGCCATCCGGGATTCCCCCTCCAATTTCATATACAATCTCTCGTAGAGTAATTCCCATGGGCACCTCTACAAGTCCAGTATTATTCACTTTGCCCACAAGGGAAAAGATCTTCGTCCCTTTGCTCCCTTCGGTGCCGATCTTGGCATACCAATCTGCTCCCTCGCTGATGATCACCGGTACATTGGCCCAAGTCTCCACATTATTCAGGTTGGTCGGCTTATCGTAGAGCCCGCTGACAACGGTGTGAATATGTTTTGCTCGGGGTTCCCCTACATTCCCCTCAATGGTAGCCATGAGAGCTGTTGATTCTCCAGCCACAAAAGCTCCTCCCCCACGGCTGATCTTGATATCGAAGCTGAACCCCGATCCAAGGATATCTCTCCCCAAAAGGCCCAATTCCCGAGCCTGTTGGATGGCAATTCCAATATTTTCAAGGGCCAGAGGGTATTCGTGACGGACGAAGATATAGCCCTCTTGAGACCCGATGGCATAAGCACCGATCACCATTCCTTCAAGCACGCTATGGGGGTTTCCCTCCAGGAGGCTCCGGTCCATGTAGGCACCTGGATCACCCTCATCTGCATTACAAATGACATACTTCGTAGCACCGGGGGCATTTCGGCATTGTTCCCATTTCAAGCCAGCAGGAAACCCACCGCCTCCACGACCTCTGAGGTTGGCCTTTTTCACTTCACGGATGATCTCCTCGGGTTTCATTGAAAAGAGCGCTTTGGCTAATGCGCGATACCCTCCAACAGCAAGATAGTCCTCAATCCGAGTGGGGTCAATGCTTCCATTATTTCCAAAGATGATCCGCTTTTGCTTCTGATAGAACGGAATCTCCTCTTCGAAGACCACCTTTTTTCCGGTCGCAGGATGTTCATAGAGAAGTCCTTTGAGAATCTTTCCGTTGAGTACGGTCTCTTCAAAGATCTCAAGAGCATCCTCGGGCTTAACCTTCTGATAGAAAATCTTTTTCGGATGAACGACAACCAGAGGTCCCCTTTCACAGAAACCATGACATCCGGTCACCCGTAAGGCAACGCCATTGTCACTGGCCTTTTCTTGAAGCACCTTCTTGAAGGCATCCACCACCGCATGGCATCCAGAGGCATGGCATCCTGTACCCCCACACACCGTAATCACGGGCTGATCAGGTCTTCTATGACTGAGGATTTGATACCTATATTGGTCCAAATCCTGAGGAGAACTAAGCTTTATCATTCGCCCCCTCCTTCTTCTTGTCAGAACGGAATTTCTTTAAGGTCCCATCAACCTTTGCGGAACTCATCTTTCCAAAATACTGTCCATCAATGGCAACCACTGGCCCAGCCGCACAGACGCCAAGACAGTTGACGGTCTCAAGAGTGAAATTCCGGTCCTTGGTCGTCTCGCCTGGCCGGATACCCAATTCCAGTTTGATCTGATCGACAATTCGCTGTGCCCCGCGGACATGGCAGGCTGTTCCCATGCAGACGCAGACCTCATGTCTTCCCCTGGGCGTCAGGCTAAGGGCCCTGTAGAAAGTGGCAATCCTGTAGATCTTATTGACAGGCATGCCAAGCTTCTCCCCGATGCGCTCCAACGCCTCCTTAGGAAGATACTTCTCTTTGGTCTGGATGTCCTGTAGGATTGCCAGAATGGAAGAGGGCTTGTTTTCGTACCGTTCGATGATGGCATCGATCTCTGAATGAGTCATTTTCAAAATCCCCTTTTCGCTTTCTCTCTCAACTGTTCATACTCCTTGTGTACACGTTTTTCGATCTCCTCGATCATCTCGTCGGTCATATGACGAAATCTTCCTTGATATTTCATATACTCCTTGATCGGCTTCAATTTCGGAAAATCGAGACTTAATCGATAGGTTCCATGCTCCACCTCGTAGAGAGGAAATACGCCCGTCTCCACGGCAAGACGGCCCAATTTAATTGAAAGTTCAGGAGCGGATCGCCATCCGGTTGGACAGACAGAAAGGATGTGGATGTAGGCCGCCCCTTGAATATCTGCTGCCTTCTTTACCTTCTGGATTAAATCGAGCGGATAACTCGGACAGGCCGTGGCTACATAGGCAATATTATGGGCCGCCGCAATGGCAGCCATATTCTTCTTCCAGGTGATCTGTCCTGGTCTCATCTTCCCGGCGGGAGAAGTCGTTGTGGAAGCACCAAAGGGTGTGGAGGAGGACCGCTGGATTCCAGTGTTCATATAGGCTTCATTATCTGTACAGACATAGATGAAGTCATGCCCTCTCTCCAGGGCCCCAGAGAGCGCCTGGAGTCCGATATCGGCTGTTCCTCCATCCCCTGCCATCCCGACAGTAACGACCTTCTTCTGGGGGATCCTTCCCTTTTTCATCAATACCTTTAACCCAACCTCAATTCCGGATGCTACAGCCGCTGTGTTTTCAAAAGCGCAATGGAACCAAGGGACTCTCCAGGAAGTATAGGGAAGAGGAGAGGAAACAATTTCCATGCATCCCGTAGCCGCCGCGATGATCACATTCCTCCCTAAGGCCTTACAGACCAGCCTGACCGCTAAGGCTTCAGCACAGCCTTGGCACGATCGGTGGCCAGGGGCAAAATACTCTTTTTGAGTCAATGTTCTTACCGCATAGACATTCAGGTTCTCTATCATTCTCTCACCCCGTACATTTCATAACCTTCCTTATTTCCTTCCTTGATCTCAATCTCTGCTTTATCCACCATCTTGACGAAGTCGAAAGGAGCCACATCCCTTCCAGAAATTCCTGCGACAAAATTATAAACCGATGGTCTCAAAGGTTCTCCATAGATGGCCGCCTTCACCTCAGAGGCAACTGGACCGCCCGGTCCTCCTACAGAAACACAACGATCAATCACGACCAGATTTTTGGCATGGAGGGTTGCCTTCTTAAATGCCTCAAAAGGAAAGGGACGCCAGAGGCGAATCTTCACCAAGCCTACGGATCTCCCTTCCTCTCTCATCTGATCGACAGCTGCTGAAGCGGTCTCGCTGATGCTTCCCATAGTCACCAGAAGGGTCTCAGCATCCTCTGCCCTGTAAGTCTCAATAGGATAATAATACCTTCCGGTCATGTCTCCAAAAGCCTTCCAGACCTCAAGTATTTTGGGGAGAGAGGCTCGGAGAGCCACTTCCTGAGCCTTCTTCGTTTCAGCAAAGATGCTGGGAAGGGCAAAAGCTCCCATCGTAATCGGACGATCCGGATGCAACGGATGAAGCGGTTGATACGGTGGAAGGAACTGGTCAATCTTCTCCTGCTCGATCAACTCGATCGGCTCAATCACATGGCTTAAGATGAAGCCATCCATATTGATGATTACAGGAAATAGGACGCTCCGGTCTTCACCGATTCGGTAGGAGATGAAGACATGGTCATAGACCTCTTGACCATTTTCGACAAAAAATTGAATCCACCCGCAATCGCGGATCATCATGGTATCGCTGTGGTCATTCCAGATACTGAGGGGAGAAGAGAGAGTTCGGTTAGCAATGATCATCAAGATCGGAAGCCTGAGACCGGAGGCGATGTAGGTCATCTCAGCCATCAAAGCCAATCCCTGAGCACTCGTGCAGGTAAAAGACCTTGCGCCTACGGCCTCACTGCCAATACAGATGCTCATGGCTGAGTGTTCCGATTCCACACAGAAGAACTCGGCATCCAACTCTCCATTGGCCACAAGATCGGATAGATGTTCAACGATGTGGGTCTGGGGAGTGATGGGATAGGCCGAGATGACATCCACATTGGCCTGTTTAACCGCCTCCGCGGCGGCAATCGATACTTCCATTCCAACCCTTTTACCCATGGTTATCTCTCCTCTTCCACCACCATGGTGATTGCTCTGGTGGGACATTCTTTCGAACAGATGCCACAGCCTTTACAATAGTAGAGGTCTGCGATGAAATAGCCTTCCTCATCCAAGTTATAGGCCATATCTGGGCAGAAGATATAACAGAGTCCACAGTGGACGCAAAGTTCCTTATTCAAGATCGGTTTAAAGCTCTTCCAGTCTCCTGTCCGATAGGTGCTCGCATTCCCCGGTTCCAGGATCACATTCCCTACCGGCAACTCCTTCCATGTCCATTTTGATTCTGGTTTTGTCATGTTGGCTTCACCTCTTCTGCTTAAATCAAATCACCTTCCGGCTTCCTTCTTGATGAAAAAGGAAGACGGGACAACGGCTTTCATTAAACGACGATTGTTTCTTGAAAGGCACGTTCAAATGCAGAGATGTTCTTTTCCGCAATCCGACCGAAACGTTCCTTGAAGGGGGGGATGAAAGACTCCTTCTTCACCACTCCCGAGGCCTTGATGACCGACCCAAGCATCGTCGTATTGGTAATGGGAAGACCGAGAATCTCAAGGGCGATCTTACTGGCATCAACCACTCCGACCCGGTTCTTTATGCCCAGCATCTCTTTCACCTTTTCGGGAGAATCCTTGCTTGTGGTAACGACAATTCCTTCCTTTTTCAAGCCGGCTGCTACATTGACAATCTTTAAAAGCGAGGCGTCAAGAACGACGACGATATCGGGTTCATAGATGTTGGCTCGAATCCGAATGGGCTTATCACTGATCCGACTGAAGGCCACAACTGGCGCCCCTCTTCTTTCCGGTCCAAAACTGGGAAAGGCCTGTGCATACTTCCCTTCCCAAATCGCTGCCAAAGCCAAAAGCTCCGCAGAAGTGACTGCTCCCTGGCCCCCTCTTCCGTGAAACCGAATCTCGATCATCTAAATCCCCTTAAAAATTTCTTTAAAGGCATTTAGCAAAATAACATAAAATTTAAGCATAACATCTCAATCTTATCGAATGCGTTAACGTTAACATCTTCATTCTAACCTGTCAGGCCAAAACCAGTTTTCATCCATTCTGGGATGCTATATTCTTTCTAAACCTCTCTCCGACCCTCAAGTGCCTTTGCCAAGGTCATTCCATCTGAATATTCGATCTCTCCCCCCATGGGGACTCCATAGGCGATTCGGGTAACCCTAATCCCCAAGGGTTTAATCAGTTCGGTAAGGTAGAGCGTTGTTGCACTCCCTTCAACCGTAGGATTGATTGCGAGGATCACTTCTTTGACCTTCTCCTGTTGAAGGCGCTCCATCAACTCCCTTATTTTTAACTCATCCGGCCCAATCCCTTCCAGGGGAGAGAGGGCACCATGCAATACGTGGTACCTCCCCCTATAGCTTCCCGTATTTTCGATGGCGATGAGGTCATTGGGACCTTCTACAACGCAAAGCACCTCTCGATTCCGTCGGTCATCCGCACAGATCCAACAAGGTTCTTCATCGGTCAAATTAAAACATTTCGAACAGAGCCGAATCTTCACCTTGACATCTAAAATGGCTCTCGCCAACTCCTGGGCCTCTGATTGGCTCGATCGTAAAATATGGAAGGCCAATCTGGAGGCCGTCTTCTTCCCAATACCTGGTAGTTTTGACAGAGCCTCAATCAGATGATCAATCGGTTTAGCATAGGGAGGCATAATTTAAACCTCAATGCAAAGTGCATAATTTACAATTAACGATACAAATTGATAACTTTGCATCAAAGCCGTCCAAAATAGCCAGATTTCTTATCTCTACCCATTGAAATTATTAGGTTTTTGGACAAGTTTTGGATGTTTGTAGAATCAGGTTCCTTTTTTTCTTTCTTTTACGCATTCATTCTGCTGTCCAAAATAACGGGGGCCGAGGAATTGCTTATATGCCATCCAGACCCTCAAAGACAAGGTATTCAGTCTCATTATTGGGTCAATCTGGGTTCCATATTCATTCTGCTGTCCAAAATAGAGGGTTTTTAAAAACCTAATTTGGACAAGAGTGACATGATTTAGTAGTTTTGGGGAGGTTTCAGAGATAAACCTCTTGCAAAAAGAAATGGATTCCTTCTAACTTATATGTCTCCCCAAAGACAGTAAGAAAGGAGGAATCCATGAGCGAGATCACACTGGATCTGCGTTTGGTATTCAAGATACCCAAAACGGGTCTCACAATCAATGGCCTCATTCAGGGGCTGAAAGAAAGTTCGCCCAAGATTCATGAAACGATCCTAACGACCTTGATGCAAGCTCTGGAAGAACAAGTGATCGAAACGATTCTGCGAAAAGACCCTCAACGCTTTAAACGCAACGGTCACCAAAATAAACCCCGTTGCCTGAAATGCTCTTTCGATAAAATCTCCTATCGCCTAGCCCAACTGTTGGACCACAGAATTGGGAAAACCTTCCAACCTATACGGAAAGCCCTTGCCATTCCTTCTCACGATCACTACCTGGAAGAAGCCTTGGAATCCTCCATGGGGGTGGTGATGCATGTCTCCTATCGTCGATCGGTCAAGGAAGCCGAGCGTATTCAGGGACAATCTCCAGCTCACACCACCCTTCATGCCCGTCTGCAGGAATTTGCCCAAAACCATGAACCCTTTGGAAATCTGAAAAATAAACCGTTCCGTTATCTCCTCGTCGATGGAACCAAGGTTCACCTTCAGGGGTATGGAGGGCGAGACCTTGGTCAAGTGGAAATGCGTTGGGCCTTAGCCTCTTTAGGCTCCTTTTCTCCCTTCGAGCCTGTGGGTTTCTGGATTGATACCACTTGGGAAACGATCCGCAAAGCCCTCAACCAGCGCCTCGACTATAAAAAACTCCGCTTTCTCTTTTCCGATGGAGGACCGGGGATCCTCGAAAACCTATTAGCTTCCTAGATGAAGCCTCAGCGTTGTCTTTGGCATGGGAGACGAGAATTCCCCTACCTGCTCTACGCCGATGAAGCTAAGAAACAGAAGCAGAAGCCCTTTCTTCAAAAAATGCAATCCATCCCCGTTTTCCACTTTACCCAACTCCAGATGGAACAGCTCCGACCCGAGGACCGTCCTCAAATCACCCAAATCGCCCATCAAACCCAGAAAGGATTTGAAGAATTATTAGAGGCCTTGGACCCTCTAAAGTATCCGCGAGCCCGGGCGTATATTGAAAACTTGATGAAACCTATAACAATCTTTCTCTCTTGGTGGCTGAAGAAGAGGAAAATCCTGCCCCTTACCACCAATGCCCTGGAGAGCGCCTTTAGCCAAGTGAAAAATCGCATCAAACGGGTTGGTCGACACTGGTCCGAGCAAGGGCTTCTCAATTGGCTAAAACTGACTTTTTATAAAGTGTTTCAATCCAATCTTTGGAACCAGATTTGGAACCATCGTAAAAAAAGATTACCCAAAATCCGTTTGGTCTCTATTCAAGTTTCTTTCATCTGGGGAAATACTATCACGTAACTATTGAAAGGAGACGAGAAAGAATGATATAAGTATCTAAAAGGAAAAGTCTTTTATGACCAATAAAAAATTGTTTTTAAGCTCTCTCTTTACAATCGTCATCCTTTTGGTTCTCCATTCCCATGCTGAGGAGATGGAGGCCCTCTTTGAAAAGGCAAGGATTCAACCGACCAAGGGAGAGCCAATGGCTCCCAACTTTTCTCTCGAAAACATTGATGGCAAAAAGGTTAGTCTCAGGCAATATCGGGGGATGATCGTCTTCTTAAACTTCTGGGCAACCTGGTGTGGTCCATGTAAGGAAGAGATGCCTTCCATGGAGGCTTTGCACCAAAAATTCAAGGGAGACCAATTTATTTTTTTCGCCATCTCTGTGGATTATGAGGAGAAGAAGAAAGTAAAAGAATTTATTGACAAGCACCGTTACACCTTTCCGGTCTTAACCGACCCTAAAGGCCTCACACTTGATCTTTATAAAGTCAAAGGAATTCCTGCAACGATACTGATCGATAAGAAGGGAAGAATAATTGGCAGAGCAATCGGTCC
>OGCL01001683.1_pt1 | contig 17826 bp, 13 predicted proteins | sample 1570041 | NCBI WGS metagenome assembly OGCL01 (sample SAMN06266162, study PRJEB24511) | hot springs metagenome | isolation source: Hot spring water | place: South Africa: Limpopo | collected 2015-06-22
CGTGTCGTCCGAGAAGAGGCATTGGGTGAACGCGTCACTGAACTCTTCTCTCGTCTGAACCAGAGGTTCGCAGAACGGCTGGGCGTGTCGGCAACGGAACTTGAAGCTCGTCACCACATGCTGGTGCAAGGCACGATGTCTCGTGGCACAGCGCTTGTCACTGCCTAACAGTCGTCACAGCACGGGACCCGAAGCAGGCTCCTCGTGAATGGGCTCCGGCAGGTGTAGCGCTCTGGAGTGCTACCCAGCGCATTCTGCACTTAGGCAGTACGACCATTCCTGGCCGACAGCGGTCATGAGGCGCAAGACACTTGCAATGCCATTCTGGTGGGATTGGGAAGTCAGGGAGTGTGTGGTCAAGGTATTGGTGCGGATGGTCATGAGGACTGGAACACGCAAGGGGAGAGTGGAACGGAACCCGATGGTATTTTGTACGCCTGCATCGAGGGCTCAGTTTCTGCAATCACCTGCAGAGCCCAAATCGCAAGTTTGTCCGCCGCCTTGCTAGCTTTCTGCCAAATCTCTTCGATGTCGGGCTCCCCGTCTGTCACGTCACCAGAGCGGAGAGCACCAGCGAGGATTTTTGCCGTGAGTGATGAGCAGCCAATGTATGTGGCGCAAGCCCGGTAGAAATCAGGCATCTGCCGCGTTAAGTCGTGGTCACCTGCGGCAAGCAGGCGAATCTGCCCGTATCGCATTCCAACGCTTTGGCACATGGCTTCGACGTCCTCGTCGCGGGATATGGCCGTGGCAATCACGGCGTACATCAATGCATTGCTTTTCGCTGTGGCTGCAAGTTGAAGTGCTTTGGAGTTGGTATTCGAGACGTGTTGAGTGTTGGAGTTCATATTTTTCCTTTTTGGCCATAGCAGCCGTAATCGCTCGGGCAAAGCCGTGGCGTTGATATTTGGAGTGGTGTTTGCAAAAGTGCCCCGAGCAGGTCAGCCGACCTTTCGGAGACGGGGGTGCTATTGGGGTGAGGCCCGCTTTCGCGGCCATCTAACTCCGAGCAAAGTCGCGTGCCGAGCCTGGAGCATTCAGGTCTGGCTAGTACGGACGTCGTGCAGAGTTGGTGTATTGCAGAGCAGCCGGGTCTAGTGCTAGCAGGGATGCCGTTGATTTGCTGTGCGCGATTTGTGAAAGAACCAGACAGGATGTGGGCACACTTGTCCAACGGCCGCAATGGGACACGTTGCCTGGTTCTTCACGCTGGGGCGGAAGGCAGCTTTTTGCTGCTTGCTCGAACGCACATTAGTGTCGAGCGGCGAGTACTGACTCGCTCAGCCATCAGAGCTGCAGAGAGCTCGTCCGGTAGTCGTCGTGACTGTGCCGATTATAAAAACGGCTTACAAAATTTCACAAGCGGAAATTTTGGGACTTCATCACTCGAGAGTGCGCCGTGGGCGCGAGAGATATGCGACAACTTGTCCCCAGTCGCTCGCTCAGTGCTGCACGGAGATTCCTGACAAAAACTCCACGCCGGTCCGCTTCACCAGCTCGCTGTAGCTGATAGGGCGGCCCACCGTCTCACCCTCTCGGTTCTGTTGCCAGTGGGCCCAAGCCCGTTGAGTTGATGCGTCGTAAACGAGCTTGTACAAATATGCCGGCACTCTGACCCGATTTGCGCCAATTTGAGGCGAGTCCTCGGCGAACACAGGCCCTGTTATGACGAACACGTCCCCCTTCGCACGACGCACATAGTGTCGAGTGTCCTGTTCGATTTTGGACCACGCACCGCTGTTGTGTTGTGCGTTTTGAGGTACGACGTTGGCCAAACTGAAGCTTTGGACCATCGCTGTTGGTGTGGACATGTCTCCCGCAGGAGCCATGTGACCGCGGCTGTAGCCCGAGCCCTTGTAGTCCTCCAGTTCCGCGCGTTCGCCGCTGGGTAGCCGTGCGTCGGCAAAGAAACGCTTCGCCCGTTTTTCGTCAGCGTCTTCGATGCTCTGGCGGTTGAGCCGCTGCGCTACAAAAACTGGAGTCTTGCTCGTGCCACTGTGCAACACCGCAAACGCTTCGTAGCAGAGCTCTCGGAGCAGTGGCCGAGGCGCAATGATTGGGGGCTTGCCGTTAGCAAAGAACTGCGGGCACTGCGCGAAGCTCGTGGGCTGAGGCGTCAAAAGCGCTGTGCTGTCGAACTGAGGCGAGCGAGCCCATGAAGCCCCGGGAAGGCTGATGGTTGCCAGCGTCAGTGCAATGAGAAGGGCTACGTGTGAACGAGTCGATGCGAGAGCGAGGCGGAAGGGCATTGGTTGTTGAAGTCAAGCGTGGCTTATCCGCTCCAAGGGGCTGGGCGGGAGCTTTTGGCGGAGCCGGTGTGAAGTTTATTCCTGGCATCATAGGAAATATGAGACACAGGTTGGTCCATGGGATAGAAATTCCTATGAGGCAAGGAATTTTCTTGACGAACTGAATGACTTGAGGTGATATTCCTGCATCCGTAGGAATATTCATGCTCGTACCTATCTCTTCTGTCCAAGAAGCAGGCGTTGCGATTCGCACGATGCGCAAGCGTGCAGGCATACGCATCGATGACTTCGCCCTGATTGCAGGTGTGAGCAAGCAGTTCATGACGGATTTGGAAAACGGTAAGCCTACCGTGCAAATGGGGAAAGTCTTAGGACTGCTCAAGCGCATGGCAATCGGTGTCAGCCTTGACCTGTCTGATGACGCCGTTGACCGTTATCGAGCGGAACTCGACAAGTCGACGCGCCGACGTACCCTGGAAGAAGCATCGGAAGGGCAGGTTACTGCTCGCGGCTCGAAGAAGACCACTGCGAGGGTGAAGCGTCTCAGGAATGAGCCGGGTCCGGCAGACGAAAAAGCGCGGTGATGGGAACGTTGAGCGCTACGGCAAGGCGCTCGATATTGTCGAGAGAGATGTTTCGCGCTTGGCGTTCAACGTGAGCGACGAAGGTGCGATGTAGGCCCGCTTCGAGTGCGAGCGCTTCCTGGCTCATTCCGCGTTCAGCGCGTAGGCGCACCACGTTCTCTGCAAGAAGTGCGCGAGCAGCATGATGATGTACTGGCGGGTTCGGCGGGGTGGACACGGGTACCGAGTCTCTGGCCATGCTGCTTTTAAGTCAGCCGCTTTTAAGTCACAATCGAGGATTAAAGTTCAAGCGGAGCACGTATGTTCATGACTTCACCGCACATGGAAGTGCAGGTGCCGAAAAGTCTGTTGCCTAAAGGCGGGTCTTGCCTCCAGGCCGTTTCCCTGTCCACTGGGGCGGCTTGGTTTGTTCTGACAACGGCGCATGAGGAAGAGAAGTCCACGATTTATCAGACGACGCTGGTTTCCTGGGCCAGCACGCTCCGAGGAGTGCTGGAAGGACTCGAGGACGCCAACGTCGTTGGTCTCCAGTGGATGAGGCCCACAGGCGATGCAGGGGGCTGGAAGCTGACAGATGTCCGCGAGGTGTGGCTTCCTGATGAACGAGAAGAGGCTATGACGGGGGCGTTGCTGCTCAAAGTGCAGGCTTTCGAGGGGCTGCTCGGGGAGTCAGGTTCACCCGTTGACGTCAAGCCTAATAGTGCGCGAAGTCTCCTGACCACGGTTCATTCTTCGTGACAGCTTGACTCATGACTCTCGCGAGCCAGTGACTTGGACCGTGCGCCGCTACTGAGAGTGTCTCGAATGGCCAAGTGTGCGTCTAAGAACACCGGTCTCGCCTGAAATTCACTGCGCGAGTGAATCACTTCTCATGTCAGGACTCGTTTGTCGTGGGCGGAACCCAGGCCACAACTATTTGTGCAAAGTGCGCCCTTAAGAGGCGTTCACGGCACTTATGCATAAATTTGAGGCAAATTGGTATCGCGTGTCTCGAATGGCAAGGCCAAGTTGCTGTTATCTGCCGGAGCACTCTAACCCGATGAAATTGGGGGCTGGCACAGAGAGCGGAGCATGTTAGGCCACCACTTGTTTGTCGAACTTTTAAGAGCTTGGCGGCCATCCAGACCAGGAGCTTTTGTCGAAAACTAGCGAGGTCAGGACTCTTTGTAGAAGGTCAGGAGTCGTTTGTCGTTCTCCACCGTGCGGACTGGGACATGTTCCGCGCCACGGGCGTGGCCCACCTCATGAGCATTTCGGGGCTGCATATCACGCTTTTTGCGTGGCTGGCGGCTGGGGTGGTGCGGGCGCTGTGGCGGCGTTCCACGCGCCTGTGCTTGTGGGTGCCTGCGCCATCGGCTGCGCTGCTGGCGGGGGTGACGCTGGCCAGCGCCTATGCGTTGTTCAGCGGTTGGGGCGTGCCAGCGCAGCGCACCGTCATCATGCTGGGTACCGTCGCGCTGCTGCAGTGGAGCGGGCGGCGCTGGCCCTGGCCCCATGTGTGGCTGCTGGCCTGTGCCGCCGTAGTGGTGGCAGACCCCTGGGCGCTGGCGCAGGCAGGCTTTTGGCTGAGTTTTGTGGCGGTGGGGGTGCTGTTTGCTACTAATCCAATAGCTGGAAAGGCATATGGGACAGGCGCAAAGGGGCATTTCTATACACTTTTTCGTGAGCAGTGGGTGGTCACGCTGGCACTCACTCCCCTGAGCCTGCTGCTGTTTGGCCAGGTGTCGGTGGTGGGGCTGGTGGCCAACCTGGTGGCGATTCCGTGGGTGACGCTGGTGGTCACGCCGCTGGCATTGGGCGGCGTGGTGTGGGCGCCGCTGTGGAGCCTGGCGGCCTGGAGCTTGTGGCCCCTCACGGCCTGGCTGCAGTGGCTGGCGCAGTGGCCTGGGGCGGTGCTGTTTTTGCCTGCCGCACCCCTGTGGGCGGGCGTGGCCGCCGTGGTAGGTGGCGCGCTGCTGGCCATGCGGTTGCCATGGCGCCTGCGGTTGCTGGCGCTGCCTTTGCTGTTGCCGGTGTTCTGGTGGCAGCCTGCGCGGCCTGCGCCGGGCCAGTTTGAGCTGCTGGCGGCCGACATCGGCCAGGGCAACGCGGTGTTGGTGCGCACAGCCACCCACAGCTTGCTGTACGACGCGGGACCTCGTTTCAGCCGTGAGAGCGACGCAGGCCACCGTGTGCTGGTGCCGCTGCTGCGCGCACTGGGCGAGCGGGTGGATGTGCTCATGCTCAGCCACCGCGATGCCGACCACACGGGCGGCGCAGCGGCGGTGCTGGCGCAGCAGCCGGGGGCCCAACTCACCGGCTCCATTGAGGCCGACCACGGCTTGCAGGCCCTGCGGCCCGCCCGGCCCTGCCTTGCAGGCCAGCGCTGGGAGTGGGACGGTGTGGCCTTCGAGGTGCTGCACCCGCTGGCGGGGGATGGCGCCCCGGCACCCCGCCCACCACGCCCCAACACCTTGAGCTGCGTGCTGCGCGTGGTGGCCGCCGGGGCCCAGGCACCGTCGGTTTTGCTGGTGGGGGACATCGAGGCCGCGCAGGAGCAGGCCCTGGTTGCACGGGGGGCGGCGCTGCAGGCCGACCTGCTGCTGGTGCCCCACCACGGCAGCAAGACGTCGTCCTCGCCCGCCTTGCTGGAGGCTGTGCGGCCGCGCACCGCTTTGGTGCAGGCTGGGTACCGCAACCGCTTCGGGCATCCGGCGCCCGATGTGCTGCAGCGCTACCGCGAGCGCAACATCCGCGTGGTGGAGTCGTCCCGCTGCGGGGCCGCCACCTGGGTTTCTGCGGCCCCCGATGCGGTGGCGTGTGAACGCGACACCGGCCGCCGTTACTGGCAGCACAGCATGGTGCCACGGAGCGATTGATTGCGAAAGCATGGCGCAGTAGCGCCAGGGGCTGTTGCCAAGGGGGTGGGCGCACAACTTGCTATCCTGTTTGCAGGAGGCCCGTTCATGCAGAAATTTGACGAGATGTACGCCATGCTGCCGTTTGATGGCAGCGATGTGCGGGAACACTACAAGCGCTACGCGCAATGGTTGAGCAAACAGCCCCCTGACGTGATGCAGGCCCGCCGGGCCGAAGCCGAGATGATCTTCCGGCGCGTGGGCATCACCTTCGCCGTGTACGGCGCCAAGGACGAGGGCGGTGCAGGCAACGAACGGCTGATTCCTTTCGACCTGATCCCCCGCATCATCCCGGCCCACGAGTGGGCCAGCATGCAGCAAGGCCTGGTGCAGCGCGTCACGGCGCTCAACCGCTTCATCCACGACGTGTACCACGGCCAGGACATCATCCGCGCGGGCATCGTGCCCGCCGACCTGATCCTGAACAACGCGCAATACCGGCCCGAGATGGCCGGGCTGCATGTGCCGCAGAACATCTATGCGCACATCGCGGGCATCGACATCGTGCGCGCCCCCGATGCCCAGGGCAACGGCGAGTACTACGTGCTGGAAGACAACCTGCGCGTGCCCAGCGGCGTGAGCTACATGCTCGAAAACCGCAAGATGATGATGCGGCTGTTCCCCGAACTGTTCAGCCTGCACAAGGTGGCGCCGGTGGCGCATTACCCCGACATGCTGCTCGAAACCCTGCGCGCCAGTGCCCCGGCGGCTGCCGACGAGCCCACGGTGGTGGTGCTCACGCCCGGCATGCACAACAGCGCGTACTTCGAGCACGCCTTCCTCGCGCAGCAGATGGGCGTGGAGTTGGTCGAGGGACAGGACCTGGTCGTCAAGGACAAGTTTGTGTACATGCGCACCACGCGCGGCCTGCAGCGGGTGGACGTGATCTACCGCCGCGTGGACGACGACTTCCTCGACCCGCAGGTCTTCCGCCCCAACTCCACGCTGGGCTGCTATGGCCTCATGGAGGTCTACCGCGCGGGCAACGTGGGCATCTGCAATGCCGTGGGCACGGGCGTGGCCGACGACAAATCGGTGTACCCCTACGTGCCCGAGATGATCCGCTTCTACCTGGGCGAAGAGCCCATCCTGAAAAACGTGCCCACCTGGATGTGCCGCAAGCAGGACGACCTGCAGCACGTGCTGGCCAACCTCAAGGACCTGGTGGTCAAGGAAGTGCACGGCGCGGGCGGCTACGGCATGCTCATTGGCCCGGCGGCCACCCAGGCCGAGATCGAGGACTTCCGCCGCGCGCTGATTGCCAACCCGTCGGGCTACATCGCCCAGCCCACGCTCAGCCTCTCCAGCTGCCCCACCTATGTGGAAAGTGGCATTGCCCCGCGCCACATCGACCTGCGCCCCTTCGTGCTCAGCGGGCGCGAGGTACAGATGGCCGCTGGGGGCCTCACGCGCGTTGCGCTGCAGGAGGGCTCTCTGGTGGTGAATTCGTCGCAGGGCGGCGGCACCAAGGACACCTGGGTGCTGGGCGAAGTTACGCCTGCAGCGCAACCCAAGGCCGTGCAATCCCAGTCGCAATCGCAGGGACAAGGTCAGTCGCAAAGTCAATCGCAAGGGAGTCTCTGAACATGCTGAGCCGCACTGCCGACCATCTGTTCTGGATGTCCCGCTACACAGAGCGGGCTGAAAAGCCCCATGCCATGGGGCTTTCGACACAACACCGCGTGCGTGCGCAGCGCGTGCGGGGTTCTCAGCCCTGCTCGATCAAGGAGGCCGCATGCTGAGCCGCACCGCCGACCATCTGTTCTGGATGTCCCGCTACACAGAGCGGGCTGAGAACACCGCCCGGATGCTCAACGTGAGCTACGAGACTTCCCTGCTGCCCCAGGCCGCCGACGTGGCGCAAAAAGGCTGGGAGGGCCTGCTGTCCATCAGCGAGCTGATCCCTGCCTACACCGCCAAACATGGCGAAGTGACGCCTGCCAATGTGCTGGAGTTCATGGTGCGCGATGGCAACAACCCCTCGTCCATCCTGTCGTGCCTGCGTGCCGCGCGCGAGAACGCGCGGGCTGTGCGCGGTGCGTTGACCACCGAGGTGTGGGAGACGCAGAACCAGACCTGGCTGGAGCTGCACCGCCAGCTGGAAGGCGGTGCCTTCGAGCGCGACCCGGGCCAGTTCTTTGAATGGGTGAAGTACCGCTCGCACCTGTCGCGCGGTGTGGTTCTGGGCACCATGCTGCAGGACGAGGCGTTTCACTTCTTGCGCATGGGCACCTTCCTGGAGCGCGCGGACAACACGGCGCGACTGCTGGATGTGAAGTTCCACGCCGTGAAGAACGACTTCTTCGGCCGCCCCAGCGACCGCAACCAGGAGAGCGACTTCTACCACTGGAGCGCCATCCTGCGCAGCGTGTCGGCGTTCGAGGTGTACCGCAAGGTCTACCGCGACGTGATCACGCCCGGCCGCGTGGCCGATCTGCTGATCCTGAGCCGCGACATGCCGCGTTCGCTGCACGCCTGTCTGCGCGAGGTGGTGGACAACCTCGCCGTGCTGGCCAACGGCCAGTCTGCCGAGACCAGCCGCAGGGCAGGGCGCTTGCTGGCCGACCTGCAATATGGCCGCATCGACGAAATCCTGGCCACCGGCCTGCACGCGTTCCTCACGCAGTTCCTGGACCGGGTGAACGACCTGGGTGGCGGGATCAGCCGCGATTTTCTGGTGACCTCTGGCGACTGAGAGGGCCCAGAAAAGGGCGTAGCGCGTGGACTGGGTCAGTCCTGCGCGTTGCGCCGCTGGTCGCGCAGCATGAAGAGGTAGAGGCTTTCCACCTTTTCGCGCGCCCATGGGGTCTTGCGCAAAAACTTGAGGCTGGAGCCCACGCTGGGGTCGATCTGAAAGCAGCGGATGGGAATCTGCCGCCCCAGCTCATCCCAGCCGAAGTAGTCGGCCAGGCCCACCACCATGGCCTCCAGTGTCACACCGTGCAGGGGGTTCCGTGGCTGGATGGGCTTGTTGGCCGGTGGGGCGGGAGGCGGGGTCTCTGGAGTGCTCATGGCTCCAAGCATACAGACTGAAATCGTGAACATGTCCCCCGGGGCCACCGAGTGGCCACGGGAGGCATCCCTTCAGGGGGATGACGCGAAGCTGCTCAGGGCGCGTCAGGCTTTGCGTTGCAGGTGTTCTTCCCGCTGAAAAAGCTCGGCCGCCCAGTCCACAAAGGCGCGCACCTTGGCACTCAGGTGGCGGTTGGGCGGGTAGACCACATACACGGGCAGCAGGGGCTGGGTCCACTCTGGCAGCAGTTGCACCAGCGTGCCGTTTTGGAGGTGCCGCTCGGCTTGATAGCTGGTGACCTGACCAATGCCCAGTCCGGCAACCAGTGAAGCCACATAGGCGTTGGCCTCGTTCACGCTCAGCTGGTAGGGGCCCGAGATGTCGATGGATTCAGTGCCCTGGCGAAACTCCAGTGGGTAGTGCCGGCCGGAGTGGGGCGAGAAGTACAGCAGGCTGGTGTGCTTTTCCTCGATCTCCAGCGGGTGTGAGGGCGTGCCCTTGCGTGCCAGGTAGTCGGGCGACGCGACGGTGATGAATTCCAGGTTGCCAATGCGCCGAGCCACCAGCGACTGGTCGCTCAGCTCGCCGCCCCGGATCACGCAGTCCACGTTGTCGCTGATCAGGTCCACGATGCGGTCGCTCACGCCCAGGTCCACCTGGATGTCCGGGTAGCGGGCATGGAACTCCGCCAGGTGCGGAATGATGAGCAACTGCGCCACCGAGGTGCCCACGTCGATGCGCAGGCGCCCGCGCGGGTTGGCGCGCGCGTTGGTCATGCTGGCCTCGATGTCGTCCAGGTCCGTCAGCAGCCGCACGGTGCGGTCGTAATAGGCCGCGCCATCGGGCGTCACGGTCACGCGGCGCGTGGTGCGGTTGAGCAGCTTCACGCGCAGTCGCTCCTCCAGCGCCTGCACATGCTTGGTCACGGTGGCTTTGGGCAGCGAAAGCGAATCCGCGGCCCGGGTGAACGTGCCGGCCTCCACCACCCGCACGAATATGCGCATGGCCTGTATCTGGTCCATGGCTTCTCCTTGAATCTGAAACTGCAGCACCCACCAGTGGGTGCTGAGGAATTCTCACACGCAAGCAAGAGTTTGATTGTTGAGCTTTTGGAAACAGTGCGGTGGTGTTTGACCTGTTTATCCAAAAGGCCCAAGCCACTACATTTCATCCATCGTCAACCGACCTTCCACCTACTGACTGGGTACCTGCCATGCAGCCCGACCGCCCTTCTTCGCCATCCTCCACACCGCAGCCCTCTGCCGCCTCCAAGGCCGCAGCGTCCGTTTGCACCGATTCCACCATTGAGGTGGGCAAGGGGCAGGACGTGGCCGTGCGCATGTATGGCCGCAAGAAGGCGGGACAAGCGTCCCCCGTGGTCGTGCATTTTCATGGCGGCGCCTTCACCTCGGGCGATTTGGACAACGGCTGCACCGTGGCGTCGTTGCTGGAAGGGGCAGGGGCGGTGGTGGTGTCGGTGGCCTATCCGCTCACGCCGTTTCCGCAGCCCGTGGACACGGGGTACGACGTGCTCAAGTGGGTGCACCGCAACCGCACCAAGCTCGGTGGGCAGGGCGCTTTGGTCTATCTGGCGGGCGAAGAAGCGGGGGGCAATCTGGCGGCGGCCGTGAGCCTGATGGCGCGCGACCAGTCGCACCCGCCGCTGGCCGGGCAGATTCTGCTGTCTCCCATGCTGGACCCCTGTGTGGGCACTGCCTCGCTGCGCGAAGCCACGGGCGACTCCACCGGCTGCAAGTGGACCGAAGGCTGGCGTAATTTTCTGCGCTGCCCGCGCGATGCCGAGCACCCCTATGCCGTGCCGGCCGGTGCACAGCGCCTGGCGGGGTTGCCACCCACGCTGATCCTGGTGGGCGACACCGACCCCATGCATGACGAGGCGCTGGCATACGCGGCCCGGCTGGAGGCTGCAGGCCTGCCGGTCACCCGCCATGTGTTCTCCAAGAACCCGCAGTGGCCCGATGCCCTGCTGCAGACCGGTGAGCACGAATGCCCTTGTGCTGCGGGTGCGCAAGAGCAGTTCCGTCAGTTCTTTGAAGCCACCCGATGTCCGGTGCCTTCCTGAGCATGGGATCAAACCCCTTGGGTCGCTGAACGTGGATGACCTCAACGCAGGTTGAGGTTTGATACCGCGGCCCTGCTACCAAGACCCTGGTTTTCAACGCTGATTTTTCCGGCTTGCCGAGCCGGAGGGAGAGGCTTTGCCTGCGTTTTCTGCAAGCCGTGCCCGCGAGGGGCAGGACGGCGGGCAGGAGTCATTGATGTCAACGATATGGAGGAAATAACAGCATGAACCACACCTTGCGCTTCTCTGGGGCCTGCCGCTTTGGCTGTCACAACCCGCAGCACCACCGCGTCTGAGTTTCCAAGGCTGGCGCGTACCACTGGGGGCGTCGGGTCAGGGGGCTTGACTCTCTCACCGTGTCAATGCCGAGACTGCCCCACCGCCCGCTGCCTTGGCGTCTGTCACCCCGCTGTGGGGGCGCAGTCTGGCAGCAAGAACACCTTCATCGGCTTGCCCGCCAAGGCGGCCTTTACGTTTGATTGAAATGACCATGAACTCCAACCCGCTCTTCAAGAACCGCCCTCTGGGCCTGGCCACCATTGCCACCGCCGTGACGGCCGCAGTGGCCGCTTTGATCCTTGTTTTCCAATCGCCTGCGGCCCAGGCCAACGGCGAAGGCGCCACACCCCCCGCCATGCCCGTGTCGGTGGCAGCCGTGCTGCAAAAAGACATCGCCCTCTGGGACGAGTTTTCCGGCCGGCTCGAAGCCGTGCAGCGCGTGGACGTGCGCCCGCGCGTCTCGGGGGCCGTGCAGGCCGTGCACTTCCGCGAAGGCTCGCTGGTCAAGCAGGGCGACCTGCTGGTGACCGTGGACCCCGCCCCCTACGCCGCCGAGGTGGACCGCGCCGAAGCCCAGGTGGTCGCCGCGCAGGCCCGCCTGTCGTACACCCGCAGCGAACTGGAGCGCGCCACGCGCCTGCTCGAAGAAAAAGCCATTGCCCAGCGCGAGCACGATGAGCGCCTGAACGCCCAGCGCGAGGCCGATGCCAACCTGCGCGCCGCCCAGGCCGCGCTGCAGACCGCGAAGCTGAACCTTTCGTACACACAGGTGCGCGCCCCGGTGGCGGGCCGCGTGGGCCGCATCGAAGTCACCGTGGGCAACCTGGTGGCGGCCGGTGCGGGCGCCCCCGTGCTGACCACGCTGGTGTCCGTGAGCCCGATCTACGCGAGCTTCGACACCGATGAGCAGATCGTGGTGAAGGCCCTGGCGGACCTGCAAAGCGGCCAGCGCGGCAACAGCGCCCGCCAGCTCATCGAGCGCATCCCCGTGCAGATGGGCACCGGCACCACGGGCGGCACGCCGCACGCCGGCCGCTTGCAGCTCATCGACAACCAGGTCGATGCCAAGAGTGGCACCGTGCGCGTGCGCGCCGTGTTCGACAACGAAGACGGCTCGCTCATCCCCGGCCAGTTCGCTCGCATCCGCATGGGCCAGGCCCGCAACACGCAGGCGCTGCTCATCAACGAACGTGCCGTGGGCACCGATCAGAACAAGAAGTTCGTGATGGTGGTGGGCGAGGGCAACAAGGCCGAGTACCGCGAGGTCACCCTGGGCGCGCCGGTTGACGGCCTGCGCGTGGTCACCTCGGGCCTGAAGGCGGGCGAGAACATCGTCGTCAACGGCCTGCAACGCGTACGCCCCGGCGCCGTGGTCGCACCCCAGCCTGTACCCATGACCGCCAAGGCCGAGATTGCGGGTGATCGCAAGGAAGCCAAGAACGCCGTCAAGTCGCCAGCCGCCTGAGCGCTGGACACCAGGAATTTGCACCCATGAACCTGTCCCGCTTTTTCATCGACCGCCCCATCTTTGCCGGGGTGCTGTCGGTGCTCATCTTCCTCGGGGGGCTCATCGCATTGCGCGGTCTGCCCATCTCCGAATACCCTGAAGTCGCGCCGCCCTCCGTGGTGGTGCGCGCACAGTACCCCGGCGCCAACCCCAAGGTGATCGCCGAGACCGTGGCCACGCCGCTGGAGGAGTCCATCAACGGCGTGGAAGGCATGCTCTACATGGGCAGCCAGGCCACCACCGACGGCGTGATGACGCTCACGGTGACGTTTGCCCTCGGCACCGACCCCGACAAGGCCCAGCAGCTGGTGCAGAACCGCGTCTCGCAGGCCGAGCCGCGCCTGCCCGAGGAAGTGCGCCGCCTGGGCGTCACCACCGTCAAGAGCGCGCCGGACCTGACCATGGTGGTCCACCTGGTCTCGCCCAACAACCGCTACGACATTGACTACCTGCGCAACTACGCCGTGCTCAATGTGAAGGACCGCCTTGCGCGCATCCAGGGCGTGGGCCAGGTGCAGATCTTCGGCGGCGGCGACTACTCCATGCGCGTGTGGCTCGACCCACAGAAGGTCGCGCAGCGCGGCCTCTCGGCCAGCGACGTGGTGACCGCCATCCGCGGCCAGAACGTCCAGGCGGCTGCAGGTGTGGTGGGCGCATCGCCCGGCCTGCCGGGCGTGGACCTGCAACTGTCCATCAACGCGCAGGGCCGCCTGCAGACCGAAGAAGAGTTCGGTGACATCATCGTCAAGACCGGTGCCGACGGCGCGGTGACGCGCCTGCGCGACATCGCCCGCCTGGAGCTGGGCGCGGCCGACTACTCGCTGCGCTCGCTGCTCAACAACGACCCGGCCGTGGGCATGGGCGTGTTCCAGGCGCCGGGCTCCAACGCGCTCGACATCTCGGCCAACGTGCGCAAGACCATGGACGAGATCCAGAAGAACATGCCCGAAGGTGTGGAGTACCGCATTGCGTACGACCCCACACAGTTCGTGCGTGCGTCGATCAAGTCCGTGATCCACACGCTGCTCGAAGCCATCGCCCTCGTGGTGCTGGTGGTGATTTTGTTCCTGCAGACCTGGCGTGCTTCCATCATCCCGTTGCTGGCTGTGCCGGTGTCGGTGGTGGGTACGTTTGCCGTGCTGCACCTGCTGGGCTTTTCGATCAATGCCCTGAGCCTGTTCGGGCTGGTGCTGGCCATCGGCATCGTGGTGGACGACGCCATCGTGGTGGTGGAGAACGTGGAGCGCAACATCGAGGCAGGCCTGACCCCGCGCGAGGCCACCTACCGGGCCATGCGTGAGGTGTCCGGCCCCATCATCGCCATCGCGCTGGTGCTGGTGGCGGTGTTCGTGCCGCTGGCCTTCATCAGCGGCCTCACGGGGCAGTTCTACAAGCAGTTCGCGGTGACCATCGCGATCTCCACGGTGATCTCGGCGATCAACTCGCTGACCCTGTCGCCCGCGCTGTCGGCACTGCTGCTCAAGGGCCACGACGAACCCAAGGACGCGCTCACGCGCGGCATGGACAAGGTGTTCGGCGGCCTGTTCCGTGGCTTCAACCGCCTGTTCCACCGTGGCTCCGAGGCCTACAGCGGCGGCGTCAAGCGCGTCATCGGCCGCAAGGCGCTGATGTTCGTGATCTACCTCGCGCTGGTGGGTGCCACCATGGGCCTGTTCAAGATCGTGCCCGGCGGCTTTGTGCCCGCGCAGGACAAGCAGTACCTGATCGGCTTTGCGCAGCTGCCCGATGGCGCCACGCTGGACCGCACCGAGAACGTGATCCGCCGCATGGGCGAGATCATGAAGGAGAACCCGAACGTCGAAGACGCGATTGCCTTCCCCGGCCTGTCCATCAACGGCTTCACCAACAGCTCCAACTCCGGCATCGTGTTCGCCACGCTCAAGCCCTTTGCCGAGCGCACCCGCGCCGACCAGAGCGGCGGCGCCGTGGCGGGCCAGCTGAACCAGGCGTTCGGCAGCATCCAGGATGCGTTCATCGCCATGTTCCCGCCGCCGCCGGTGGCGGGTCTGGGCACCACGGGCGGCTTCAAGCTGCAGATCGAAGACCGCGCCTCGCTGGGCTACGAAGCCATGGACAACGCCGTGAAGGCCTTCATGGGTAAGGCCTACCAGACGCCGGAGCTCGCTGGCCTGTTCACCAGCTGGCAGGTCAACGTGCCGCAGCTGTACGCCAACATCGACCGCACCAAGGCGCGCCAGTTGGGAGTGCCCGTGACGGACATCTTCGACACGCTGCAGATCTACCTGGGCAGCCTCTACGCCAACGACTTCAACCAGTTCGGCCGCACCTACAGCGTGCGTGTGCAGGCCGATGCAGCCTACCGGGCGCGGGCCGAGGACGTGGGCCTGCTCAAGGTGCGCTCTGCCACCGGCGAGATGGTGCCTCTGTCGGCGCTGATGAAGATGGAGCCCAGCTTCGGCCCCGAGCGCGCCATGCGCTACAACGGCTATTTGGCTGCTGATGTGAACGGCGGCCCCGCGCCCGGCTACTCGTCGGGCCAGGCGCAGGCAGCCATCGAGCGCATCGCCGCCGAGACCCTGCCCCAGGGCATCACCTTCGAATGGACCGAGCTGACCTACCAGGAGATCCTGGCCGGCAACTCCGCCGTGCTGGTGTTCCCGCTGGCCATCCTGCTGGTGTTCCTGGTGCTGGCCGCGCAGTACGAAAGCCTCACGCTGCCGATTGCCATCATCCTGATCGTGCCCATGGGCATCCTGGCGGCCATGACCGGCGTGTGGCTGAGCAACGGCGACAACAACGTGTTCACGCAGATCGGGCTCATCGTGCTGGTGGGGCTGTCGGCCAAGAACGCGATCCTGATCGTGGAGTTTGCGCGCGAGCTGGAGTTTGCCGGGCGCACCCCCGTGCAGGCCGCCATCGAGGCCAGCCGCCTGCGGCTGCGCCCCATCCTGATGACCTCGCTGGCCTTCGTGATGGGCGTGCTGCCCCTGGTGCTGTCCACCGGTGCGGGCGCTGAGATGCGCAGCGCCATGGGCGTGGCGGTGTTCGCCGGGATGATCGGGGTGACGGCCTTCGGCCTGTTCCTCACACCCGTGTTCTATGTGCTGCTGCGCAAGCTGGCGGGTAATCGCCCGCTGGTGGAGCATGGCGCGCATGTGGCGCCCATCTCGCAGGCGCCCCACGGTGGTGGCATGGGTCAGCCGGTGCTGGCTGCGCCCCGCAAGGAGCACGAATGATGCCCACGACCACAACGACCTTTGTGGCCCTGAATGCTCGCTCCACGATGTCTACGCTGCCGGGTGCAGCGGGTGCATTGGCTGGGGTAGGAGACCAACCATGACCGATTTGCTACTGAAGAACCACTCCACCGACAGCGCCCTCGCAGCGCGCAAGCGCAGCCTGCTGGCGCCCCTGGCTGCCGCCCTGGTGCTGGCCGGTTGCATGACCCAGCCCGTGGCCCCCGCGCCGCATGCGGGCGTGCCCGTGCCCGCCAGCTTCACCGCAGGGGGCGACGCGTTGCCCACGGCCCCCTGGACGATCGCCGCCCCCGCCGAGGCGCAGCCGCGCGGCGAGTGGTGGTTGGGCTTTCAAGACCCGGTGCTGGCCGACCTGGTGTTGCGCGCGGGCACGGCCAATACCAGCATCCAGCAGGCGGCAGCGCGCCTGGCCGAGGCCCGCTCGCTGCTGCGCTCTGCCGATGCCGCGCGCTCGGTGCAAGTGGGCGCCTCGGCCGGTGTGACGCGCCAGGCAGGCGCTGCCACCACGGGCAGCGCGGCACCTGCCACGTTGGGCACGGCGGGGCTCAACGCCTCGTACGAGCTGGACCTGTTCGGCCGTCTCTCGCAAACCAGCGACGCCGCACGGCTGGACGCCGATGCGCGCGAAGCCCTGCTGCAAAGCACGCGCCTGATGGTGCAGGCCGATGTGGCGCAAACCTACCTGCAGCTGCGCGCCGTGCAGGCCGAGCAGGTGCTGGTGCAAGAGAGTCTGGCCGCGTACCAGGACACCCTGCGCCTCACCCAGCGCCGCCTGCAGGCGGGCGACGTGGCCGAGCTGGACGTCGCCCGTGTGCAGACCGAGGTGGCCGCTACCGAGTCCGATGCCCTGGCCTTGCAGCGCCAGCAGGCCCTGCTGACCAACGCGCTGGCCGTGCTGGCAGGCAAGGTGGCCAGCGGCTTTGTGCTGCCGCCCGCGACGGGCGATGCCGCGTTGCCGGTGATCCCCCCCGGCGTGCCCGGCACGGTGCTGGCCCGCCGACCTGATGTGTCGGCCGCGCAAGCCGCCGTGCTGGCCGCGCAAGCGCGCGTGGGCGTGGCGCAGAAGGCCTGGTTCCCGGCCGTCACGCTCACGGGCAATGCGGGGCATGCGTCGCCCGAGCTGGGCGATCTGTTCAAGTGGTCCGCCCGTGCCTGGGGCGTGAGTGCACTGCTGTCGCTGCCGATCTTTGACGGCGGCCAGCGCGATGCGCAGATCGAGGGCGCGAAGGCGCGCCTGGAGGCTGCGCTGGCGGACCATCGGGGGCAGGTGCTGAACGCGTTTCGGGACGTGGAGGATCAGCTGACCTCGCTGCGTCTTCTGTCCGGCCAGGCCGAGGCGCAGGGGCGGGCGGTGACAGCTGCGCGGCGGGCCACGCAGTTGTCGGATGTGCGGTATCGCAATGGCTTGGTGAGCCAGCTGGAGTTGCTGGACGCGCGGCGCAGTGAGTTGCGCAATCGGCGGCAGGAGCTGCAGGTGCGGACGGCGCAGTATGTGGCGACGGTGGGGTTGATTCGTGCGCTCGGGGGAGGGTGGGGGGATCAGCCTGCGGTGAAGTTGGCGCAGATGTCGCAATAGTTGTTCGGAGGTCTTTTGGCTGCTTGCGCTTAATGGATAAGCGCTAGCAGCTATTGTTTTTATAGTGCAGGGTATTTTCCAAATGTTGGGGCTGCGTCTGTCGGAGCCTTGGTGTGCTGGTTTGGAAGGTGTGCCTGTGTTCAGGGCGGAGGCCGGGAGTCGCCCGGCGTGCGAGTAACTTTCTTTCGCGTCGCCGAAAGAAAGTCACCAAAGAAAGGGCGACCCCCAGTCTGCGACCCCTTCGCTGTGCGAAGGGGCAAACCTGCGGCGGGGCGGTTGCGGGGTGCGCCGCAGAACTCACTGCGCTGCTGCGCAGCGCCGCTCGGACAACTGCGGCGAGTCAGTTCACGAAGCATGGGCGCTCCGACGCCCATGCCACCCCGCAACCGCCCCGCCGCA
>OGCL01001686.1_pt1 | contig 17793 bp, 16 predicted proteins | sample 1570041 | NCBI WGS metagenome assembly OGCL01 (sample SAMN06266162, study PRJEB24511) | hot springs metagenome | isolation source: Hot spring water | place: South Africa: Limpopo | collected 2015-06-22
ACCGGCACCGAGAACATCATGATGGCCGCGACCCTGGCCAAGGGCCGCAGCGTGCTGGAAAACGCCGCGCGTGAGCCTGAGGTGGTCGACCTGGCCAACTGCCTGATCGCCATGGGCGCGAAGATCCAGGGCGCCGGTACCGACACCATCATCATCGACGGCGTCGAGCGCCTGCATGGCGCGCGCTTCAACGTCATGCCCGACCGTATCGAGACCGGCACCTACCTGGTGGCCGCTGCCGTTACCGGTGGTCGAGTCAAGGTCAAGGACGCCGATCCTTCGACTTTGGAGGCCGTGCTGGCCAAGCTGCAGGAAGCCGGCGCCGAAATCACCACCGGTCCGGACTGGATCGAGCTGGACATGAAGGGCAAGCGCCCCAAGGCTGTCAACCTGCGTACCGCTCCATACCCGGCGTTCCCCACTGACATGCAGGCGCAGTTCATCGCCCTGAACGCGGTGGCCGAAGGCACCGGCACCATCATCGAAACCGTGTTCGAAAACCGCTTCATGCACGTCTACGAGATGCTGCGCATGGGCGCCAGCATCCTGGTCGAAGGCAACACGGCCGTGGTTACCGGTGTCGACAAGCTCAAGGGCGCGCCAGTGATGGCCACCGACCTGCGTGCATCGGCGAGCCTGGTGCTGGCTGCGCTGGTGGCCGAGGGCGATACGCTGATCGACCGCATCTACCACATCGACCGTGGGTACGAGTGCATCGAAGAGAAGCTGCAACTGCTCGGTGCCAAGATCCGCCGCGTACCGGGCTAAGCCGCCGTTGTCGTAGGGCCGCTCCCTGTCGGAGCGGCCGCTTCCGTTCAAGGAAACCGTTTCATGCTGACCATCGCCCTGTCCAAAGGCCGCATTCTCGATGACACCCTGCCGTTGCTGGCGGCGGCGGGTATCGAGCCGACCGAGAACCCGGACAAGAGCCGCAAGCTGATCATCCCGACCACTCAGGATGACGTGCGCCTGCTGATCGTGCGTGCCACCGACGTGCCGACCTATGTCGAGCATGGCGCGGCCGACCTCGGTGTCGCCGGCAAGGACGTACTGATGGAATACGGCGGCCAGGGCATCTACGAGCCGCTGGATCTGCAGATCGCCAAGTGCAAACTGATGACCGCTGGCAAGGTCGGTGCGCCGGAGCCGAAAGGGCGCCTGCGCGTGGCCACCAAGTTCGTCAACGTCGCCAAGCGCTACTACGCCGAGCAGGGCCGTCAGGTCGACATCATCAAGTTGTACGGTTCGATGGAACTGGCGCCGCTGGTGGGCCTGGCTGACAAGATCATCGATGTGGTCGACACCGGCAACACCCTGCGTGCCAACGGCCTGGAACCGCAGGAGCTGATCGCCACCATCAGCTCGCGCCTGATCGTCAACAAGGCCTCGATGAAGATGCAGCACGCGCGCATCCAGTCCTTGATCGATACCCTGCGTGGCGCCATCGAGGCGCGACACCAAGGCTGATTCCTCACCGCGACTTCTGGTCGCGGCAGCCTATCCGTGTCATAGCCATTTTTCTTGGGTGCCCGCACGGTGGGCTTGCTACATTACGGGCGCCCGAGAACACGCCATTTAATGAGGCTTTCGCTATGACCGCACCCGTTGCCATCCGCCGACTCAACGCTGCCGACACGGACTTCGCGCGTCATCTGGATCATCTGCTGTCCTGGGAAAGCGTCTCCGACGATGGCGTCAACCAGCGCGTGCTGGAAATCATCCAGGCCGTGCGTGAGCGCGGCGATGCCGCCTTGGTCGAGTACACCCAGCGTTTCGATGGCCTGGAGGTCGCCAGCATGGCTGACCTTATCCTGCCGCGCGAGCGTCTGGAACTGGCGCTGACCCGCATCAGTCCCGAGCAGCGCCAGGCCCTTGAAGTCGCCGCCGAGCGCGTGCGCAGCTACCACGAGAAGCAGAAGCAGGATTCCTGGCGCTACACCGAAGCAGACGGCACCGTGCTGGGGCAGAAGGTCACTCCGCTGGATCGTGCTGGACTCTACGTGCCGGGCGGCAAGGCCTCCTATCCGTCCTCGGTATTGATGAACGCGATTCCTGCCAAGGTCGCCGGCGTACCCGAGGTAGTGATGGTGGTGCCGACCCCGCGCGGCGAGATCAATGAGATCGTTCTCGCCGCTGCCGCCATCGCCGGTGTCGACCGCGTGTTCACCATCGGCGGCGCCCAGGCTGTGGCTGCGCTGGCCTATGGCACCGAGAGCGTGCCGTCGGTGGACAAGATCGTCGGCCCCGGCAACATCTACGTCGCCACCGCCAAGCGCCACGTGTTCGGCAAGGTCGGTATCGACATGATCGCCGGCCCGTCCGAAATCCTGGTGGTGTGCGATGGCCAGACCGATCCGGACTGGATCGCCATGGACCTGTTCTCCCAGGCCGAGCACGATGAGGACGCCCAGTCGATCCTGGTCAGCCCGGATGCTGACTTCCTCGATCGCGTCGCCGAGAGCATCGCCAAGCTGCTGCCGACCATGGAGCGTGCAGAGATCATCCGCACTTCGCTGGAGGGCCGTGGTGCGCTGATCCAGGTGGCTGACATGGAGCAGGCCATCGAGGTGGCCAACCGTATCGCGCCCGAGCACCTGGAGCTTTCGGTCGCCGACCCGGAGGCCTGGTTGCCCGAGATTCGCCACGCCGGCGCGATCTTCATGGGCCGTTACACCGCAGAAGCCTTGGGCGATTACGTGGCTGGCCCGAACCATGTGTTGCCGACCTCCGGCACCGCGCGTTTCTCCTCGCCGTTGGGTGTTTACGACTTCCAGAAGCGCTCGTCGATCATCTTCTGCTCGCCGGATGGTGCGTCGGAGCTGGGCAAGAGCGCTTCGGTGCTGGCCCGTGGCGAGTCGCTGACTGCGCATGCGCGTAGCGCCGAGTACCGTATCAAGCGATAGGCCAGTCCGAACCTGTAGGAGCCAGTTCGCTGGCGAGCCGCGTCTGAAAGCATCGCCGGCAAGCCGGCTCCTGCATCAAACAGATCGAACCATTTCGAGGAGAGAAGGGCAGATGAGCAAATTCTGGAGCCCCTTCGTCAAGGACCTGGTGCCCTACGTACCGGGTGAGCAGCCCAAGCTGAGCAAGCTGGTCAAGCTCAACACCAATGAGAACCCCTACGGCCCCTCGCCCAAGGCCATCGCCGCCATGCAGGCCGAGGTCAATGACAACCTGCGCCTGTACCCGGACCCCAACAGCGACCGCCTGAAGCAGGCAGTGGCCGACTACTACGGCGTGCAGACCGCCCAGGTATTTGTCGGCAATGGTTCCGACGAGGTGCTGGCCCATGCCTTCCATGGCCTGTTCCAGCACGGTCAGCCGCTGCTGTTCCCGGATATCAGCTACAGCTTCTATCCGGTTTACTGCGGCCTGTATGGCATCGACTTCGTGCAGGTGCCGCTGGATGAACAGTTCCAGATTCGCGTGGAAGACTACGTGCGCCCGAATGGCGGCATTATCTTCCCCAACCCGAACGCGCCGACCGGCTGTGTGCTGGCGCTGGAGGCTATCGAACATTTGCTCAAGGCCAACCCGGACAGCGTGGTGCTGGTGGATGAGGCCTATATCGACTTCGGTGGCGAGACGGCCATCAGTCTGGTGGACAAGTATCCCAACCTGTTGGTCAGCCAGACCCTGTCCAAATCGCGCTCCCTGGCCGGCCTGCGGGTTGGTATTGCGGTGGGCCATCCGGAGCTGATCGAGGCCCTGGAACGGATCAAGAACAGCTTCAACTCCTACCCGCTGGACCGCATGGCGATTGCCGGCGCGGCGGCAGCGTTCGAGGACAAGGCCTACTTCGAGCAGACCTGTCAGCAGGTGATCGACAGCCGTGAGGCCGTGGTGGCGGGGCTGGAGCAACTGGGCTTTGAGGTGCTGCCATCAACGGCGAATTTCGTCTTCGCCCGCCACCCGGGCAAGGATGCGGCGGCCCTGGCCGCCGGGCTGCGCGAGCAGGGGGTGATCGTGCGGCACTTCAAGCAGGCGCGTATCGAGCAGTTCCTGCGCATCACCATCGGCACGCCGGAGCAGAATCAGGCCTTGCTGGATGCCTTGCAGGGGCTTTGAGGGCCGGGCGCCGTATAAAAAAACCGCAGCCTGGCTGCGGTTTTTTTATACGGCTGACGCGATCAGCCGCCGTTGACCGGTGGCCGTACGCCGATCTTGGCGCTGAGTTCCATGGGCTTGCCCGCCCGCATGATCTCGATGCGAATACTCTGCCCGGGCCTGGCCCTGGCCACCTGGTTCATCGAGCTGCGCCCGTCGTTGGCCGGCTGGCCGTCGATGCGCAGGATCAGGTCGCCCGGCTGCAGGCCGGCCTTCTGCGCCGGGCCGCCGCGGTAGATGCCGGCGACAACGATGCCGGGGCGGCCCTCCAGGCCGAAGGACTCGGCCAGCTCCGGGGTCAGGGGCTGTACTTCGATGCCCAGCCAGCCGCGGATCACCTGGCCATGCTCGATGATGGCCTGCATCACCTCCAGGGCCAGCTTGGTCGGAATGGCGAAGCCGATGCCCTGGGAGCCGCCGGACTTGGAGAAGATCGCGGTGTTGATGCCCAGCAGGTTGCCGTAGGCATCCACCAGGGCGCCGCCGGAGTTGCCCGGGTTGATGGCTGCGTCGGTCTGGATAAAGTCCTCGTAGGTGTTGAGGCCCAGCTGGTTGCGCCCGGTGGCGCTGATAATGCCCATGGTCACGGTCTGGCCGACCCCAAAGGGGTTGCCGATGGCCAGGGTGACATCGCCGATCCTGACGTTATCGGAGCGCCCCAGGGTGATGGAGGGCAGCTGCTTCAGGTCGATCTTCAGCACCGCCAGGTCGGTTTCCGGGTCGTTGCCAATCACCCGGGCCAGGGTCTCGCGGCCATCCTTGAGGGCTACTACTATCTGGTCGGCGCCGGCCACCACGTGGTTGTTGGTCAGCAGGTAGCCTTCCGGGCTCATGATCACCGCCGAACCCAGGCTGGATTCCATGCGCTGCTGGCGTGGCAGGTTGTCGCCGAAGAAGCGGCGGAACTGCGGATCCTCGAACAGCGGGTGACTGGGCTTGCTGACGAACTTGGTGGTGTAGAGGTTGGCAACCGCGGGGGAGGCCAGGTTCACAGCCTCGGCATAGGACACCGGGCCTTCCTGCATGCGGCTGTAGAACGGCGCCTGGCGCAGGTGCACGTCCTGCCCCGGCAGCCCGACCCAGTGCGGGAAGTACTGCATCAGCAGCAGGGCCAGTAGCACACCGACCAGCAGGGGCCAGCCGAGGAAACGCAGGGCCTGGAACATCAATCGAATCCTGAGGGTTGCGGGGGCTGGGGCAGCCCCTTAAGGTGCGCCATTATAGAGGCTCGCTGGACAATAAATCAGCGGCCGGTAACTGCGCGTTAAGGAATCAGACAATGGCCATTGCCCTGGCAGCCCTGGTGGAAGAAGCCGACCGCTATCTGAGTGCGGCCCGTATCAACGACTACTGCCCCAATGGCCTGCAGGTCGAGGGCCGGCCCCAGGTGCTGCGTATCGTCAGCGGCGTCACCGCCAGCCAGGCTCTGGTGGATGCCGCAGTGGAGGCCGAGGCCGATGTGCTGCTGGTGCACCATGGCTATTTCTGGAAGGGCGAGAACCCCTGCATCACCGGTATGAAGCAGCGCCGCCTGAAAACCCTGCTGGCCCAGGATATCAGCCTGCTGGCCTACCACCTGCCGCTGGATCTGCACCCGGAGGTGGGCAACAACGTGCAGCTGGCGGCGCAGCTGGGGATCGTCGTGGAAGGGCCGCTGGAACCGGACAACCCGCGTACCGTGGGCCTGATCGGTTCCCTGGAGGAAGCCATGAGCGCCCGGGACTTCGCCCGCCGGGTGTATGAGGTGCTGGGCCGCGAGCCGCTGCTGGTCGAGGGTGAGCAGATGATCCGCCGGGTTGGCTGGTGCACGGGCGGTGGCCAGGGCTATATCGACCAGGCCATCGCCGCCGGCGTCGATCTGTACCTGACCGGTGAGGCTTCGGAGCAGACCTTCCACAGTGCCCGGGAGAACGGCATTAGCTTTATCGCGGCCGGTCATCACGCCACCGAGCGCTACGGGGTGCAGGCCCTGGGTGACTACCTGGCGCGGCGCTTTGCCATCGAGCACCTGTTTATCGACTGTCCCAACCCGATTTGAGGCTCTAACCCTCGGATTTGCGGCTATAAAGCTAGACCTTTTCGATCTAAATAGCCTCCTGATTAGAAGTGGGGGCTGTGCTAGAGTGCGCCCTCGTCCACGGCCCGCCGGCCCAAACACATCGTATTTCGTGAGTAGCCATGCTCGATAAACTGACCCACCTGAAACAGCTGGAGGCGGAAAGTATCCACATCATTCGTGAAGTGGCCGCCGAATTCGACAACCCGGTGATGCTCTATTCCATCGGCAAGGACTCCGCCGTGATGCTGCATCTGGCGCGCAAGGCCTTCTTCCCCGGCAAGCTGCCGTTCCCGGTGCTGCATGTGGATACGCGCTGGAAGTTCCAGGAGATGTACCGCTTCCGCGAGAAGATGGTCAGCGAATACGGCCTGGACCTGCTCACCCATATCAACCCCGATGGGGTGGCGCAGGACATGAACCCCTTCACCTACGGCAGTGCCAAGCACACCGACGTGATGAAGACCGAGGGCCTCAAGCAGGCGCTGGACAAGCATGGTTTCGACGCCGCCTTTGGTGGCGCCCGCCGCGACGAGGAAAAGTCCCGGGCCAAGGAGCGCGTTTACTCCTTCCGCGACAGCAAGCACCGTTGGGACCCGAAGAACCAGCGCCCCGAGCTGTGGAACGTGTACAACGGCAAGGTCAAGAAGGGCGAGTCGATCCGCGTGTTCCCGCTGTCCAACTGGACCGAGCTGGACATCTGGCAGTACATCTACCTGGAGCAGATCCCGATCGTGCCGCTGTACTTCGCCGCCGAGCGCGAAGTGGTCGAGCTCAACGGTACCCTGGTGATGATCGATGACGAGCGCATCCTCAATTACCTGACCCCCGAGCAGAAGGCCAGCATCCACAAGAAGATGGTGCGCTTCCGTACCCTCGGCTGCTACCCGCTGACCGGTGCCGTGGAATCCACCGCCACCACGCTGCCGGAAATCATCCAGGAGATGCTCCTGACCCGTACGTCCGAGCGTCAAGGGCGGGTTATCGATCACGATGCTGCCGGTTCGATGGAAGAGAAAAAACGTCAGGGGTACTTTTAAGATGTCGCACCAATCCGATCTGATCAGCGAAGACATCCTCGCTTACCTGGCCCAGCACGAACGCAAGGAGCTGCTGCGTTTTCTCACCTGCGGCAACGTCGATGACGGCAAGAGCACCCTGATCGGGCGCCTGCTGCACGACTCCAAGATGATCTACGAAGACCACCTGGAAGCCATCACCAAGGACTCCAAGAAGGTTGGTACCACCGGTGATGACGTGGACCTGGCCCTGCTGGTCGACGGCCTGCAGGCCGAGCGTGAGCAGGGCATCACCATCGACGTGGCCTACCGCTATTTCAGCACCGCCAAGCGCAAGTTCATCATCGCCGACACCCCCGGCCATGAGCAGTACACCCGCAATATGGCCACCGGGGCCTCTACCTGCGACCTGGCGATCATCCTCATCGACGCGCGCTACGGCGTGCAGACCCAGACTCGCCGGCACAGCTTTATCGCCAGCCTGCTGGGCATCAAGCATATCGTCGTGGCCATCAACAAGATGGATCTCAAGGGCTTCGACCAGGGCGTGTTCGAGTCGATCAAGGCCGACTACCTGGCCTTCGCCGACAAGATCAACCTCAAGCCGACCACCCTGCACTTCGTGCCCATGTCGGCGCTCAAGGGCGACAACGTGGTCAACCGGAGCGAGCAGTCGCCCTGGTATGACGGCCAGTCGCTGATGGAAATCCTGGAAACCGTGGAAGTGGCGGGCGATCGCAACTTCAGCGACCTGCGCTTCCCGGTGCAGTACGTCAACCGCCCCAACCTGAACTTCCGTGGTTTCGCCGGCACCCTGGCCAGCGGCATCGTGCGCAAGGGCGACGAAGTGACTGCGCTGCCTTCGGGCAAGAGCAGCAAGGTCAAGTCCATCGTCACTTTCGAGGGCGAGCTGGAGCAGGCCGGCCCAGGCCAGGCCATTACCCTGACCCTGGAAGACGAGATCGACGTGTCCCGTGGCGACATGCTGGTGCATGCCGACAGCCGCCCGCAGGTCACCGACAGCTTCGAGGCCATGCTGGTGTGGATGGGCGAGGAACCCATGCTGCCGGGCAAGAAATACGACATCAAGCGCGCCACTAGCTACGTGCCGGGCTCGATCCCCAGTATCGTCCATCGGGTCGACGTGAACACCCTGGAGCAGGGCGCGGCGAGCGAGCTGAAGCTCAACGAGATTGGCCGGGTCAAGGTGGCCCTGGATGCGGCCATCGCCCTTGACGGCTATGAGCACAACCGCACCACCGGCGCCTTTATCGTCATAGACCGCCTGACCAACGGCACCGTCGGTGCCGGCATGATCATCGCCGACCCGGTCGGCGCCCAGGGCGGTGGTCACCACGGCAAGCTCGCCCATGTCTCCACCGAGGAGCGTGCCGCGCGCTTCGGCCAGCAACCGGCCACCGTGTTGTTCAGCGGCCTGTCCGGCGCCGGCAAGAGCACCCTGGCCTATGCCGTGGAGCGCAAGCTGTTCGATATGGGCCGCGCCGTGTATGTGCTGGATGGCCAGAACCTGCGTCACGACCTGAACAAGGGCCTGCCCCAGGATCGCGCCGGGCGTGCCGAGAACTGGCGTCGCGCCGCCCAGGTGGCCAAGCAGTTCAACGAGGCCGGCCTGCTGACCCTGGCCGCCTTCGTCGCCCCGGATGCCGAAGGCCGTGAACAGGCCAAGGCCATCGTCGGCACCGAGCGCCTGCTCACCGTTTACGTGCAGGCCTCGCCCCAGGTCTGCCGCGAACGTGATCCGCAGGGTCTGTACGCCGCCGGCGGTGACAATATCCCGGGCGAGTCCTTCCCCTATGATGTGCCGCTGGATGCCGATCTGCTGATCGATACCCAGAGCGTATCGCTGGAAGAGGGCGTCAAGCAGGTGCTGGAACTGCTGCGTTCGCGCGGCGCGATCTAAGCACAGATGCAATAAAAAGCCCCGCCTCTTTAAGCAGAGGCGGGGCTTTTTATTGGCTTTTTATCGTGCCCGTTTTGGCTGACGCGGCCGCCGGTGCGCTTTGTAAGCGCGATCCCCCATCGCTAGGTTATTGGCCCATGGCCTTTTTGTGCGGCCTACTGGCTGGCGTCCAGCACCACCCGGTAGCGCGCCTTGCCGCTGCGCAGGTGGTCGATGGCATCGTTGACCCGGCTCATGGGGAAGTGCTCGACCTGGGGCAGGATCTGGTGGCGGGCACAGAATTCCAGCATGGTCGCCATGCTCGATGGTGAGCCCACTGGCGAGCCGGACAGGCTCTTCTGCTGCGGGATCAGGCTGAACACATGCACCGGAATGGCGCTGGGCACGATACCGACAAAGTGCAGGCGACCCTTGCCGCTCAGGGTGCCGAGCATGGCATTCCAGTCCAGGTCGGCACTGGCGGTGACCAGGAGAAAATCCAGGCTGCCGGCAATCGCCTTGAGGGCCGCGCTGTCGGTGGAGGCCACCACCTTGTGCGCGCCCAGGCGTTTGGCTTCGTCCTGCTTGTTCAGGGAGGAGGTAAAGGCGGTCACCTCGCAGCCCCAGGCATTGAGAAAGCCCAGGGCCAGATGGCCGAGGCCGCCGATGCCGACTACGCCGACGCGGTCGGTGGGCTTTACGCCGAACTCCAGCAGCGGGCTGAACACCGTGGAACCGGCGCAGAACAGTGGGCCGACCAGGGCCAGGTCGAGGTTCGCTGGCAGCGGGATGGCCCAGGCCCAGTGGCTGCGCAGGCGGTCGGCGAAACCGCCGTGGCTGCCGACTATGGTGGGTTTTACCGAGCGGCACAGCTGATGCGAGCCTTCCATGCAGGAGCCGCAATGCATGCAGCTGCCCTTGTACCAGCCGATGCCGACGCGCTGGCCGAGTGTAAGCCCGCGCACCTGGGGGCCGACCCTGACCACGGTGCCCACCACTTCATGGCCGGGAATAAAGGGATAGCGGGCGTTGCCCCACTCGTTGTCGATCATCGACTGGTCGGAGTGGCAGATGCCGCAGTATTCCACCGCCACTTCCACCTCCTCGCTACCCAGCGGACCTGGGTCGTAACTCAGGCGTTCGAGCGGGGCACCAGGGGCGGTGGCGGCCCAGCCGCTAAAGGTCTCGACAATGGATTCGGACAAGCTCATGGATTCAGCCTCGCAGAAGAACATAACCCAGCCAGCATAGCCGCCCCGCTGCCGCGCGGGGGCTGGATAAGTGTTGCTGATGATGGAGCCATGCCTTGCCTGGGCGCAGGCAGGCTGCGAGCAAAGCCCTGACCTCGGTTACACTGCCCGTCCCCTGGTTTCTTGCGGATTGTCCATGTCTCGCCCGCCCCGTTCCCCAGCGCCGCGTCGTCCTGTCGGCAAGCCGGCTCCGCGCCGCGTAGCCAAGGCACCGCCGGCCGAGCCGCGATTGATCCTGCTGAACAAACCCTTCGATGTGCTGACCCAGTTCAATGATGACCAGGGTCGCGCCACTCTCAAGGATTTCGTCGATGTGCCCGGCGTTTACCCGGCCGGGCGCCTGGACCGTGACAGCGAAGGCCTGCTGCTGCTGACCAACGATGGCGGCCTGCAGGCGCGTATCGCCGACCCCAGACACAAGCTGGCCAAGACCTACTGGGTGCAGGTGGAGGGCGAACCGAACGAGGCGCAACTGCAGCAGTTGCGCGAAGGCGTGACACTGAACGACGGCCCGACCCTGCCGGCCGAAGCACGCCTGCTGGAGGCGCCACAGTTGTGGGCGCGCAACCCGCCGGTGCGCTTTCGCAAGAGCGTGCCCACGGCCTGGCTGGAACTGGTGATACGCGAGGGGCGCAACCGTCAGGTGCGGCGCATGACCGCCGCCGTGGGCCTGCCGACCCTGCGTCTGGTGCGCGTGGCCATCGGCCCCTGGCGCCTGGAAGGTTTGCAGCCGGGGCAGTGGCGCGAGGTGCCGGCGCGGTTGCCTTAGGCAGGTGGGCGCAGAGCCCTCAGTAACCGGCCTTGATCACCGCAATCCCCTTGCCCAGCACTTCGCGCCAGGCCAGGCGGGTGTCGCTGCAGCATTGTGGGTCATGCTCGCCGATGGTCAGCAGCAGGGCGTCCTGCCACAGGTCGTACAGCTCGGGGCGGATATCGAAGCCAGTGCGCGAGTGCGACTGACCCAGGGCGCGCAGTTTGCTGTCGGGCATGCCGCGGGCAAACATCACCAGGTTGAGGATGCCCTGGCGCAGCAGCTGCTTCTGTCCCGTCATCTCGGTGTTGGCGAACTTCTCGCGAATGGCTGGTGAGCTGGCCAGGAAGTGGCGGTAAAAACTGTCGAAAAAATCCGGACTGGCGCAGCAGCGCCCGTAGCTCTGCATTACGCGGTCGGTGGCGTTCATGGTTTCTCCTGAAAAAAGCCAGCCCGGGCCGCACGTATATGCAGCCTGGGTGAGTGGTTCGGTCGTGCGGAGGGGCTCCGGAGAGCCGGTACGAAGTCTCGCGAGCTAGAGTCCTGCAAGGCAAGAACAGGCGAGGACGCGGAGTGTACTTTTGTACATGAGCAGTCCGAGCCTGTTCTTAACGCAGCAGGGCCGACGCGCAGCAGACTGTGAATAAGTCCTTAAACGCCTTCGAGCCCGGCGATAACAAAGGTCTTGATGATAAAGCCGAGAACGCCCAGGCCCAGGCCGAGGAACAGGATCATGCTGCCGAAGCGCCCGGCCTTGGACCTCTTGGCCAGGTCCCAGACGATAAAGGCCATAAACAGCACCAGGCCGCCGACCAGCACGGTCATCATCAGCTCTTCAAAGACTTCGGGTTCCATCGCAACCTCATTGGGCAAGACGAGGCTGTGCAGCCGCAAAGGCGGCAGGTGGGCAAGGCGGATTGTTGTTGTATGAGCGCAGGGCTCTTATGGCGGGCCACGCAAGGCACAGCAAAATGGCGGCGATTATACCTGCGCCGGCGTATTTGTCAGCGTCGTGCTGCCCGCGTCACCTTGTCACAGCGTGCCGCGCAGATGCTGCAGCGGTAGCTGGGTAGTGGAGAGGATCTGCTGCAGCACGAAGCTTGAACGGACGCTGGATACCCCTTCGATACGGGTCAGGGTGCCGAGCAGAAACTTCTGGTAGTGGTCCATGTCCGGCACCACCACCTTGAGCTGATAGTCGGCATCCATGCCGGTGACCAGGCTGCATTCCAGTACCTCGGGGCAGCGGCGGATCTGCTCCTGAAAGTGCTCGAAGCGTTCGGGCGTGTGCTTGTCCATGCCGATCAGCACATAGGCGGTCAGGGTCAGGCCCAGCTGTTTGCGGTCGAGCAGGGCCACCTGGCCGAGGATATAGCCGTCATCTTCCAGTTGCTTGACCCGCCGCGAGCAGGGCGAGGGCGACAGGCCGATGCGTTCGGCCAGTTCCTGGTTGGACAGGCTGGCGTCGCGCTGCAATTCGGCGAGGATATTCAGGTCGTAGCGGTCGAGTTTATTCATCTTTGCCTTGCCTGCGATATTGAATTGCCAATTTTTATTTATTCATGGTTATTTGTTGCGAAGGTTAGCGGTATTTGAGCAATGTTCGCAATCATCTGCTGGCGTCGCTCGCGTAAGCTTTATCCCAGCTTCGAGGCCCGGACGACAAGTCCAGCCACCGCGCCCAACCAGGGTGGTGGCCGCCGGCGGTCTTATCGGATCGTCCCGGCACCCGGGTCCGCACTGCCCAACCAGGCAGGCGAGGAAAAGGCGTTACCCCCGCCACAATGACGGACATGCAAAAAAGGGAGGCCCTACGGCCTCCCTTTTTTGTGCGCGCAGTTTTTAGCCCAGCAGGCCGGCGAGTTGTAGCAGCCACCAGGCGAGTATGGCCAGTTGCACGAAGAAGGCGGCAAAGCGCAGCCAGACAAACAGTGGCGCGGTACTGCTCAGGTGGATCAGGCTTTGTAACAGGCGTGCGCCGAGCAACAGCGGAGCCAGCGGGTCGGTGATGGCGGTTTGCGTGGTGGCAATGGCATACAGCAGCACAGCCGCCTGCAGTGGCAGGCTCTCCAGGCAGTTGGCGTGGGCACGCACCAGGCGCTGGCCAAAGTGGCTGGGGGTATTGCTGCCGTCGGGGTTGAAGGCGTTGACCGCCATCTTGCCGGCCAGTACCAGCAAGCCACGCTGGTTGACCAGCAGTACGACCAGCAGCAGGGTCCAGGCGACCAGACCCAGCAGGGCGGTTGCGGTAGGTGTCAGGGGCATGGTGCTTCACCTCATTCGGGGCATGTCAGGGCGAGGTGAGTCTATTGGTTTTAGAGTATTTACTCTAGTCTTGTCTGGAGGCCTCAGCCTGGCAGGGATCGGCATGCACCAGCACCTCGGCGCGGGGGTATTCGGCATGAATCGCCGCCTCTACCTGCTCGCACAGGGCATGGGCGTTGGCCAGGCTGAGTTCCCCGGGCAACTCCAGATGCAGCTGGACAAACCAGCGGGTGCCGGAGATGCGCGTACGCAGGTCGTGGGCGCCGAGCACCCCGGGCACGGCGCAGGCCAGGGCGTGCATGCGGGCGCTGATCAGCGGGTCGAGTTCCTGGTCCATCAGCACCGCCGCGGCCTCGCGGACGATCTGGGTGGCGCTCCAGAAGATGTACAGGGCGATGCCCATGCCGAACAGCGCATCCATCTGCGGCCAGCCATAGCGGGCCAGCAGCAGGGCCAGGAGGATGCTGCTGTTGAGCAGCAGGTCCGAACGGTAGTGCAGGGAGTCGGCGCGGATCGCGGTGGAGCCGGTCAGGCGTACCACATGGCGCTGAAACAGCAGCAGGGCGATGGTCATCAGCAGAGACAGCAGCATCACCCCAATGCCCAGGCTGGTGGCGGCGATGGGTCTGGGCTCCTGCAGCCGATCGATGGCGTGAACGCCCACCAGCAGGGCGCTGGCCCCGATAAACAGGGCCTGGCCCAGTCCCGCCAGGGCTTCGGCCTTGCCATGGCCATAGCGGTGGTCATCGTCGGCCGGGCGCAGGGCATAGTGCACCGCCAGCAGGTTGAGCAGCGAAGCCGCGCCGTCCAGCAGCGAATCGGTCAGCCCCGCCAGCAGGCTGACCGAGCCGCTCAGCCACCAGGCGATGGCCTTGGCCAGGGCCAGGCTCAGGGCCGTGGCCAGGGCGGCAAAGGTGGCCAGGCGCATCAGGCGGGCGTGGTGCTGGGGGACGGTCATGCTAGCGAGGGGCCTCTGTGCGGGGTTGGAAGAAGGTGCTGCCTTTGTGTTGCATGTTAGGGCAGACCGTTCGGCAGCATCGGTAGCCTGTAGGGTGCGCCGTGCGCACCAAGAGCGCACAGCCGGAGTTGGTGCACACGGCGCACCCTGCGAACCCCAGGCCATCCTGGGCTCAGCGCATACCCCTGATGGGATATAGCCTAGGACAAGGTGGATTCAGCCGCGCAACGCTGGATGCCCGGACTGCACTGTGCTTGTCCGGGCTACGACTGAATGATGCGTCCAGTCGTATTTAGGCCGCTGGCCGCAGGTTATAGGCCGCCAGTTGCTCCAGGCTGCCGCGGCTCTGGATCAGTCGTGGATCGTCCAGGGGCAGGTCATGGCCGGTCTGCTGCAGGATCAGGGCCTTGAGCTTGAGCGGGTCGATCCGCCCCTCGACATCCGCCAGGTCGCGCAGGTCCTGCGGATCGAGCTGGGCATTGAGGCCGCCCGGCAGGTAGATGGCGCCGGTGGCAAAGTCGATGGCGAAGGCGATCAGCCCGGGGAGCACGTAGAACAGCACGCCCACCGCATTCAGAGCGGCTACCGCGGGGTCGATACGGCCTTCGATCTGGCCGCGGCGATCCGGGTAGAACAGGGTGCCGCAGGCGCTCAGCTGGGCGGTAAGGGTGGCGACAAGCAGGCCGCCGATAACGCGTTGATGCAGATGCATGGCAAGTCTCCAGGAAAAAGTGGCGCGACTATAGCAATCCATTCGTGGCAATGCTGCTGTCAGCGCATCAGACAGTCCCGATGGCATCGCGGTTCGCCGTTATAATCGCGGCCCCAGCCTGGAGAACCCATGACTTCATTGCCTATCGACGCCCTCCTGCCTGCGCTGCTCGAAGCTCTGGCCGCGCGCCACGAGGCGGTGCTGGAGGCCCCTCCCGGTGCCGGCAAGACCACCCGCGTGCCCCTGGCGCTGCTCGATGCCCCCTGGCTGGGCGGGCAGCGCATCATCATGCTGGAGCCCCGGCGTCTGGCCGCGCGGGCAGCGGCCGAGCGCCTGGCCAGCGAGCTGGGCGAGCGGGTCGGTGAAACCGTCGGCTACCGCATCCGCCTGGACAGCAAGGTGGGCCCCAGCACCCGCATCGAGGTGGTCACCGAAGGCATCCTGGCCCGGCGCCTGCAGGACGACCCGGCGCTGGAGGGCGTAGGGCTGGTGATCTTCGATGAATTTCACGAGCGCAGTCTGGACGCCGACCTGGCCCTGGCGCTGTGCCTGAATGGTCGGGCAATGTTTCGCGGGGCGGACTCCGGCGAGGCGCCGCTCAAGCTGCTACTGATGTCCGCGACCCTGGAGGGCGAGCGCCTGGCCGGCGTGCTCGGCGATGCCCCGGTCCTGCGCAGCGAAGGGCGTCTGTATCCGGTGGCCATGCACTGGGGCGCGCCCTTCCAGGCCTGCGAATGGATCGAACCGCGGGTAGTACAGACGGTCCTGCAGGCCCTGGCCGAAGAGCCGGGCAGTGTGCTGGTGTTTCTGCCGGGGCAGGCGGAGATTCGCCGGGTTGCCGAGCAACTGGCCGAAGCCCTGGAAGGGCGCGCCGATATCCTGCTCTGCCCCCTGCATGGTGAGCTGGATCTCGCGGCCCAGCGCGCCGCCATCGAGCCGGCACCCAAGGGCATGCGCAAGGTGGTGCTGGCCACCAATATCGCCGAAACCAGCCTGACCATCGACGGCGTACGGGTGGTGGTGGACGCCGGCCTGGCGCGGGTGCCGCGCTTCGACCCGGCCAGCGGCATGACCCGCCTGGATACCCAGCGCATCTCCCGGGCCTCGGCCACCCAGCGCGCCGGCCGCGCCGGCCGCCTGGAGCCCGGGGCCTGCTACCGCCTGTGGTCGCAGAGCCAGCATGAGCAGCTCAGCGCCTATTCCACGGCGGAAATCCTGGCGGCTGACCTGGCCGGGCTGGCCCTGCAGCTGGTGCGCTGGGGCGTGCAGCCCGATGAGCTGGTGTGGCTCGACCCGCCACCGCCCGCCGCCTATGCCCAGGCTCTGCAGTTGCTGGCGCGCCTGGGGGCGCTGGGCGAGCAGGGCGGTTTGAGCGCCCATGGCCAGGCCATGGCCGAGTTGCCGACGCACCCGCGTATTGCCCACCTGCTGTTGCGCGGGCAGGCACTGGGCCTGGGGGCGCTGGCCTGCGATCTGGCGGCGCTGCTTGCCGAGCGGGATATCCTGCGCGGGGGCGGCGCCGATCTGCACAGTCGCCTGGCCCTGCTGAGCGGCGAAAGTCGCCCAACACGCTCGGCGCAAGGCGGCGTGCAGCGTGCGCGGCAACTGGCCCGGCAGTTTCAGGGCATGCTCCGGCGTCAGTCGATCCAGCAGGCGGTGAGCGACCCCGAGCACCCGCGCTGGCTGGGTTGCCTGCTGGCCTTCGCCTACCCCGACCGTATCGCCCAGCAGCGCCGCGCCGCTGGCGCCGACTACCGCCTGGCCAATGGCCGCGCCGCGCAATTCGGTGAAGCCGATGCGCTGATGAAGCACGAATGGCTGGTGGTGGCCGATCTCGGCAGCCGTCAGGGCCAGCGCGAGGAGCGCATTTATCTGGCCGCCGACCTCGATCCGCAGCTGTTCGACGGCGTGCTGGCCGAGCAGGTCGGCTGCCTGGAGGTGCTGGACTGGGATGAGCGCGAGGGCGTGCTACGCGCCGAGCGCCAGCGCAGGGTTGGCGAACTGGTGCTGGCGCGCGAGACCCTGCGTGAGCTGGATGAGCAGCAACGCAGCCGTGCCCTGCTCGGCCTGGTCCGGCGCAAGGGCCTGGAGCTGCTGCCCTGGACTCCGGAGCTGCGTCAGTGGCAGGCACGGCTGGCCCTGCTGCGCGAGCTCGATCTGCAGCAGCAGGGCGCCAGTGACTGGCCGGACCTGTCCGATACGGCGTTGCTGGCCAGTCTGGAACACTGGCTCGCGCCCTTTCTGGGCAAGGTCAGTCGCCTGAGCCATTTCGCCACGCTCGATCTGCCGGGCATCCTCGCCGGCCAGTTGCCCTGGCCCCTGCCGCAACGCCTGGACGAGCTGGCCCCGCGCAGCCTGCAGGTGCCCTCGGGCTCGCGTATCGTCATCGATTATTCCGAGTCGCCGCCTGTGCTGGCGGTGCGCCTGCAGGAACTCTTCGGCCTGGCCGAAACACCCCGTATCGCCGGCGGCCGCCTGGGGCTGAAACTGCACCTGCTGTCGCCGGCCCGTCGTCCGGTGCAGGTCACCCAGGACCTGGCCAGCTTCTGGGCCAACACCTATGCCGAAGTGAAGAAGGATTTGAAGGGGCGCTACCCCAAGCACTACTGGCCCGACGACCCGCTGATCGCCGAACCCACGGCCCGGGCCAAGCCGCGCAAATAGGGGGTGGTCGCGTCTTTTGCGCAGGGAGCCACGCTAGGGTCTGTTGACGTTTCGTCGCGAGCCGCGTTGCCGCGAAAAATCTCGCCAGGCTAGGCGGAGGACGCAGGTAAT
>OGCL01001687.1_pt1 | contig 17788 bp, 19 predicted proteins | sample 1570041 | NCBI WGS metagenome assembly OGCL01 (sample SAMN06266162, study PRJEB24511) | hot springs metagenome | isolation source: Hot spring water | place: South Africa: Limpopo | collected 2015-06-22
CCTCGCTGCTCAGCCGCCACGAGCCGATGGGCGCAAAGCTCGGGCCCACGATCGCATCCACGTGCACCTGGTAGCGGTCGCCTTCGCGCAGCCATTCCACCGTCGCTTCGCCCTGAACCGGGCCGCGATAGTGACCTTCCAGTTTGAAGCGCACCTGGGTGGCCAGCGGCCACTCAAAGCCGGGCTCTGCAGCCGGGGCCTGCGCAGCAGTGTCGGCCGCTGCCGCAGTCACGCTGTCGGCCAGGACTGGATCGGAAGCGGCTGACGCCGCGGGCTCAGCGGGCTCGGGCAGCGTTGCCTCGGCCAGATGGGCGTCGGGCGGGGTGTCGTCCGCAGCGTCACGCGCGGCGTCCGCTTCGTCGGCAGCCGCCCCCGCGAGGCGATGCGGGCCTGCTATGCCGCGGCGGATGTGGTCTGTGTTCCTTCCCTGAGCGATCCTTTGCCCACCGTGGTGCTGGAGGCGATGGCCGCCGGGCGGCCGGTGGTGGGGAGTCGGGTGGGGGGAATCCCTTTTATGGTGGAGGAGGGACGCACCGGCGTCATTGTCGAGCCGGGGCGGCCTGAGACCCTCGCCGAGGCCCTTCGCGGGCCCGTGGAAAATTCCGGGGGGCTGCGGACGATGGGGGAGGCGGCGGCGGAGCGCGCGCAGACAGTCTTTGCCTGGCCGGTGATCGCCGCCACCATCGGCAGGCTGTTGGCCGAGATGCCGCCAGCAGGCGCTGCGGTGCGATGAAGCGCATCCTGATTCACGGCGGATTCAACCCCTCGGGTTTTTTCCCTACGCGGGCCGCTACGAGGAGATCTGGCGCGCCATCGGTGGAAATAGCGGCAACTCCCTTTTTCTCTCGGCGGTGGTGCGCCACCTAGCCGTCGATGGGGTGGAGATCGAGACCGACGGGTTCCGTTTTCACGAGCCGGACGGCCCCTACACCCCGGAGCGGGTGAACGCCGAATTCGACGCGTTCGTGATGCCGGCGGCCAATTGGCTTTCGGACTACTATCACCCGCTCCTCCCGCGCTATACCGAGAAACTAAAGCGCCTCAATATCCCTTGCCTACTAATCGGTGTGGGGGCCCAGCTCGTAGGTTGGGGTGACGAAGGAACCCCAACAAATCGCGTCCGAACCCCTAATCGTCGTTTGCCACCGTGTCATGCATCCGCATGATTTCATGCATCGGAATTGTTGGGGTTCGCAAGCTCACCCCAACCTACGGGACTGCGCGGCAGACAAGGCCCAAATTTTGAATTGCTGCATATATTGGCCGGCCAGGGCGACGAAGACCGCCTTCTGCCTGGCTTCCAGAACCTTCCACCCAAGCGGTTCACTTGGCCAGAACATTGACCGCCAATGAACCCGCGGCCTTGGCCAATCGGTCATCGTTGGTCCACAGCTCATCGCACCGATAGTTGATCGCCGTTGCGAGGTGCAAGGCATCGGGGGCCTTGAGACCGAAATCCGCCCGCAAGAGGGTCGCACAACGAAATACCTCATCGGTGATCGGAAGGCGGCGGGCACGGGCGAAGAGTCCCTGGTAACGGAGAATCAAATCCTCACGTCGCAGCCGCATCGGCAATACCAGGCACTCCATTTCGACCAGCTGGCTATAGGCGACCCGCGCACCCGTTGCGCGCAAACGCGCCTCGATAGGCATCGCGTGGTCCGGGTGCTCTTCCACCAGATAGATGGCGATGCAGGCATCCAGATAGACCTCCATCCTCTTCAATCCCAGGCCGACCGCGTTTCATCGACCTGGGCCTCTATTTCGTGTGCGCTGAGGCGTGCATCGTCTCGAAGTCGCGTCCGTTGCAGGAAGGAGAGCAAATCGTCCGAGACAGCCGGTCCCAAACTCGCTGTTTGGCGACGAGGGGCCTCTAAAAGGGTCACCACCGCACGGCAGGGGTGATCAACCTGGAGCGATTCAAGCAAACGTACGATGCCTGTGGGCTCTATGATGGCTTCAACGGATTGCAGCATGGTTATCCCCTTTTGAACTGCCTAAATTGTAGCCCAGTTGCGTCTGGAAGCGCCCCACGAAAAAACCCCGGCCGCCTGACGGCGACCGGGGTTCAATTTTTGGGGCCTCCCTGCCCTCAGCCTTGCAGCGAAGCCCTAGGTCAGATCAATGACCGGCGGCCTTCTTGAACAGCTTGGACTTGTCCACCAGATCCACATGGGCGCGCTTGAAGCAGGTCCACTTCTTGGTGGTCTTGTCGTAGATGGAGTTCACGAAGCAGTGCCAGTTCTCCTCATCGACAAAGTTCTTGTCCATGCGGTAGTAGAAGCCGGGGTAACGGCTCTCCTGACGGAACTGGATGTGCTTCATGTGGGCTTCGGCGGTGAGGATGCGGTGATAGTTCTCCCAAGCACGCAGCAGCTCGTGGAGGTCCTTCGCACGCATCTTCAGCGCGTCTTCCTTCAGCATCTCCAGCTTCTCTTCGGCCACCTTGAGCATGTGCTCGTTGGTCTTGTAGTAGGTGGCCACGCCGGCCACATACTCGTCCATGACCTTCTGCAGGCGGAACTGGAGCATCTTCGGCGTGATGTAGTTGGGGTTCACGTCAATAGCGGTGGAGTAGTTCTTGTGCTCCAGGAAGTTGCGCACCGGACGGTAGATCTCGGTCACCAGGTCTTCCACGGAGGTGTCCAACTCGGGCTTCAGGCCCTTGTTGTCCAGCACGTACTTCACCATCGCCTTGGCGGCCATGCGGCCTTCGGCGTGGGAGCCGGAGGAGAACTTGTGGCCGGAGGCGCCGACGCCGTCAGCGGCGGTGAACAGGCCCTTCACGGTGGTCATGCCGCGGTAGCCCCAGTTCCAGCCGGAGGGCAGGTGCTCGGGGGCGCCGGGGATGGCCTCGGAGGTCGGAGCGCCCACATCGGTGGGGCCGGAGACCCAGATGCCGCAGCAGCCGGAGTGGGAGCCGAGCAGGTAGGGCTCGGTGGGCATCAGCTCGGAGTTCTTCTTCTCCGGCTCGATGTTCTCGCCCACCCAGATGCCGCACTGGCCGACGCACATGTCGAGGAAGTCTTCCCAAGCCTCGGCCTCGAGGTGCTTCACCTCGCGCGGGGTCAGGGTCTCGCGCAGCTTGGCAAGCGCGGTCACGGTGTCCATCCAGATCGGACCGCGACCTTCCTTCATCTCCTTGAGCATGAGGTGGTTGCGCAGGCAGGAGGCGGGAACGGCGGCCTGGCCGTACGGGGGGTAGTCGTTCAGCAGTTCCTTGTTCTTGGCCATGTACACCTCGCCGAAGGCGTTGGTGGCCTGGGACTTGAACAGCAGGAACCATGCGCCAACCGGGCCGTAGCCGTCCTTGAAGCGGGCGGGCACGAAGCGGTTTTCCATCATGGTCAGCTCGGCGCCGGCCTCGGCGGCCATGGCGTAGGTCGAGCCGGCGTTCCACACCGGATACCAGGCGCGGCCGGTGCCTTCACCCACGGAGCGCGGACGGAAGATGTTCACGCAGCCGCCGGCGGCCAGCAGGATGGCCTTGGCCTTGTACACGTACAATTTGTGCTCGCGGGTGGAGAAGCCGACGGCACCGGCGATGCGGTTCTTGTCGTTCTTGTCGTTCACCAGCTTGACGATGAAGATCCGCTCCTGGATGCGGTCCATCCCTAAGGCCTTCTTGGCGGCCTCGGCGACGATCCACTTGTAGGATTCGCCATTGATCATGATCTGCCACTTGCCGGAACGCACGGGCTTGCCGCCGTCCTTCAGCGGGGTCATGCCCTGGGCGCCGTCGTGACGCTCGCCGTTTTCGTCGGTCTTCCAAATGGGTAGGCCCCACTCTTCGAACAGATGCACGGAGTCGTCGACGTTGCGGCCGAGATCATAGGCCAGGTCGTCGCGGGTGATGCCCATCAAGTCGTTGGAGACCATGCGGGCGTAGTCGGCCGGATCCTGCTCGGGGCCGATGTAGGTGTTGATGGCGGACAGACCCTGGGCCACGGCGCCGGAACGGTCCATGGCGGCCTTGTCGACCAGCTTGATCTTCAGGTCGACGCCGGTTTCGGCCTTGGCGGCCTCGGCCCAGCGCACGATTTCGAAGGCGGCGCCACAGCAGGCCATGCCACCACCGATCAGGAGGATGTCGACTTCCTCCTGGATGACTTCGGGATTACCAAATTCACCAGCCATTCTTCTTTCCTTTCCAGATTACTTGCGGATCAGTTCGGCGGGGTTGCCGGCACGGTAGCCGCCCATCACGCCCGAGGTGAACGTGGTGGTCTTGTCGATGTCGGCCATGACCGCAGCGGGCTTGCCACCGTAGGGATCGATGGAGCCTTCCGGAGTGGTGCGGATCGGGAACTTGAAGCGCTTCAGGGTGCCGTTGCGGAACTTGATGGTCCACATGATGGAATCGGAACCGCGCAGGGGCTGCACCTGGCCGCCGAGGGGAACGATGTCGGCGTAGTGACGGGCTTCGATGGCCTGCTGCGGGCAGATCTTGACGCAGCTGTAGCACTCCCAGCACTGCTCCGGTTCCTGGTTGAAGGCGCGCATGGCATGGCCGGTCTCGGAGCCATCCTTGTCCAGCTTCATCAGGTCGTGCGGGCAGATGTACATGCAGGCGGTCTTGTCCTGACCCTTGCAGCCGTCGCACTTGTCGGTACGAACGTAGGTAGGCATTACACAATCTCCTTGTTAGCTAACAATCCGCGCGCAGGGCGCGGCCCTTCGAAAACCAGGCCCAACCTTGGCCGGGGCGTATCGCGAATCCGCTTCCGGCGGGCCCGGGATTTCAAATCGTCGGCCGGGCCCCGAAGGCACGGCGCAGTGACATCAGGCTGCGGAATGGCCTTTCAACTCGACCTTGACATTCTGCTCGGCGGTCAGGCTGGCGTAGTACTTTTTCAGCACATTGGCGACTTCCGGGCGGCTGAACTCGACGGGCAGGTCCTGGCCTTCGGAGAGCATCGCGCGCACCTTGGTGCCGGAGAGCAGGATGCGGTCGTCCTTGGTGTGCGGGCAGGTGCGCTGGCTGGCCATGCCGCCGCACTTCTTGCACCAGAAGGTCCAGTCGATGTTCATGTTCACGGTCTCCAGCGAGCCCTTGGGGATCTCGTCGAAGATCTTCTGCGCGTCGAACGGGCCGTAGTAGTCGCCCACGCCGGCATGGTCGCGGCCGACGATCAGGTGCGAGCAGCCGTAGTTCTGGCGGAACAGGGCGTGCAGCAGGGCCTCGCGCGGGCCGGCGTAGCGCATGTCGAGCGGATAGCCGGCCTGGATCACGGTATTGGGGGCGAAGTAGTTGTCGATCAGGACCTTGATCGCCTCAGTGCGCACCTCGGCGGGGATGTCGCCCGGCTTCAGGGCGCCCAGCAAGGAGTGGATCAGCACGCCGTCCATGGTCTCGATGGCGATCTTGGCCAGATATTCGTGCGAGCGGTGCATGGGGTTGCGGGTCTGGAAGGCGGCAACGCGGCTCCAGCCCATCTTCTCGAACGCGGCGCGGGTCTCAGCCGGGGTCATGAACTGCTCGCCGTACTTGGCCTTGAAGCCGCCGTCGGACAGGACCTTGACCGGGCCGGCCAGGTTGTACTTGCCCTGGGCCATGACCATCTTCACGCCGGGGTGCTCGATGTCGGTAGTCTTGTACACCTGCATGCACTCATGGGCCTTGTCGATGGTGTACTTCTCGCTGATCCTCATGGTCCCCATGAGCTCGCCCGAGTCGCTCATCAGGGCCACCTCGTCACCGGCCTTGACATCCTCGTCATCGGTCGAGAGAGTGACCGGGATGGGCCAGAACAGGCCGCTGGCCATCTTGTAGCCGTCGCAGATGCCCTGCCAGTCGGAGTGCATCATGAAGCCGTCGAGCGGTGTGAAGCCGCCGATGCCCATCATGATGAGGTCGCCGGTCTCGCGCGAAGACATCTTGATCTGTTTCATGGACTGGGCGCGGGCCTTTTCGGCGGCAAGCGCCTCGCCCTCGAGCAGGAGGGGCTTGAGTTCACCACCACCGTGCGGCTTGACGAGTCGGGACATGCTGGCTCCTTCGTATGGATCAGGGAAAATCGGTGCGCGCCGGCTGCAAAACGCGCCGGACCTGCAAGTCGGGCGCGCATCGTAACACGCACACCTGAAGAACAACGATCCAAGTTATTTATTTGCAAATAAAGTTTTTCGATGTTTTGATTCGGATGCAAATCATTGATTCGCAAGGAATGAACAGTTGCGCCCAAAAAATTCAAGCCACCGCACGCCCCGACTGCCCGGAGCCGGCCCGGACGGCTAGAATCCGGCCATCGCACCCGCCTAGGACCCCTCATGCCGAAACGCTGCCCGGCCATCTCCATCCTGCTTGGCCTTGCCCTGGGACTGGCGCTCGCCGGTTGCGCCGCGCCCCCGATCCAGCACAAGGACGGCCGCTCCACGGCGCGCTCTTACACCCTCACCAACCTGGCCAAGAGCGACGTCGACCTGGTCAGCGAACTGGTCCGGGCGGAAGCCATCGAGATCCTGCGCCGTATCAGCCTCAAACTCTATCGGCGCAATCCGCAGGAATTCCGCAAGGCGGGACTGGCCAGCGCCGAGGAGGCCAGCGCGCGCATCTTCGCCGACATCGAGCAGTGGACCCCGGCCAACCCGCCGCCCGGCCGCTGGGAAGACCGTTTCCACGCCACATTCGACGAAAACCACAGCGGCGACCGGGTGCACGCATTCATGCGCGGCCTGACGCTGATGGTTCTCGCCGCCTACGAATACCGGCGCGAGTTCTTTCTCACCGACCGGCTCGACCCGCAAAAGCTGTACAACAGCGCCCGCAACATCGAGACCGCAGTCTGGAAGCTCGGCCAGGCCCGACGTGGCAATGGCGAACTGTTCCTGCTCAGCAACAGCCTGGACGGCGAGCCGCGCAACCTCAGCTTCGAGCGCGAATTCGGCAAGCTCATCGCCACCCAGGACCTCATTGCGATCATCATCGAGGACAAGAGCAACCGCGCCATCACCCGGTTGCTGCACAGCACCGCAAGTTTCGTGTTCTTGCCCATCTGACCCCGCCAAGGAGAAACCGATGACCGACCCCCACGCCCCGCTGGAGATCGTGCTCTGGCGTCACGCCGAGGCCGAGGACGGCCTCGATGACCTGGCCCGGGCGCTCACCGCCAAGGGCCACCGCCAGGCCGAACGCATGGGCCGCTGGCTCGACGCGCTGCTGCCCCCCGACGCCCGCGTCCTAGTCAGCCCGGCGCTGCGCGCGCAACAGACCGTACAAGGTCTGGGTCGTGCTTTTGAAACCGTGCCGGAAATCGCCCCCGGAGCCGCGCCCGAGGCCATACTCGCCGTCGCCGCTGTCGGCGGCGCGAATGCCACCGGCTGCGTTCTTCTGGTCGGCCACCAGCCCACCCTGGGTCAGGCCGCCGCACGCCTGCTCACCGGACAGGCCGGCCACATGGAGCTGAAGAAAGGCAGTGTGACCTGGCTCAGGCGAGCGCCCGGCAATGCATCGTTCCACCTCAAGGTGGCCATGACCCCGGCCCTGTTGAAGTAAGCCCCTGCGAGAGCCGTCCTATGCTCTACGGCCTGCTCGCCAACCTGGTCCTGGGGCTGCACCTCGGTTTCGTGCTGTTCGCGCTTTTGGGCGGACTCGGCGCCTTGCGCTGGCGCTGGTGGCCGGTCCTGCACTTGCCGGCCGTGGCGTGGGGCGCATGGATCGAGTTCAGCGCGGGGGTCTGTCCGCTCACGCCGTTGGAAAACGCCCTCCGCCGGCGAGCCGGCGAGGCCGGCTACGAAGGCGACTTCATCCAACACTATCTGCTTCGCACGCTGTATCCGGACGGGCTCACCCCTGCCCTCCAGACAATGCTCGGCGCCACGCTGCTGCTGGTCAACCTGATCATCTATGGCCTGGTCCTGTGGCGCATGGGCGCCACAAAAGACCCACATTGATTCCATCGAATCTATTTATGACCGCTTAAACAAAGTTGCAAACCATTGTTTTAATTATTTTTTAAACCACCCGCACGGCTTGACACCACGGACAGGCGCCCCCTACACTGCGATGCCCTCGGTAGCCGACCGAGGTTTTTGGGGCTCGTTGCGTAAAAATGCTCGAAAACTACTTCCCGATCCTGCTCTTCATCCTGGTGGGCCTGGCGGTGGGCATCGGCCCCATCGTGGTCGGCTTCATCCTGTCGCCCAGCCGGCCCTACGCGGAGAAGAACTCCCCCTACGAATGCGGCTTCGAGGCCTTCGAGGACGCGCGCATGAAGTTCGACGTGCGCTACTACCTGGTCGCCATCCTGTTCATCCTGTTCGATCTGGAGATCGCCTTCCTGTTTCCCTGGGCGGTGGTGCTCGAAGAGATCGGCGCGTTCGGATTCTGGGCGATGGTGATGTTCCTCGGCATCCTCGTGGTCGGCTTCATCTACGAATGGAAAAAGGGAGCGCTGGAATGGGAATGATCGAAGGCGTCCTGGAAAAGGGCTTCGTCACCACCACCGCCGACCAGGTCATCAACTGGGCCAAGACCGGCTCGCTCTGGCCGATGACCTTCGGGCTCGCATGCTGCGCGATCGAGATGATGCAGGCCGGCGCCGCGCGCTATGACCTCGACCGTTTCGGCATCGTGTTCCGTCCCAGCCCCCGCCAGTCCGACCTGATGATCGTCGCCGGCACGCTCACCAACAAGATGGCGCCGGCGCTGCGCAAGGTGTACGACCAGATGGCCGAGCCCCGCTGGGTGCTGTCGATGGGCTCCTGCGCCAACGGCGGCGGTTATTACCATTATTCCTACGCCGTGGTGCGCGGCTGCGACCGCATCGTTCCGGTCGACGTATACGTGCCGGGCTGCCCGCCCACCGCCGAGGCCCTGCTCTATGGCCTGATCCAGCTGCAGAACAAGATCCGCCGCACCCACACCATTGCCCGCTGAAGGACGTCCATGCCGTTGACCCCGGAAAACCTGCTCGCGCGCGTCGAGGACGCGCTTGGCGAGCGCATCGTCGCCCGCCGGGTCGCGCTCGGCGAGGCCAGCATCGAGGTTGCCGCCGCCGACTGGCTGGAGGTGGCCCGCATCCTGCGCGACGATCCCGGACTGCGCTTCGACCTGATGATGGACCTGTGCGGCGTCGACTACTCCGGCTACAAGGATGGCGCCTGGCAGGGCAAGCGTTTTGCCGTGGTCCTGCACCTCTTGTCGGTGGTGAAGAACCACCGCCTGCGCGTGCGCGCATTCTGCGAGGATGACGCGCTGCCCCTGATCGCCTCGCTGGTCGATGTCTGGCCGGCGGCAAACTGGTTCGAGCGCGAGGCGTTCGACCTCTTCGGCATCGTTTTCGAAGGCCACCCCGACCTGCGCCGCATCCTCACCGACTACGGCTTCGTCGGCCACCCCTTCCGCAAGGACTTTCCCATCTCCGGCCATGTCGAGATGCGCTACGACCCCGAACAGAAACGGGTGATCTACCAGCCGGTCTCGATCGAGCCGCGCGAGGTGACGCCGCGCATCGTGCGCGAGGAAAACTACGGAGAGGCTGGCCGTGGCTGAAAACAATGGCGTTGTTGCTCAACGTTGTCTACGGCCGGCCTGCGGCCTCGACCTTTGCTGCGCAAAGGTTGGCCTGCGACGAAGTTCAACGTGTTTGCAGGTTTTGGAAATGCCTGTACAGATTCAACGGGTATAGCCATGGCAGAGATTCGTAATTACACGTTGAACTTTGGGCCGCAGCACCCCGCCGCGCATGGCGTGTTGCGTCTGGTGCTCGAGCTCGACGGCGAGGTGATCGAGCGCGCCGACCCGCACATCGGCCTGTTGCATCGCGGCACCGAAAAGCTGGCCGAAACCAAGACCTTCTTGCAGAGCGTGCCCTACATGGACCGCCTCGACTACATGTCGATGATGCAGAACGAGCACGCCTACGTCATGGCGATCGAGAAACTGCTGGGCATCGAAGCGCCGGAGCGGGCGAAATACATCCGGGTGATGTTCGACGAGCTGACCCGCATCCTCAACCACCTGCTCTGGCTGGGCACGCACGGCCTCGACATCGGCGCCATGACCATGTTCCTGTACACCTTCCGCGAGCGGGAGGACATCATGGACATGTACGAGGCGGTCACCGGCGCCCGGGTGCACGCCGCCTACTACCGCCCCGGCGGCGTGTACCGCGATCTGCCCGACAGCATGCCGAAGTACACGCCCAACAAATACAAGACCGAGGCCGAATGCAAGCGCCTGAACGCCAGCCGCGAAGGCAGCCTGCTCGATTTCGTCGAGGATTTCACCCGCCGTTTCCCGGCCTGCATCGACGAGTACGAAACCCTGCTCACCGAGAACCGGATCTGGAAGCAGCGCACCGTGGGCATCGGCGTGGTCGAGGCCGAACGCGCCAAGGCGCTCGGCTTCACCGGCCCCATGCTGCGCGGCTCCGGCGTGGCCTGGGACATGCGCCGCCTGCAACCCTATGCCGTGTACGACCGGCTCGATTTCGAGATCCCGGTCGGCCAGAACGGCGACTGCTACGACCGGTATCTGGTCCGCGTCGAGGAAATGCGGCAGAGCAACCGCATCGTGGCTCAGTGCGTCGACTGGCTGAAGAACAACCCCGGCCCGGTGATCGTCGACAACCACAAGATCGCCCCGCCCGCCCGTGCGCGGATGAAAGGCTCGATGGAAGAGCTGATCCACCATTTCAAACTGTTCACCGAGGGCATGCACGTGCCGGAAGGCGAGGCCTATGCCGCGGTCGAGCATTCCAAGGGCGAGTTCGGCGTGTACCTGATCTCGGACGGCGCCAACAAGCCCTACCGCATGAAGCTGCGCGCGCCCGGCTTCTCCCATCTGGCCGCCATGGACGAGATGTCGCGCGGCCTGATGATCGCCGACGTAGTAGCCATCATCGGCACCATGGACATCGTTTTTGGGGACATTGACCGCTGATGCTTTCCGCTGAATCACTCGCCCAGATCGACCGCGAAATCGCCAAATACCCGGCCGAACACAAGCAGTCCGCGGTGATGGGGGCACTGCGCATCGCCCAGGTGGAGAAGGGCTGGCTTGCCCCCGAGACCATCGAGTTCGTCGCCGACTACCTCGGCATGCCGGCCATTGCCGCGTATGAAGTGGCCACTTTCTACAACATGTACGAGTTGAGCCCCTGCGGCCGGCACAAGATCACCCTGTGCACGAATCTGCCCTGCCAGCTGCAAGGCGCCGACGAGATCGCCGCACACCTCAAACGCAGGCTTGGCATCGATTTCGGCGAGACCACCGCCGACGGCCGCTTCACCCTCAAGGAAGGCGAGTGCATGGGCAGCTGCGGCAGCGGCCCGCTCTGCCTCTACAACAACCACAAGATGCACACCCGCCTCAGCCCGGAGACGGTGGACAAACTGCTGGATGAACTGAAATGAGCCTGCTCACGCCCGGCAACAAGGTCTGCCTGTGGACCCTGGATCATCCCAATCCGGCTTCGCTGCTCACCTACGAGGCGAACGGCGGCTATTCGGCGCTGAAGAAGATCCTCGACGACAGGACGCCGCCTGAACGGATCATCGAAGAGGTCAAGATCTCCGCCCTGCGCGGCCGCGGCGGCGCGGGCTTTCCCACCGGCCTGAAGTGGAGCTTCATGCCGCGTGGCTTCGCCGGCGACAAATACATCGTATGCAACACCGACGAAGGCGAACCGGGCACCTTCAAGGATCGCGACATCCTCGAATTCAACCCGCACCAGCTCATCGAGGGCATGCTCATCGCCGGCTACACCCTGGGGGCGAAGACCGGCTACAACTACATCCACGGCGAGATCTTCGAGCTTTATCAAAGCTGGGAAAAGGCGCTCGAAGAGGCGCGCGCCGCCGGCTATCTGGGCCGCAACGTCTGCGGTTCCGGCTGGGATTTCGACATCCACGCCCATCACGGCTACGGCGCCTATGTATGCGGCGAGGAGACCGCGCTGCTCGAATCTCTGGAAGGCAAGAAAGGCCAGCCCCGCTTCAAGCCGCCCTTTCCGGCAAGCTACGGCCTGTACGGCAAACCCACCACCATCAACAACACCGAGACCCTGGCGTCCATCCCCTGGATCATGCGGCACGGCGGCCAGGCGTTTCTGGAACTGGGCAAGCCCAACAATGGCGGCACCAAGATCTTTTCGGTCTCCGGCCACGTCAACAGGCCCGGCAACTACGAGATCCCGCTCGGCACACCCTTCCCCGAGCTCCTGGAGATGGCGGGCGGCGTGCGCAACGGCCACCGGCTCAAGGCGGTGATCCCCGGCGGCTCCTCCGCGCCGGTGTTGCCGGCAGAGGTGATGATGGGCTGCACGATGGATTTCGATACCATCGCCAAGGCCGGCTCCATGCTCGGTTCCGGCGCGGTCATCGTCATGGACGAAACGGTGTGCATGGTGCGCGCCCTGGAGCGCCTGGCCTACTTCTACTTCGAGGAATCCTGCGGCCAGTGCACGCCCTGCCGTGAGGGCACCGGCTGGATGTACCGGGTGATCCGCCGCATCGAGCACGGCGAGGGCCGGCCCGAAGACCTCGACCTCCTGATGGACGTGGGCAGGAACATTTCCGGCCGCACCATCTGCGCCCTGGGCGATGCCGCCGTAGGACCGGTGCACAGCTTCATCAAGCACTTCCGTAAAGAGTTCGAGTACCACATCGAACACAAGAAATGCCTCGTGGGGTCATGAAATGCCAGTAGTCAGCATCGACGGCAAGGAGATCGAAGTCACGTCCGGCACCACCGTGCTGGATGCCGCTGGCCAGCTCGGCATCTACATCCCGCATTTCTGCTATCACAAGAAGCTGTCCATCGCCGCCAGCTGCCGCATGTGCCTCGTCGAGGTGGAAAAGGCGCCCAAGCCCCTGCCCGCCTGCGCCACGCCGGTGACCGACGGCATGGTGGTGAAGACCCATTCCGCCAAGGCGATCGAGGCCCAGAAGGGGGTGATGGAGTTCCTGCTCATCAACCACCCGCTCGACTGCCCGATCTGCGACCAGGGCGGCGAGTGCCAGTTGCAGGACCTCGCCGTCGGCTATGGCGGCAGCGGTTCCCGTTACGCCGAAGTCAAGCGCGTGGTGCGTGAAAAGGACCTGGGACCGCTCATCGCCACCGACATGACCCGCTGCATCCATTGCAGCCGCTGTGTGCGCTTCGGCCAAGAGATCGCCGGCATCATGGAGCTGGGCATGGCTGGCCGCGGCGAGCACACGGAGGTGATGCCCTTCCTCGAACGCCAGGTGGCCTCCGAGATCTCGGGCAATGTCATCGATCTGTGCCCGGTCGGCGCGCTGACCTCGAAACCCTTCCGCTACAGCGCCCGCCCCTGGGAGCTGGCGCGCCGGCGTACGGTGAGCCCGCACGATGGCCTGGGCGCCAATCTCGCCCTGCACGTCAAGGCGCAGCGCGTATACCGCGCCACCCCGGTCGAAAACGAAACCATCAACGAATGCTGGCTGGCCGACCGCGACCGTTACGCCTACGCGGCCCTCAACGCCGACAGCCGCCTCGCCCGCCCCCGGGTCCGGGAAGACGCCGCCTGGATGGAGATTGACTGGCACAAGGCGCTCGACCAGGCCGCCGGCGCACTCCGGGTCATCCGTGACACCCACGGCGGCGAGGCCATCGGCTGGATCGCCTCGCCGCACCAGACCGTGGAGGAACTCTTTCTGTTCCAGAAACTAGCGCGCGCGCTGGGCTGCGAGAACATCGACAGCCGGCTCGACCGGGCCGACTTCTCCGGCCATCGCGCCGGCGTGGAATGGTTGGGCATGCCGGTGGCGGCCGTGAACGAGCTCGACCGGGTGCTGCTCGTCGGCGCCAGCGTGCGCAAGGAACAGCCGCTTTTCGCCCAGCGCCTGCGCCAGGCCGTCAAGCGCGGCGCCCAGTTGAACGTGATCCACTGTGCAGACGACGACCTGCTCTGCCCGGTCACCGCCAAACGCATCGGCCGGCCTTCGGCGCTCCCCGCCCTGCTCGCCGAACTGGCGCGCGCCCTCGGCATCGACGGGGTGCCCGCTGGCAAGGTGACGGACGCCGCCCGCGCCATGGCGGAAAGCCTGAAGAGCGGTGCGCGCAAGGCGATCCTGCTCGGCGCAGTGGCGCAACAACACCCGGCCGCAGCGCAGATCCATGCGCTCGCACAGGCCATCGCCGGGACCACGGGCGCCACGCTCGGCTTCCTCGTCGCGGCCGCCAACCAGACCGGCGCCGGCGTGGTCGGCTGCCGACCCGGTCCGGGCGGACTCGATGCCGCGGCCCTGTTCGCCCAACCCCGCAAGGCCTATGTCATCCTCGGCGCCGAGCCCGATCTGGAAGCTTGGGACAGCGCCCAAGCACGCGCCGCGCTGGCCGCCGCCGAGCTGGTGGTGGCGCTCACCCCGTTCGCCGACCGTGCCGGCGAATACGCCCATGTCATGTTGCCCATCGCCGCCTGGGCGGAAACCGACGGCAGCTTTGTCAGCATGGAAGGCCGCCTGCAGGCCTTTGCCGCCTGCGTCCAGCCGCCCGGCGAGGCCCGTCCAGCCTGGAAGGTGCTGCGCGTGCTGGGCAACCGGTTCGGCCTGCCCGGCTTCGCCCACGAAACCATCGAGGCGGTGCGCGCCGAGGCACTGCCTGAAGGCGAGGCAAGCGTGCGCGAACGACTCGACAACGGCATTCAAGGCATCGCCCTCGACGTTCAGGCCCCGGCCACGGAGGGCATCGAACGCCTGGGCGAGACCGCCATCCACCTGCTCGACGCCTATACCCGCCGCGCCTTGCCTCTTCAGGCCAGCGCCGACGGCCAGCTCGGCCAGGCGGTGGCCGTGTGTGGTGAAACCCTCGCCCGGCTCGGTCTTGCCGCCGAACGCCCGGTGCGGGTCCACCAGGGTGAAACCGAGACGGTTTTGCGCCTGATCCGCGACGACCGCCTGCCCGATGGGGTCGCCCGCCTGTCCGGCAACCTCGCCGCCGCCGGCCGGCTCGGCCCGCGCTACGGCACGATCCGCCTGGAGAAGATGTGATGGAAGCCATCCAGGAACTGCTCGGCCCGGCCTGGACGCCGGTATGGACCTTGGCCAAGATCATCGCCATCGTCCTGCCCCTGCTCATCGCCGTGGCCTACCTCACCTACGCCGAACGCAAGATCATCGGCTACATGCAGGTGCGCATCGGCCCCAACCGGGTCGGCTTCTTCGGTTTCCGCCTGGTCGGCCTCGGCCAGCCGATCGCCGACGCGGTCAAGCTGATGACCAAGGAAATCGTCATCCCCACCGGCGCCAACAAGACCCTGTTCCTCACCGCTCCAGTGTTAGCCATGGCCCCGGCGCTCGCGGCCTGGGCGGTGATCCCGTTCACCGACGAGATGGTGCTGGCCAACATCGACGCGAGCCTGCTCTACATCATGGCCATCACCTCGATGGGGGTCTATGGCGTGATCGTCGCCGGCTGGGCCTCGAACTCCAAATACGCCCTGCTCGGCGCGCTGCGCTCAGCGGCGCAGATCGTGTCCTACGAGATCGCCATGGGCTTCGCCCTGGTCGGCGTCCTGCTCGCCGCGCAGAGCCTCAATCTGGTCGACATCGTGCGCGGCCAGGAAGGTGGCTTCTGGCACTGGTACTGGCTGCCGCTCTTTCCCCTGTTCCTGGTCTACCTGATCTCTGGCGTGGCGGAGACCAACCGGGCGCCGTTCGACGTCGCCGAAGGCGAGTCGGAGATCGTCGCCGGCTTTCACGTCGACTATTCCGGCATGGCATTCGCGGTGTTCTTCCTCGCCGAATACACCAACATGATCCTCATCGCCGCGCTCACCAGCCTGATGTTCCTGGGCGGCTGGCTGTCGCCGGTGCCCTTCCTGCCGGACGGCTTCGGGTGGCTGGCGGCCAAGATGAGCTTCATCCTGTTCCTGTTCCTCTGGTTCCGTGCCACCTTCCCGCGCTACCGCTATGACCAGATCATGCGCTTGGGCTGGAAGGTGTTCATCCCCGTGACCCTGGTCTGGCTGCTGGTGATGGCCGGTTTCATGCAGACCCCCTGGGGTGACCTGTTCCACTGAGGCATGACGATGCTGGCGCGAATCAAGCAGTTCATCGACACCTTCCTGCTCACCGAGCTCTTGCGCGGCATGGCGCTGACCGGCCGCTATCTGTTTGGACGCAAGTTCACCGTCCAGTACCCGGATGAAAAGACACCCCAGTCGCCCCGCTTCCGGGGTCTGCACGCCCAGCGCCGCTACGCCAACGGCGAGGAGCGCTGCATCGCCTGCAAGCTGTGCGAGGCGGTGTGCCCGGCCATGGCCATCCAGATCGAGTCGGCTCAGCGCGAGGACGGCACGCGCCGCACCACCCGCTATGACATCGACCTGACCAAGTGCATCTTCTGCGGCTTCTGCGAGGAGGCCTGCCCGGTCGACGCCATCGTCGAGACCCGGATCTTCGAATACCACGGCGAGAAACGCGGCGACCTGTATTACACCAAGGAGATGCTGCTCGCCGTGGGGGACAAGTACGAAGAACAGATCGCCCGCGACAAGGCTGCGGACGCGAAGTACCGGTGAGGCGTGAGGAGCCAAGCGTGAGGCGCGAACACTTTATTGAATTTCGAACCGCTCGTGTTATCGGGCATTCCCATGATCGAGCGCTGAATTCCGTGTGGCCACGCGCCGCACGCCGCACGCCGCACACCTCACTGGATTGAGCATGAGCTTCGCCGATCTCGTATTCTATTTCCTCGCCGCCATCCTGCTCCTGGCCGGCCTGCGCGTCATCACCGCGAAAAACCCGGTCCATTCGGCGCTCGCCCTGGTGCTGGCGTTCTTCACCGCCGCCGCCCTCTGGATGCTGCTGGAGGCCGAGTTCCTCGCCATCACCCTGGTGCTGGTCTATGTCGGCGCGGTGACTGTGCTGTTCCTGTTCGTGGTGATGATGCTCGACATCAACCTCGAACAGATGCGCAAGGGATACTGGGATTACCTGCCCATCGCCGGCCTGGTCGCGGCCCTGTTCGCCATCGAGATGGCCATCGTCCTGGGCCGCGAGCCGTTCGGCCTCACCCCGGTCCCGAAGCCGGAGGGCTACAGCAACACCAAGGAACTCGGCCGGGTGCTGTACACCGACTATGTATACGCATTCGAGCTGGCGGCGGTGATCCTGCTGGTGGCCATCGTCGCCGCCATCGCACTCACCCTGCGGCGCCGTCCCAACCGCAAGCTGATCGACGCCGGCTGGCAGGTGAAGCAGAAGGCGGCCGGCCGCATCCGCCTGGTGAACCTCAAACCGCAGCGCGCCGAAGCCAAAGAGGTGGACGAATGAGCGTCGGACTCAATCATTTCCTGGTGCTGGGCTCGCTCCTGTTCGCCATCAGCGTGCTCGGCATCTTCCTCAACCGCAAGAACATCATCGTCGTGCTGATGGCGATCGAGCTGATGCTCTTGGCAGTGAACATCAATTTCGTCGCCTTCGCGCACTACCTCAACGACCTCGCGGGGCAGGTGTTCGTGTTTTTCATCCTCACCGTGGCGGCCGCCGAGTCCGCCATCGGGCTCGCCATCCTGGTGGTGCTGTTCCGCAACCTGCGCACCATCCACGTCGACGACCTCGACCAGCTGAAGGGCTGACCGGCCATGGACATGCAAACCCTGTACCTCATCGTACCGCTCGCCCCGCTCCTCGGCGCCATCCTCGCCGGACTGTTCGGCCGTTCGATCGGCCGTGCCGGCGCCGCCGGGGTCACCATCGCCAGCGTGGCGGTGGCCTTCCTCGCCTCGGTCCTGATCTTCCAAGACGTGCTGGCCGGCAACACCTTCAACGGCCCGGTCTACACCTGGCTCACCTCGGGCGACCTGCGCCTGGAGGTGGG
>OGCL01001688.1_pt1 | contig 17787 bp, 15 predicted proteins | sample 1570041 | NCBI WGS metagenome assembly OGCL01 (sample SAMN06266162, study PRJEB24511) | hot springs metagenome | isolation source: Hot spring water | place: South Africa: Limpopo | collected 2015-06-22
AGCGCGGTCAGGGTGCTGGGCGACGAGACGCTGCGCACGATCGCGCGTGAGCTGGTACGGACCGTCCGCAACAACGTAACCATCGACTGGACGCTGCGCGAGAGTGTCCGCGCCCAACTGCGCGTGCTCGTAAAGCGCATCCTGCGCAAGCACGGCTACCCTCCGGACAAACAGGAAAAGGCGACGCGGACTGTCCTGGAACAGGCGGAGTTGCTTTCGGGGGAATGGGCGAGAGCCTGACCGGGGCCTCCAGCAACACCGCGCAGCGAACAGGACTGGGGCTTCCTCCGAGGGGAAGATGGCCCCACGAGAATCCCTGCGTGTAGCCACACCATCATCGAACCCGCCTTTGCTTGACGGCACGGGCGCTTCTCAGACCGGGGCGGTGGCACACCCCACGAGTTGCTTGTTCGCAGCGAATGGTGTATGTTGCTCGTGTTGGGTCCAAAGTTGACGGAGGTGGATGATGGCTGAAGAGTTCGTGATGGTGCCTGTCCCACGGAAGCGCGTGACAGAAGTGTACGCGCTTCTCAGTGAAACAGGCCGCAAGGGCCCTGCACGGGCAGCGAGAAAACCAGCCCGTAAGCCAGGACGCAAACCGGGCCGCAAACCCGCCCCCAAAGCCCCCAAACGCGGACGGCCCCCGGCCAAAGCCCCGCGGGCCAAGGTCAAGCTTGACCTCATCCCCGAGGCCGTCAGGGCCGCCCCGCCTGCGTTCCAAAAGGTCGCGTTGACCTTGGCCGAACGACCGGGGGAGCGTGTCCCAGCCGAGGAATTGACCAAGGCTGCTGGCCTGGCCAAGAGACAGCTCTCTGGGGTGATTGGCGCCTTCGGCCGGGGCTGGAAAAACCGCTACAAGGGTGGTGGCCCCCTGTTCCCCTCCACCTACGACCGCAACCTGAAGATGAAGGTGTTCACCGTGACCCCGGAGGTGGCGAAAGCCATCCGCTCAGCCCTGACTCCGGGTGGCGAGGCCAAAGCGTCCCGCCGCAGCAGCGAGATGAGCTGATTCCCACACCTCGATCTCCATGAGCGGCCTGTCCCCGCACAGGCCGCTTTTTGCCCACCCTGCGGAGGATCTTCCCGCAGCCGGGAGAAACGTGGCGTTGACGGGGCGTTCGGCAGTGCTAGCATGGTCCCGTTCCAGAGGAGGAACAATGACCAGCATTTGGAGGGGGCTTGCGATAGCCGCATTGGCCCTCTTGGCCGGAACCTTGGCGGGCTGTCTGGGCCCGCGGTTGACAGCACCCGCCCAGCCTGACCAAGGGCTTGTTTCGTTCGGATGGGACACCCGCACCCTGAGCGAGGCCGCTCACTTCATTGTGACCGGCCAGGTCGTCCGGCAGGAGTCCGTTCTTCAAACCACCTCCCTGGGCGACCGCATCGTCACCACAGTGGAGCTCAAGGTGAGCGAAAACCTGAAAGGGAACTCCCCAGAAACGGTGGTCGTCCAGCATCTGGGCGGGCGCGTGGGCGACCTGGTGATGTGGGTCAGCCACGAACCCCGGTTCCGCGTGGGGGAAAACGTGGTCCTCTTCCTGAGCCCGGCCGAAGACGGTCCGCTTGCCGTGTGCGGAGGGTTTCGAGGCAAACTCACGGTGATGGGCAACCGCGTGGCCGAACTTGGGCTTTCCCTGGCGGATTTCGCCCACCGCGTCAGCCTTGCCTTGTCCGGGAGGGATCCCGGCCCCGACCCGGCGTTCGTCCCCCTGGAGGAAGGCAGCCTGTCGCTCATGGGTGAGCCCTTGGCCTACCGGTATGAAGAAATCCGCTGGCCTCAGGTTCAACCAGTTGTCCCTTACCGGATCAACGGTCAAGCGAGCTGGCTTGGGCCGATTCAGGCGGCCAGCGGAACGTGGAACAGTGTGGGAAGCAAGCTCAGCTTCCAGTACGCCGGCACCACCACCACCCCGGCAGGGTTCCGCGACGGACTCAACGTGATTGAGGCCATTCGCTCCTATGGGGCCACGGGCTGGCCCGCCCAGGCCACGGTGTGGTACCGCACCACGAGCACGGGAGGGGACATCCTGGAGTGCGACATCGCCCTCAACCTGTACTACAGGTGGGCCACAAACGGAACCTCCACAGCCCTGGACATCCAGAGCCTGGTCACCCATGAGCTCGGGCACTGGCTCATGCTGCGCGATCTTTACCGAACTCAGGAAGCCGAGATGACGATGTACGGGTTGGTGGCCAACGGGGAAACAAAGAAGCGAACCCTGGAGGAGCCGGACAAACGGGGAATGTTGGACATCTACGGGCCCCGGTAGACCCCGGCCCGAACCCAGCTTATGCCCCAGCCGCTCGCCTACGGGGAAGACGTGCTCCTGGTGGAGCCGGGCAAGACCCGGACCTACCTCGTTCGCTTGGAGGAACACAAGGCCTTCCACTCCCATCGGGGCCTCATCCCCCACGCCGCCATCGTGGGCAAAGAGGAAGGCCAGGCCGTAACCACCAACACCGGGTTTGCGTTCCTTGTCTTCCGCCCACGGATTGGGGACCGCATGTTCAAGGTCAAGCGGCGGACGCAGATCGTCTACCCCAAGGATGCGGGGTGGGCGGTGTTGGCCCTGGACCTCAAGCCCGGGATGCGGGTGTTGGAAATGGGAACGGGTTCGGGGGCGTTCACGTTGCTCCTGGCCCAGCTCGTGGGCCGGGAGGGCAAGGTGTACACGTTTGATCGCCGGGCCGAGTTCCTAGAAAACGCCCTGGCCAACATCGCCCGCGCCGGCTTTTCCGAGCGTGTCCAAGCCGGGATCCTCACCGCCGGCGAGCCCTTCCCCGTGGCCGAGGTGGATGCGGTCTTTCTCGACCTCCCCTCGCCCTGGGAGGCGATCCCTGCGGCCTACGCGGCGTTGGCGCCCGGCAAGCCCCTGGCCCTCATCGTGCCCACGGCCGAGCAGCTCAAACAGTCGGTAGCGGCCCTCAGCGAAGCTGGCTTTGTGGCCGTGGAGGTGGTGGAGCTCCTCGAGCGGCACATCCTCGTGCGGGAGCGGGAAGGCGTGCGCCCGTCCGAGCGGATGACCGGGTTCACCGGCTACCTCGTCACAGCCCGCAAGGCCGCCCCGCCCGCCAAACCCACCCCCCAGGAAACCGAAACCTTCTAGGGCAGGTGCGGGGGCGAGCGCAGGGCCTCCTCCGGCTGGGTTGCTAGCCACGCGCAGAACTCGTGGAGCTTCTCTGCGGCCGCGCGCAACACCTTCTCCCCCTTCTCCGGCGCGGCCGGGCGGGGGTCGCCCACAGCCCCGGACTGGGAGAAGTCCCGGGTGTCGTAGCCGATCTCCACGGCGTGGACCTTCTTGCCCCATTCGGAGGCTGCCCCAGCCGCCGCTTCAGCAAACCGCTCCTTGCGCGCAAGGTCGGGGGCGATCGCCCACACCACCGAGGCCTCCATTTCCCCGGCATGTCCTCCTCCCCCCGGGGAGAGGACCTCGGCCACGACCTCGGGAATGGACCGCCACCACACGTACACGTAGGCGAAGATGTTCTCCTGACGGAGCTTGCGGGCGGCCTCCTCCAGGGCCGGGGTGTTGCCTCCGTGGCCGTTGACAAACACAACGCGGTTCAGCCCGTGGCTGGCCAGAGCCCGGGCCAGTTCGCTCACGTAGGCCTTGAGGGTCTCCGGGGAGACCCACAGGGTCCCCCAGAACTGGCGGTGGTGCTCGGACACCCCCACCGGGACCGTGGGGAGCACCAGCCAGGGCCCGGCCTGAGCCGCCCGGTGGGCGATCTCCTGGGCCGTCATCCAGTCCGTCCCCAGGGGCAAGTGAGGCCCGTGCTGCTCGGTGGACCCCACGGGAAGCAACGCCACCTTGGCCTGGGCCAGCGCCGCCCGGGCATCCGCCCAACTCATGCGAGAAATCTCCACAATTCCTCCTTCCTCTTTACACAGCATTTGCTCAATCTTAGCCCAACCGCTAATCTTCCATGTCGTAAGCCAAGGAGGCGCCATGCGAAAGTTCTTTGTCCTTCTTTTGTTCGTTCTGGCCTTTGTGCCGGCTTGGGCTGCCGATCGGGGCCCCATCATCATCCGCTCCGACGCGGACTTCACAGAAGCCAACGGGGTTGTGGGCGGGCAAGGGACCCTCGAAGACCCCTACCTCATCGTGGGCTGGACCATCCAGGTCGGCGCAGGCGCGCCCTACGGGATCTACATGGAGAAGACCACCGCCTCGTTTGTGGTCCGAGGCTGCGTCATCGTGGGGGCGATGAACCCCAACGGGGCGGCCATCTACCTGGCTGACGTCCAAGGTGGAGTGATCGAGGACTGCTTCCTCCGGGACTGCCTCAACGGCGTTGTGATCCAAACCTCTCAGGACGTAACCGTGCGGGACATGTTCCTGGGCGTGCGGGGCGTGGGCCTGCGGGTTCTCGGGGCCCAACCCGAGCACTTCCGCCATGACATCGCCCCCACCTCCACCGTGAACGGAAACCCCATCTACTACTACTACGGGGCGAAAGACCTCGATCTCAGTAACCTTTCTGGCGGACACATCACCCTGGCCAACTGCGAGAACGTGACCGTCCGCAAGGCCAAGGTAGACCAAGGGGACGGTATCACCGTGGCCTTCAGCCGCAAGATCCGCATCGAGGGGGCGGACCTGTCCCGGGCCCGCAGCCACGGGATCTTGGTCCTTTCCTCGCCGGGCACCGTGGTAACCCGCTGCGACCGCATCGCCAACTCCGCCCAGGCCGGCGTAGCCCTGGTTCTCTCCGACGACAGCCGGGTGGAATACTGCGGGATCTACGCCAACCAGGTCGGGGTGTACCTCAATGCCTCCGACCGGGTGCGCGTTTTCAATTCCTACTTTGCGGCCAACCCCCTGGGGATTCGGGTGACCGGGGCTTGCGAGGATGTGCTGATCCAGGACGGACTGTTCTACCAAAACCGGCAAGACATCGAGGTGGAGTCCGCCGTGAGACCGGTGGTGGAGCGGTGCGCGTTCGCCGAATCCGACATCGCCGTGTTTATGGGCAAAGGGGTCACCTACCCCCACGTCCTGTACTGCACGATGGTCCAGACCGGGTATGGGATCTCCAACTTCGGTTCCTACGGCCTGTTCCAGCGCAACCTCATCACCCGGGCCAACATCGCCATCATCTTTGAGGAGGCCTACAAAGAAGCCACACCCACCGGGAACGTAGTGCACGCCAACGTGATCTACAACTCCACCGACGCCTTCTACTTGGGAACGGACACCGTGGGGAACACGGTGTACGAAAACCTGGTGTGGAAGGTGATGAGGCCGGCTCGGGACCTGGGCAAGGACAACCGCTGGACCCTGTACGGGCAGGGGAACTGGTACTCCGACTACAAGGGTCGGGACGAAAACAACGACGGCATCGGGGATACACCTGTGGTGTTCGGGGGAGGGGCTCAGGACACGGCCCCGCTCATGAGCCGGGCGTTCTACCCAGGGTTCCCGGGCGTGGTGGGCTCCATGGAAGAGCGGACCATGGCTGTGGAGGACGCCACAGGCCAACGCCTGACCCTCCAGGTGCGGATCGCCGATCAGGCCCACGAACGGTTCACTGGGTTCCAGGCCCTCCCTCCCGAGCTGGCCCAGGACTTGGCCATCCTGTTCGTGTTTGAACAGCCTACGCCCAGCCAGTTCCACATGCGCAACGTGTTCCTCCCGCTGGATATCGTGTTCTGGAGCGACAAAGGCGAGTACCTGGGGCGCAACAGGATGGAGGCGGATTCCAAGGACCTTTACGGGGCCGCCAGCCTGTTCCTCCTGGCCTTGGAGGTCCCGGCAGGCAAGATCGAGGCGGCGGGCCTCAAGCCCCCGTTCAAGCTGATCCAAAAGCTGTGATCCGGGCCGTCTTCTTCGACCTGGACGGGACCCTCGTCCGGTACAAGGGCGTGGAGTACGAGTCCAGCTGGGGGGCCATCGGCCTGGCTGCAGGTCTTGGGGCCCAGTGGGACGCCCTCCTTGCCAAGTACAAGGGGCGGATGGAACTCTACGGGCAGTGGGTGGAGGAGTCCGCCGCCCTTCTCAAGGGCTTTCCTGTGAAGACGGTGGAGGCGGGAATCTTCCCGCCTCCGTACGCCCAGGGCGCCCGCCAGGCCGTCCGCCAACTCCGCCAGGAGGGGTACGTCCTGGGCATCGTGTCCTCCGGGGTGAGTCTCGTGGCCGAGCGAGCCCGGGACGAACTGGGGCTGCACTTTGCAGTGGCCAACGAGCTGGTGGTCCAGGACGGGCGGTTCACCGGACAAGCCGTGATTCGGGTGGACCTGGCCGGGAAGCTGCGGGCGGTGGAAGAGGAGGCCCACCGGCTGGGCTTGTCTCTGGACGAGGTGGCCTTCGTGGGTGACCACTTCAACGACATTCCGGTGTTGCAGGCCGTGGGTTGCGGAATCGCTCATGCTCCCAAGCATCCCGAGGCCGCCCGCGTGGCCCGGTTCGTGGTGGAAGACTTTCACCCCATCCCGAAGATCCTGCGCCAGCTCCGAGTTGACGGATTCTGAGACCAGGGCCACAATGGCCCGGGTCTATGCCACGTGCTGGAGGCAAAGAAGAGTGGGGCAAGCGCTGGCAACAGTTTCTGACCAGCGTCCCCGACCAGATGCTGCGCGCTTGTTTGCCTATCTCACCCGACAAGGTCCGCTTGGACGGCAAATCCCTGGTCATCGAGGTCGACTCCGACTACAAGAGGGACTACGTTCGGCGCAAAGTGGAGAAGCTGGCCGATCCTGTCCGCCAGGTGTTTGGGGAGGTCGCCGTGGAGATCCTGGGGCCGGCCCGCAAAGCCGAGCCGGAGCTTCCCCTTGGGGAGGCCGTCGAGCGGCCCCCCGCCCCCCGCAGGGTCGCTGCCGCCCCAGCCAAGATCCTGGTCGTAGGGATTGGAACCGGAGGCATCAACGCCCTCCAGCGCATGCGCCAGCGCGACCCGGGAAGCGTGATGTTCATCGCCATGGACACCGACAGCCAGGTGCTGTCCACCTGCCAAGCGGACGAGACCCTCCTTTTGGGGAACAAGACCACCCGGGGACGCAGCACCGGGGGCGACCCCGAGAAGGGCAAAAAGGCCGCCGAGGACGCCACCTGGGAAATCGAACAGCTCATCGGGGACGCCAACCTGGTGTTTCTCACCTGCGGGCTGGGCGGAGGTACGGGCACTGGAGCAGCCCCGGTGCTTGGCCAGATCGCCCGCCAGCGCAAAGCCCTCACCGTCGGAGTGGTCACCCTTCCGTTCTCCTTCGAGGGGGCGGTGCGCAAGCAACGGGCCGAGACAGGCCTGGCCCGCCTGGCCGAGAGAACCGACGTCCTCATCGTCATCCGCAACGACCGGCTGCTCGACATGGCCCCGAACCTGTCGCTGCCCAAGGCCTTTGAGCTCGCCGATGAGGTGCTGCTCAAGGGCGTGCGGGGCGTGAGCGATCTCGTGACGGTCCCTGGGCTCGTGAACCTGGACTTCGCCGACGTGGCCGCCATCCTCCGCGGCGCGGGAACAGCCATGATGGGCACCGGAGAAGCCGCGGGAGAAAACCGAGCCCTCCGAGCAGCCAAGGCCGCGGTGTCCAACCCCCTCCTCGAAGGGGGAACCATCCAGGGCGCCCGGCGGGTGCTCCTCAACATCACCGGAGGACAGGACCTCACCCTCAACGAGGTCATCCAGGCCGCGGATTTCATCCGCAAGGCCACGGGCGTGGAGACCGACCTCACCTTCGGCGCTGTGGTCCGCCCGGAGCACGAGCACCGCGTGCACATCACCACCATCGCTGCAGACTTCAAACCCACCGCAACCCAGGAGGAAGAGAAACGGGAGAGGATCCGCCCGACGATCCCCCGCCGCTCCCCCGACGAGAACACCGACATCCCCACGTTCCTGCGGCGAAAGAGCGAGGATTAGGAGGAACCATGAAGAGATCCCTAGTTCTGCTGACCGTGTTCACCTTGGGATGTGTGGCCGGCCTGGCCCAAGCAAGCCTGGCTCGGTTGGAGCAGGTGTTGTCGGACTGGCGGCTGGGCTGCTGGGGGTGCGGAACCCAGTTCAACTGGAGTGGGGAACAGTGGGCGGCGTTCACTGCGGGCCGGCTGTGCTCCTTGGGCTTTGCCGCCAAGCTTGCCAGTTCAGGAGGGGAATGGTGGATTGTGGTGACCCTGGCTGACCCTGAGCCCAGGGTGATCCCCGTCCTTCCGGGCTTGCCCCCCGCGGACAAAGCCGGGCAGTATGCCCAGGGCGTTTACCTCGGCCGGGTGGCCAGACTTTCCAGCGGAGCCTTCGATCCCAAGTACCTTAGCCCCACCACCCTAACCGACCTCCCCCCCAACATTCCACCCTCGGTCAAGGTGCACTGGACCCCACCCCAGGTGGAACCTGGGCAGGAAGTCCTCTTTTTCGCCGAGGTCGCCGATCCCGACGGACAAGTGGTGTCCGTTACCTGGGACTTTGGGGAGGGCATGACCTCGAGCCTGTGGTCTGCCCCATTCGTGTTCCCTGAGCAAGGGACCTTCGAGGTGAGTGTGACGGTGGTGGACAACCTGGGCGCGGCGGTGACCGCCCGGGTGAAGGTAAGTGTGGAGCGGTTTGCCCCGCCCCCCTCCGGTGGCGGATGCGGCTGTCAGCGATAGCCCTGGCCCTGGCCTGGGCCGTAAACGGCCTGGGAGCTGATCTCCGGTACAACCTCATCTTGGAGGTGGGGGAAAACGGGCAACTGCATGGTCGGGTCACGGTGAGCGGCGTGGCCCAAGCTTTTTGGAACGAGCTCGCCTTTCGCCTCTACCCGGCCGCCGAGGGGCCAAGCCGCCTTTTTGTCCGCTCGGCCCACGTGGGCAGCGAACGCACGGAGTGGTTTTCCTCCGATCCCACCACGGTCAGGGTGCCGCTCGAGCTCTCCCCGGGTCAGACCTACTCCGTGACGCTGGAGTTTGCCGGCCAGGTTCCCCCGTTCGGGGCCGGGGGCTACGGGATCTTTGCCCGAACCCCCACCACCCTCACCCTGGCCCAGGCCTATCCCATTCTGGCCGTGTGGGACGGGGGGTGGGTCATTACCCCTACCTTGCCCTGGGGCGACGCCATTTTTGCCGAAGCGGCGGACTACACGGCGGAGATCCTGGCCCCGTTGGGGTGGACGGTGGTGGCCTCAGGGTCTGAGAAGCAGGTTGAGCCCGGACGGTGGCGGGTGGAGGGACAAAACTTGCGGGAACTCGGCCTGGTCCTCGTGCGGGGGTACGAGGTGGAGGAGACCTTCCAGGAGGGCGTCCAGCTGCGGAGCTTCTTCCCAACGAGCCTGGGGTACGGAGGAAGACAAGCCCTGGAGGTGGCAACCCAGTCCCTGGCCGCTTTCGCCCCCCTGGGGGCTTTCCCATTCCTCGAGGTCGACCTCGTGGCCGTCCCCTTGGCTGGTGTGGCCGGTGTCGAGTACCCCGGGCTCATCCTGGCCCACGACCTCTACTACGACCCAAGCCGCGGCGATTCGTTCTTTTTCGCCATGGTGGTGGCCCATGAGCTCGCCCACCAGTTCTGGTACGCCGAGGTGGGCAGCAATCCCTGGAGCGAACCGTGGCTGGACGAGGCCCTCACCACCTACACCTCCGGCCTCTACTTCGCCGAGCAGGGCGAACTCCACCTCATCCTCAGCTATTGGGAACGTTCGGCCTCCTGGGGCCGGTGGGCCAACCCCCAGGCCGCGATCACCAGCCCTCTTTCCGCCTTCCCCGATGGGCGAGGGTACGGAGGGATCGTGTACTCAAGCGGGGCCCTGTGGTTCCGTAAGGTGGAAGCCCGCATGGGGAGCGAGAGTTTCTTCCGGGCCCTCCGCAGGTACCGGGAGGAGTTCCGCTGGCGCATCGCCACAGGAAAGGATCTCCTTCGCATCCTGAGCGAAGAGAGCGTGCACCCACTCGGGGACCTGTTGTTGAAGCTGGGGAACTAGACCGACCGCCGCGGGGTACCCAAACCAGGGATCCGCACCCGTCCCTCCACCCAGCGCAGCACCAGGGTCAAGATGAGGACCAAGGCCAGGTAGAACAGGGCCACAATGATGTACACCTCGAAGTACCGAAACGTCCGGGACTGAATCCACCGCCCGGCCCCGAACAAATCCATCGTCCCTGCGTCCAAGCGCGTGAGGGAAACGATCGAGGAGTACTTCAACATGTAGATGAGCTCGTTGGACCAGGGAGGGATCACCAAGCGGAGGGCCTGGGGAAGGATCACGTGGCGGATGGCCTGGACGCGGGTCATTCCCAACGAACGGGCCGCCATCATCTGCCCAGCCTTCACGGACTGGATGGCCCCCCGGAAGTACTCGGCCTGGTAGGCCGCGGTGTTGAGGGTCATGGCCACCAGACCTGCCCAGAACGGGGTTAAGGCAATCCCCACGGTCGGGAGGCCAAAGTAGATGGTGAGGAGCTGAACAAGCAGGGGCGTGCCCCGAAAGAAGTGTACGTAGCCGCTGGCCAACCAGTACAGAGGGGAAAACTTGCCCCCACTGTACACCCGCACCAGCCCCAGCAGGGCGCCGAACACCGCGCCCAATCCCATGCACAGCGCGGTGAGCTGGAGGGTCAACACCAACCCTTGGCTCAAGCGGGGAAGCCAGGCCCAGTCAAAGACCAGGTTCACCGGCCCTCCTCTCCATAAAGCTCACTGATCCGCCGGAGAAACTCCGCCGTGCGGGGCTTTTCTGGGGACCGGAACAGTCGATCCGGTGGGCCATGTTCGACGATAACCCCACCTTCCATGAACACAATCTCGTCGGCCACGCTGCGGGCAAAGCCCATCTCGTGGGTGACCACGATCATCGTCATCCCCTCTTCGGCCAGCCGGATCATCACCGCCAGGACCTCCCCGATGAGCTCAGGGTCGAGGGCGCTGGTGGGCTCGTCAAACAAAATGAGCTTGGGGTCCATGGCCAGAGCCCGGGCAATGGAAACCCGTTGCTGTTGACCGCCCGAAAGCTGGGCAGGGTACGCCTTGGCCTTGTGTCGGAGCCCCACCCGCTCCAACTCCCCCATGGCCCGGTCGGTGGCTTCCTTCTTGGACAACTTCTTCACCGTCACCAACCCCAGGCGCACGTTGTCCAGGGCCGTAAGGTGGGTGAACAGGTTGAAGTCCTGGAAGACAAACCCAATCTGGGCGCGGATGTGGTTGATGTCGGTCTTGGCCGAGGTGACCTCCACGTTTTCCAGCCAAATGCGGCCGGAGTCAGGCTCGGTCAGGCGGTTGACGCACCGCAGGAGGGTGGATTTCCCCGTGCCCGAGGGCCCAATCACCACCTTGGTCTCCCCCCGGTTCAGGGTGAGCGACACGCCCTTGAGGACTTCTTCCCGCCCGTACCGCTTGTGCACATCCTCGACCGTGAGCAAGGTCACAGCTACCTCCGCGTCTCCAACCCGGGAACCCGCAGCCTGTTCTCCACGGCCCCAATCGCCCAGTTCCCCGCGTAAGTGAGGACAAGGAACATGAAGGCCACGGTCAAATAAATGGGCAGGGTTAAGGGAAAGTCCCGCCCCCGGATGTAGGCTGCCTGGCGCATTACCTCCACCACGCCAATGCCCCAGGCCAGGGTGGTGTCCTTGAGAACCGAGGAAAACTCGTTGGACCAACCCGCCAGGGACAGGCGGAGGGCCTGGGGCAGGATGACATGGAAGATCGCCCGCACCGGACCCAAACCGAGGGCCCGGGCCGCCATCATCTGCCCGTGGGGAATGGAGAGGAGCGCCCCCCGAAAGATCTGGGCTTGGTAGGCCGAGGAGCGAAGGCCCAGGGCCAGCACAGCAGCCAAAAACGGGGACACCGGGATGTTGAACGTCCGGGAAAGCCCAAAGTAGAAAAGGAAGAGGAGAACGATTTCTGGAACACCCCGGAAAAACCAGGCGTAGGCACTCCCCACAAAGGCCAGGGGCCTAGGGGCGTAGACCTCCAGCAAGGCGATGAGGATCCCCACCACAAACCCCAGGGTGATAAGCCCAAGGAGAATTTGGATGTTGACCCCCAAACCGCGCAGGAGCACGGGGATGTAGGGGCCCACCCTCAACCAGGTTTCGGCTGTCAAGGGGAAGGAGGGGGAGGGGAACAATCCCTCCCCCTTCCACCGTCGCTACTTCTTCACTTCAGCCAACAGGGCCTGGGCGTACTTGAGGGGGTTCTTCTCCCCAAGAAGGATGCTGATGCACTTCTCCCAGGCTGCCTCGATCTTGGCCAACGAGGGGCCGAAGTACGCCTCAATCAGAAGATCCCAAGCCCCGGACTCCTTGAGTTTGGCGATTCCGGCATGGATCTTGGGGAGGATCCCCTTGGGATCGCCCCGGGCCACAAGGAAGCCGAACTCCTCGCCTGTCTCAATCAAGCCGGCGATTTCCAGCTTCCCAGGGTACTGAGCCACGGCCATCTTGGAGGGATCCACATCCTGGACCACGGCGTCGAGCCGGCCGGCCAACAGGTCCAGCACCGCCTCGGGGTAGGTCTCGTACTCCACAAGCACCACGCCCTGGGAAACGAGGTTGTCTTCGACCCAGAGGGCCCCGGTGGTGCCCCGCTGAGCGCCCACCTTGCGCCCAGCCCCGAGGGCCTTCTCCTTGGTCAACCCCGACCCCACACGGACCACCACAGCCTGGTCGGACTTCCAGTAGGGCTGAGAGAACTTCACGACCTCGGCACGCTCCGCCGTGATGGTGAATCCCGAGGCCCCGATGTCCACCTTGCCCGCCACCACCGCAGGGATGATGGAGTCAAAGGGCATGTCCACGATCTCAATCTCGAAGCCCTCGAGCACGGCAATGGCCCGCATCACGTCCAAATCGAACCCGAGGTATTGGCCCTTGGCCGAGGCCCACTCGAACGGAGCCCAGTTGATGTCCGAGCCCACCACGTACTTGGGGGCCCGCTGCCCCACTGCAACGAGGCCCAGACCAAGAACCGCCGCCGTCACAAGCACCAACGCTTTCCGCACTCCAACCACCTCCACAGCAAAGGATTGCGTGACTATAGAACGATTCGCAGGCCGCGTCAATGCCTAGCCCACAAGCTTGCGCACCAGCAGGTCCACCAGGAACCCTGCCGCGGCCGCCCAAAGAAGGGGCCGGGCCAACGGCCATCCCTCCCTCACACCCCCTGCAAGGGGAGGAACCACCTCATCCTCCACCACCTGGCCTCCGGTGAGATCGGCCAGCCTTCGCAAAGCTTCCCGGTCCGGGCCCACGCGTTCGTACTCCCGAGGATAGGGCACAGAAATGAGGAACGTTCCTCCGAACCGGCCCGTGGCCTCGGCCAAGCTCAAGGCGTAGACCCCGGAGGGAAGGCGGGGGCTGCTCGCTGCGTACTTCCCCGGGGCCACCTGGAAGAACTCTAGACCCACACTGCCTCCTGGCCCAGCAAGTTCCCCGGCGAACCTGAGGCCGTTCACCCACCCACCCCCTTCTTCCACGTCCAGTTCCAGGCGAATGCGCTCATCGTCCACAGCCCATGAAAGTTCCATCGAGGCCCGGTCCCTCCACAGAGCCCCGAGCCACGGCCCCAACCAAGCCCCCAGGCCCGGCGAACCAAACCACTCTCTTGTCCAGATGCCCGAAAGATCGGCGTTGAGCACGCCCACACGGCCGAGCCCCAAGGTCCACAGGGCCAGGATCGGATCGCCGGCCGGGGTCAGAAGCACCACCTCCGCGGTGGGCTTGGGAAAGGTGAGGGTAAACCCCTGGAGGGAGGGGAGGGAGAGGTTCTCCAGCCCAACGGAAGCGGCTCCGGGGCCCAGCAGCACCGGAGTCTCCCGCTCCACAAACCGCGGCCGGCTTACCCGCTCCGCTTCCTGAACGAGGATTGGCCGCAGCTCGTTCATCCCCGCCAGGAGGAACAGCCGACCTTGCCCGGCTCGGGCCAGGCCCTGCAAGATCTCCGTGTCGGCGTCTTCCCCGATTCCAATGGCGGTTACGCCCACCCCTGAAGCAGCCACCTCGGCGTACAGGGACTGAAAGTCGTAGGTCCCCCGCAAGGTCTTGCCGTCGGAGATCACGAACAGCTGCCGCACCCGTGCCTGCACCCGGGCCAAGGCGCCCACAGCCTCCCTCACGGCCGGGTAAAGGTCTGTGCCCCCGCTGGCCGTGAGCGTCTTCAAGCCGCGGAAGAGCGCCCCGGCCACTTCTTCCACAGGCCCAGGTTGGACGAGCCAGTAGTACGTGGTGTCGAAGGCCATGGCCCCCACCACGTCCTCGGGGGCCAGGGCTTCCACGGCCGCCGCGGTCGCTTCCTTGAGGAGGTCGATCTTGGGCACGCCCTGAGAGGTGGCGGCCATGGACGCCGAGCGGTCCAGCACAAACACCACCGCAGCTGTGGCCTGCTGAAGCCTCTCCGGAACCACGTAGGTCACGGGAAGGAGGGCCTCGACACCCCCCGCATACCCGCTCACCGCCCGCCGCCCTTGGATCACCCACAACCCGCCGCCTCCGGAAACAAATGCCCTCAGGGCCCCCACCGCCGCCTCGGAAACCAGCCCCAGGGGCAGGTCGTCCAGGATCACCAACCCCACGCCCCCAAGGTCGCTGGGTCGGAGCACATCCACCCTGCGGAAGGGCCATCCAGCCCATTTCAGCAGTTCGTCCAGCGCCGACGGCCGCGGCCCCACCACAAGCACCCGCGGCGGGTCCCCCACCCGAACACCCCAGAAAAGCACGTTGTTCTCGGGGAACGGGTCCCCGGTGACCACCAGCTCGCCCCGGTAAATGTAGATGCCCGGGCCCGGAGGAACGTCCCCCAGTTCCCAACGCATGATCCCCGCGGGGAGGTCCACGGGGAGATCCCCCACAACCTCGGCACCCCGGCGGAGCACAATCCTCCCCGAAGTTGGGCGGGTCGCCTCCACGGTGAAAGTGAACCGCAGTTCGGCCATAGGCGCTTCCCGGGGTCCAGCGAACCCGGCCAACCTGGCCCAGTCGGCCCGACCCACGGGGACAACGTGAACCGGTACCTCTTGGCGGCGGGCCCGCGCGGCCGCCCCGAGTTCGTCCCCTGCGGTGGCCCGCCCGTCGGAGATAAGAACGACCTGGGCCCCTTCATCGGGCAGCAAAGCCAAGGCAAGGTCCAGGGCCCCGGCGATGTGCGTTCCCCCGGGTTCCACGCCCACCGCTGCCCCGGGCAGGCCGGGGCCCTCCACCTGGGCCCGTGCCCCGAAGCTCACCACAAGGGTCTGGGCGCCCCTCCTCCGCACCTCCCCTACCATTACGTCCAAGGCCTTGGCCCCTTCCTCACCCACGCTCGTGGAGCGGTCCACCAGGAAGGCCACGGTCTCTTGGCGGCTGCGCAGGGCTAGCTCCGGCTCGGCCAAGGCCAGTCCCAAGAGCAGTAGCGTCAAGCCCCGACCCACCAAGGCCCTTCGCTTGAGAGCAGACAAGACCAGCACCACCAAGCCCGGAAGCACAGCCCACACAAGCCAAGGCTGAGCAAACCTCATCCGCCCCCCCTCCGCCAGGCCCAGATCCATTCCCAAACCAACACGGCCAGGCCCAGAATGCCCACCCAGACCCCCAAGGGCCTGGGCGCTAATCCCCCCTCGGTGGCCAGGGGGACAGGGGCTCCTGCCACTGTCGGTCGGAGGACCTCCTCGTAGGGCACATTGACGGCCAACAACTCGGTTCGCCCCTCCCGACGGACTTCGTAGAAGCCCGGACGGTCGGGAATCCAGATCCTACCTCCAGTTCCCTCCGTGGAGAGGACCTCCGCCCCCTCGGGGAGCTCCACCGCCTGACCCACGGCAATCCAAGGGCTGGGCTGCCAGGGAAGAAGCCAGACCAAGAGGTTCCGCAGGAGGATGGGGAAGTCGGGGAGCAAGGGAAGGTTGGACCGCTCCAGTTCCAGGGCCACCAGGACCCGGGGCCCGGACTGTGTTCTCCACACCGCCACCGCGGGCCAGGAATCGGCCCAAGCCGCGACCTCGGCACCAGGAGGAAGGACGGCTGGACGCACGCTCTCTGCTCGGAACAAGGTCAAGTCCACGCCCTTGAGGAGCGAACTGGGCTCGCCCCGAAGGGTCTGAAGGGCAATCCCCTCCTGAAGCGGGGCCTCGGGGGACGAGGTCTCCACAAAGAGCACCGGCCCGCCAGGAACGCTCGGCAGGTTTGTGCGAACCGCTACCGTGAGGTCCCAAGGGGGGTCCGGGGCAAGCTCCACCGGCAGGGCGGCCTGAAGGGCGGCAAGGAGGTACCGGTCCTGCCCACCCCACCACCTCAGGCGGACCTCTCCCCGCTCAAACGTCAAGTAGCGCACGTTGTCCCAGCCAAAGGCGTCCCGGGGGAGAAGCTCCGCCCGCAGTCCGGTCCCCACTGAACCCAAGCGGAACACGAACACCTCTTCGCCCAGAGGCTCAACCAAGCGGGACTGCACAAGCGTCCCCACTCCCGTGTGGACCAGAACCTGTGCATCTTGGAACCTGTCCGTGTCGTTGCGAACCCGGACCAAGGCCGAGTACCCCGCCCCCTCGGGATCGGCCCGCACGGAAAAGGCGGCCAGGGCCAGGTTGTCCAGGGGAGGCAGAAGGTCCACCTCCACCCCTGGTGCGTCGGGAGGATCGTCGGTGAGAACGACAATCCGCCCCCAGGTCCCGGGGAGAAGGGCCAAGGCCTGCCCCAGGGGGGCTCGGGTCCCCAAGGTGGGAGCGAACTTCCTCAGACCGGCGGCCACGGCCTCTGGATCCTTGGTGGGACCCACAAGGACCTTGGGCGGGTCGGCCCAGGCGATCACCGTCCAAGGCCCGGTCGAGCGGCTCAGCCAGGAGCGGGCTCGAGCCAACGCTTCCTCCACCCTCCCCGCGGCCGCCATCGACGCCGAGGCGTCCACCACCAAGGCCAAGGACCCTGTGGGCTTGCGCTCCCACAGGACAGGCTGGGCCAAGGCCAGGGCCATCAGCCCTACAGCCAAGCTTTGCACAACGAGAAGCGGATCCCACCAAGCCCGCAACCGCTGCAGCTTGCGAACGGCATCGGGCGGAATTCGCTCCCAGAGGAACAGGGCCGATACGGGATGCACGCGCTCCCGGCGGCGCAGCAACGCCAGCACCACCACCGCCACCACCGCCCAGGCCCACAACCAGGCCAGGGGGAAGAGGAAGCTCATCGGCCCCACCCCCCCACCACGGTGAGGGCCGCCTCCACAGGAGGAACGTCGGGGCCGAAGAGAAAGTAGGTCATGCCCAATTCCCCACACAAGCGGGCCAGGCCTTGGTTCCAGGCCCGCAGGGCCTCCTGGTAGGCCTGCCAGGCCCGGGTGCCCACCACAGTGGAAAGGCCCCGCCGGGTCTCCACGTCCAGCAAACGAACTTCCCCGGCCCGGGGCGGGTTGAGGTCGTGCTGACCCAGGATCTGCACCACCGCCACGCTGTGTCGGCCGTACCGTAGAGCCCGCAGACCTTCCTCGAGGCCCTCAGGGGTGAGGAAGTCTGAGATCACCGCGCAAAGACCAGGTTCGCGGTGGCTCATGGCCCAGGACAGGAGGCCCCCATTGAGGTCCGTCGGGCCCTGGGGGTCAAGTCCGCTCAGCGTTTGGAACGCCGCGGCCAGGGCCGCTCGCCCCCGACGGGGCCCATCGCCGTTCCCCCCGCCCGAGCCCAACACGTACACGCCAAAGCGGTCTTGGCCCCGAAAGGCCACGAAGGCCAAAGCTGCAGCCAGTTTGGATCCGTAGGCCAGCTTGTCCCCCAAACCCATGGACCCGCTTGCGTCCACGATGAGGTACAGCGGGGCCTCCACCTCCCGCACGAACGAGAGGGCGATGTAATCGAGCTCCTGCTCCAGCGCGAACTCCAGGTCCCGGAGGTCCTTCTGCGTCAGAGACGGAACGCTGACGCGGATC
>OGCL01001689.1_pt1 | contig 17785 bp, 18 predicted proteins | sample 1570041 | NCBI WGS metagenome assembly OGCL01 (sample SAMN06266162, study PRJEB24511) | hot springs metagenome | isolation source: Hot spring water | place: South Africa: Limpopo | collected 2015-06-22
GCCCCCCTGCGCTGCCTCCTTCGGCGGCGGTTTGCTCCATCAGGACGCCATTCCATGAAATACCTACCCCCGAAAGGCCGGAGGGGTGGGAGGTGGGGTGTCTCGGTGATGTCGCAGATCATCCCCGTCGCAGCATCCAACCCGAACAGATTAGATCCCGATACACCCTACATTGCGCTTGAACATATGCCTAAAAGGTGCATTGCTCTGTTCGAGTGGGGCATATCCAATGGTCTTGAAAGCACCAAGTTTCAGTTCAGGAAAGGCGAGATACTTTTCGGGAAGCTTCGTCCCTACTTTCACAAAGTTGGTGTTGCGCCGATCGATGGGGTATGTTCCACAGATATTGTCGTTGTGTCACCAAAAGAAGCTGTTTGGTTTGCCTTCGTGCTGGAGGTGGTTTCCAGCGATGAGTTTGTTGAGTACACGAACGCCGGCTCGACAGGCACGAAGATGCCACGTACGAGCTGGACAGATATGTCACGGTACGAGCTTATTCGGCCACCAAGACCAATAGCAGCATTGTTCACAGATTTGATCCGTCCATCGGTTGAACGTATCATTACCAGCATTCACGAATCCCGCACCCTCGCCGCGCTACACGACGCGCTGCTGCCGAAATTGATTTCCGGCGAAATACGGGTGAAGGATGCGGAGAAATTCCTCCAGGAGCGCGGCCTATGACCTACGACCCTCAACGCCACCACCGCCGTTCCATCCGCCTGAAGGGGTACGATTACACACAGACCGGTGCGTATTTCATCACGATTTGCGCGCAGGATCGGGTCTGTCTGTTCGGCGAGGTGGTGGACGGAGAAATGCGGTTGAATGAGGCGGGAAAAATCGTGCAGGCGACGTGGGATGGTTTGCCCAATCATTACGCTAACATTGTATTGGACGCGTTTGTTGTCATGCCAAACCATCTGCATGGCATAATCGTGTTGCACGACCCCAACGTAGGGGCGGGTTTGAAACCCGCCCCTACAGAAACCGCCCCGACGGATTGCAAATCGCCAGACAATGCCACGCCATTGCCCAAACGACATGGCCTGCCCGAAATCGTGCGCGGATTCAAAACCTTTTCTGCGCGCGGTATCAACACCCTGCGCGGCACGCCCGGCACGCCTGTCTGGCAACGCAATTATTATGAACACATCATTCGCAACGACGATGCCTTGAACCGCATCCGCCAATACATTGCGGATAACCCACTGCGCTGGGCATTCGACCGTGAAAACCCAACTGCCATCAACCCTGAACCGGAGGACGCATGGCGCATCTGACCGAATCCGACGTTGAATCCGCTGCCCTGGCCTGGCTGGAAGCCGCCGGCTGGCGGATTGCGCACGGCCCCGACATCGCCCCGGATACGCCTCTTGCCGAACGGAGCGACTATGGCGAGGTGATCCTCGCCCAACGCCTGCGCGATGCGCTGGCGCGGCTCAACCCTGAGCTGCCCGCCGAGGCGCTGGAGGATGCTTTCCGCAAGCTCACCCGTCCCGAAGGCGCCGACCTGCTTCAGCGCAACCGCGCCCTGCACCGGATGCTGGTGAACGGCGTCACCGTCGAGCACCGCGCCCCCAACGGCGAAATTTGCGGCGCGCAGGTATGGGCGATTGATTGGGACGATCCAGACAACAACGACTGGCTGGCCGTCAACCCGTAGGGGCAGGTTTCCAACCTGCCCCGACCCGCCGTCAACCCGTAGGGGCAGGTTTCCAACCTGCCCCGACCCGCCGTCAACCCGGCTGGTTTCCAATCTGCCCCGACCCGCCGTCAACCCGGCTGGTTTCCAATCTGCCCCGACCCGCCGTCAACCCGTAGGGGCAGGTTTGAAACCCGCCCCTACCCGCCGCCCCGACGTGGTGCTGTTTGTCAACGGTCTGCCGCTTGTGGTCATTGAACTCAAGAACGCTGCCGACGAGCAGGCCACCATCTGGACCGCATTCCATCAGCTTCAGACGTATCAGGTCCAGATCCCCTCGCTCTTTACGACCAATGCTGCGCTGGTTATCTCCGACGGTGTAGAAGCGCGCGTGGGAATGATCGGCGCCGGGCGCGAATGGTTCAAGCGCTGGCGTACAGTTACCGGTGAGACCCTCGCCGATCCCCACATTCCTGAATTACAGGTGGTGATCGAGGGCATGTTTAACAGTCGAGCGCAAAGAGGCGCTCAAGACTCGATGGGCGCAGCTCGAGGCGATTGTTGGCGCAGAAAAGCGGCTGCGGCTGGTGGCGCGCGACATCGTCGAGCACTTCGAGAAGCGGCTCGAAGCGCTGGATGGCAAGGCGATGATTGTCTGCATGAGCCGGCGCATCTGCGTGGAACTATATCGTGAAATCACGCGCCTGCGCCCTGACTGGCACGACGAAGACGACGCGCGCGGCGCAATCAAGGTGGTGATGACCGGCTCCCCCTCCGACCCGCTGGACTGGCAGCCGCACATCCGCAATAAGCCGCGGCGCGAGGCGCTGGCCAACCGCTTCCGCAACCCGAACGACCCGTTCCGGATCGTCATCGTGCGCGATATGAGGAGCTAGCCTTTTACGACGCGCTGGAGACCAACGACAGCGCGGTCAAGGTACTGGGCGACGAGACCCTGCGGACGATCGCCCGCGAGCTGGTTGCGACGGTACGAAACCATGTTACGATCGACTGGACGCTGAGAGAGAACGTGCGCGCGCAACTCCGCGTGCTCGTCAAGCGCATCCTGCGCAGGCATAGCTACCCGCCCGACAAGCAGGAACAGGCGACGCAGACCTGCTGGAGCAGGCGGAGGTGTTGTCGGCAGAATGGGCGGTCGCGTAACAAGGTCAGCCGACAACATGCAGCAGACGGTGTTGCGCGCCGCTGTTGATACTTGACGTTATGCAGCCAGGCCGCATATAGCCAGGAGCACAGCCATGCTGGTGCGTCGAACCAAACTCGATGAACTTGCCGCGCGGGCCGGCTTGCCCATTGAGATCCTGCGGCAGTTGCTCGAACTGGGCGTAATCGAAGAGGGACCGGACGTGACCGAGGAAGACCTGGCCGAGTTGCGCCGGGTACATCGCCTCATCAGCGACCTGGGGCTGGATCACGAGGCCGTGCTGGTGATCCTGTGCATGCGCAAACGCATGCTGGCGCTGCAACGCGAGGTGGCGCAGTTGCAGGCCGAACTGCACCGGCGGCGCCGCCCCGATCGGGTGACGCTGTGGGTGGAGGCCGAGTGGAGTGAAAGCTGAACGATGGGGAACCCGGGGTTCCCCATTCCCCTGCCGGGGGCGACGTGCGCGTAGCGGCGCAGCGCTGTTGCGCCTCCCCTATCCGGGGGGGGGCGTTGTGCGGCATAGCCGCGTACAGAGTCGATGAGCACATACAAATGTTGAGGACGGTACCATGGTTGGTGAAATGGGACGCTGGTTAATCATGATTGGCCTGGTCCTGGTCGGGCTGGGTGTACTGTTTCTGCTACTGGGGCGCCTGCCCTGGCTGGGGCGCCTCCCGGGTGACATTGTGATTGAGCGCCCGGGTCTCACCGTCTACATCCCCCTCGGAACGATGCTCCTCCTCAGTCTGGTTCTGACCGTTCTGGCGAACCTGATCGGGCGCTTCTGGCGGTAGACACGTTTGCGGCTGCGCTGCACAATGCTCCTCCCCACCCCCGCGGCATCGCCGCGCGCCGCCCCGTGACACCCTGCTGCCCCGCGGCATTCCCGCATGCACCGCGGGTCCGGTCGGCGCGGGGAGGACGCGCGCCGCCAACCGTAGGGCCGAAGCATTCGCGCCCACCCCGCCGCGGGGACAATGGCCGCGCATGCGAATGCTTCGGCCTCACCCCCGCCGTGACGCCCCGCCGCCCCACGGCATCCCCGCCCCCACCGGGGCCGCCCCACCCCCGCGGCATCCCCGCCCCCCCACGGGGGCCGCCCCACCCCGCGGCATCGCCGCCCCGCCCCGGGGTGAAGAATTACCCTACCGCAACCGGGATATTTTTCACTTTGTTGATTATATTAATCATATTAATTTTATTTCTATCATGAGTGTCTTACCCAAGAATAGAGGAGGTCTTCCAATGCCCGCTACCGGCTACCAGGGTCGTATCGGCGCCCTCATTGGCGCGGCGCTGGCCGCGCTGGTCGTTCTGGCAGGTTGCTCGGTCGCCCAGCAGCCCGCCGCACAGGCTCCCGCCCCCCAGGTGCAGCAGCCTGCCGCGCAGCCGCCGTCTGTCGCTTCGGCGCTGCCCGGACGCGGGTTCGATAAGGCGGTGGTCAGCAGCGCCTGGCTCGCCGAGCACCTGAACGATCCCCAGGTGCGGGTGATCGAGGTGAGCGTCACGCCCGGCGTCTACGAGCGCGGCCACATTCCCGGCGCCGTCAACTTCGTCTGGCACACCGATTTTGTTGACACAGTGCGCCGCGACATCGTCAGCCCCGAACGCTTCGAGCAACTGGCCCGCGCTGCCGGTATCAACAACGACAGCACGATTGTGCTCTATGGCGACAACAATAACTGGTTCGCCGCCTGGGGCGCCTGGGTCTTTTTGCAATACGGCGCGAACGATGTGCGGCTCCTCGATGGCGGGCGCGCTCTCTGGGAGGCCGAGAATCGCGAGCTGGCGCTCACGCCGCCCGCTCCCGCGCCGGGCGACTTCACGGTCAGCCAGCGCGAACAGTTGCGGGTGAAGCTGCCCGATGTGCTGGCGGTGGTCGAGGGTCAGCACGATAAGGCCCTGATCGACATCCGCTCGCCCGATGAGTTCTCCGGGAAGATCTTTGCCCCCGAGGGCTTCCAGGAACTGGCCGTGCGCGCCGGTCATATTCCTGGCGCGGTCAACATTCCCTGGAAGCAGGCCCTGAATGAGAACGGCACCTTCAAGTCTGAGGAGGAACTGCGCGCCCTCTACGCCGATAAGGGCATTGACGGCAGCAAGCCGATCATCACCTACTGCCGCATCGGCGAACGGGCCAGCCACACCTGGTTTGTGCTGAGCCAGATCCTCGGCTATGATGTGGCCCTCTACGATGGTTCGTGGACGGAGTGGGGCAATACCGTCGGCGTCCCCATCGAGAACCCTGCCGGCACAGTCTGGGGTGGTCAGTAGGACCCGCGAGGGCCAGGTTTCCCTGAGGTGAACATAGCCCGCGTGCGGGAGGGTTTGGGCGTAGGCGCGGCGGCGCCGCGCCTACGCCCTTCCAGAAACAACCCGCCCGCGGGAGGGTCTGGGAGGGCACAGCCCTCCCAGGAGAATCTCTGTTTCATTCCGGTGGTGCGCGGCGCAGCCGCGCGGGCGCCTGACGGTAACACGGAACCATCCTATGACACTCCCTCCAGTAACGCGCCGCCCGAGCGCTCGGGCGGCGTCACTCCTGCCACGCTACGCCGGCGCGCTGCGCGCGGCAGCGGCGCTGGCGATCCTGGCGGCGCTCCTGGCCCTGGCCTGGGCGCTCCACGCTACCCCGGGGCGCGGCGCGCCAGCGGCGCTGTCGCTCCTCCTGGGCACGGCGCTGGGGATCGTCTTCGAGCGGGGCCGCTTCTGTTTTTTCTGCATCCTGCGCGATGGGATCGAGCACGGGAACAGCGGTCCGACCTATGCCATTCTGGCCGCGCTGGCCACAGGTTCTATCGGCTACGCTCTGGTGCTGGGCATCTTTCTGCCCAGCCCCTTTGTGGGGCGCCTGCCGGCTGAGGCCCACATCGGACCGGTGAGCTGGGTTCTGGCGCTGGCGGGCCTGGCCTTTGGCCTGGGTATGGCGCTCTCCGGGGCCTGCATCAGCGGCCATCTCTACCGCCTGGGCGAGGGCTCGACCCGCGCACCGTTCGCCCTGCTTGGCACCACCATCGGCCTGGGTATGGGTCTGTTGAGCTGGAATCCGCTCTACCGCCTGGCAATTGCCGACGCGCCCGTGCTCTGGCTGCCGGCCTGGCTGGGGTACGGCGGGGCGCTGGCGCTCCAACTGGCGCTGCTGGCGGGATTGGCCCTGCTCCTGCTCCGCGGCCTGCCCGAGATCCCCGCGCGGAGCGCCACTCGCCCGAGCCTCGCCACGGTGGGCGCGGCGCTCCTGCGCGAGCGCTGGCCGCCGCTGACGACCGGGGCGCTGGTGGGGATCATCGGCGCCGTCGCCTACCTGCGCGTTGAACCCCTGGGGGTCACCTCGCAACTCGGCAGCCTGGCCCGCACTACCCTGGATGGCCTCGGCTTACTGCCGGCCCGGCTCTACGGGCTTGATACGCTGGCCGGCTGCGCGACCCGCGTGGTCCATACCATTACCAGCAACGGCCTGCTGATCGGCGGGCTGGTACTGGGGTCGTTTGCCGCCGCCCTGGCCTCCGAACGTTTCAGCCTCTCCCGCCCGACCTGGCGCGGGGCCGGGAGCGCGTTCCTCGGCGGCGTGTTGCAGGGCTGGGGGGCGTTGCTGGCGCTGGGCTGCACCGTCGGCACGCTCCTCTCCGGGATCTCGGCCTTTGCCGTCGCCGGCTGGGTCTTCGCCGCAGCGATGCTCGGCGGCGTCTGGCTGGGCATCCGGCTGCGCCTGCACGCATGGGGTGAATAGACTGCCCCTATCCAAACGCCTGTGCAGCGTAGCCGCACACTGCCAGGACGGGCATGGGGTGTTTCCTGGGAGGGCGTAGCGGCGCGGCGCCGCCGCGCTTCTACGCCCAAACCCTCCCACCAGGGAGGGGTGCGGTTCGACAGGCTCACCGCAGGTGGGGAAACCCGGGTTTCCCCTATTTTCAGCTCGAGTGACAAAAGTCTTAGTCCCCCTTGCCAGAGTCGGGTAAACTGGGTCATACGTATTCCCTCGCATCAGGCATAGTTCCGACCAGCTTGACTGTATGGGGTTGCATGGAGTTGGGAGTATGAGGAGGCCGGCCCGGAACGATACGCCGTGCGCGTCGGCAGGCCAGGACAGGGTTAGGCTGTTGCAGCGATACTGCTGGCGAACTCGTACGTGTTCACACTTCTCCCGGGTGCGCCAGCATCTTGCCCGCATCCAGGCCATTGCGGGCGGGGCGCCCGCGCACCTGCGGTGACGCCTTACTCCGAATGTGAACACGTACATGAACTCTTGTGGGGGCTTTTCAGACAAACCCTGAGAAAAAAGGGTACAGCCATGGTCCAGCACGATCTCGAGATCCACGAGCTGATGCCGGAACCGGAAGAAGCCTGGCGCCGGTTGCTTCGTTTTGTTGGATGGGATGCCCACAACCGGGCGGCCGCTGCACGAACGAGCGCGGCGCTGCTCAAACATGCCCACCAGCTCGTGGTTGATGTCTACCATCATCTGGCCCACGTCCCGGAGACTGCCGCCATTCTTGGCTGGGAACATCATATTGACGAGACTCACCTGGAAGAGCGCCGCCGCTTTTTTACCCTCTGGCTGGCCCGGACGATCGGCCTGGATACCAGCGATGAGTTTGCCGCATACCTCTTCTATGCAGGAAAAGCCCATGCCGGCCATGGCCCGCGGCACATTCACACCCCGCCCGAGTATGTAACTGCCTCGATCGGCCTGGTCCAGGCTGCCTTTGCAAAGGCCCTGGCACAGGAAGGCCTTCCGGCAGAGGTAATCAGCGACTCCATGGCGGCCTGGAGCAAGTATCTCAGTGTGCAACTCAACCAGATGCTCCTCGGCTACCGTGCCGCACAGGAGCTTCGGACCGGCGCCCTGGCGGTTCGCTGTACCGTCTTCGGACGTCTGCGCCCGCTAGTGGGCAGGGAGGACATCCAGGTGATGGTCGCAGCCGGCGCCTGTGTTGGTGATGTGGTGCGCAAAGTGTTCAACTACTTTCCCCAGGCCCGCGCCGAGGCCCTCGAACGCGTCTGGGATGCTGAGGAGAAGCCTGATGCGCTCTGGGTAGAGGTTGTTCCGGTGTACGTTACCCGCCCGGGTTGGCGGATCTTGCACAATGGTCGGGAGGTGCGCTATCACGGCGGCTTTGCCGCACCTGTCCAGGACGGTGATGAGGTGGCGGTGTTTCCGCCTGGACGGTAGCGGGTGGCTGCCGATCTGCGGTAAACGTAGCCCGTGTGCGGGAGGGGCGTGGGGAAACCCGGTTTTCCCCACGCCCCTCGTTGCAATAGCCCCGCACGCCCGGGGCTACCTCAGATGTGCTATAATTATGTAACAGAAACATCAGAGAACGGCGGGCTGCGCCAGGCCCGTTCGCGATTGCCCAGGAGGTATCAATGGCGCTTGAAAAGGATGAAAAGCAGCACATTATCGGCGACTATCAGGTGCACGGTAGTGATACCGGCTCGCCGGAAGTGCAGGTGGCGCTGCTCACGGAGCGGATCAATCAATTGATTGACCATCTCCGCATTCACATCCACGATCATCACTCGCGCCGCGGCCTGCTCAAACTGGTTGGCCGCCGTCGTCGTTTGCTCAACTACCTGCAGAGTCGCGACAAGGAGCGGTATCGCGTCTTGATCGATCGTCTCGGTCTGCGCCGCTAGGCGGTTGAAGCGATGTATCGAGTGTGAACGCCACGGGAGTTCCGGCACAGTTGCAGCGCCGGTACTCCCGTGTTGGTTTCCCGGGGGAGGATGTTCGGGATTGGAGCGTGTGCAGGAGCCGCGTGCTCGTTCACAGGCTCCAGTGCCGAACCCCCTCCTCGGGAACCATCAGGAGCGAAACGGCGCGAATCAGCATAGCCGCGGATGGGGCCCGGACAAACCTGGTGCGCCCATGCCCCCACGGCTCCGGGGCGCCCCGGCCGGCCCGACGGGCCTTGATCGCGCCGCTCCGCAATGGACTGAGAGCCTGTCCGGCTACCTCTTTCGAGAGGGTCTGACGTGCATCGCCTGGTTGTCCGGACAGGCGCGTATTGAGGAGGATAATACGGATCTATGACAGAACGACAGGTTTTTTCGGTCAGCGCCGAGATTGCTGGCCGCACACTCACCCTGGAGGCCGGTAAGTTCGCCGAACAGGCCGACGGGGCGGTGACCGTGCGCTACGGCGACACGATGTTGCTCGCCACCGTCGTAGGCGCCAGGGAGGCGCGGGAAGGGGTGGATTTCTTCCCCCTGACCGTAGACTACGAGGAAAAGATGTACGCCGCGGGGAAGATCCCCGGCAATTTCTTCAAACGCGAGAGCCGGCCCACCACCACGGCGATCCTTATCTCCCGTCTCACCGACCGCCCGCTGCGCCCGCTCTTCCCCAGGGGCTTCACCAACGAAGTGCAGGTGATTGTTACGACGTTCTCCATTGATATGGTGAACGACCCCAGCCCGCTGGCAATTATCGGCGCATCGGCGGCCCTGGCTATCAGCGATATCCCCTTCCTCGGCCCCGTCGGCGGTGTGCAGATGGGTATGATCGATGGGCAACTGGTGGTCAATCCCACTATGGCCGATATGGCCCGCAGCACCCTCGACCTGATGGTCGCTGGCACGAAAGACGCCGTGCTGATGGTCGAAGCTGGAGCCAACGAACTCTCGGAAGAGGATATGCTGCGCGCCGTGCAGGAGGGCCACGCCGTCTGCCGGCAACTCTGCGAGCTGCAGGAGGAACTGGTGCGCCTCTGCGGCAAGCCCAAGCGCGAGTTTGTGCCCCCGGCTATCGACACTTCCCTGCAAGACGCGGTCAGCGCCTGGCTGGGCCACCGGCTCCGCGATGCCGTGCGCAGCCCGGTCAAGCAGGAGCGCGAGGCGCGCACCAGCGCGCTGCGGGAGGAGACGGTCGCCCATTTTACCGCCGATGAACCCGAGGAGGAGATCCCTGCCCGCGCCCGCGAGGTGACCAGGGTCTTCGAGAGCCTGCTCAAGGAGGAGGTGCGGCGAGCCATTCTTGATGAGGGCATCCGGGTAGACGGTCGCGCCCTCGATGAGATTCGCCCCATCAGCGTCGAGGTGGGCGTCATTCCCCGTGTGCACGGCTCGGCCCTCTTCACCCGCGGGCAGACCCAGGTGTTGACCATCACCACCCTCGGCTCGCCCGGCGAAGAGCAGCGCCTCGACGACCTGGGCATCGAGACGACCAAGCGCTACATCCATCACTACAACTTCCCGCCCTTCTCGACCGGCGAGGTGCGCCGCCTCGGCGCGCCTCGCCGCCGCGACATCGGGCACGGCGCCCTCGCTGAGCGCTCGCTCTACGCGGTGCTGCCACCCCAGGAGGAGTTCCCCTACACCATGCGCCTGGTCTCTGAGGTGCTCTCCTCCAATGGCTCGTCTTCGATGGCCTCGGTATGCGGCTCGTCGTTGAGCCTGATGGACGCCGGCGTGCCCATCCGCGCCGCCGTGGCCGGCGTGGCGATGGGCCTCATCACCGGCGAGAATGGCCAGTACCGCGTGCTGACTGACATCCAGGGCCTTGAAGATGCTCTCGGCGATATGGACTTCAAGGTGGCCGGTACCGCAAAGGGTGTGACCGGGTTGCAAATGGATATCAAAACCACTGGTATCACCTTCGAGATTATGCGCGAGGCCTTCGCCCAGGCCCGCGCCGGGTGTCTGTTCATCCTGGAGAAAATGAACCAGGTGATCAGCGCGCCCCGAAAGGAGCTGTCGATCTACGCGCCGCGCATCATCACCCTCCAGATCCCGGTGGATAAGATCGGCGCGCTCATCGGGCCAGGTGGTAAGACCATCCGCGGGATCGTTGATGCTACCGGCGCCCAGGTGGACGTGGAGGACGATGGCCGCGTGTTCATTACCACTGCCGATGGTGAGGCCGCCAGGCAGGCTGTGGCAATGGTCGAGGCCCTCACCCGCGAGGCCAAGGTCGGCGACATTTTCCTCGGGCGGGTGGTGAGCATCAAGCCCTTCGGCGCCTTCGTCAACATCCTCCCCGGCAAGGACGGTATGGTGCACGTGAGTGAACTGGCCGAGCAGCGGGTGGAGAATGTCGAAGACGTGGTGCAACTGGGTGACGAGATCAATGTGATGGTCATTGACATTGATCCCTCCACCGGCAAGATCAGCCTGAGCCGTCGCGCCGTGCTCACCGGCGAGTCGCCGGAAGACCGCAAGGCCGCCGGGGCCGCCCCCCGCAGCGGTGGCCCACGACCCGAGCGCGGCGGCCCCTCACGCGATGGCGGCGATCGCCCCCGTCCACGCCGGCGCGAGGAGCGCTGAGCCGGGGTCCCGCCTCCGTGACCATCCGGCGCGCGCTACCGCCCCCTCCTGCCGGCTACGTGGCAGCCGGCAGGAGGGGCCTGACGGCGCCGCTGCGCCAGACTGCGCCTGCCGGAACGACGTCGTGGGCGGGCACACGAACGCCTGCACCGTCCGTTTTGTTCCTGTGCCTTGATTGCGCCTGACCTTCCCCATGCACGACCACTACCTCAACTTTGGCGGCGCCGGGGCGCTCATGCATCTGGCGCCGGCGAACGGCTTTCCGCCCGAAGCCTACCGACCCCTGGCGGCCCACCTGACCCCTCACTACCGTGTTCTCGGCTACCGCCCGCGGCCCCTCTGGAACCGGAGCGCACCGCCCGATGTGCGCGCCTGGCGCGACCTGGCCCGCGATATGCTCGACGATCTGCAGCGCGTCGCCGATGGCCCGACGATCGCCGTCGGCCACTCCCTCGGCGGTATCCTCACCCTCTACTGCGCCGTACACCGGCCCGACCTGTTTCGCGGAGTCGCGCTGCTCGACCCGGTGATCTTCCCCCGCCACATGCTACCGCTGCTCTGGGCCGGTCGCCGGCTGGGCCTGCACCGGCGCTTCCCCATCGCCCGGGGCGCCGCCCGGCGCCGTGATCGCTTCGCGAGTCGCGACGAGGCCCGCGCACGCTTCCAGGGCCGGGGGGTCTTCGCCAACTTTACCCCCGAGGCCCTGGAAGGCTACCTGGAAGGCGCCCTGCGCCCCGCGCCTGACGGCGGGTTGACCCTGGCCTGGCCCCGCGCCTGGGAGGCCCATATCTTCTCACTCATCCCTGTGGATACGTGGGACGCGCTGGGACGCCTGCGCGTGCCGCTGTTGCTGCTGCGGGGCATCCACTCCGACCTGATCATTGACCGCTCGTGGAACGAGATCCGGCGACGCCTGCCCCACGCGCGCCTGGTCGAAATTGACGCCGGCCACATGGTGCCGATGGAGCGCCCCGCCGACGTTGCCGCCGCCGTGCTCGCATGGGCCGGCGACCTGCCTTGAGTGGTCTGCGAACGCGGTGAGTCCATCGAAACGCACCCCTACAGGCAGGAGTATGGAGAACCCGGGGTTCCCCGTTTCCCACCCGCCGTTGGGAGCGGCTGGCGTCCCTCCAGGCAGGGGTGCGGTTCGACAGGCTCACCGCAGGTGGGGAACCCCGGGTTCCCCGTATTTTCACATCAGCCGCATAGAATCTAACCAGCGAAAGCTCAAAGTAACAGTCGAACAGGAGCAACCCATGGATCACCTTCTTCGCGTCGGCCAGCGCGCCAGTATGCGCAAAACTGTGACTGAGGCCGACGTTGTGCTCTTTGCCGCGATCACCGGCGATCAGAACCCCGTTCACATTGATGAACTGTCGGCCCGCGAGTCGCGCTTCGGACGACGCATCGCCCATGGCATGCTCGCCGCCGGACTGATCTCCGCCGTTCTTGGCATGCGTCTGCCCGGCCCTGGTACGATCTACCTCAAGCAGACGCTCAACTTTCGCAAGCCGATCTATATTGACGACACCGTTACCACGACGGTGGAGGTGACCAGCGTGCGCGAGGACAAGCCTATCGCGACCCTGCGGACCACGATTATCAACCAGGATGGCGAGCTGGTCGTGGAGGGGGAGTCGCTGGTCTACTGTGACCAGTGCCGCCTTGAGGCTCTTGACCCGGAATGACGCCGTTTGTCCACACGGCTATACCCAATTCGGCGTCCCAACACCCTCTCTCTGATTGGGAGAGGGGAATCCCACGGAAACAACCCGCTGGCGGGGAGGGCTTACCACCCCACAGGCAGGGGGTCGGGGAAACCCGGTTTCTCCATGCTCACACTAGCGGCTGCCGTTCGAACAGATACAGCCCCACCGCGCCCGCAGGCGCAAAATCGGTGACGACATAGCCCGCGGCGAAGGCCGCCTCGGCGATGGCCCGCACCTGGTAGCGCCAGGCGCGGGCCAGGGGCATATCCGCGGCGCGCAGGGCCTCGATGTCGCTCGGGATCTGGAGCAGGAAGGCGTCCCCCACAGGCTCAAGCGAGGGTTCGCGGGGATCGGGGTTGGCCACGAGCGCCCGGCCCCGCAGATCGTCGGCGCTCCGCGAGCCGCCCGCGCGGGCCGTCACACGTTCCGAGGTGATCCACCACTCCACCAGAAAGCGGTCGCTGGGCAGTTCCCCGTGGGGGTCCTCCGGCTCGGGGCCATAGATATTGCGAATGTAGGTGCGGCAGGTGGCGCCGAGTTTATGCAGATTGAGCCTGGCGTTACGCGCAATCAGGGGGTCGAAAGTCCAGGTAATCAGGTCAAGGCCCTGGGCGAGGACGTGCTCGCGCTGGGCCCATTTGAGACGCTCGCCAATGGCTGCGTCGCGGTAGGCCGGCCGCACGGCGGCCATATGCGAGGCGTGCTTGAGCCGCCCGCTGGCGTCGCGGCCCAGGAAGCCGAACACGAAGCCCACCAGCGGCGCGCCAGGAGCATCGGTGTCGAAGGCCCCCAACACCAGCCCGCCATTGCGCTGCACCGTGAGCAGCATGTGGTAGGGCACCGCGCCAAACGCGCCCCAGACGTCGCGTTGCAGCTCCTCGCAGGCCAGGTATTCGCCGTAGCTCTGGACAAGACGGATTTCGATTGACATATCTTCCACTGATGTGAAAATACGGGGAAACCGGGTTTCCCCATCCCCCTGCCTGTGGGGGCGGCAAGCCCTCCCCACCGGGAGGGTTTTCATTCTGGTGTTGTGCGCCATGCGCATGACCGTCTAATGTGAACATATGGGGAAACCGGGTTTCCCCATCCCCCTTCCTGTGGGGGAGGCGCCAGCCGCTCCCACCAGCGGTTGGGACATGGGGAAACCGGGTTTCCCCATCCCCCTCCCTGCGGGGAGGCGCCCGGTTTCCTCCCCCAGCGAGGGAGGGCCAGGGAGGAGGCGGCCCTCCCAGAGATGCCCCATGGTCATCGCAGCGTTGTGCGCCCCGCGCATGGGCGTCTAATGTGAACATACGGGGAAACCGAGTTTCCCCATGTCCCTCCCTGATGGACGACTGATGTGAACATATGGGAAAACCGGGTTTCCCCATACCCCCGCCCACGGAGGTGGCACGCCGCCCCGCAGCGTCGTGCGGAGCGCGCGGCTCGCCACTGCTATCAGTCTGGGTAGCAGAGGAACAGGTGCGAGGCTTCGTACACCTGACGCATCAGACCGCTGCTGCCAAGCTCCTGGCGCACCAGGTCAATGTCGCGTAGAAAGGTTTGCACCCGGAGCCGCTCGCCCTGGTATCTGGCCCGGATCATGCCGTTGCTGTCTACCAGAATGATCCGTTGATCGTGCTTGATCAACCCGTTCGCATCGGCCTGACCGTAGTAGAAGCCCAGCTCGCCGCCGATCAGGGCTTTCAGTTCGGCGGGATCGCCCGTGGCAAAGCGCCAGGAGCGCCGGTCGGCACCCAGTTGCGCGGCGTAGGTTTGTAGCGCCTCGCGCGTGTCGCGTTCGGGATCAAAGCTGATCGTGAGCAAGAGCACTTCGCTTCCCAGGCGGCCCTCGGCGCGCAGATGCTCACGCAGGGCCACAAGCTGCTCGCGCTGCGCGGCACAGTCCTCACCGCAATGGGTGTAGGAAAAATTGATGAACACCAGCCGCCCCGCAAGGTCATTCGAATTGATGGGAAGACCGTACTGATCCTCGAGGGCGAAGGAGGGCAGCGGGGCGATGCGCGGCAGCACTTTCACCGGTTGCGCTACGGCAAACCAGAGCACGAGCGCCAGCACTGCCAGGCCCAGGGCTATCAGACCATACATAGCGATCCGGGCGCCCTGGCTCAGGCGCAGGGTGCTGTCGGGGATCCGCTCGGGGGCCAGGACCAGTTTCAGGGGACGCATAGGGTTACTTGTGATCGCAGGAACAAGTCACAGGGTAGAGTATATTTTGTGAGCGAAACTAATACGGTGAAGTCTCGGCAACCACTGATAGTGATGCATTAACTTCCTATCGGGAAGCAGGTGAACACGCGCCACGCTGGCGCGACCGGGCTTTCCCGGACCCGCGCCCGGCGGCTGGGGCGTGGGGAAAGCGGGTTTCCCCACGCCCCTTCTCGTGAGGAGAGGCGTAGCGGCGCTGCCGCTTCGCGCCGCTCCGTGTTTCATTACGGCAATGCGTGGCAAAGCCGCGTAAATAGCCGGCAGGCGCAAGGGTGTTTGTTGACATCTCTGCCCCCTCTCGGCTATAGTGCTGCTATCGTGGTGAATCCCCCCGCTGTCTACGAAACACTATGGTCCAATCGCTTGATCGTGCCTTTGATGTGCTCGAGGCGTTGGCGGAGGCGGAGGACGATATCAGTCTTTCGCAACTGACCGAGCGTGTCGGCTTGCCCCTGGGCACGGTGCATCGCCTGCTGGGGAGCCTGGTGGCGCGAGGCTACGCTGCCCAGGATCGCGATACGCGCCTCTACGGCCCCGGGCCACGCTTGCTACAGGTGGCGGCCCGCGCCGCCAGTAATCGCCGCTTTCACCTCGACCGCATCGCCCGACCGGTGCTCCAGCGCCTCACCGAGGTGACCGACGAGACCAGCAATCTGGTGATCCTGCATCATAACGAGGGGGTCTACAGCGAGCAGGTCTCCAGCCCGCGGCTGGTGCGGATGTTTACTGAGGTTGGGCAGCGCGCGCCTTTGTACTGCACCGGGAGCGGCAAGGCGATCCTCTCCACCTTCACCCCCGAGCAGCTCGACGCCTATCTGGAGCATACTCCCTTGCAGGGCTTTACCCCCCGCACGGTCGTCAGCGCCGAACGGCTGCGCGAGGAGCTCGAGGCTGCCCGCGCCCAGGGCTTTGCCCTCGATGACGAGGAACGCGAACTGGGGGTGTGCTGCGTCGCCGCGCCGATCTTCGACCGCTTCGGTCGCTGTGTTGCCGCGATCAGCATCTCTGGCCCCACCGCGCGTATGCCAATCGAACGCGCCCGCGCCCTTGGCCCGCTGGTGCGCCAGGCCGCCGATGAGTGCAGCGCCCAGTTGGGCTATTGCCCCCCCACGCCAGTGGAGACGGCTGAGACGTGAGGCGCGGCAGGCAGGTTGCTCGGCATCCCTCGCCAACCGGTCGGGTCTGCTATGAGCTAGAAGCGGGGGTTCACCACGCGCCTGCCCGCAGGCGCCATGGTCAGTCAGAAAGCAACAGCGCCTATGGATCCGCAACGCCTCTGGACGGCATCGCTGCGGGCTGCGCCCTGCGGCGACGCTATCACCGCCATCATGGCCGCGGCCCTCAGTGCCGTCGAGCCCGGCGCTGCCGTGCGACGCTGCCTGCGGCGGGAGGGCGATACCCTCATTGCCGGGGAACGCGCCTTCGATCTGCGAACGATTGATCGGGTCCTGGTGATCGGCGCGGGGAAGGCTGGAGCGCCTATGGCCCGCGCTGCGGCTGACGTTCTGGGCCCGGCGCTGAGCGCGGGCCTGGTGGTGGTGAAGGACGGGCACTTCGACGGCCCGGCCCCTCCTCGTGTCGCCATCGTTGAGGCGGGCCACCCGGTGCCCGATGAACGCGGCGTGGCCGCCGCGCGCCGCCTAACTGAGCTGCTCCGCGATTGTTCCCCGCGCGACCTGGTGATCGCCCTGATCTCCGGCGGCGGATCAGCCCTGCTGACCCTGCCCGCTCCCGGCATCACCCTTACTGATCTCCAGGCCCTCACCGCCGATCTGCTCGCCTCCGGCGCAAGTATCGGCGAGATCAATGCCCTCCGCAAACACCTCGACCTGGTGAAGGGCGGCGGCCTGGCACGTATGGCCCACCCGGCGGCGCTGGTCACCCTTGTGCTGTCCGATGTGGTCGGTAACCCGCTCGATGTGATCGCCTCCGGCCCGACCGTGGCCGATACCAGCACCTTTGGCGAGGCCTGGGCCGTTCTGGAGCGCTATGGCTTGAGCGGGCGCGCGCCTGCCGGCATTGTCGCCCATCTGCGCGCCGGGTTGGCCGGCGCCATTCCCGAGACGCCCAAACCCGGCGACCCGGCGCTGGCCGGCGCCAGCACCACCCTGGTGGGCAGCAACCAGATCGCTGCCGATGCCGCTCTCGCCGCGGCGCAGGCCGCCGGTTTCCACACTCTGCTGCTCACCACGTTTCTGGAGGGGGAAGCGCGCGAAGCCGGGCGCTTTCTGGCTGCTGTGTTGCGCGAACTTGCCGCCAGCAACCGGCCGCTGCCCCGTCCGGCCTGCCTCGTGGTCGGTGGCGAAACGACCGTGACCCTCCGCGGAGCGGGACGGGGCGGGCGCAACCAGGAACTGGCCCTCGCCGCGGCCCTGGCTCTTGCCGGCACGCCCGATGTGGCCCTGGTCGCCCTGGCTACCGATGGCGGCGATGGACCCACCGATGCTGCTGGCGCCGTCGCCACCGGTGACACCGTGCGCCGCGCCCGCGCCCTGGGCCTCGACCCCGCCGCGCGCCTGGCCCACAATGATGCCTATCCCTTTTTCGAGGCTCTCGGTGACCTGCTACGCCCCGGCCCGACGACGACCAATGTGAATGATCTGGCGTTTTTGTTCGCGTGGTGACCCCTTGCACGGGTAGCGTTTTTTGGGCTACGCCCGCTGCACCTCACCCTTCTGCTCTGAGCGGGTTTACGGGTGCACAGAACGTATGGGCGCCAACGGGCGTTATGGCGTTGGGATGCGCTGGTTGGTCCTCACCCCCGGCCCCCTTCGACAGGCTCAGGCTTCGCCCTGA
>OGCL01001693.1_pt1 | contig 17764 bp, 12 predicted proteins | sample 1570041 | NCBI WGS metagenome assembly OGCL01 (sample SAMN06266162, study PRJEB24511) | hot springs metagenome | isolation source: Hot spring water | place: South Africa: Limpopo | collected 2015-06-22
GTGATCCTGCTCACCAATTTCTCGGGCAATCAGGACGACAACGCCCTCTCTGAGAAAATCGCCCGCGCCATGATCGCCAAGGATGCGCACGTGATCTTCACCATGCTCAATGCCGGTCGCGACGGCGTCACGGCCGCCTGCCGCGAGCGCGGCGTCAAGCAGATCGGCAATGTCGGCGACTGGACCGCGATCGCGCCCGACGTCTTCATCGCCTCCGCCTTCGCCGATTCCGGCCGGGCCCTGTTCGATGCGGTGGCGGATTTCACCGCGGGCAAATTCGCCACCGGCGAGATCAAGCGGCTCGGGCTGGAGACGCCGGAGGCTGTCCGGCTCGTTATGGCCCCCTCGGTGCCCGTCGATATCCGGGGGCGGATCGAAGCTGCGGCGAGCTCCATCGTCGCCGGAACGTTGAAGGTCCCCGTCGAATGGTCGGGATCCGAGTTCCCCACCCCTGCCTGACGCCCGCGCAGCGGAGCGCGAGCGTCGTCATGTCGGGGCAGCGCCTCAAGCTATCGGCCGGCTACCAGTAATAATGCCAGCGACCGCGATGCCAGCGGCGGCGCATGCGGCGCATCCGGCGGCGGCGACGCCGGGCCCAGCGGCGCCGGTGCCATTCGCGATGCCCGCGATGCCGCGGTCCGGGCGGCATATGGGCATATTCAGAATCTGCTTCGTCGAGTCCCGCAAGATCGACGGCATCGGCCTGCGCCTCGTTCGAAACGGTCGATGCCGCCAGAGCGGCTCCGCTCGTCGCCATGGTCAAGCTGCCGACCAGGACGGCCAAAAATGAGCGTCTGTGCATGACGTTCCTTTCTGCTGTCGCCTCCGCCGAAGGTGCGGAGGCCTTTGAGGAACGGCCTGGGCCCGGAGGGGTTCCGGGCCGGCTGCCATCAGTTGGCCCGACCGCGCGGACCCAGCGGGAATCCGCAAGGGCGGGCTCGGCTGCTCACCGTGTTGCGCCGCCCGGTGAACGGTTCGGCGCTCCCGCGTCACGCCTGAGGCTCAGAAACCTTCGAGCACGATCTTCCCCCTGGCCCGACCGCTTTCGAGCAGGGCATGGGCGCGCTTGAGATTGGCGATGTCGATCCGGCCGAAGCTCTCGGTCAGGGTCGAGCGCAACGCGCCGGCATCGACCAGCCGCGCCACCTCGGCCAGCAGGTCGCCCTGCGCCTGCATGTCGGCGGTCTGGTGCAGCGAGCGGGTGAACATCAGCTCCCAGTGCAGCGACAGCGACTTGTTCTTGAGCGGCATCACGTCGAGCGTCGGCGCGTCGTCGATGACGCCGAGCCGCCCCTGCGGCGCGACCAGTTTCAGAACCTCGGGCAGATGCTGGGCGGTGTGGGTCGTGAAGAAGACGAAACCGGACGCTCCAATCCCGAGAGCCGCGACCTCCTCCGCCAGCGGGCGGCTGTGATCGACGACATGATGCGCGCCGAGTTCGCTCGCCCAGGCCCGGGTCTCCGGCCGCGAGGCGGTGGCGATGACGGTGAGATCGGTCAGCCGGCGCGCGAGTTGGATCGCCGCCGAGCCGACGCCGCCCGCCCCACCGACGATGAGCAGGGCCGGCGCCGCGCCCGGCACGGGGTCACGCACCTTCAGCCGGTCGAACAGCATCTCCCAGGCCGTGATCATGGTCAGGGGCAGGGCGGCGGCTTCGGCGAAGGACAGGCTTGTCGGCTTGGGTCCGACGATCCGCTCGTCGACGAGATGGAACTCCATGTTGGCGCCGGGGCGGTTCAGCGCACCCGCATAGAACACGGCGTCGCCGGGCCCGAAGGCCGTGACCTCGGGACCCACAGCCTTGACGATGCCGGCCGCATCCCAGCCGAGAATCCGCGCCTCGCCCTCCGGCGGGCGGGCGTTGCGCCGGACCTTGGTGTCGACCGGATTGACCGAGATCGCCTTGACCTCGACCAGCAGGTCGCGGCCGGTCGCGACGGGCTCGGGCAGATCGAGGGTGATGAGGCTGGTTTCGGCGCTGATGTCCTGGGGTTCGCGATAGCCGATGGCGCGCATGGGGGAGGTCTCCTGCATTGCAATGCAGGCGAGATGATCCCTATTCTCGGATGCCGCAAGAACGCACAATTTCCGCCGATAGTGCCGAAAAGGATACCGTGATGCCGCCTCGTTTTCAGGAGCCCTATTGTTCCGCAGGCTGCCCGGTCGAGGCCGCGTTGGGGCTGATCGGCGGCAAATGGAAGGGAATCCTGCTCTATCACCTGATGAGCGGGACGCTGCGCTTCAACGAGATCCGCAAGCGCGTCCCCGGCGTGACCCAGCGCATGCTCACCACACAACTGCGTGAGCTGGAGGCCGACGGGCTGATCCTGCGCGTCGTCTATCCGCAGGTGCCGCCGCGGGTCGAATACTCGCTCTCGGACAGGGGGCGAACGCTGGAGCCGGTCATCGCCGCGCTGAAGGAGTGGGGCGAACGCCACGCCAAGGAGCGGGAGCCGCAGGCCGCCTGAGCGCCTCCGTCAGTAGGGCAGCCCGACATAGTTCTCCGCCAGCGCCGCCATCGCGTGCTCGGACGAGACCAGATAGTCGAGTTCGGCCTGCTGCATGCGCTGCTCGAAGGGGCTCTGCTCCGGGAAGAGATGCATCAGCGAGGTCAGCCACCAGGAGAAGCGCTCCGCCTTCCACACCCGCGCCAGCGCCTTCTGCGAATAGGCATCGATGCCGGCCTCGGAATGGTCAAGGAAGAGCTCGCGCAGCGCCTCGAACAGGTAATGCACGTCGCTGGCGGCGAGGTTGAGGCCCTTGGCGCCGGTCGGCGGCACGATATGGGCGGCGTCGCCCGCGAGGAACAGCCGGCCGAAGCGCATCGGCTCGGCCACGAAGGAGCGCAGCGGCGCGATCGATTTCTCGATCGAGGGACCGGTCGTCAGCCCCTCCGCCGTTTCGGGGTCGAGCCGGCGGCGCAGTTCATCCCAGAAGCGCTGGTCGGACCAGGCATCCACCCGCTCGTCGGTCCCGCACTGGACATAGTAGCGGCTGCGCGTGGGCGATCTCATCGAGCAGAGCGCAAAGCCGCGCTGGCTGCGGGCATAGATCAGCTCGTCGGAGACGGGCGGCACATCGGCGAGGATGCCGAGCCAGCCGAAGGGATAGACCCGCTCGAAGACGCGCAGCGCGCTCGCCGGAATACTGGCGCGGGCAACGCCGTGATAGCCGTCGCAGCCGGCGATGACGTCGCAGTCGAGCCGCTTTGGGACGCCGCCTTCGAGATAGGTCACATAGGGGCTGGTGCCGTCGAAGCCGTGCAGGGTCACGTCGTCGGCCTCGAAGACCGTCTTGCCGCCCTGCGCGGCGCGCTGGTCCATCAGGTCGCGCGTCACCTCCGTCTGCCCGTAGACGGTGACGTGCCGGCCGCCGGTCAGTTCGCTGAGGGCGATGCGGTGGCGCCGTTCGCCGAAGAGCAGCTCGAAGCCGTCATGCGGCAGGCCCTCCGCATGCAGCCGTCCGCTGGCCCCGACCTTGTCGAGCAGGCCGACGGTGCCCTGCTCGAGCACGCCGGCACGAATGCGCGCGAGTACATAGTCGCGGCTCTTGCGTTCGAGGATGACGCTGTCGATCCCCGCCTGTTGCAGCAACTGGCCGAGCAGCAGCCCCGACGGGCCGGCCCCAATGATCGCCACCTGAGTTCGCACGACATCCTCCCTGCGCCCGCCTTGCCGGCGGCTGCGCGGAAACAAGTTGCCATGGCAACCAATAAAAGAAAAGCGCCTCGGGCTGGTCTGCGTGGCCGCAGGCGCTCAGCCGATCGGGATGACGTCGACGGCCACGCCGATCTTCTGCGAGCCGGGGCCGATGACCACGCCGTCGAGCGGAGAGACGTCGGCATAATCGCGCCCGAACGCGGTGACGATGTGATCGTCGGCGACGGTCAGGTCGTTGGTCGGATCGAGCCCGATCCAGCCGGTCTCGGGCCCGCACCAGAGCATCACCCAGGCATGGCTGGCGTCGGCGCCCTCGAGCCGCTTCTGCCCCGGCGGCGGCACGGTGCGGATATAGCCGCTGACATAGGCTGCCGGCAGGCCGAGCCCGCGCAGCCCCGCGATCATGACATGGGCGAAGTCCTGGCAGACGCCGTGGCGCTGGCGAAAGGCTTCCTCCAGCGGCGTCGAGACTTCGGTGGCTTCGGGATCATAGGTGAAGTCGGTCTTGATGCGCGCCATCAGCTCGGTCGCGCCCTCGAGGACGGGTCGCCTCTGCGGGAAGCTGTTGCGCGCATAGTCGGTGACGGCCGCGACCGGCGGCACGAGACGGCTGGGATAGAGATGATGCGCCGGCGAATCCGGCGCGAGGCTGGCCGAGGCGAGGGCCTGCTCGCCGACCTCTTCCCAGCTGCGCGTCAGAGCGGGGAAGGGCGCCTGCGGCCGCCGCACCTCGACGCGTGCCCGCATCTCGATCTTCAGCTCGCGATGTGGCTTGGCGATGGTGAGCGTCGTCATCCGGTTGCCGAAGAAGCAGACGCCGTCGTCGCGCTCGGCCGGGCGCGGCGTCACGATGAGCTCGCTGCTCTGGACGCTCTGCCCGCCGTCGTTGCGGGGTTGCAGCCGCAGGATGCAGCGCGCGAAGGGGACCGGCCGGCTATAGGCGTAGGTCGTGACGTGACGCAGGTCGTAGATCACGCGATGCCTGTCAGGCGCGAGGCTTCCGGACCGCTGCTCTGCAGGAAATAGCGGTCGGCGATGGCGCTCGAGACGCCCATCAGCAACTGCTCGAAAAGCAGGATGCTGGTGCGGTCGAGCCGTGAGGCTTCGGCCGTGCGGCATTCGGCGGCGAGCTTGAGGATCAGCCGGCGCGGAGCTTCCAGCATGCCGTCCTCGGTCAGCGACGGCAGATCCCGGATCTCGGTGTCGAGCCGGTCGATCTGGAAGGCGACGGAACGGGGATTGTAGGGGTCGAGCATCACGAGATCGAGGACGGGCTGCAGGCTGGCGCCGAGCAGATAGCGCGAGCGATAGGTGATCTGCGAATCCGTCAGGTCGAGCAGCGCGTCGAGCGCGTCGCCCGGCGCATTGGTCTCGGCGAAATGGCGGGCGAAGCGGCAGGTCGCGATGCCGCGCTCCAGCCGTCGCCCGATGTCGAGAAAGCGCCAGCCCGGGCCGCGCACCATGTTCTCCTGGCTGAGGCCCGAGAAGGCGGCGAGCGACTTCAGCGCCCGGTCGGCGATCTCATAAGCCTCGCCCTCGCTGGGCTCGCGTCCCGGCTCCAGGGTCAGCTGTTCCTGCATGTCGCCGAACAGCCGCCAGGCGTCGATCGAGAGCCGCTCGCGGATGACCGAGGCCGTGCGTCGCGCCTCGCGCATCGTCGAGATCGCCGAGCCGTACTGGTCGAGCGCGTGGAGCGCCGCCGAGGCCTGGCCGGCCGGAGTCTGGCCGCGCCCGCCGGGGGCGGCGCCCCAGGCGACGAGCAGATTGGCGAGGCGTTTCAGCGTCTCGTTGCGACCCTGCGCCGGGTCGGTGTCGATCAGCCGCCCCAGCAGCGCGCGCACCAGCCGCAGCGTCGCCTCCGTCCGCTCCAGATAGCGCCCGAGCCAGAACAGGTTGTCGGCGGCGCGGCTCGGCAGCGTGCCGGTGATGCGGCGGATGGTGATGCGGTCGGGCGCCGGCAGCAGCGAAACGGGGTCGACCGGCGCATCCGAGGTCACCCAGACGTCGCTGGAGCGCACGCCGCTGCGCATGCTCACCGCCCGCGCGTCCCGCTCGTCGGAGATCCGGCAGAAGCCGCCCGGCATCACCTTCCAGCCGTCGGGCGTGGCGGCGGCAAACACACGCAGCGTCATCGGGCGCGGCTGCAGCCGCCCGTTCTGGAACACCGGCGTGGTCGAGAGCCGCACCACCTCCTGCCCGACATAGTCCATGCCCCGCGCCTCGATGCGGCGCCTCAGCGCCTCCTTCTCGGCGGCCGGAAGATCGGCCACCACGACCGGCCCGCTGTCGAGCCCGCCGCCGGCACTGCGGAAGGCCGGGGCGATGCTCATCTCGTCGAAGCGCTCCAGCACCACGGCCCGCTCGCGCGGCTGGCCGCACCACCAGGTCGCGACGTTCGGCAGAATCATCGCTTCGCCCAGCAGACGCTGGCCCAGCGCAGGCAGGAAGCCCATCAGGGCGCGCGCCTCGACGACGCCTGAGCCCAGCCCGTTGGCGACATGCACGCTGCCCTTGCGGACGGCCTGCACCAGCCCGGCGACACCGAGCGCCGAAGAGGCGTTGAGTTCGAGCGGATCGGCGAAATCGCCGTCGATGCGGCGCCAGATCACGTCCGCGCGCTTCAGCCCGGCGATGGTGCGCACATGCACACGTCCCTCGCTCATGACGAGATCGCCGCCCTCGACCAGTAGGAAGCCGAGATAGCGGGCCAGATAGGTCTGCTCGAAGTAACTCTCGTTCAGCGGCCCTGGCGTCAGCAGGCAGATCCGCGGTTCGACGCGCTTGGACCGAGCGACGAGGCCGGCGCGAAAGGCCTGGAAGAAGGCCGCCAGCCGCTCGATGTTCATGGTCCGGAACATGTCGGGGAAGGCGCGCGATAGGGCGAGCCGGTTTTCCAGCGCATAGCCGGTTCCCGATGGCGCCTGGGTGCGGTCCTGCAGCACCCACCAGCGTCCGTCCGGCCCGCGGCCGAGATCGACCGCATAGAGCTGAAGCGTGCCGCCGCCGGGCGCGCCCTGCAGCGGGCGCAGATAGTCCGGACTGCCCGTCACCACCGAGGCGGGCAGGAGCCCGTTCGCGACCATCTCGCCGGGGCCGTAGATGTCCTCGAGCAGCCCGCTCAAGAGCTGGGCCCGCTGGGCGACGCCGGCTGCGATCGTCTGCCATTCCGCGCCGGTGATCACCAGCGGGACATGGCTGAGCGGCCAGGCCCGTTCGCCGGCGGTCGGGTCGCGCGGATCGATGTCGCCATGGACGCGGTAGGAGACGCCGGTGTCGTGGACGTGGCGGTCGGCCAAGCCGAAGCGCTGATTCAGCTCGTCGGGCGAGAAGGCGCACCACTCCGTCAGGAAGGGCTCCCATTGCGGGCGGACCTGGCCGTCCGCACCGACGATCTCGTCATAGACGCCCGGAAGCGGGCGATAATCCGCCAGCAGAGCGTTGCGACGCTCCGTCCTCACGCGCACGGAGGGGGATCGGCCCTGGGCTGCCATCGCTTCCGTCTACACTCCCGCAGGCCGCCTCAGATCCAGCGTCAGCGAGAATTCGGCGCTGCGCTCTTCCGGCGGAATCGCCAGCGCGCCGGGAGTATGGCCGATCGGTTCGAAGCGCGCGAGCCGCCGTGCCTCCGCCTCGTAGGAATTCACAGGCGGCGTCTCGTAATTGCGCCCGCCCGGATGGGCGACATGGTAGACGCACCCGCCGAGCGAGCGCCCGACCCAGGTGTCGACGATGTCGAAGGTCAGCGGAGCATGGACCGGAATCGTCGGGTGAAGGCCCGACGCCGGCTGCCACGCCTTGAAGCGCACGGCCGCGACGCTCTCGCCCGTGGTCCCGGCCGGCGTCATCGGCAGGCGGCGACCATTGCAGGTGACGAGATGGCGCCCGGGCACCAGCCCCTTCGCCTTGACCTGGAGCCGCTCGACCGAGGAATCGACATAGCGCACCGTGCCGCCGATCGCGCCCTCCTCGCCGAGCACATGCCAGGGTTCGAGCGCCTGGCGGATCTCGATCTCGACGCCGCCATGCTCGACCTTGCCGAAGAAGGGGAAGCGGAACTCGGCCTGCGCCTCGAACCAGACCGGATCGAAGGCGTAGCCGGCCCGGCCGAGATCGGCGAGCACCTCGCGGAAATCCTGCCAGACCATCTCGGGCAGCATGAAGCGGTCATGCAGCGCCGTGCCCCAGCGCACCAGCGGGCCGGTCTGCGGCTCGCGCCAGAACCAGGCGATCAGCGCCCGCAGCAGCAGCTGCTGCGCCAGGCTCATCCGCGCATCCGGCGGCATCTCGAAGCCGCGGAACTCGATCAGCCCGAGGCGCCCGGTCGGCCCGTCCGGCGAATAGAGCTTGTCGATGCAGATCTCGGTGCGGTGCGTGTTGCCCGAGACATCGACGAGCAGATTGCGCAGCAGCCGGTCGACCAGCCAGAGCGGGATCGACGGCGCGTCGGGGCCCGGAATGTTCGCCAGCGCGATCTCGAGCTCGTAGAGCGCGTCGTGCCGTGCCTCGTCGATGCGCGGCGCCTGGCTGGTCGGGCCGATGAAAAGCCCCGAGAACAGATAGGAGAGCGAGGGGTGCCGATTCCAGTAGAGCACGATGCTCTTCAGCAGGTCCGGCCGGCGCAGGAACGGCGAATCCGGCGGTGTGACGCCGCCGAGCACGACATGGTTGCCGCCGCCCGTTCCGGTGTGGCGCCCGTCGACCATGAACTTTTCGGCGCAGAGCCGCGCCAGCCGCGCCTCCTCATAGACGCCCCGCGTGATCTCGACCGCCTCGCGCCAGTTCCGTGCCGGGTGGATGTTGACCTCGATGACACCGGGATCGGGCGTGACCTTGACGACATTGAGCCGCGGATCGTGCGGCGGCGCATAGCCCTCGATATGGACGGGCTGGTTGCGCTCGCGTGCCACCGCCTCGACGCTGGCGACGAGGTCGAGATAATCCTCCAGCCGCTCCACCGGCGGCAGGAAGACGCAGAGCACCTTGTCGCGGATTTCGAGGCTGATCGCGGTGCGCACATGCTCGCCGCCGATCTCCTGCTCGGTGCGGTCCTGCGCGGCGGCGCCGCCGGTCTCGACCGAGCGCGACATCTGATGAGGCGGGTCCTGGGCCGGGTGCGGCTCCGGCTTGACCGGCGCCTCATGCGGCGGATCGACCGCGGGGCCGAAGCCGCCGGCCGCGCGCGGCAGCGGCGGGCGGGTCTCCATCGGGTCCTGCGGGTGGATATGCGGGTATTCCGCCTTCGGCACCACCGGCAGGGAGCCGAGCGGCAGCCGGTAGCCGACGGGGGAATCGCCCGGCACGAGGAAGAGCTTGCCGCGCCGCAGGCGCCATTTCTCCGAGCGCCAGCGCCGGTCGCCGGCCTGGCTCTGCCAGCGCTGCACCGGGATGACGTAGCCGCGCGGCTTGCCCAGCCCGAGCTGGAAGACCTGCTGCATCCGCGCGCGTTCCTCGGGGTCAGCGAGACGCGGGTCGAGCGGATCGACATTGTCGGGAAGCTGCGCCTCCTTCAGCAGCCAGAAGCCGGTGTCCTCATAGGCCGGCAGCACATAGTCGGCGCCGAGCCCGAGCTTGTCTGACAGTCCTTCGGCGAGGGCCTCCGCTTCGGCCATGGTCGCGCCCGCCTCGAGTTCGCGGTCGACGCCGGTCGGAGCGCCGGGCTCGCGGGCGATCAGCGCGGCGTCGCGCCAGATCGGCTCGCCATCGGCGCGCCAGTACAGCGCGAAGGCCCAGCGCGGCAGGCTCTCGCCCGGATACCACTTGCCCTGGCCGTAATGCAGCATCCCTCCCGGCGCGAAACGCTCGCGCAGGCGCCGGATCAGGACATCCGCGCGCTGGCGCTTGGTCGGTCCCACGGCGGCGATGTTCCATTCCTCGCCCGTCTGGTCGTCGACCGAGACGAAGGTCGGCTCGCCGCCCATCGTCAGCCGCACATCCTGCGCCTGGAGATCCGCCTCGACGCGCTCGCCCAGCGCGTCGAGGCGCTGCCAGGATTCGTCCGAGAAGGGCAGGGTGATGCGCGGCACCTCATGGACGCGCGCCACGCTCATGTCGAAATCGAAGGTCGTCTCGGCATAGCTCGCCAGGCCCGAGACCGGTGCTGCCGAGCGGTAATGCGGCGTCGCCGCGAGCGGCAGATGGCCCTCGCCGGTCAGCAGGCCCGAGGTCGGATCGAGCCCGATCCAGCCGGCGCCGGGGATATAGACCTCCGCCCAGGCGTGGAGGTCGGTGAAGTCCTTGTCCGTGCCGCGCGGCCCCTCGAGCGGGTCGATATCCGCCTTCATCTGGATCAGGTAGCCGGAGACGAAGCGGGCCGCGAGTCCAAGATGACGCAGGATCTGCACCAGCAGCCAGCTCGTGTCCCGGCAAGATCCGGACTTGATGCCGAGCGTGTGCTCCGGCTCCTGCACGCCGGGCTCCATGCGGATGCCATAGGCGATCGTGCCGGCGAGCCGCGCGTTCAGGTCGACGATGAAGTTGACGGTGTTGGTCGGTTCGCGCGCCACCGTGGCGAGGAATTCGGTCAACAGCGGGCCGGCGGGCTCGGTCACCAGATAGGGCGCAAGCTCGGCCCTGAGTTCCTCCGGATAGGCGAAGGGGAAGGTCTCGGCATCGGTTTCGACGAAGAAGTCGAAGGGGTTGATGATCGACAGCTCGGTGACGAGATCGACCTCGATGCGAAACTCCCGCACCGGCTCCGGAAAGACATAGCGCGCCAGCCAGTTGCCGCTGGGATCCTGCTGCCAGTTCACGAAATGCTCGGCCGGGGTGACCTTCAGCGAATAGCTGTTGATCGCCGCCCGGCAATGCGGCGCGGGGCGCAGGCGGATGATCTGGGGCCCGAGCGTGACGGGCCGGTCGTAGCGGTAATGCGTGACGTGGTGGAGCGCGGCGATGATGGCCAAGGGCTGGGCACCTGCTTGTCATGGGCCGGCGGGCGCCGGTGCGTGCTCACGTTAGCGAGGCCGGCAGGACGCGCAAAGCCGCAACTCGCGACGCATTGCCCGATCCCGACCAGCCCGATGCACAAGAACTGTGCAGCAACATCTGGACATGCGCTTCGTCCTGCTGGACAGAAGCCGCCGACTGGTTCCACATTCACGCCAATGGCCGCCGGAGCGCGGCCGACAATCCGAACCGATGGGGAATGCGATGCGTCACGTTGCGAAATTGATGGTGGCGTCGGCCTTCACGGCCTTGCTGGCGACGACCGCCCAGACCACCGTGGCCCTGGCCCAGACCCCGAAGGACACGGTGGTCATGGCCAAGCAGATCGACGACATCATCTCGCTCGATCCGGCCGAGGCGTTCGAATTCTCCGGCGTCGAGGTCGTGACCAATCTCTACGACAAGCTGATGGGCGTCGACCTCGCCAAGAACAACGAGCTCGTCCCCGAACTCGCCCAGAGCTGGAGCGTCACGCCCGACAACCTGACCTACACCTTCAAGCTGCGCCCCGGCGTGAAGTTCCACTCCGGCAACCCGCTGACGGCGGCCGACGTGGTCTATTCCTTCCAGCGCGCCGTGACGCTGAACAAGTCGCCCGGCTTCATCCTGGCCCAGTTCGGCTTCACCAAGGACAACGTCACCGAGAAGGTGAAGGCGACCGACGATTCCACCCTCGTCATCACCGTCTCCAAGCCATTCGCCCCGACCTTCTTCCTCAACTGCCTGACCTCCGGCGTCGCCTCGATCGTCGACAGCAAGCTGGTCAAGGCCAATGAGAAGGATGGCGACTGGGGCAATGGCTGGCTGAAGCAGAACTCGGCCGGCTCCGGCGCCTACAAGGTCCGCGCCTATCGTCCCAATGAGCAATATGCGCTCGATGCCAACGAGTCCTGGTACAAGGGCGCACCGAAGAACAAGCGCATCATCGTGCGCCATGTCGCCGAGCCGGCCTCGCAGCGCCTGCTGCTCGAGAAGGGCGACATCGACATCGCCCGCAACCTGTCCAAGGACCAGCTGACGGCGGTCAAGGCCAACAAGGACATCGAGCTCGTCCAGGGCGACAAGGGCTACATTCTCTATCTCGGTCTGAACACGAAGAACCCGAACTTCGCCAAGCCGGAGGTCCGCGAGGCGCTCAAGTATCTCGTCGACTATGCCTCGATCGAGCGCAACATCGTCGAGGGCACCTACAAGGCGCACCAGTCCTTCCTGCCCAAGGGTTTCCTCGGCGCGATCGACGACAAGCCCTACACGTTCAACCCCGCCAAGGCGAAGGAACTGCTCGCCAAGGCCGGCCTGCCCAACGGCTTCTCCGTCACGATGGATGTCCGCTCGGTCAGCCCGATCACCGACATCGCCCAGGCGATCCAGTCGACCTGGGGTCAGGCCGGCATCAAGCTCGAGCTGATCCCGGGCGACGGCAAGCAGACCCTGACCAAGTACCGCGCCCGCACCCACGACATCTATATCGGCCAGTGGGGTCCGGACTATCTCGACCCGCACACCAATGCCGAGACCTTCGCCATCAACGAGAACAACAACGAGGACGCGAAGTCGAAGACGCTGGCCTGGCGCAACGCCTGGGACATCCCCGAGATGACCAAGACCACCCAGGCCAATGTGCTCGAGCAGGACGCCGCCAAGCGCGCCGCCGTCTATGGCGATCTGCAGCGCGAGCACCAGAAGGTCTCGCCCTTCGTGATCATGTTCCAGCAGGTCGAGGTCTCGGCCGAGCGCAAGAACGTCAAGAACTGGGTCATCGGGCCGAGCTCGGACACGAATTTCTACGCGCCGATCGCCAAGAACTGAGCGCCTCTCACGACACGCCCCGCCTCGGCCGACCGGCCGCGGCGGGGCTTTTGCTTCCGGTCCGGGGCGCACCTGCCTCGCCGGAGCCGAACACGGAAGAACGACGATGACGGACATGGCTGCCGGCCCGGTTCGAAAACGCCATTGGGGCGAAACGGCGGGACGCTGGGCGAAGATCGCCTCGCGCGAACTCGTCACCGTAGCCATCACCATCTTCGGCCTGCTGCTGATCACCTTCTTCATCGCCAGGGTGATCCCGATCGACCCGGTGCTCGCGGTCGTCGGCGACAACGCCCGGCCGGAGACCTATGAGGCCGCCCGCATCGAGCTCGGCCTCGACAAACCGCTCTGGCAGCAATTCGCGATCTATGTCGGCAAGGTCTTCAGCGGCGATCTCGGCCGCTCGGTGCTGACCTCCAACACCGTCGTCGACGACATCAAGCGCGTCTTCCCGGCGACGCTGGAACTGGCGACGCTCGGAACGCTGATCGGCTGCCTGCTCGGCATCCCGCTCGGCGTCGTCGCGGCGGTCTATCAGGGCCGCTGGCCCGATCAGGTCGCCCGCATCATCGGCCTGTTCGGCTATTCGATTCCCGTCTTCTGGCTCGGCCTGATGGGGCTACTGCTGTTCTACGCCAAGCTCGGCTGGGTCGGCGGGCCCGGTCGCGCCGGCGTCGCCTTCCAGGACCTGATCACGCCGGTCACCGGCATCCTGATGATCGACGCCGCGCTGGAGGGCGACTGGGAGGCCGTCCGCGACGCCTGGTCCCATCTCGTCCTGCCGGCTTCCGTGCTCGGCATCCTCAGCGTCGCCTATATCAGCCGCATGACCCGCAGCTTCATGATCACCGAGCTGCAGCAGCAATACGTCATCGCCGCGCGGGTGAAGGGGCTCTCCGAATTCCGCGTCGTCTGGCGTCATGCGATGCACAACGCCTTCGTGCCGCTGGTGACGGTCATCGCCGTCTCCTACATGCACCTGCTCGAAGGTTCGGTGCTGACCGAGACGATCTTCGCCTGGCCCGGGCTCGGCCGCTACCTCACCAACTCGCTCCTGAACGCCGACATGAACGCGGTGCTGGGCGGCACGCTGGTGATCGGAGCCGTCTTCATCGGCGTCAACCTGCTCTCCGACATCCTCGGCCGGCTGGTCGATCCGCGCACGCGCTGAGGCCGGCATGACCACCTGGACCGACTATCTCCTCACCGACTCGCCGTCCTCCCGCCGCCAGGCGCGGCTCGGGCAGATGTACCGGAAATGGCTCGCCTTCCGGCGCAACCGGCTCGCCATGGTCGGGCTCGGCATCATCGTCGCACTGCTGCTGGTTGCGGCCTTCGCGCCGCTGATCGCCACCGCCGACCCGCTGGCACAGAATCTCGACCGCCGCCTGCTGCCGCCCTCGGGCACCAACTTTTTTGGCACAGACTCGCTCGGCCGCGACATCTTCAGCCGCATCGTCTACGGCACCCGCGTCACGCTGGTGATCGTGCTGCTCGTCGTCGTCTCGGTAGGGCCGATCGGCCTGCTCATCGGCGCGGCCTCGGGCTATCTCGGCGGCTGGGTCGACCGGGCGCTGATGCGCATGACCGACGTCTTCCTGGCCTTTCCGCGCCTCGTGCTGGCGCTCGCCTTCGTCGCGGCGCTCGGCCCCGGCCTGGAGAACGCGGTCATCGCCATCGCGATCACCGCCTGGCCGCCTTATGCCCGCGTCGCCCGCGCCGAGACGCTGATCATCCGCCAGCAGGACTACATCGCCGCGATCCGCCTGCAGGGCGCCTCGCAATGGCGCATCGTCTGGAAGCATGTCGTGCCGCTCTGCCTGCCCTCGCTGATCGTGCGCACCACGCTCGACATGGCGGGCGTGATCCTGATCGCGGCAGGCCTCGGCTTCCTCGGGCTCGGCGCCCAGCCGCCGATCCCCGAATGGGGCGCGATGATCTCGGCCGGCCGCGAGCAGATCTTCGACCAGTGGTGGGTCGCGACCTTCCCCGGCATCGCCATCTGCATCGTCGCGCTCGGCTTCAACCTGCTCGGCGACGGGCTGCGCGACGTCATGGATGCGAGGTGAGCGAGATGGACCAGCCCCTCCTCGAACTCGACAATCTGCGCGTCGATTTCCACACGCCGACCGGCATCGTCCATGCCGTGCGCGGGCTCTCCTTCTCGCTCGGCCGCGAGCGGCTCGGCATCGTCGGCGAGTCCGGCTCCGGCAAGTCGATGACCGGCCGCGCCATCCTCGACCTGATCCCGCCGCCCGGAATCGTCACGGCCGACCGCATGATCTTCCGCGGGCAGGATCTCCTCACCATGGACAAGCGCGAGCGCCGCAAGCTGCGCGGCCGCCGCATCTCGATGGTGATGCAGGACCCGAAATTCTCGCTCAATCCCGTCCGCACCGTCGGCGACCAGATCGCCGAGGCCTATCGCGTCCACCACAAGGCCAGCGCCCGCGAGGCGAAGGAACGCTCGCTCGCCATGCTGGAGCAGGTCCAGATCCGCGAGCCGGGCCGCGTCTACGACCTCTACCCGCACGAGGTCTCGGGCGGCATGGGCCAGCGCGTGATGATCGCGATGATGCTGATCGCCGAGCCCGACATCCTGATCGCCGACGAGCCGACTTCGGCGCTCGACGTCACCGTGCAACTGCAGATCCTGAAGATCCTCGACGATCTCGTCACCCAGCGCGGCATGGGGCTGATCTTCATCAGCCACGACCTGCATCTGGTGCAGTCCTTCTGCGACCGCGTCATCGTCATGTATGGCGGCAAGGCCATGGAGACGCTGCCGGCGGCCGAACTCGCCGATGAGTCCGCCCGCGCCCGGCGCCACCCCTACACGCTCGGCCTGCTCGGGTGCCTGCCCGATCTCGACCATCCGCGCGCGAAGCTGTCGACCCTCCAGCGCGACCCGGCATGGCTGGCATGAGGGTCGTCGCGTTCAGCGCCTTGCCTCTCCCGTCATGGTCGGGCTTGTCCCGACCATCCACGCCTCTCTGCGCCGAGCACTATGACCAAGACGTGGATGCTCGCCACGAGGGCGAGCATGACGGCGGTGCGGCTGCCGACCCCGGAACATCTGAATGACCACGCAATCCGCCATCCGAGTCGAAAAGCTCAACGTCTCCTTCGGCGATTCCCATGTCGTGAAGGACCTCTCCTTCTCGGTCGCCTCCGGCGAGAGCTACGGCATCGTCGGCGAGTCCGGCTCCGGCAAGTCGACCGTGCTGCGCGTGCTCTCGGGGCTGAACCGGGACTGGAGCGGCACCGTCGAGATCACCGGCCAGAACCAGCCGAAGATCCGCGACAAGGCCTTCTACCGCGCCGTGCAGATGGTCTTCCAGGACCCCTACGGCTCGCTCCATCCCAAGAAGACGGTCGATGACACGCTGGCCGAGCCGCTCGCCATCCACGGCATCGGCGATGCCGAGACGCGGATCGGGCGGGCGATGTCGGAGGTCGGCCTGCCGTCCTCATTCCGCTTCCGTTACCCGCACCAGCTCTCCGGCGGCCAGCGCCAGCGCGTCGCGATCGCGCGCGCGCTCGTGCTCGAGCCCTCGATCCTGCTGCTCGACGAGCCGACCTCGGCGCTCGACGTCTCGATCCAGGCCGAGGTGCTGAACCTGCTGCAGGCGCTGCGCCACGAGCGCAAGCTGACCTATATCCTCGTCAGCCATGATCTCGCCGTCGTCGGGCATATGTGCGAGCGGCTGCTCGTCATGCAGTTCGGCCGCGGCGTCGAGGAGATGACGGCGGGCACGCTCGCGGCCCGCAACCCGCAGACGGACTATGCCCGGCAGCTCTTGACCGCCAGCGAAGGCTTCCGCCGCGGTTGACGGCCGGCCGCCCTGCGCTCTGAGCGTTTGGCAATCGCGGCGCTTGGTCTCATTCTCGTCGCACGCCCGCCGTCCACTCGGACGCCGCGCCGGATTCGCGGACGGGCACGGAGACGACTGACCCATGGACGCCATTGCCGGCCGAACGCTTCGGCCCGAAACCATTCCCGAGCGCACGCCCGTGCCCGCCTTCGACCTGGTGATCTTCGGCGCGGGCGGCGACCTTGCCATGCGCAAGCTCTTCCCGGCTCTGGCGCAGCGCAGCCGCGAAGGCGTTCTTCCCGACGAGAGCCGCATCCTCTGCATCGTCCGCAAGCAGGAGGATGTCGATGGTCTGCCGAAGCAGATCGCCAAGCGGCTGAAGGAGGAGGGTCTCTCCCCCGATCACATCCATGCCTTCCAGCAGCGCCTCACCATCGTGCTGCTCGATGCCGTGAAGCCGGAGACCTACAAGGCGCTCAAGAAGGCGCTCGGTGACGATGGCCGCGTTCGCTCCTTCTACCTCTCGACGCCGCCCGACCTCTTCATCCCGATCTGCGAGAACCTCGCCGCCGCCGACATCCTGACGCCGACCTCGCGCGTCATCCTCGAGAAGCCGCTGGGGCGCGATCTCGCCTCCGCGCGCGAGATCAACGACGCCGTCGCGCGCATCCTGCCGGAGGACCGGACCTACCGGATCGACCATTATCTCGGGAAGGAGACGGTCCAGAACCTGCTGGTGCTGCGCTTCGCCAACACGCTGTTCGAGCGCTCCTGGACCGGCCGCGACATCGACCATGTCCAGATCACGGTGGCCGAGACGGTGGGGCTCGAAAGCCGCGCCGGCTACTACGACAAGGCTGGGCAGATGCGCGACATGGTCCAGAACCATCTCATGCAGTTGCTCACTCTCTTCGCCATCGAGCCGCCCAACCTGCTCGAGGCCGGCGCCGTGCGCGACGAGAAGATCAAGGTGCTGAAGGCGCTGCGGCCCATCGTCGGCCCCGACGTCGAGCGCTACACGGTCCGGGGCCAGTACGGAACCGGCCAGATCGACGGCCAGCGCGTGCGCGGCTATGCCGACGAACTCGGCCATCTTAGCAACACCGAGACCTTCGTCGCGCTCCGCTGCGAACTCGACAACTGGCGATGGGCCGGCGTGCCGATCTATCTGCGCACCGGCAAGCGCATGGCGCAGCGCTATTCGGAGATCGTCGTCACCTTCAAGCCGGTGCCGCACTCGATCTTTGGCGGCGGATCGTGTGACAAGCTCTACGCCAATCGCCTGCTGATCCGCCTCCAGCCCAATGACGGCGTCCAGCTCCAGCTGATGATGAAGGTGCCGGGCTCGGGCCGGCTGAAGATCGTGCCGCGCCAGCTCGACCTGCGCTATTCCACCGCCTTCGACGAGCGCACGCCCGACGCTTATGAGCGCCTTCTGACGGACGTCATCCGCGGCGACCAGACGCTGTTCATGCATCGCGACGAGGTCGAGCAGGCCTGGCGCTGGGTCGATCCGATCATCGCCGGCTGGCAGGA
>OGCL01001694.1_pt1 | contig 17748 bp, 17 predicted proteins | sample 1570041 | NCBI WGS metagenome assembly OGCL01 (sample SAMN06266162, study PRJEB24511) | hot springs metagenome | isolation source: Hot spring water | place: South Africa: Limpopo | collected 2015-06-22
GGCGAAGCTTGGGGTTTTTGACAGTTCAGTTCCACCTCCCCCCATGTGGGGGAGGACGGAAAATCGAAGGCTTAGGCCAGCGTAAGCGGCCTAAACTTCAGATTTTCCTGGTGAGGGGATCCGTGCTGCGGGCACGAGATAACCGACCCCCTCACTTGCGATTTCAGATGTTTAGGCGGCTTGCGCTCGCCTAATTCATCGAAATCGCTTTCTCCGCCACCGAGGGGGAGATGGGAAACCGTTACCATCACCGATCCCCTCACCAACAAAAATCTGAGGTTTAGCCCTGATCGCTCTCAAGCCCTCGATTTTGTAACCTCTCCCACAAGGGGAGAGGTGTCACCGTCGCCTCACCTATTCTTCCCCGGCACCCAGAGAATATCCGCCTTCCCGCCATCATTCGCATGCCGCGCTGCCACGAACAGAAAATCCGACAGGCGGTTCACATATTTCAGCGCCGGTTCGCCCACCTCCTCGCCGTCGAAGCGGGAAAGTTCGACCATGATGCGTTCGGCGCGGCGTGCCGTGGTGCGGGCGAGGTGCAGATAGGCGGCCGCCGGTGTGCCGCCGGGGAGGATGAAGGATTTCAGCGGGTCGAGATCGGCGTTCAGCTGGTCGATCTCCTTTTCGATCCGGTCGACCTGTGCCTCGATGACGCGCAGCGGTTCGTAGGAGAGAACCTCGCCGGTTTCGGGGGCGGCGAGATCGGCGCCGAGATCGAAGAGATCGTTCTGGATGCGCATCAGCATGGCGTCGAGCTCGGGCATCTCGGCGGTGTGCAGCCGGGCAATGCCGATTGCCGAATTGGTTTCGTCGATCGTGCCATAGGCATCGACGCGCAGGTCATGCTTGAGGCGCCGCGGGCCGGTGACCAGAGCCGTCGTGCCATCATCGCCGGTGCGGGTGTAGATCTTGTTGAGCTTCACCATGGCGTCAGCGGCCCCCGCCGGTCAGCCAGAGCGTCAGCATGATCAGGGCGATCGCGATCGCCTGCAGCACGATGCGTGCCTGCATCAGCTTGTTCGAGGTGTTGCCGTCACCACCCTTCATCATGTTGAAGAGACCCCGGATGAGGACGAGGGCGACGAGCCCCATGACGATGATGGCGAGGACATAGGTGAATGTGGACATAACGTGGGATGAGCCTTTGTTCGTCGCCGGTCAGTCCAGCGAGCGCATCAATCGATAGAAGAGGTCGGCCGGCAGCCAGCGCTTGAGCAGGGCCCCCTGTTTCGCCGGCTTGGTCACCAGATAATGTGGGCGGGCGCGGCGGGCGGTCAAGGCATGTACGAGGACTTTGTAGACGGCATCAGGGCCGAGTTTGTGACGGTTGACGGGACCCGTGCCTTCCAGCCGCGCCAGCTGCCGGCGGTAATCCTCTGCATGCACCGAGTTTTCCAGGTCGATCGCCTGGCGAATATGGGTGAGCGCATTGGCGGTGAAGCGGCTTTCGATCGGGCCGGGCTCGATCAGGCTCACCTGGACGCCCGAGCCTTCGAGCTCCATGCGCAGCGTCAGCGACAGGCCTTCAAGGGCAAATTTTGACGCCGTGTAGGCGCCGCGCCAGCGATAGGGCAGGATGCCAAGGATCGAGGAGCATTGCACGATCCGGCCCTCTCCTTGTGCCCGCATTGCCGGGATGACCCGGCGGGTGAGGTCGTGCCAGCCGAAGAGATTGGTCTCGAACTGGGTGCGCAATGCCTCCGTCGGCAGATCCTCGACGGCCCCCGCCTGGCCATAGGCGCCGTTGTTGAAGAGCGCATCGAGCCTTCCGCCGGTGCGTTCGAACACAGTCGAGACGAGGGCTTCGATGCTGCCAGTGTCGGTGTAGTCCATGATCAAGGTCTCGATGCCCTTGGCTTCAAGGGCTGCAAGATCGTCCGGCCTGCGTACGGTTGCAAAGACTCGCCACCCATCCTGCTTCAGGGCCTGCGCACAATAGGCGCCGATACCGGAGGAACAGCCGGTGACGATGATGCTCTTCACGGGAAAACCTCGTAATTGCTTTGCAAACTCCGATCCGTTTCCCATATTCGCCCGCAGCTTACAATCACACTCCGAGGTCCGAAGGAGACCGGATGCCGACTTTCCTGCGCATGCTCTACAAGGTGGTGTTTGATGCCTTGTGGCATTTTTCCGAGGATGACGGCTGGGCGATGGCAAGCCATGTGGCGCTTTCGGCGCTGCTGGCGGTCTTTCCCTTCCTGATCTTCGGGACCGCGCTGGCGAGTTTTCTGGGTGCCGACCAGTTCGCGGAAACGGCGGTGCATCTGATCTTCGACACCTGGCCGGAAATCATCGCAAAACCCCTGTCCGATCAGGTGGTGCAGGTCTTGACCATTCCGCGTGGCGGGCTCTTGACGGTCTCGGTCCTCGCCGCCGCTTATTTCGCCTCGAACGGTGTTGAAGCTCTGCGCATATCGCTGAACCGAGCCTACAGGGTTTCGGAAACGCGCCCGTGGTATGTGACCCGTCTCGTGAGCTTCGGCTATGTGCTGGGGGCAACCGTCGTGCTCGCCGCCATCAGCGCCCTGCTTGTGGCGGTCCCGATCGCGCTTGCCTTTGCGGAACGCTATTTCCCGCTCTTGGAGAACTTCCTGGCGATCGTCGCCAACTGGCGTGTGTATGGAACGGTGCTGTTCCTCGTGGTCGGCCTGATGGTTTTCCACCTCGGCCTGCCGGACGGCCGACGACGGGTGATCGATGTTCTGCCTGGAGTGCTGCTGACGCTTGCATTATGGCTCGTCGGCGCTCTGGTCTTCGCCTATTACATCGGCACCTTCGCCAATTATGCCGCGACCTATGCCGGCCTTGCCTCGATCATGATCGTGCTGGTGTTTCTCTACATGGTGAGTGCCATCTTCATCATCGGGGCCGAATTCAATGCCGCGTTGATGAAGTTCCGGGTGGTGCCGGTGAAGGGCGGTCCACCGGGCGGGATCTCAAATCCCGACCATGGTGCGGATATCTGACGGCGTCCGGCCTTCTGCGCGCAGGCTCGCCAGGGCCGTGTCGCCCGCACTTTTCGAAAGCTTGCGACCGTCGGGTCCAAGGACCAGGCGGTGATGGTGGTAGACCGGCTGCGGCAGGTCGAGCAGGCTTTGCAAGAGGCGGTGCACGGAGGTTGCGTGGAAAAGGTCGAGGCCGCGAACAACACGGCTCACACCTTGCGCCGCATCGTCCACCGTGACTGCCAGATGATAACTCGCCGGGGCATCGGAGCGCCAGAGGACCACATCGCCCCAGGCGGCGGGGTCGGCCTCGATCGTTCCTTGAGGGCCGTCGCCGGTGTCCTGCCAGGTAAGCCGTTCGCCGATGAGCCTGCGCGCTTTGTCCATGTCGAGCCGCCAGGCATGACGGTCGATGCTGACAAGCTTCTCCGCCCGTTCGGCTTCACTCAGGTGCCGCTCCTCCGTCGGGTAGAGCGGCGCGCCATCAGGATCCCGCGGCCAGATGCCGCCCTCGCGCTCATAGGCTGAGACACGGGACTTCACCTCGCCGCGGGTGAGAAAAGCGGGGTAGACGAGGCCCATCCCCTTCAGCCGCTCCAGCGCCTCCCGGTAAAGCGGAAAATGTTCGGACTGACGGCGGAATGGCTGCTCGAAGCGGATGCCGAGCCAGGTGAGGTCGTTGATCAGGGCTTCCTCGAGTTCGGGCGTGCAGCGGGTCAGATCGATATCCTCGATGCGCAGCAGAAGGCGCCCGCCGTGCTGGTCGGCCATCTGGGCGTTCAGCAGGGCCGACAGGGCGTGCCCCAGATGCAGCCGCCCGTTCGGGCTGGGTGCGAAACGAAAGACGGGGGCATCGTGGCCTGCAGTTTGACGGGCGCGTTCGGTCATGCTTTTTCTTCGCATGAGAGTGGAATGAGGAAAAGGGGACGGATTTGACGACAATCCGGTGCGAGGCAGACCTCGCCGCGGGGCTTTCCCTTTTGCTGACACGTGATCCCAGGCTCTGTCCGATCGCCGAGGTCTGCCAACCGCTGCCGCTCAGGCTTTCGGCACCCGGTTTTGCCGGGCTTGCCTCGATCATCGTCTCGCAGATGGTGTCTCGGGCGAGTGCCGATGCGATCTGGCGACGGATGACCGCGGTGCTCGGCAACCGACCGTTGGCGGAGGATTATCTGGCACTTGGCCCGGAACTGATCGGCACCTTCGGCCTGTCGCGTGGCAAGGCGCTGGCGCTCGAAGAAGCGGCAAAGGCCGATCTCGGCGGCCCCTTCCGGCTGGACGAATTGGCGGAGATGCCGGCGGAGGCGGCAATTGCGGCGCTGACAGGCCTGAAGGGCGTCGGGCCCTGGACGGCCGAGGTCTACCTGATGTTCTGCGGTGGCCACCCGGACATCTTCCCGGTCGGCGATGTGGCGCTCAGGATCTCGGTGGGTGACGTGTTCTTTGGCGGCGAGCGCCCTTTGCCGGATCAGGTGGCGGAGGTCGCCGAGATCTGGGCGCCGGTACGTTCGGTGGCCGCACGGCTGTTCTGGGCGCATTACGCCCGAATCACCGGTCGTGTCGCGCTGCCCCGCTGAAGGGCGCGCCGAGAGGTCGCGGGCGCGCCCGAAAATTCAGGCTTCACAATGCTGTAACAACGGACCTAATATAGAAGGGCAGATGCCGAATCGATCAGGAGTACGCCTTGACGATTGCAGTTTCTCCCCAGGCCCTGCCGGCGCTCGTTCTGAATGCCGACTACCGGCCACTGAGTTATTATCCCTTGTCGCTCTGGTCCTGGCAGGACGCGATCAAGGCGGTCTTCCTCGACCGTGTGAACATCATCGCCGAGTATGAACATTCCGTCTGCTCACCGAGCTTCTCGATGCGGCTACCAAGCGTGGTCAGCCTCAAGACCTATGTTCAGCCGACGCGGAACCCGGCCTTCACCCGCTTCAATGTTTTTCTGCGGGACAAGTTCGAATGCCAGTATTGCGGCTCGCCGGAAGACCTGACCTTCGACCACGTCATCCCGCGTGCCCATGGCGGCGAGACCACCTGGGAGAATGTCGTTGCGGCTTGTTCGCCCTGCAACTTGCGCAAGGGTTCGAAGCTTCCCAAGCAGGCCGGCATGCATCCGCACCAGACACCCTATCGGCCGACCGTGCAGGACCTGCACAACAATGGTCGGCTCTTCCCGCCGAACTATCTGCATGAGAGCTGGATGGACTATCTCTACTGGGATACCGAACTTCAGCCTTAAGACTTGAGGATCCCTGTCGGGCGGCGCGAATGAGCGCCGGTGCCGCTTTTCAGACGGCGGGCTTACGCAGCGCGCCCCAAAGGGCGAGCGCCGCAAGGGCTGCGCTGGTCAGAACATTCCATCCGGCAAAGGACAGACCCAGCACGCGCAGCGTGGCATCGGTGCAGGACGGCGCCTTGGTGGCGTTCAGCGCTTCCAGCACATTGACCGGCGTATCGCCACCGGTGGCTCCGATCGTGCAGGTCGCGGGACCCTCCCAGAACCGCCATTCGACGCCGGAGTGGTAAATGCCCATCCCCATGCCGACGAGCATCAGAATGGCGATCGCGATCAACAGGAGCCTCGTGACCACAGGGGGCAGGCGGAAGACGGCAGACAGCACGGCCAGCAAGCCGACGCCGATGCCGATGTAATAGGGATTGCGCTGCAGCAGGCAGAGCGCGCAGGGGATGTAACCGCCGATATGCTCAAAACCGAGGGCCGAGCCGACGACGATTGCCATGCCGATCGTGAGAACGGCAGCGAGCACGCTGTCGGACTTGAGGGGAGCAAGAATGGAATTCATCTGCGACACTCTCAGAAAGCAAACTTGACGAGGTAGAAGCCGCCGATCAGCAGCACCATGAAGAGGGTGAAAAGAAGGCCGAGATATTTCTCGATGAAAAGACGAATCGGCTCGCCGTAAAGCTTCAACAGGAAGGCGACCAGGAAGAATCGAAAGGCGCGGCCAATGATGCTGACGAGGGTGAAGACGAAGAAGTTGAGACCCGTTGCGCCTGAAAAGATCGTCAGCACCTTGTAGGGAAAGGGCGTGATGGCGGCAAAAAGGACGCCCCAGCCACCCCAGGTGTTGTACCAGGCGGCGACCTGCTCGAATGCGTCCTCCTTGCCATAGAAGGCGAGGATCGGCCGACCGACCGTCTCGAACAGGAACATGCCGATGGCATAGCCGAGAAATGCCCCGAGCACCGAGGCAATTGTGCACAGAAGCGCCAGCTTGAACCAGTCCGCCCGTCGGGCGAGCACCATCGGGATCAAGAGGACGTCCGGGGGTATCGGGAAGAATGAGCTCTCGATGAATGATACGCCCGCCAGTGCGCGGTCAGCGTGCCGGGTTCCGGCGAGAGACATCGTCCAATCATAAGTGCGGCGTAGCATGAAACATTCCGTCTGAGATCAATGTGCGTTCTATTGGGCACGCGGGCCCATGTAAATGGTGCCGCCACAGCGGCTATGCCGACTTGCGATGTTTGTGTCCGTGGGCTTTCAAAAAAGGCGTTGACCGCTACACCCTGCCTCGTATAGTCCGGCGCAGTCCAACCGACGCTCATGTGCCCCATTGGCGGAACTGGTAGACGCGCTCGACTCAAAATCGAGTTCCGAAAGGAGTGCTGGTTCGATTCCGGCATGGGGCACCAAATCTTCAAAAGATCATTTGACTGTGAGCCGCACCATCCGACGCCGCGTGAGGCGCCCGGCGTATCGTGGGATGCAATCGATCAGGGCAAAGCTGCCTGACACACAGCCATGGGCATGGTTGCGGAGACGCAAGTTGCAATTGCCTTGCCTGCGGTTGCACGATAGAAAAGCCTACTTTTCCGTTCAACTTTTCAGTACCGTTGCAGCATGAGCGCCAATACCCCGCGCCAGATCACATTCTTCCTGGAGCACAGGCCGGCGCTGGTGGACTATGCCGCCCGGTTGCTGGGATCCCGTGATCAGGCGGAGGATGTCGTGCAGGATGCCTTTCTTCGGCTGAGGCCGACGGAGTCAGACGATTATGCACCACGCCAGGTTCTCTCCTATCTCTACAGCATTGTGCGCAATCTCGCCCTCGATCACCTGAAGCGCCGCGCCGTCGAGGCGCGCGGCCGCGACGTCGATCCGCCATTCTGGATTCTGGCGCAGGAGGCCAGCACGCCGGAGGAACTGGTTCTTTTCGCGGATCAGGCACGGGTCGCCTCGCTGACGCTCAAGGCCCTGCCGCCTGAGACACGTCGGGCCATCGAACTCTACCGACTGGATGGCTGGACGCTGGAGGCCATTGCAACCGAGTTGCAGATTTCGGTTGCGACGGTTCACCGGATGATCCGAAGCGGCATGGTGAAGATTGCCCTGTCGCTCGATCGAGCGAGCCACTGAAAAATGTCGGGGCGGGCATGAAAAAACACAACGAGCCGATCGTATATGCAGCAGGCACAGGCGAGTTCGCCACCGAGGCGCATATGGCCGGTGAAAAAAAACCTCTCTGGCGGGAGGCGGTTTCGGCGAAACAAAGCAAACAGGGAATGGCCAGCCGGTGAGTGTCACAGATCAGCGAGAACAACAGGACGGCATGCTTCTTGAAGAAGCAATGGACTGGTTCATGTTGCTGCGTGATGCGCCAACCGACACGGTTCTGGTTGCTGCCTGGGAGGAGTGGCGGCAGTCGTCTGACGACCATGCCGCGGCATGGTCACGGATCTGTCGCACTTGGGCGGCGCTCGGTGAGATGCCGGCTGTGTCGCCCGATGTCACCCGCTCCCCGCCCGAACCAAGGGTAACACCAAAGAGGTCGCGGCTTTCGCGCGGCAGCCTCGGCTTCGCGGCAGCCAGCCTCATATCCGCCGGGCTCGTCGCTGTTCTTCTTGGTCCGGCGCTGCAGCTCCGCCTTGAAGCGGATTTCCGGACCAGTGCCGGGGAAACGCAGATCGTGACACTCGCCGACGGATCCCGGGTGACGCTCGCGCCGCAGACGGCTCTGGCCGATGACTTCGACGGGACAGCACGGCGTGTCCGGTTGCTGACCGGAGAGGCCTATTTCGAGGTTGAGCGGGATCCCTCCCGACCTTTTGTGGTGGACGCCAGGGATGCGTCCGTGCGCGTGCTGGGTACAGCCTTCAGCGTGCGCGACACCGGCGATGGCACAAGGGTAGAGCTGGCGCACGGGGTCGTTGCATTGCAGCCGCATAGGCCGGAAGGAGTCGTGGAGCTGACACTTGCGCCGGGCGATGCCGTGTCGGTCGACCGCAAGGGTGGCAAGCCGGAACTGAGCCATGTCGAGCCTTCCGACATCGCGCTCTGGCGCGAGGGGCGTTTGTCCGTCACCGATCAGCCACTCGGCGATGTCATGGCACTCATCCAGCGCCAGCATCCGGCCTGGATCATGCTGCCAGAAAGCGACGTCGCGGCGCTCAGGGTCACCGGCCTTTATGATCTTGCCGACCCCGACAAAGCTCTGATGGCGCTCGTCGCGCCCTTCGGTCTTCATGTGCGGGCGGCCTCACCCTATCTCCGGATTGTCACCAGTCGCTAAAAGAATCCATTTGATTCAAAGGGTTGATTGATTTTTCGCGAGTCGCTCGCAAAAAGATGATTGTTGTCTGAAAAACTTGTCTCTTTCACTCGTATTTACCCTCGAACCCGGCGATGAGCCGGTTTGAGTATGGGGACGAGTATGACATTGACGCATTTTTCTGCGGATCGCGGCGCCTTGATCAGGGCAGGATCGCGCCGCCTGATGACCACGACGGCCTGCGCGCTGGCGCTTCTGGCAGGACCTTGCAGTCTGCCTGTACTGGCGCAGACCTCGGCCGAAATGACCGCGACGCGGACTTACGACATTCCGGCACAGCCGCTCGCGAGTGCGCTCAGAGCCTTCGGTCGTCAGTCCGGCCTGCAAGTATCGCTGCCGGCGGCAGCCGCGCGCGGTGCAAATTCGGCTGCCGTCTCCGGTACGCTGAGTGCGGACAGGGCGCTGTCGCAGCTCTTGTCCGGCACGGGGCTTTCCTACCGGATCTCGAACGGAGTCGTCGTGGTTGGCGAGCAGTCTTCCGCCGTCGATGATGCGCCGGCAACAGATGGCTCGACCGTGATCGGTGAGATCAACGTGACCGGAACGCGGGCGGAAACCGGCGTCAGCTCCGTCAATATCGGCGCCGAACAGCTGGAAGCCCGCAATCCGTCCAGCATCGCCGATGTCTTCCGCGATCAGGCGGGGGTCAGCGTCGGCAGCTCGATCCCGACCTCGCAGAAGGTCTATGTCAACGGTCTGGAAGAGACGACGCTTGCCGTGACCATCGACGGTAGCCGGCAGAACAACCGCGTCTTCCACCACAACGCCACCAACCTGATCGACCCCTCGTTGCTGAAGGCCGTCGATGTCGATGCCGGCATTGCGCCCGCCGATGTCGGCCCGGGCGCCTTGGCCGGTTCGATCGCCTATGAGACGAAGGATGTGAAGGACCTGCTTTCCGAAGACGGCTTCGGCGGCATGGTGTCTGAAACCTACAATTCGAACAGCAAGACCTTCACCACTGGCCTCGGCGGCTGGGCGATGCAGGACGGCTTCGAATTTCTCGGCTTCCTGAACTATGGCAAGGGCGACAATTACGAGGCCGGCAATGGCGAAGAGGTCCGCGGGACCGAGACCAATCTTTTGAGCGGCTTGGGCAAAGTCGCTTATGAGGCAGAATCGGGTGACCGTTTTGAGCTGAGCCATGAGCGCGTGCGTGACGATGCAGAACGACCATTTCGTGCCAACGGCATATTCGTCGGCAGACCATGGCAGCCTAAAACTCGTAACTATCTTCTTGAGCGTGAAAACACCGTTTTCACCTACTCGGATACCACGCCCGAGGGCTGGTGGGACCCGACGGTGCGGCTTGCCTATAGCACGAGCTCCGTTGACACCATGGCCTATCCAAGACCGACTGCTGGATGGCCAACCAGCTACCCTACGATCGGTGAAAGCCAGAGCCTGAACGGGAAATTCGAAAACAAATTCGCGCTGGATGACGGCAACATCGTTGCCGGCGTGGACTTCTATCGCGACCAGATCGAGCTCGATAGCGTCACCACCGTTCCAGCTCTCATGGATGACGGGACTGAGAAGGCCACCAATATCGGCATCTACAGTCAGGCAAGACTGGAACCTTTCGATCACACCCGGCTATCTTTCGGCGGTCGCGTGGACAAGCAGTGGTTTGAAGGCGTTGACGGCGAGGAATGGGATCATGCGGGCATTAGCGGCAACGCCTCTGTCGAATATGACCTGACGAGCTTCCTCACAGCCAAGGCCGGTGCCTCACATGTCTGGGCTGGTATTCCGCTCGCCGAGAGCTTCATCATGGATCCCAACTGGGATTATACGGCTTCTGGACCGGAGGTAACGACGGCCAACAACGTGATGGCAGGTCTGGAGCTTCACCATAACGGCTACACAGCTGAAGCAAGTATCTTCCGCAGCAGCATCAACGATGCTCGTGTTGCAAAATACACAGGTAGCCTCCCTGGCGTAGTCTATCCAAACCTGAACTACGACGTCGTCTCCGAAGGATACGAAATCGGTGTCGGCTACGATTGGGCCGATGGCTTCATCAAGGTAAAGTATGCGCACATCACCGGCGAGGTCGACGGAGAGCCGGTAAATTCTGACACCGGCAACTACCTTGCCACACCGGTCGGCGACATCATCACTGTATCCGCTGCACACACGTTTACCGAATGGGGTCTCACCGTTGGTGGTGATATGGAATTCGCGCCGAAATACGAGTCGGGCGGCACCACCTACAAGTCATACGAAGTCGTCAACATCTACACCGAGTGGAAGCCGGAACAGCTGCCGCACATGACGTTGCGGGCGGAAGTGCAGAACCTCTTCAACGAGACCTATGCGAGCCGCGCCACTTACGGCCAGGAATTTGGCAACGTGACTCCCCTCTACGAGCAGGGTCGCACCTTCCTGCTCTCGGTCAAGGCCACCTTCTGATCAGACAAGACAGCCCTTCGCCGGGAGACCGGCGGAGGGCTTATCTGTATCGAGTGACGAGGACAACCTCGATGAGCGAGTCGGAACCAAAGCGGGATTTCCGCCACGGGCTTCGCGGACCGGGTCTTAGGTCGACCGGAGGGTGGTCATGATGACGCGTGCTCAGGCCCAGACCCGAGCGCGGCCCGATCCGCATGCGATCGCGGCTGCCGCCACATTTCAGAGCTTCGCCAATTGCTATATCCGCGAGATCGATGCCGGCTGCGCGGGTTGCATGGCGCTCGATGGTCGCGAAAAATGCTGCCTGGACTGGTATTTGGCTGCGCCAAGGGTCCACCTCCGGGCGGTTCTTTCCAATGACAGCCAGGTCGGCCCGAAGGCGTTTGGACCACTTTTCAGCCGGTATCCGGGGGAAAGCGTCTGGCAGCCGGTCGATCCGCTCTGGGCGGTGCAATGCCTGGTTCAGGATCTCACAGAGAAGACGAGGGCTGACAGCCGTCCCAGTGCGGGGCTCGAACTGATGCTCCGGACGCTGCAGAGCTGCGCGCGGATCGCCGACCTCGTCCAGCAGACGACGGCACGGCCGCTCGACAACCAGCCGCAAGGCTTTCTCGAAAGCGAGCAATCGCTCACCTTCGGCCACTGGATGCATCCGACGCCGAAGAGCCTTACCGGCATGAGCGACTGGCAATCGGCAGTGTATGCGCCGGAGGGTGGCGGGGCCTTCCCGCTCACCTATTTCGCCGCCCCAAGGCAAAGGGTGCGGGCCTGCTCGGTTGCAGGCGATCTCGATGCCATCCTGCGGGACATGGCAGGGAATCTCCTCGATACGGTGCCGCTTGGCGAGGATGAGATGCTTCTGCCGATGCATCCGCTGCAGGCCGAGGCACTGCTGCTGCAGCCGCAGATCCAGGCGCTGATGGCGGCGGGCGGGCTGCGCCTGCTCGGCAGCGGCGGAGTGCGCTTCACCGCAACCTCTTCGGTGCGCACCATCGCCTCCGACGATTGCGACTGGATGCTGAAATTCTCGCTGCCGGTGAAGATCACCAATTCGCTCAGGCTGAACCGGGTCCATGAGCTGGAGGCGGGCGTCGTCATGGCGCAGTTGGTTGATCTGCTGGACCTTGAGACGCGGCTGCCGAAACTCGGCTTCCTCCGAGATCCCGCCTATCTCACGCTCGATCTGCCGGGGTCGAGCGAAAGCGGCTTCGAGGTGATCCTGCGGGAGAACCCCTATCGCGGCGACAAGGGTCAGGGCGTGATCAGCCTTGCGGCGCTGACGGCACCGGCCCTTCCCGGGCGACGCCAGCGGCTTGCGGCGCTGATCGAGCGGCTGGCCGGTGAGGCGGGAATCGAGAAAGCAGAGGCCGCGCATCAGTGGTTCGATCGCTATCTCGACTGCGCGGTCACCGCGCTTGTTCGGCTCTTTGACGAGACGGGCATTGCGCTTGAAGCGCATCAGCAGAACATGCTGGTCGATGTCTCCGAGGGCTGGTCGACAAAGGTCATCTACCGCGACAGTCAGGGATTCTATCTCTCGGAGCGGCATCGCGCGACGCTTACCGCTGCCCTGCCGGAACTCGGTAAGGTCGCCGATCTCTTCTATCCCGACGCGGAGATCCACCGCCGTTTCGGTTATTACCTGGTGGTGAACCAGGTGTTTGCAGTCATCCACCGAATGGCTGCCGAGGGCCTGGCCGATGAGCGCTGCCTACTGACACGGTTGCGCAGCCATCTGATGGCGCTTTCGAGGTCATTGCGCGGCAGCGGGCTGGAGTTCGTGCGCCAACTTCTCGACGACAGCACGATCACCACCAAGGCCAATCTCGGGGTCCGTCTTGCCGGCATCGATGAGCTCGAAGGTGGGGCGGGAGCCTCGCTCTATCGTGAGATGCCGAACCCGCTGCATCCCGCCAACCTCAAGACCGTGAGGCTCGACGATGCCCTTGCCTCTTGACCTGCCCGGCCAATCGGAGGAGCGCGTGCTGCGTCAGCTCGTCTCGGCGCTGCTGTTCGAGGGTGTGGCCCGGCTGGATGATCCCGGCTCCAACGACGGCACGACGCGGCTTCAAATCGGCATCGGCGAGGCGCGCGCTCGGCTCTCTCAGGGACCCTTTGGCCGTCCGCGTATGGCGCCCGGCTCGCTTCAGCTGCGCTGCCCGCAGACGCGCGCCTGGACGGCCGGTGCGCTCGACCGGCTGGTTGATCTCGTCCCGGCACCGGAGACCGCGCGGCTGACGCTGCTGAAGGAATTGCAGAGCACGATCGTCTTTCTGGAGCAGGACAGCAGCCTGCTGCCGCCGATTGACCGACGGACGCTCTCCTTCGATCGGCTGGATTGCGCGCTTTCCGAGGCGCATCCCTATCATCCCTGCTTCAAGTCGCGCACCGGCTTTACGCTGGAGGATAACGCGCTGTTCGGGCCAGAAGCTTCGCGGCCCTTCCGGCTGCACTGGCTGGCCGTGACACGCGAACATGTGCGCGAGGCGCTGCCGGCTGATCCCGAAGCCTTTTGGTTGAGGGAACTGGGCGAGACGCATGCTGCCCGGCTTTTCTCGCGGATGAAGCGCAAGGGCGTTACGTTCGACAGCCACGCCATCGTGCCTCTGCATCCCTGGCAGTGGCGGCATCTGAAGGACGGGCTGCTGGCCGACTGGATCGCCGACGGACGGGTGGCCTCGCTTGGCGAAAACGGCGATCCCTATCGGGCGACGCAATCGATCCGCACGCTGATCAACCATGCCGATCCGGCCCGCGCGCATGTGAAACTGCCGCTCGACATCGTCAACACCTCCTCCATGCGCGTGCTGGAGCCGCATTCGATCGTCACCGCACCGCATCTCAGCCGCTGGCTTGCCGGGCTTGTTTCTGGTGATGAAAATTTCCGTAGCCGCTATCCGCTCGACATCCTGCAGGAATATGCCGGTATCCGCGTCGATGCGCATGGCGCGCTCGACGGCAAGCTCGGGCTGATGCTGCGCGAGAGCCCGAAAGTCCTTCCCGGCGAGCAGGCGGTGCCCTTCAACGCGCTGATGATGCTGGAGGCGGACGGCAAGCCGTTCATCGCGCCCTTCATTGCGCGGCATGGGCTCCTGCCCTGGCTGCACCGCATGCTGGAAGTCGCGGTTCTGCCGGTCTGGCATCTGATGGTGCATCACGGCGTGGCACTTGAGGCGCATGGGCAGAATATGATCCTCGTACTGCGCCATGGCTGGCCGGAACGGCTGATCCTGCGGGACTTCCACGAGAGCGTCGAATTCTGCCCGGCACTTCTGAGGCGCCCGGAAGACCTGCCGGATTTCGCCGCCATCGACCCCGTTTATGACGGGGCGCCCTCGGATGCCTATTACTGGACCGACCATGCCAACGAGCTGCGCGAGCTGGTGATGGACTGCCTGTTCATCTACTGCCTGACGGAGGTCTCGCTGCTGATCGAGACGGCCTATGGCCTATCCGAGCAGGCTTTCTGGGACCTCGTGAGCGAACTGCTCGACAGTTACGGCGCACAATATCCCGACAAGGCGCGGCTTGCGCTCTTTGCCCATGACAGCACGGAAATTTCGACGGAATCGCTGCTGTCGCGCAAGCTTTTCCGCGACCGCAGCCTCTATCGCCACCGGGTGCCCAATCCGCTTGGGCTCAGAAAAAGGAGCGACCAGCCATGATCCTGATCGACGGGACCTTCCATAGCCAAGCCGAGATCGACGTCAGGGGCGAAGCCTTCCTTGCCGCAACCGGCATCGCGGACCCGCGCCTCAGCGTCGCCGTCTGCCTGCCCGAAACCATCGACTGGCTTTCGGCCTTCTTTGCCATCAAGCGGCTCGGGGCAAGCATCCTGCCGCTTCTGCCCGGCACGCCGCTTGCGACTGCCCGCAAGCTTGCCAAGGAGGCCGGCTGCCATCGGCTTTATCATGGCGGAACCACTGCCGAATGGCTGGGCGAACCAGACGACGAGAGCCCTTGCGGGCGGCTGTTGCAGATGAGCTCGGGCACCACGGGGGCGGCGAAATGCGTGGCGCGCGGATGGGACGATATCGAGCGGGAGCTGGAAGACTATGTCGGCTTCTTCCGCGAACCTCAGGACATGACGCCCGTCGTCGCCTGCCCGACCACCCATTCCTACGGGCTGATCTGCGGGCTTCTGGTCGGCTTGAAGCGCGGGCGCGTGCCGCATGTGGTGAACACCGCCAATCCCAAGCACCTGATCAAGGTTTTGCGCGAAACCGAACGACCGATCCTCTATTCCTCGCCGGCCATGCTGCACACGCTGGCGCGGCTCCTGCCATCAGGCCCAAAGGTGCATGCGATCATGACCTCGGGCACGCTGTTGCCGGAGAGCTGGTTTTCCACCATCCGCGCCAAGGCCGAGCGCTTCTACCAGCAATATGGCTGCTCGGAAGCCGGATGCGTTGCGATCAACGGCGACCTTACCCATCCCGCCGACATGGGCCGCATCCTGCCGCGTTTTTCGCTCGCCGAAGAGGGCAGCGCGGATGCGCCGGTCGAGATCGTCTTGGAGGGGATCACCAGGATCGAGACCAAGGATCTCGGCTATGTCAGAGCCGACGGCATGCTGGTCTTCATCTCGCGGCTCGATGACACGGTGAATGTCTCGGGCCTCAACGTCTATCCCCGCGATGTCGAAGACCAGGCGATTGCCGTCGATGATGTCACCGATGCGGTGGCCTTCCGCGTGCCGGACAGTTTTGCCGGCGAGCGGGTGGCGCTTGTCTATTCGGCGAACCGGATCATGCCGTCGTCAGAGCTGCGCGAGCGGCTGATTGCCGTCTTACAGCCGCATCAGGTGCCGATGCATCTCGTGCAGGTGGCCGAGGTGCCGCGCCAGGCGAATGGCAAGATCAGCCGCCGCGAGATCGCGAGGCGCTTTTTGGACGGAGAATTCAACGATCAGAAGGAGCGCGCCTCGTGACCCGAAGCGACATCATCGACGCCATCGCAAAGGTGCTGGCCGGGCCCATGCAACACCGGCATATGGAGGCGTTTTCTCCCACGGCGCGGCTCAACCAGGACCTCTATCTCGATTCCGTCCTGATCCTGCAGATCTTCCTCAATCTCGAGCTCGAACACGGGTTGATGGTCGATGATGCCGTGATCAGCCGCAAGGACGTGGTGACGGTCGCCGATCTCGCCGATCTCTTCCTGCCTGAAGACGACGCGGCACGAGCCGAACCGGAGCCGGCTGCCGAGCCGATCGCGGAATTCGAAGGCGGGGTGCATGGCGAGGAATATTACGACATCAAGGTTCACTGCTTCGTCAGCTGCCTTTGCGATGGCTTGAAGCGGCGCGGCATCGATCACCGGCCCTTCTATTTCGGCATCTGGGATGCGCCCTTCGGGATCAGCCAGCGCCACGAGCTGCTCTATCACGACGCCACCGTCAGCCATGAGCCCTTCCGTCTCTGGTTCGAGCGCCTCTACCGCGCGCCCGTGACGCCCTGGTACGACCATTCCCGCTCCAAGGACGAGAACATCGCGACCCTCCTCGATCTGCTCGAAAAGCGGAGGGAGACCGAGGGCGTGATGGTGATGCTCGACCTCTTCCACCTGCCGGAGCGGGAGAACAAGTTCAACCAGAACCCCTTCCCGCATTACCTGATGCCGGAGATGACCGAAGACCCCGATGTCTGGTTCATCCGCGACCCCGACTATCGCTGGGAAGGGCCGATCGAACGCGCGAAGGTGCTGAACGCGGTTGCCCAGCCGTCGGTCGCCGGCGGCTATCATTTCGATCGCGCCGCCTTCCAGCCGGCTGCCGATGCCGATGTCGCGGCCTATCTGAACGAATGCCTGATCCGCGACCGCAATCCGCTGATCGACGCGCTGCGCTCGATCCTCGCTGCCCATGTCGAAGGGCGCGACCGGCTGACGCTTTCGGATCTGACATCAGGGCTTCGCGAACTGCCGGTCCTCGCCATCCGCAAATATGCCTATGAGCATGGCTTTGCCTTCATCTGGCGAGCGGCAAAGCTTGCCAACAGCGAGTTCGAGCACTGGTGCACCGAGATCGAGGCGCTGCATCAGGAGCTGAAGAACATCCATTTCGCCGCCATGAAGCTCGCCCAGACCGGCGACCGGCGACTGATCGAGGACGTGACGCGCCGGCTCGACCGCGCCGACCGCTTCGAGACCTCCATCAAGACCCGGCTGGGCGCTGCCTTCGACGCCTGGAGTGCCGGTTTTCAAGACGCAGCTGCTCCGCGCCTGAAGGCGCTGGGCTGATCCATCACCATCTGACATCTGGGAGAAACGACCATGACCATCCGCCCCTTTACCCGCCGCGCACTGATCGCCGCCGGCCTCACCCTTGCCGCCCTGCCGGCGCTGGCACTCGATGTCGAGACCTATGCCGGCAAGGTCACCGTGGAGGGCACGCCGTCGAAGGTTGCCGTCTTCGACATTGCCGCCCTTGATACGCTGCTCGCCATCGGCGTGATGCCGGCGGGCATTCCGGAGAACCTTTATCTCGCCGAACTCTCCGACCTGAAGGGCAAGGCCGAGGTCGTTGGCGACATCTTCGAGCCGGATCTCGAAGCCTTGAGCGCGCTTGCCCCTGACCTCATCATTGTCGGCGGCCGCTCCTCCGGCAAGGAAAAGGAAACGGGCAAGGTCGCATCCTCGCTCGACATGACCATGGACGGCGTCGACGTGGTCGACCAGGCACGCGAGCGGGCCACGACCTATGGCGCGATCTTTGGCAAGCAGGCAGAAGCCGAGAAGGCGGTTGCCGAATTCGACGCAGCACTTGCCCGTGCCAAGGCCGCCGTTCAGGGCAAGGGCAAGGGTCT
>OGCL01001695.1_pt1 | contig 17744 bp, 17 predicted proteins | sample 1570041 | NCBI WGS metagenome assembly OGCL01 (sample SAMN06266162, study PRJEB24511) | hot springs metagenome | isolation source: Hot spring water | place: South Africa: Limpopo | collected 2015-06-22
TCGAATTTATGGCAGGAGAATTAAAAAAGAACCTCCCTGATGTCTCCATCGATCCCATGGGAAATGTGATTGGAAAGATTGGAAAAGGGGAAAAGTCTGTGATGCTCTGCGTCCATTCCGATGAGATGTGTTTGCTCGTCAAATATATTGATCCGAGAGGATATATCTTCTTTGACCTCAATGGGATGTTCGATGAAAGGGTATTGCTCAGCACCAAAGTGGACATCTGTACGGATAAAGGAATCTACACCGGTGTCGTCGGAGTAAAAAACAGACACTTGATGAGCCCTGAAGATATGAAACGTCCCATCTCGGCCTCCGAGCTATGGATAGAGGTAGGAGCCGAAAGTTCCGAAGAGGTTCGATCCTGGGGAATTGAGATTGGCGATCCGATCGTCTACCATCCCCATTTTCAATCTGTGGGGGAGGATACCGTCATCAGCAAAGCGATTGACAATCGGGCAGGTTGTGCCATCCTGATCGAAATAGCCGAAAGGATAAAAAAGGAGGATCTGGATTATCAATTATTCCTCGTTTCTGCCGTCCAGGAAGAAGTGGGCTCCAGAGGAGCAAAAGTAGCTGCCCAATCACTCCACCCAGATATGGCGATTGTGGTGGACACCGTTCCTGCGGCCGACCCGGTCACTCCCCCCCAAGTTGCCACCAATGAATGTGGAAAGGGACCCGTCATCCGCGCCATGGACGTCAATGCCCTTGGACAGGGAACGATCTACTCAAAAAAGATCCGCCAGCGCCTCATTTCGACGGCTGTAAAAAACAAGATTCCTCACCAGAAGGATGTCACTCGGACATGGACCGATGCTTTCACCATTCACACCTCAGGAAAGGGGATCCCCTGTGGCGGGGTTTATATCCCCAGGCGATACAGCCATTCACCGGCCGAATTGATCAAATGGTCTGATGTGGAGAGGACGGCAGATCTGCTCGATCACTTCTTGAAGGACCTTCACTCATCGGACATTGATGATCTGATCCAAAAGGGTTGAACTGACGGTTCACATTTTTTAAAATAGAGATGCGCCTGCCCATTGCCATCTTGGAAAAAAAACGGATTCAGAGGCTTATCTTCTCGATCCGGCCCAATTCTAATCTCTGCCGGGACATCACGCCCCTGATGGAAAAGGTCTACGATCAAGGAGGGATCTCTTTTTTTCTGCCCACGATAAGACATCTTGAATCTTTTATGGCATTAAGGGAGTCCACCGAGGATGCAGCCCTCACCGGATTCGGCTTTCTTGAAGCGGAGTCTGCCCTCCTGCTCACAGGGAAACCCCTCCATCATTTTGAATCGAAAGTGATCGCCACCATTGCGAGAAACATCGTTCCTCCGGAATGGGTCAAGAAACTTTTCCCGGGCCGATCGTTTGGCGAGGTCCTCACACAGAAGGAGATCGACCGAATGAACTTTGACCCATTCCGATTCCATCAAAATCTATCCCTTTTCCCAATTCAAAGTGTCCCCTTCCTCCTGATTGGAGGGAAATATACCGACTGGCTCTTGGGGCTTGGAAGGATCGATCTTCTGAAAGAGATGATTTCCGGAGTTAAGAAGGAGGGGGGCTTCCCTCTCTTTTCAGGGCAATGGGCAACCTTCTCTCTCCCAAAGGCAAAACCACTCGATGTGGCCGGTTTTGCCATCCCGATTAACAGGAGAAGAAGTCTATTCGATCTAACACAGGCCTGTAACATCATCAAAAAATTTGATAAGCCGGTCATCAGCCTCGACCCCTTTGCCTCAGGAACGCTTTTAGAAGAATCGGAAGAAACCTACTCATTTCTTTTTAATGAGCTGAAAGTCCATTCGGTCATTGTCGAGGTAAACTTAGAAGAGGATCTCCATCGCCTCTTTAAGGGGCTGGAACAGGTCTCATCCCTCATCCCATTCCATAAAACATAATCGTTCCAGCAACCAGAGGGATGGTGAGGTTATCGTCAAACGGGACAGGGAGCAACTCAATGACGGCGGCCCCCAATGCGGCCATACTTCCTGCGAGCCGATCCACCTCGGGGGAACACCATACGATAAGAAGGGCAGAACAGACAAAGGCGATCGTCCCCTCAAGGGTCTTTCCAAAGATCCTGATCCTGCCCATCCCCTTTCCCACAAGGGCGGCCGCCGTGTCGGAGAGAATGAGAATCAGTAAACTGGCAATAGCAATCGGTTTCGGAAAGAGAAGAATCGTTATAATCGAAGCGAACAGGAAATAGGTGGAAGCCATCAGGGTCGGTTTCTCTTTTTCTCTCAGCACCCTCCCAAAAAAATGTTCTTGGAACAGGGAAGCCAGCCCCGGATGAAAATGGCGAAGAAGATCAACCAAAAGATAGAGTAAAAAGAATGGAATGAGAAAGGTCAAAACCGTGGTGTCAGACGTCAACGCATAGCCAAAGGGAATGACGAGCGTGGACAGATGAACCATCTTTCGCTTAATCTCAATCCCCGTAATCATTCCGCCCGCCCTTCATTTTTCACTGATCACTCTCTTTGACCATCTATCATCTCCCGCAAAACCTTCATCTCTTCATCGGTGAGACGGCGGTACTGGCCTGTAGGAAGGCCCTCGAGCCGGATCGGGCCAAATCCTACTCGTTTCAATTTAAGGACAGGGTGGCCAATGGCGGAAAAGATTCTCTTGATCAGATGATTTCGTCCTTCCGTGACAATCGCTTCCACCCAGCTGTGCTTCTCCATCTTTCTTAGGAGATGAATGGAAAGAACCCTGGCTACACCGTCTTCGAGCATCACTCCTCTTTTCAAACGCATCAGCTCCGTCTTTTCAGGAATGCCCTCTACTTTCGCCCAGTAGGTTCTCGGTATTGAAAATTTTGGATGGGAGAGTTGATAAGCGAGATCCCCATCGTTGGTTAGCAGGAGTATCCCCTCTGCATCGAAATCGAGGCGTCCGACAGGATATACCCTCCACTTGATCCGTCCGAGAAGATCCATCACCGTCGGTCTGCCCTTAGGGTCTTTGACCGTGGAGAGATAATTTTTAGGTTTGTTCAGGAGCAGGGTGATCTTCGGTTCAGGTCGCGATAATCGTTTTCCATCTACTTTAATATGGTCTTTCATCCAATCGGCCTTGAAACCGAGCTGATCAACAACTTGACCATTGACCACCACCCTCCCCTCGAGGACCATCCTCTCGGCCTCTCGCCTTGAGGCAATTCCAGCTCTGGCCAATATCTTCTGAATTCTTTCAAGCCCCATGGGATGTCCTAATCTTTTGCACCATCAAGAGAGGGTAACGTCACTTCTTCTTTCAAAACAGCTTCTGGCTCTGGTGGCGGCTGAATCTCCTTGAGTGTGGGGAGGTCAGAGAGAGTATTGAGGTTGAAGAGCTCAAGAAAGGTTTTGGTGGTACCATAAACAAGAGGCCTTCCGGGAATCTCCTTTCTCCCGACGATCCGGATGAGCCCTTTCTCCAGCAGGGACCGAATCACCCAACCCGAATCCACTCCGCGGATCATCTCAATGGTCGGTCGAATGACGGGTTGCCGGTAAGCAATGATGGCTAATGTCTCAAGCGCAGACTGGCTCAATTTTACCGGCTTTGTTTTTCTCAGCCGGTTGACCCATGGAGCCCATCGGGGTCTGGTCCGAAACTGGTATCCACCTGCCACTTCGACCAGCTCCAGCCCCTTCGAATCATCGTCATACTCCTTTTTGAGCCGATCCATTCCATCCAGAAGGGCCTCCTGATCCCATTCGTGAAGAATCTCGAGCAGGCGATCCAATGGAATAGGAGACTCCGATAAAAACAGAATGGCTTCCAGTATCGGCTTAAGATCATGTTCACTCATGAGGATTCACCAGGCCTCGGATTTTAAAAGATAGTCCGTTCAAGATGTATCAAGGGGTGTGACGTTCTTACTTCTGCTCAAAGAGCTCTATTCTTTCACCTGTGGTGATGGAAGAGATCGCGTGTTTATAGATCAACTCATCCCCCTTGCTTCGAAGAATAAGACAAAAATTATCAAAACTCTGAACTATCCCTTCCAGTTTGCGACCCGTGGTCAGTTCCACCACGACATGACTCCGATCCCTCCGGATCCGATTAAGAAACTGATCCTGCACATTGATCTGATTTTTGATCATCCCACTTTCCCTCCCCCTTTAAAAATGACCTGACGTCTTCAAAAATCTTATCTCGGTCAGCAGATGCATCGTACCAGGATATCTCCTGATCCTTCTTAAACCAGGTCCACTGCCGCTTGGCATAATGCCGGGTATCCCTCTTCATCTGTCGAATGGCTTCCCCCCAGTCCAATTCATTTAAAAGAAATTGCACCATCTGTTTATAACCCAAGCTCTGCATCGGCTTCAATCCCGGACCATATCCCATGGCCAGTAACTGTTCCACCTCATGAAGCAATCCCCTCTCGATCATTCGGTCCACCCTCTCTTCGATGCGGCGGTAAAGTGTGCTTCGGTTCATCTCCAGGCCAATCTTGAAAGTGAGATAAGGCCTGTCCCCAAAACGATGTTGATTCCTGAAGAAAGAGATGGGAACACCGGTGGATTCATAGACCTCCAGCGCCCGGATCGTTCGGAAAAGATCATTGACATGGACCCGAGCCGCTGTTTCCGGATCCACCTCTTTCAATCTCTCATAAAGGACCTCCTTCCCCTTCTGCTCTGCTTCGCCTTTCAATCTCTCCCGTACCCATGAAGGAATCTTCGGACTGCTAAAGAGGCCTTGTGTAAGGGCCCTGACATAGAGACCAGTGCCCCCTACAACAAACGGTGGCGTTCCTCTCTGATATAGGGTTTCAACCACCTTTCTTCCAAGCATCCGATAGAGTCCTGCATGAAAGGGTTGATCCGGAAGAACGAGATCAATCAGATGGTGTGTGACCCTCTGCCGCTCTTCCAGGGTCGGTTTGGCGGTGCCAATGTCCATGTTACGGTAGATCTGGATAGAATCCGCATTGAGGATTTCACCGCCAAACGTTTCTGCCAATTCAATGGCAAGCGCCGACTTCCCCACCCCGGTGGGCCCTAATATAATGACCAAACGGGGTTTACGATGGTCTTCCTCTCCAGCCATACGGTGTGCATTTTAATGAATCTGAGGAGAGACTGCAAGTATCAATCCAATCACAGGTCCCTAACCCATCTTGTTTCAGGCCTTCCTCTTTCACAGGGGAAAAGGCCCTCAAAGGCAAAGGCTGTGGTTCCTGAAAAACGGCCGCAGGAGCGAAGATCCCTTATTTGCACTCCCATGCATCCACGGTTAGCCCCTTGGGGGGCCTCGAGACAGGATCACAACGGTCAAAGAAGGACAGTCAAATGCCTGACCCGCCAGCAACCAGGTAAAGATTCAGGAGGCAGGTCTTTTAGAAATTGGAACATCGTCCTCCACACAAAAAAATTCTCTTGAAATCCGAATATGTTTTGATTAAATTATTTTAATAAATCTACTCCAGAAAACCCTTTCCACCCATCACATCATCAAATCAATAAGGAACAGGGCTGAGGAATCCAATATGTCTTCTTCATTCTTGACCAACCCGGGAACCAATCCCGAATTGAAAAGTCTTTATGAAATCTCCTTACTTTCACCTCCGGTTCCATTTCAAGAATATTTCAATGGAACGATGACGATCCTCTCTCGATACTTTCCTGTCGGTTATGCAGTCATTCTTTTGCAGGATCCGAGGAAAAATTCGCTTTACGTCGAAGCTCTTTATGGGATGGAGAGGAGCGACCATCCCCATCTGGGAACCTGTGACCAGGGCATTATCGGCCAGGTGTTACAATCCAGACAGCCATTGCCAATCCAGGATGTCAGCCAGGAGCCCTTTTACGAAGAGGCTTTAAAGAATTCAAGGCCGCCGAATAAAATCCAGTCCCCCTTGCTCTGCATCCCTCTGGCCATCGAAAGTGAGCCGACCGGCATCATGAATATCAGTCCTCTTTATGGCCCCAGGGAGGACTTTTCCGAGGATTTTCATTTTCTCACAATCCTCTCGGCCATTCTCTCTCCCAAAATCAACCAGGATCATTTGAGCAAACCAGACCCTTCAGAGGGATCGAAAAAGACAAAAAAACCCTCTCTATTGGAGGAAATACTCGAAGAGCGATTGACAGAAGTGTTAAAGAAGATTGATCCCTACGTCGAGCAAAAGAACAAGACTGGACTGCTGGATGATATCATTTCCCTTGTGGAGAAGATCCTGATTCAATCCGCCATGGAAAAAGTGGGACATGTTCAAACCGCGGCGGCCCAGCTTCTCGGGATTAACCGCAATACCCTCCGAACGAAGATGAAAGCGTTGAAGATTAAATCCCGATGATTCCATTGCGGAATGAAGATTGCGGAGTGCGAAATTTAATTCAGCGATCCGCATTCTTAAATCTGAATTTGGAGTGATTCTTGCAATAGATTCCACGAAAAGTCACAATTTTTCTATGCAAACCCCAAAAGAAAATTTTAACAGGTTAGAAGCATTATGTCGTCAATGGGGGGCTTCACTGATTGGGACCGCTGACCTCCGCTCCATGAATCAAGAACAGATCCTCCTTCCCCCTTCCACCCTGGACCGACTCCCGATTGCGATCTCCATCGGGTATCATCTCTCGGATTCGATTCTTGAGGGAATTGTGGACGCTCCCACGCCCCACTATTTCCATCACTATCAGCGGGTCAACATTCTTCTCGACACCATCGGTCTCCTGGTATCTTCAGCCATTCAAGAACAAGCCTATCAGGCCATGCCCATCGCTGCTTCGCAGATCGTAGATTGGAAAAACCAAAAAGGCCATCTTTCACATAAACATGTCGCAAACGCCTCAGGATTAGGGTGGATCGGACGAAACAACCTTTTAGTGACCGAACCCTTTGGATCGCGGATTCGCCTGGTTACCATTCTGACGGATCTCCCCCTAAAGGTCCATTCCCCCTTGGAGAGAGACTGCGGTTCCTGTCGTGCCTGCATGAAAGTCTGCCCGGTTGGTGCCATCAAAGAGAAACCAGAGGATTTTGATCACCTTCGATGTTATGAGCAATTGAGAGCCTTTTCAAAAACCCTCCATTTCAGTCATAATATCTGTGGCATTTGCGTCAAAGCCTGTAGAGGGTTCAAGGGGTCGAGTGGCCAAGGGATCTAGTGAAATCCAAAAACGCTTGAACCCTTGAATCCTCGAACCCTAATAATATTGCCATGAAAGAATTCGATGTAATCGTCGTCGGCGGAGGCCATGCTGGCATTGAGGCCTCTCTTGCCTCCGCCCGGATGGGCCACCCGACCCTCCTCATTACTCAAAAGAGTGACCAGATCGGTTATATGTCCTGCAACCCTGCCATTGGCGGTTTGGCTAAAGGCCATCTGGTAAAAGAGATTGATGCCCTCGGTGGAGAGATGGCCAGGGCTACGGATGAAACCGGCATTCAATTCAAACAGCTCAATATCACGAAGGGACCCGCGGTTCGGTCCTCCAGGGCACAGGTAGACCGTCATGCTTACCGGCTCCGGATGAAAAAAACAGTGGAAGAACAGATCAATCTCTTCATCACACAGGCAACCGTTGAGGAGATCATCGTTGACGGAAGTAAGGTTGCAGGAGTGAAAACCGATTCAGGAGAACGATTCTACGGAAAGAGGCTGGTTCTTGCTCCGGGAACCTTTTTGAATGGACTGGTTCATATTGGTCTCACCCATTTTCCCTCTGGAAGAATGGGGGATCCTCCTTCCATCGGCTTATCCGAATCGCTCAAAAAATTAGGCCTTCGTCTCGGAAGACTCAAAACGGGAACCACACCAAGACTCGATGCCAATACGATTGACTTCTCTCAACTGACTCCACAGTATGGAGATGAGCCTCCATTGCCCTTTTCCTTTTCTACGGAAAAATTTGATAGGGTTCAGGTCCCCTGTTACATCACCTATACCAATCCTACAACGCATGACATCATCCGAAGCGGCCTTGATCGGTCCCCGCTCTTCTGCGGCATCATCAAAGGGATTGGTCCCCGCTACTGCCCCTCGATTGAAGATAAAGTCGTTCGATTTGCCGACAAGCAGAGGCATCAGATCTTTCTGGAACCCGATGGAAAACATACAAACGAAATCTACCCGAATGGAATCTCTACCAGTCTTCCTCTCGACATCCAGATAAAGATGCTCCGGTCCATCCAAGGACTGGAAAAAGTTGAAATCCTGAGACCGGGTTATGCCATTGAGTACGATTATGTGGATCCCACAGAACTCTGGCCCACCCTTGAAACCAAAAAGATCAAAGGCCTTTTCCATGCTGGGCAGATCAATGGCACTTCAGGATATGAAGAAGCCGCTGCCCAGGGACTGATTGCCGGAATCAATGCCGCCCTTTCGATTCAGGGCAGAGCGCCTCTGATCCTGAAACGCTCTGAGGCCTACATCGGGGTCCTGATCGACGATCTCGTCACGAAAGGAACTTCCGAACCTTACCGAATGTTTACCTCACGTGCAGAGTATCGCCTGCATTTGAGAGAAGATAATGCCGACCTCAGACTAAGGGAAATGGGGTATCGAGTCGGGCTGGTCAAGGAAGAAGACCATCGAAAATTTTTGGAGAAAAAATCTCGAATTGAACAGACACTTCATCAAATTTCAGAGTTGAAGATGACCCCTACAGAGGAACATCATGAAATCCTCCGCCGTTGGGGATGCTCTCCTCTGAAGAAGGAGGCCTCCCTGCGGGATTTATTGAAAAGGCCTGAAATCCATTTTGAAAACCTTACAGAATTTGATCCTAAACTTAAAACAATTCCAAAGGAGGTCGCTCAACAGGTCGAAATCCAGGTCAAATATGAAGGCTACAACAAGAGGCAGTTGGAGCTGATCGAACGGTTCCAAAAGTTAGAAGAGGTGAGCTTTCCAGAGGATTTTGACTTTCGTTCAGTGATCGGCCTGACCACAGAGGTGATGGAGAAACTCCTGAACATCAGACCTCATTCCCTGGGCCAGGCCTCCCGTATCTCCGGGGTCACCCCCGCCGCCATATCCATCCTTATGGTCAACTTAAAAAAACAGGGATATTTATGAGTTTAAAGTTTTTGAGTTCATAATTTTAGCTTTTTAATTCTTTGATCAATCGAATGATCTTTTTGGCGGTGTATTCGGCCGTGTCGGCCAGGCCTGCGACCGGCAAGAAACAATCGGCGTTGTTGGCAAAGAGGCAGGTGACTGAAGCAGGAAATTCTTCATCCGGTAAATTAATAATGTAATAAAGGGCAACTCGAGGAAGCGGATAGAGCGTAAAAGAGAAATCGCATCTTCTCGCTTCCGGGTTGGTGTGACCGGAGAATCGGTTGATCAGTTCTTGTTGACGGCTCTGGATGGTCGAGACATACGGATGGAGGATCTTTTCGGCATTTGCGGTAAATGCCGCCTGATAGCCCATTCCTCCTGAAAACTGTTTAAAGGCTTTCAAGGGTTGAAGTCGAACCGGCTCACTCGTAACGACACTCGCATACATCGCAATGAGAATACCCTCTGCGCTGCAAAGGGGCTCTCCACCGAGAATGATCTCATCCCGACGGACTTCGCAGGGCTCCCCAAAAGCCTGAAAACTGAAAGCGCTATCCTCGTATCTCGCTGGAATTGCATCTTCGAGCTCTTTCATCGGGCGTATCCAGGCTTTTCGTAAATACTCTCTTTGAATTTCGAGAAAGTTTTGTGACATGGTCTGTTCACCGATGGGGTTCGATGATGACTTTGATGGACGATTTGGCTTCGGCTACCAACCCAAATCCAACTCCGGTTTCAGCCAGTGGGAGGCGATGAGTGATCATCTCCTGAAGCGGAAGACGATGAGTCCGAATTAACTCGATTGCATAAACGATATCCTTGGGCGCTCCACCATAGGTCGTTATCAGTCGGACGCCGTCATTCCAGAAAGGAAAGAAAGGGAAGACAAAATTGAGATCTGGTTCCAGCGGTGCAAAACATAAGACCGTACCACCCCGCTCGACCGTTTCAATTGCCTGCCGGTAGGCCGAGAGGGCTCCTGCGCAAACAATGACCAGGTCGGTTAATCTTCCGTGATTCAACCTGCGAATCGTGGTCGGGTTCACATCCTTTGCGAGGAGGACTTCATCGGCACCAAATCTCTTAGCCGCGGTTAACCGATATTCATTCAGATCAGAGGCAATCATCCTTCCAGCGCCCGAGGCTTTGGCTAAGACAAGATGAAGAACTCCGGACATCCCACTTCCAATGACCAGAACACTCTGCCCGGGCATAAAGTTGGCCAACCTCTGCCCTCTGAGGACACAGGCTAATGGTTCAATGAACACCCCTTCTTCATAGGAGATTTCTTGAGGCAATATAAAAGTGCCCCGATCCACATTGATCCTGGGAACACGGATATATTCCGCAAATCCTCCTGGATCAAAGTTCGTCGCCCGAAGCGTGTCGCATACCGTATGATGACCGCTCAGGCAGTAATGACAGGTATTGCAGGGGACATGATGGGACACAAAGACCCGGTCGCCAACCTTATAGGGCTCAACCCCCTCCCCTCTTTGAACGATTTCTCCTGCAATCTCATGTCCGAGCACCCGGGGGGCCTTTTTAATCCGGTACCACTCCATCACGTCGCTCCCACAGATTCCGCTGGCAATCACCTTGACCAATAATTCACCGGGACCAATCGCAGGAGTGGCCATCTCCTCTAATCGAACATCCTGGTTATGGTAATACATGGCCACTCGCATCCCTCAAACCTCTCAATCAACCGTCCGATGTGCAATTTCAAGCATATTGAATTAACGGTTAACATAGAAACTCCCCTCCGTCAAATCCTTTTCCATTGACAAGTGGGATTTCATCATTAAAATGGTAGCAAACCCTCAGGAAGAGAAATGAGCATAGACTACTCCCCCCTCGATCAGCCCTTTTTGTTAAACTTCATCTTCTATCCAAGAAGATGGACTTCACCCTGTCCCCCGAATGCCTTCGATTTTTTCGTTAGGGTGGATGAGGAGATTTTCGTCGCCTGCCGTTTCCATGTGGTGAAGTCCGGGGCTCCCTGGATCCTTTTCTTCCATGGAAATGGTGAGGTGGTGAGTGATTACGATGAGATTGCCCCGCTATACCACCAAAAAGGGATCAACCTGGTGGTCTCGGACTATCGGGGATATGGAATGAGCACCGGGTCCCCCACCCTCACCCACCTCATCCACGACGCCCCCTTGATCTTTGAAGAGGTGAAGAAAGAACTCGCCCAGAGAAACCTTGGAGAAAATCTCTGGGTCATGGGAAGGTCTCTCGGATCGCTCTCCGCCCTTCAAATCGCACATCAATACCAGAAGGTCTTAAAAGGGATGATCCTTGAAAGCGGTTTTCCCAATATCGTAAGGATCATGACTCACCTTGGACTCCCCCCATTGAGCTTGAATGCAGGAACCATCGAGCAGGATAGCCTGAAGATGATCCACGAGATCTTCTTACCCGCCCTGATCATCCATGGAGGCCGGGATAGCCTGGTCCCCATAGAACATGGAAGAGACATGTTTCAACATCTTGGAACAGAGGATAAGGAACTCCTTATCATTCCCGAGGGAACCCATAACGATATCCTTCCGGTCGGTTTGAAAGAGTACTTTTCCGCCATTCAGAAATTCATCTCAAGAACCGCCCGAGGGCTTCCCCCGTCAATCTGACATGAAGGCCCTGTTGCTTCAGCTTCCGGTTCAGGATCATGACTATTTCTGTAGTCGGGAACATGTCCCTTTGGCCCCTGCATATCTGCAGGCCATAGGAAGAGCGAACGGATTCGATGTGGAGCTTCTTCCCAAGGACCTCATGCGTTATGGCAATGATCAGGCCATCCTGAAGTTCTTTCGCGAGATGAAACCGGATCTCATCGGGATGAGCTGTTACCTCTGGAATATGGAGCGGAGCCTCTTTCTGGCCCGTGAGATCAAAACCTGTCTCCCTGAATGCCGGATCGTACTGGGTGGACCTGAAATCACTCCCTTAAACGACTTCCTCCTCAGACATCAAGCGTTTGATATTGGCGTGGTCGGAGAGGGAGAAATCACCTGGCTTCAGCTCCTTCGCGCCTTTCCCGAAATTCCAGATCTTCCCAATCTGATCCTTTTAAATGAAAGGGGTCAATGGACTTTTAGGCAGGAAGCTTGGGTGACTCTTTCCCTTGCAGATCTCCCCTCCCCCTATCTGATGGGCTGTCTCGATTCCCAGATTGAGAAGGTTCTCTACCTCGAAACGCTCAGGGGATGTCCTCGCCGGTGTTCTTACTGTAATTACCATAAACAATTTCCAGGGGTCAGGCGATTTCCAAACGAACGGATCTTGAGCGAGGTGAAGCGGGCACAGGAACACGGGATTAAAGAGATCGTGTTTCTCGACCCCTGTTTCACTGAAAGGCCTGATCTCCAACTCTTTCTCGATGAACTGACCCACATTAATTTTGATCAATCCATCCACTTCCATGTGGAGGGAACGGCTGAAACCATTACGCCCCAACTTTCCAAAACCATGGCAAAAGCAGGTTTTGAACAGATCGAAGTAGGCCTCCAGAGTCTAAGACAGGATACCCTAAAGGCGGTGAATCGTGTTGGGAATCCTAAAAAGTTTCTCCAGGGGGTAAAGGCCCTCCAGGAGAGCGGGATTGAAGTGATGGTTGATTTAATCGCAGGGCTTCCAGGGGACAGGCTTGAAGATATCCAAGTCTCCCTCGATTGGGTCTTAAGTCATGAGTCCTATGATCTTTTAATGCTCTATCCACTCCACCTCGTGCCCGGGACTAAACTTCGAAATGAGGCAAAACGCCTGGGGATATCCTTTATGGTCCAACCTCCCTATCTTCTGACCCGGAATAGAGAGATTCAGGCTAAGGAAATGGCCATGGCCTTTCAATACTATTCCAATCAAATGGAGATGGATGCCTCTGCCCTCGAGATTCCCTGGGGCATAAAGCCTGGGCAGGAATCCTATGGCTTAGGCCAATTTCAGACAAGAATCGAATGGACAGCCCCTCGTTCAATCCCCACTTCTCTAAGCCATTTAAGTCAAAATGGCTACAGCATCAGTTTGATCCTCTCTGAACGTCTGATGAAGGAGGCCTCCTTGCTGATCCCTGTACTCAAAGAGTATCTGAAGGAAAACCCCTTTACCCTGTGTTCCATCGAGGTCCCGCCTGATTCCTACCCCGAAGATCTCGAATCCCTTTGGGCCCTTGCTCAAAAACATCACCACTTGATCAATCGGGATTACACCATGAGTCATACCCCTTTTCGAAGTTTCCTGATTCTCAGCCAGAAGAAGGACCTCTTATGGAAATGGCCTGACCCCAGAGAATCCCAACCTCTCCATCTTGCCGATGACCAAGAAATTCCCTCTCACCCTGTCTGCCTGGTCACAACAGAGGATGGGAAAATCCCCCAATGGATTCGTCACCATCTCAAAAAGAGATTTTCCATTCTACCCGAAATCCGAAGGTGGGAACAACCTGAGGATTAGGGAGAGGCGGAATCGAACTCCCCAATGACCACCTGGTGGATTCCCTGCTTTATCAAATCTTAGGTAAAAGTGAACCTGCTTACCGGGTTTGAAAACCCGTAATAGGGTCAGGCAATCGTAATAAAGTATTTCTTCTTCGCTTGCTTGATCAAATCTTTTTCCAACGTTCTCACCATTTTGCTGAAAGACTCATCTTGGCGGAGTCTTTTTTCAACCTCAATGATCGCCTGGCTTATCCTCATCGGACTCCTACGAAAATGCTCGGCGATGTCCTTTACCATCTGGCCCGTCAATTTCCTCGCCAAATAACCCACAATACCTCTGCCATGAGCCCCTTTTCGCTCATAGGTCAAAGAATACAGCTGGTCTATAGTAATCCCGCAACCTTTACTCACCTCCCCTACTATGACTTCGAAGGGGATCTCATATACCACACCCTCCCTGTTTCGTTTCTCATTCTCAATCTGATTTATGAAATTCTCCTCCCCAAGATACCGCTGGTCCTTCACCTCGTAAAATTTCTTCTGATGCCCACTCTCAAGTTCCTCCAGGATAAATTCCTCATATTTCATTTTGGCAATAGACTTACTCTTTCCAAATTGGGCCAACACGTAGTCCATATCCGTTAGTCCCTGATTCCCCATACCCAAATAACTGAGATGGCTCGTCCATAGATATCTCCCAGGATCCCGTACGACCTTTGCGCGCACCGGATTCAAATGGATGTATCTGACCAATTCCAGTAGATAAGCATCCTTATCGCATACAATGGCCTTATATCTCCCCTGAAAAAGATGTCCCACCTTATCGTGCCGCTTGTTGAAATAACGGGCATACCCAAATAGAAACGACTGCATGAATCTGCTTAAAGGAATTTCACTCACTTCGAGGAGCAGATGAATGTGATTTTTCATGAGGGCATAGGCATAAAGCCGAATAGCATATCTGACCTTATACTCCGAAAGATAAGATAAACAAACCGTCCGATCCTTGTCATCATAGAAGATTTCCTGACGCTGGTTCCCCCTGGAAATGACATGATATAAGGCACCCGGAAAATGAACACGTGGTTTGCGAGCCATAAAGAAAAACTACCGTATAAATGGAACTTATGTCAACACTTTATTACGATTGCCTGACCCAAGTTAAATATAAAGTGCCATTTTTCAACTATGTCCCCATTATAAAAAGGTGGTACTCAGTTATGCTTTTGACCTCTTGGTTTTCTCCTCCTCAAAGATGTCGCTCGCCTCTTTATCTGTGGCTTTTTTATGGATGATGGCGCGCAGGGCTTTGATCATTGCCACCGGATGGTCATGTTGCCAGATATTTCTCCCAAGATTGACCCCAATGGCTCCTTTTTGCATCCCATCGTAAACAAACTCGAATACTTCTCTTTCCGTATCCACCTTTGGTCCACCTGCCATCACCACGGGCACAGGACAGCCATGAACCACCCTGTCGAAATTCTCGCACCAGTAGGTCTTCACAATCCTGGCACCCAACTCAGCGGCAATTCGGGAACTCAGGGCAAGATAGCGCGCATCCCTCTTTTCTAACTCCTTGCCAACTGCTGTCACAGCCATCACAGGGATGCCATACTTTTCTCCCTCATCTACCAGTTTCGCAAGATTGAGAAGATTCTCTTTTTCATGCTCGCTCCCAACAAAGATGGAGATACCCACAGCCGCCGCATTGAGTCGAATAGCCTCCTCCATCGAGGTGGTGAGCCCTTCGTCTGAGAGGTCTTTCCCTACCATGCTCGTTCCGCCTGAAACTCTCAGGATGATGGGTTTGGTATGCTCCGGATCAATTGATGCACGAAGCACCCCCCTTGTCACAAAGAGCGCATCACAATAAGAGAGCAAGGGCTTGATCGTCTCACCTGGTTTTTCAAGTTTCCGGGTAGGCCCCTGAAAATAGCCATGGTCTATCGGCAAAAAGAGACAATGTCCATCCGATTGAATCAACTGCGCCAAACGATTCTTCATTCCCCATTCCATAACGATCCCCCATTTGAGATCTCAGATTTAAGATTTGAGATTGAAAAAAATCTGTAATCTGAAATCTGCAATTTGCAATTTATTTTTTAAGGATATACTTCACCACCAGATCACCGACCTCTGAGGTGCTATAGCCCATCTTGCCTGCGTTTAAGCTCTTCACGTCGTTCTTAACCACCTTCATGACGGCTTCTTCGATGTTTCGTGCTGCCCTTTCCTCACCAATATTTTCGAGCATCATCTGGCATGCGGCAATGGCAGCTAATGGACTGACCACGCCCTTGCCTGTATATTTGGGAGCAGAACCGCCCATCGGCTCAAACATCGAAACACCGTTGGGATTGATATTTCCTCCTGCCGCAATGCCCAGGCCTCCCTGAATCATGGCCGCCAGATCCGTAATGATGTCTCCAAACATATTATCGGTTACAATCACATCGAACCATTCGGGATTCTTCACCATCCACATGCAGATGGCATCCACATGGGCATAATCGGTCTCGATATCTTTAAACTCCTTTGCCACTTCTTTGAAGGTCCTCTCCCATAGGTCAAAGGCATAGGTGAGGACATTTGTCTTTCCACAGAGTGTGACCTTTTTCTTCTTATTTCGCTTTTGGCAAAACTCAAAGGCATAGCGGATGCATCGCTCCACCCCCTTTCGGGTATGAATGGCCTCCTGCACTGCAATTTCATCAGGGGTTCCCTTCTTATGAAACCCTCCTGCTCCCAAATAGGCGCCTTCTGTATTCTCCCGCACAACCACAAAATCAATCTCTTCGGGTCCTTTGTCTTTCAGGGGAGTATCTACACCAGGATAGAGCTTCACTGGCCTCAGATTGATATACTGATCCAGCTCAAATCGGGTCTTAAGAAGAATCCCCTTTTCAAGGATTCCCGGCTTTACGTCCGGATGACCGATGGCTCCGAGATAGATGGCATCCATCTTGCGAAACTCATCCAGGGTCTCGTCCGGAAGAATAACACCTGTCTTAAGATAATGATCTCCCCCTAAATGGTAATGGATCAACTCATACTTAAAACTGAACTTTTCAGATACGGCTTTCAGAACCTTCAGCCCCTCAGCCACGACTTCAGGGCCGGTTCCGTCTCCAGGAATCACTGCGATTTTGTACATTTTACTTGATCCTCCATCTCGATACTTACTTTGCTCTAATTCGATTTTGTTTGTCTGGGAGTAGTATAAATCCGAAGCACAAAATTCGAAATTCGAAACAAAGGAGTTTGAAATTTTCAGTTTAGGAAATTCGAATTTGTTTCGGATTTCGATCTTCGGATTTAGAATTCTCAGGGCATTTCAAAAACTATGCTGACTACCTTCCGAGAGGATTACATAAAGCTCTGTGACCGATATCTTTCCGGTAATGAACTCCCTCCCATGAAATCTTCTGAACAGCCTCGTAGGCTCTCTCAATCGCCTTGGGAATATTAGCTCCGAGACCGGTCACACCCAGCACCCTGCCTCCATTGGTCACAACCTTGCCATTGCTCAATGCTGTGCCTGCATGAAAGACAAAGACGTCCTCCATCCTCGAAACCTCTTTTAAACCCTCGATCACCTTTCCCTTTTCGTAGGTCCCCGGGTATCCCTTCGAAGCCATGACCACGCAGACCGATGCCTTACTTTCCCATTCGATCTTGCACCGGTCGAGATCTCCGCTGATACAGGCTTCAAGAATGGGAATCAGGTCTCCCTTCATACGCATTAGCACGGGTTGAGTCTCCGGATCCCCGAAGCGGGCATTGAATTCCAGCACCTTGGGACGACCGTTGAGGATCATCAGGCCAGCATAGATAACCCCCTTATAGGGCCTTTCCTCTTCTGCCATTCCCTGAATAATCGGTCTTAATACCTTTTCGACGATCCTCTGGTTGACTTCATCGGTCACAACAGGCGCAGGAGAATAAGCCCCCATGCCACCGGTGTTCGGCCCTTCATCCCCATCAAAAACTGCTTTATGGTCTTGTGATGAGGCAAGAGGAAGAATGGTTTTGCCATCTGTAAAAGCAAGATAGGAAGCCTCCTCTCCAACCAGATACTCTTCAATCACCACCCGGCGCCCTGCCTCACCGAAAACTTTTTCTACCATCATCTGATCTACCGATTGGATGGCCTCTTCAACAGTTTTACAGAGGATCACCCCTTTGCCTGCAGCCAAACCATCTGCCTTCACCACGATGGGAGCGCCCTGTTTCCGAATATAGTCAATCGCATCTTCCCGATCTTCA
>OGCL01001697.1_pt1 | contig 17691 bp, 16 predicted proteins | sample 1570041 | NCBI WGS metagenome assembly OGCL01 (sample SAMN06266162, study PRJEB24511) | hot springs metagenome | isolation source: Hot spring water | place: South Africa: Limpopo | collected 2015-06-22
CCAAACACAGCAGGGCAGTAACCGACGAATCGACCCCCCCCGACATTCCGACGATGACGTGCGGAGTACTCATCGCGCGTGATCCAGCCAAGATTGCACGGCACTGAGCGGATAGCGATGACCGGCGAGATAACTGTCGATCGACGCCAAGACCAACGGACTACGCAAGCGCGTGGGCTGTGCGGCGAGTGTCGCGCGATCGAGCCAATGCGTCGCGACGATGCCGTGATCCAAAGGTCGCGCCGGATCGTAATCGTGGCAATCGCCGGTGAAACAAACGCGCAAAAAACTCGGCGCGCCGGGTGCGCGGCGCCAAAGTTGCAAGGCAACCAAGGCGTGTGGTGTAAATTGCCAGCCGGTTTCCTCGAGCACCTCGCGGCACGCCGCGTGCAATAAATCTTCACCGTCTTCGAGATGACCCGCTGGCTGGTTGAACACCACACCGTCCTCCGCTTGTTCTTCGACGACCAAAAAACGCTGATCGCGTTCGATCACCGCCGCGACGGTGACATGGAGTTTCCATTGCATGATTTATCTGTTTTTGAAAAAGGGAAAGATATTGTACCGAGAGAAAGTTGGGTATGGCGCAAAGCAAAAAGTCGATGGTCGAATTTGTTTTAAATCTTGCGTCTTTCGCTAAACAATACCGCGCGATAGCCGAATAAAGGGGGGTTAAAGCTCGGCGAACGGATTTCGTTCCAAACCTAATAAAAATCCCTGCGCGGTGATTGAATTCGCGAACGTTTAACGCTATGTTACAGTCCTAGACTGCAACGAAGCAAAGTGATCGCAATGGTTTGTGTGCCCGTTAGAGATGGTTCTGTCATGGTGCCAAGGTGAGTGATGATGTCCCCGAGCAATCCTTCTTCCGATCATGATGGCGATTTGGCCCTGCAAGAAGCCAAACCCAAACTCAAAAAGCCCCCGCTTTACAAAGTCATTTTACTCAACGACGATTTCACGCCGATGGATTTCGTCGTCGAGATTCTCATGCATTTTTTTGGTATGTCCGAGGAAAGAGCCACGCAAGTCATGCTGCACGTGCATACGCGCGGCGTCGGGGTGTGCGGGGTCTATTCCAAGGACGTCGCGGAAACCAAGGTACAGATGGTCAATCACTATTCAAGAACCCACCAACATCCGTTGCTATGCGCGATGGAAGAAGCTTGAACGCGGAGGTCAATCATGTTGAGCAAAGAATTGGAATATTCATTAAACCAGGCGTTCAAAAATGCCCATGACAAACGTCATGAGTTCATCACCGTCGAGCATTTGCTGCTAACTTTGCTCGATAACCCAACCGTTGAGCCGATTTTGAAAGCATGCGGCGGCAATATCGAACGTTTGCGTGGCGAATTGACGCAATATATCGACGAAACCATTTCGCTGATTCCGCCGGGCATCAATCGCGAAACGCAGCCGACCTTGGGTTTTCAGCGGGTCTTGCAACGCGCGGTGTTCCACGTGCAAGCGACCAACAAGAAAGAGGTCAATGGCGCCAATGTGTTGGTTGCGCTGTTCAGCGAACAGGATTCGCACGCTGTGTATCTACTCAACAAGCAAGACGTCACGCGCCTCGACGTCGTCAATTACTTGGCGCATGGTGTCACCAAGGCCGATCGCGAGGAACCGCGCGAGCGCTTCAATGACGTCGGCGATCAAGACGACGCCCGCGATGCTGTCGCCAATCCGCTGGAAAAATACACCACCGATCTCAATCAAGAGGCGCGTCTGGGCAAGATCGATCCGTTGATCGGCCGTGAAAGCGAACTGGAGCGCGTCATCCAAGTGTTGTGCCGCCGTCGCAAGAACAATCCACTGTTGGTCGGCGAAGCCGGCGTCGGCAAAACGGCGATCGCCGAAGGTTTGGCGAAAAAAATCGTCGATGGCGAAGTGCCGGAATTGCTCGCCCATAGCATCGTGTACGCGCTCGACATGGGCACGTTGATCGCCGGTACCAAATATCGCGGCGATTTCGAAAAGCGCTTGAAAGCCTTGGTCAATCAACTGAAACGACAACCCGAGGCGATTTTGTTCATCGACGAAATCCATACCCTGATCGGCGCCGGCGCATCGTCCGGCGGGGTCATGGATGCGTCGAATTTGATCAAACCGTTGCTGGCTTCGGGCCAACTGCGCTGCATGGGTTCGACGACGTATCAAGAATACCGCGGTATTTTCGAGAAAGACCGCGCTTTGGCGCGGCGTTTCCAAAAAATCGATGTATGCGAGCCGACGGTCGAAGACAGCGTGTTGATCCTCGAGGGGCTTAAATCGCGCTTCGAACAACACCATAAAATCAGCTATACCTCGGAAGCTTTGCGCGCGGCGGTCGAGTTGTCGAATCGTTACATCAACGACCGCTATCTACCCGACAAGGCGATCGACGTGATCGACGAGGCCGGCGCGCGGCAGCGTTTGTTGCCGGCCGCCGAACGCAAAAGCGAAATCGACATCGCCGAGGTCGAGTACATTGTCGCGAAGATGGCGCGCGTGCCGGTCAATGCCGTCACGGCCAATGATATGGAAAAGCTGCGCAATCTCGAGAAAAATCTCAAAATGCTCGTGTTCGGTCAGGACGAAGCGATCTCCGCACTGGCTTGCGCGATCAAACTGGCGCGCGCCGGTTTGCGCGATACGCAAAAAACCATCGGCGCGTTTTTGTTCGCGGGACCGACCGGCGTCGGCAAAACCGAAGTCACCCGCCAATTGGCGAAAGTGTTGGGAATCGAATTATTGCGCTTCGATATGTCCGAATACATGGAGCGGCATACCGTGTCGCGCTTGATCGGCGCGCCGCCGGGCTATGTCGGCTTCGACCAGGGCGGTCTATTGACCGAGCAAGTCACCAAACACCCGCACGCGGTGTTGTTGCTCGACGAAATCGAAAAAGCGCACCCCGATGTGTTCAACCTGCTGTTGCAAGTGATGGACCACGGCACGTTGACCGACAACAACGGGCGCAAGGCGGATTTCCGCAACATCATTTTGGTCATGACGACCAATGCTGGGGCGTTCGAGAGTGGTCGACCCTCGATCGGCTTTACCGAACAGGATCACTCGATGGATAGCATGAAAGCGATCGAACGCATGTTCTCGCCGGAATTCCGCAACCGCTTGGATGCGATCATCCAATTCAAGCCGTTGGATATTTCGGTCGTGGGTTCGGTCGTCGACAAATTCATCTTCGAACTGGAAACGCAACTGGCCGAGCGCAACGTTACGTTATCGCTCGATGCCGAAGCGCGCTTGTGGCTGGCCGAGCATGGCTGCGATCCGAAAATGGGCGCACGTCCGATGACGCGTTTGATTCAAGAGAAAATCAAAAAGCCACTGGCCAACGATCTGCTGTTCGGGCGTTTGGCGCAAGGCGGGCACGTACGGGTCACGGTACGCGACCAAGAACTCGACTTCATCATCGAAGGCCGCGCGTTACTGCCGCATGAAAGTTGAGCAACACGCTGAAAGGATGGCGGGCGGGGACGATGAGGTTTAGCGCATGCGGAAAGTAATGCGTCCCTTGCTGAGGTCGTAAGGCGTCATTTCCACTTTGACGCGGTCACCCGTCAGAATGCGGATGTAATGCTTGCGCATTTTGCCCGAGATGTGCGCGGTGACGATGTGGCCGTTTTCCAACTCGACGCGAAACATGGTATTGGGCAGGGTCTCGATGACCTTGCCTTCCATCTCGATATGATCTTCTTTCGCCATATAAAAAACTTTCCTCCAGTCAATTAGAAACCGCGAATCATAGCATATACGTTAGGTGATATGAACCTATCCGCGCGTTCGGTGATGAGCATCCCGTGTAGGCACGAACGGAAAAAGCTTGGGTTGAAGCGCGGACCCTTCGATATATTGCAAGATAAAGCAATGAACTGAGCATGATTCGCATCCGCGGCGCACGCACGCACAATCTGAAAAACATCGATCTCGATCTGCCCCGTAACGCGTTGATCGTCATCACCGGGCTGTCGGGATCGGGCAAATCCTCGCTGGCATTCGATACGTTGTACGCCGAAGGACAACGGCGTTATGTCGAATCCTTGTCGGCGTATGCGCGGCAGTTCCTGTCGTTGATGGAAAAACCCGATGTCGATCATATCGAAGGCCTGTCGCCGGCGATCGCGATCGAGCAAAAATCGACCTCGCACAATCCGCGTTCCACGGTTGGCACGATCACCGAAATCCACGATTATCTGCGTTTACTGTACGCCCGTGTCGGGATTCCGCATTGTCCCGAACATGGCGTCGCGTTACATGCGCAGACCATCAGCCAGATGGTCGATCAAATGCTGGCTTTACCGCAAGAGCAGCGCTGGATGTTGTTGGCGCCGGTCGTCGTCGAACGCAAAGGGAGTCATCAAGCGGTGCTGGAGGGGTTGCGCGCTCAAGGCTTCATCCGCGCGCGCGTCGATGGTGAATTGCTGGAACTGGACGAAGAACCGCCGGCGCTTGACACCAAGAAAAAACATTCGATCGAAGCGGTGATCGACCGCTTCAAGATACGCGGCGATTTGGCGGGGCGCCTCGCTGAATCGTTCGAAACGGCGCTGCGTTTGGGCGAGGGCATCGCACTCGCGGTGCCGCTGGAAGAAACGCGCGAGGCACTCATGTTTTCGAGCCGCTATGCTTGCCCGCATTGTGGCTACAGCGTGCCGGAACTGGAACCGCGTCATTTTTCGTTCAACAATCCGAAAGGCGCGTGCCCGGCTTGTGATGGTCTGGGCGTCAAACTGTTTTTCGATCCGCAATTGCTGATTCCCAATCCAGCGCTCAGTCTGGCACAAGGCGCGATCCGCGGCTGGGATCCGCGCAATCCTTACTACTACGAGCTATTGCGCGCGCTCAGCCAACACTATGCGTTCGACCTGCACTGCCCGTACCGCGACCTCGATGCACCCATCCAACACATTCTGTTGTACGGCAGCGGTGAGGAAATGATCGAATTCGCGGCTAGCGAAACGGGAAGAGGGCTACGCAAGACCCAGCACCTCCCGTTCGAAGGCATTTTGCCGCAGATAGAACGACGCTATCGCGAAACCGACTCGCCACAGGTACGCGAGGACTTGGCGCGTTTCTTAGCGAGCAAGCCGTGCGCGAATTGTCAGGGCACGCGCTTGAACGAAATGGCGCGCCACGTCACCCTCGACGACCATACTTTGCCGCAAATCGCTGCCTGGCCGATTCAACAAACCTTAGCCTTCTTCGAACGGCTCGCATTGCCCGGACAGCGCGGCGTGATCGCGGAAAAAATCGTCAAAGAAATCCAAGCGCGCCTCCAGTTTCTGGTCGATGTCGGGCTTGATTATCTGAGCTTGGATCGCAGCGCCGACACCTTGTCAGGTGGTGAAGCGCAACGCATCCGCTTGGCGAGTCAAATTGGCGCCGGTTTGGTCGGCGTCATGTACGTGCTCGACGAACCGTCGATCGGCCTGCATCAGCGCGACAACGACCGGCTATTGGCGACGCTGAAACACCTGCGCGATCTCGGCAATACCGTGATCGTCGTCGAACACGACGAAGACGCCATCCGCAGCGCCGATCACGTCGTCGATCTCGGCCCGGGTGCCGGGGTGCATGGTGGGCAAATCGTCGCGCAAGGCAGCCCGAAACACATCATCGCCGCACCGCAATCGTTGACCGGGCGTTATCTCGCCGGTGAACTGAAAATCGACATCCCGCAACGCTTGACCGCACCCGACCCCGCCAAGCAATTGATCATCCGGCAGGCGTCTGGCAACAATTTGCGGGGCATCGACGTCGCGTTCCCGGTGGGTTTATTGATCTGCATTACCGGCGTTTCCGGTTCCGGCAAATCGACCTTGGTCAACGATACCCTATACCGCCACGCCGCGCGGGCACTCAACCAAGCCAGCGAAGTACCCGCACCGTGCGCCGGCATCGAAGGCTTGGAGTATTTCGATAAAGTGGTCAATATCGATCAAAGCCCGATTGGACGTACGCCGCGTTCCAATCCCGCCACCTACACCGGGCTGTTCACTCCGATCCGCGAATTGTTCGCGGCGACACCGGAAGCGCGCGCGCGCGGCTATCAACCCGGGCGTTTCAGTTTCAACGTCAAAGGCGGGCGTTGTGAAGCGTGCCAAGGCGATGGCGTCATCAAAGTCGAGATGCATTTTTTGCCCGATCTCTACGTCCACTGCGAAGTGTGCAACGGCCAGCGCTACAACCGCGAAACCTTGGAAATCCGTTACAAAAACAAGACTATCCACGAGGTGTTGAGCATGACCGTCGAAACGGCGCAGCAATTTTTTTCCGCCGTGCCCGTCGTCGCACGCAAACTCAAAACCCTGCTCGACGTCGGCTTGGGTTATATCACCTTGGGACAAAACGCCGTGACCTTGTCGGGGGGCGAGGCGCAGCGCGTAAAATTGGCGCGCGAATTGGCGAAGCGCGACACCGGCCGTACGCTGTACATTCTCGACGAACCGACCACGGGTCTGCATTTCCACGACATCCAGCAACTGCTCAAAGTGCTGCACACTTTGCGCGACCACGGCAATACTGTGATCATCATCGAGCATAATTTGGACGTCATCAAAACCGCCGATTGGCTGATCGATTTGGGGCCGGAAGGCGGCGAAGGCGGCGGCAGCATCATCGCCGCCGGGCCGCCCGAGCAAATCGCCGCGCATCCCGATTCGTTTACCGGCTATTATTTGCGGCGGTTCTTTGGCGAGAACCAAGGCTATGATCGCCAAACAGCACCGGCCGGGTAAAGCCATGAATACGACCAGTCACGACCAAAACTTCAAGAATCTGATTTTGGATTATCCGCACGCGGCGCTGACGTTTTTCGCCAAGGGAGAAATCGACGAGCAGACACTGACCACGGCGCGCATCGTGCCGCTGCGCCAGGAACAGCTCAAAGCGCGACTCGGCGAGCGTTTTCGCGAACTGGATGTGCCGTTGTTGGTGGAATGGCCGGATGGCCGCCGCGAAGCGATTCTGTTCGCGATCGAGACCGAAAGCCACGCGGGGCGCTTTTCCATCCATCGCCTCGCGCATTATTGCTTGGATCTCGCGGAACTGATGAAAACCGACCGCATCGTACCGGTGGTCATTTTCTTGCAGACCGGGCCACGACCTTTGCGTTTGCAACTGGGCGGCGATCATCACCGCACGTTGACGTTCCGCTATTTGGCCTGCGATTTGAAACGACTACGCGCCCGGCATTACTGTGACAGTGGCAACTTGGTCGCGCGGCTGATTTTGCCCAACATGGCTTATGACACGGACGATAAACTGAAAATCTATGCCGCCGCGCAGCAAGGGCTGTTTCGTTTGGAGCAAGACCCGCACAAACAATTGAAGTACAGTGAATTCATCGACTATTACGCGCAACTGACCGAAGAAGACATCGCGCAATATCAAACTCTTTATCCCACGGAGGTCACGACGATGGCGAGTTTAGTGCAACAGTGGAAACAACAATTCATCGAATTGGGCCGACAAGAGGGCCGCCAGGAAGGCCGCCAGGAAGGCCGACAGGAAGGCCGACAAGAGGGCCGACAAGAGGGCCAACGAGAAGGCCTGTTACAAGGCCGCAAACAAGCGTGTCTCGTTTTGCTGACACGTTTATTGCGTCACAAATTGGGTGCGCATCCGGAATTGGATGCTTGGATCACGCGCGATTTGCCACAATTACCGATAGAACTGATGGAGGATTTAGCCGATGCGCTCCTCGATTTCCGCGATGTGGCGGATTTGCATCATTGGCTTGAAGCCCGTGGGCGAAGACATGACGGATAAAACCTTGCTTTTCCCACTCGATGAAACCGGGGTGAACGATTGGTTGGCGCGCTGGCAGAATCTGTCGATCAACGACAAAGTCAACCAATTGCATCAAGTGTTATCGCATTTGCACGAGTCGCAACCGCCCGATCTGACGCTATGGCCGATGTTGATGAAACTGGCAGCGCCAACGCTGGCGTTTCTCGATGAACTCGACGACTTCTTCGAAGCGCAGGCGCCGCGGTATTCCGAGGAAAAAAAACTCAAGATTGTCCATATCATTTTGCAGCTCAATCAAAAATTGAGCGTATTGCTGGCAAAACAGTTACAAAACTTCACCGCCGCTCACGAAGCTTTATTGCCGGCGTTTGCGCTGACACTGCACAGCATGGCGGCTTGGCTGATGCGGTTTTATCGCTATCACGACATGCCGAAACCCTTGTATTGGGAAACATTGGGAAGGCTGTATCTTAAGGCGCGCGACCTGGCGCTACTGGAACACGCCCTCCCCGCGCTGCCCATCAAAACCAATCTGCACGCGGGTACGTTGCAAACCTTGTTTCAGCATTGTCTGCTCTATGACATATGTTGCGCCGGCGCTACGGCCAAAACCGACCGCATCGGCTTGTTCGCGCTCAGCGGGACCTTATGCCGTCTGCTGGTCATGCGCGAAGCTTGCAACGACGCCACGGTCTATTGCTGGCATCCCGAAGCGGATTTGCCGCCCTTGCGCTATGCGCCCGATAGGGCGCGCGAAGGTTTATTGTATTTGGACGCATCGGACTTGCTGGATGTGCTGGAAGCCCAACCCAATACTTTGACCTCGGTGTTGCCGCGGCTCAGCGCGTATCGCGCGTTGCGCGCGACGGTCGATGTCGCCAAAGCGCAGGAGTGTGGCTTAGTGATCGGCCTGGAGACTGCCGTACTGGCCTTGAATGCCTTGATCAGCCAATATCGTATTCTCGATTTGAGCGGCGCGATCAAACAACCGCGCCCCAGCGAAGGCCTGAGTTTGGAGCCTTTACAAGCCCAGGTGCCCGCGGTGGAGCAATTACTGAAAGAGTTGTCGAAAATCAAAACGACGACGGTCAATGCCTTGCGTATCAAAGTGTATGCAACCGCCCAAAGCCATTTCTTCGTCACGCAACTCAGCGCGGCGAGCGGTCGTCTCGATGACCTGGCGATTCTTCTCCCCCCTTCACGCAAGCCTTTACTGGCGATCGTGCGCTATTTACGCGTGGAAGCGGCGGTCAAAATCAAACATGCGCTATTGGAAATCATCGATGGCGAGGTTTATCCGATCCCGCTAGGGAATCAAAACGGCATTATCGTGTATGGGCGTTCCGGGGCGATCGAACTGTTTTTGCCGCCGGCGTATTATGCGAAAAACACCCTCATCACCATCCCGCGCGGCGTCGCCAGTGGGCGCTACACTTTGACGCGCTTCATCGAACTGACCGCCTGTTATGTGCGTTTCGAGATCATGTGGGTCGATTGATCGGCGTGTTACGCCGGCTTCGCCGAGGAGCAAGGATGCTGCCAAAAAAAGGCCAGCACTCGCCGCGACACCGCTTGGCAGTGTTTAATGACTGCCATGATAGCGGTGGCAGTAATAAAAGACCGCCGTGCGCGCGGGATCATCGCCGCTCTAAGGTGCGCGAACGTTGGCAGGACGGGGGTTCAAGTTTTGGTCTAGTTCGTGCTTGGTTCTTTTCGCTTTTTTCACTTCAACCCACAGGGGAACAACGATGAATACACCTATCAAAAAAATCCAACAAGGTTTCACCTTGATCGAACTGATGATCGTCGTCGCGATCATCGGCATCCTGGCCGCCGTCGCCTTGCCGGCGTATCAGGACTACACCAGGAAAGCAAAAGTCTCCGAAGTCGTGCTAGCGGCAAGCTCGGTGCGCACCTGTGTCACCGAAGTGTCGCAGTCGGTCGGTTCGCTCTCGGCAGCCGGTTGTCAAGCGCCCAGCGCGACGAGATATGTCGCTGGCGGCAATGTCGGCTCGACTAGCGGCATAATTACCGTCAGCGGCACGGGCGATGTTTCCGGCGTGACCGTAACGCTGACGCCGAGTTTCGCTAACGGCACGATTGCTACTTGGGTCTGCTCCGGTTCGCCGCTCAGCCTGATGCCGGGTTCCTGCCGCGGCTGATTGGCCTGTCTTGGCAGAAAGGCCACCTGGGGGTGGCCTTTTTTATATCCCATCATGCTCCGCCGCTGGTTGCAGCGCCGCCCTGCCCGGGCCGTACCTTGGCAGGCTTTCGTCACCGCGTTGGCCAGAGGGCGAGCGAGCGAGGTGCGGCAAGAGCTCGCCGTGCTGCTGGCGGCACCCGCCGCACCGCCGTTGGCGCGCTGCCTCGACGCGGCGCGAAAGGCCGGCTTTTCGGCGCGCGAATGCGAAAAACTCGCCGCCTATGGCGAATTCGCCCTCGGCCAGGGCGCGCAAGCCTTCGCGCGCGTGCTCGGGCAAGATCTGGCGGCAGACGATCTGACGCTGGCGATCGCCACGCTCGCCCAGGCCTACCGCGCCCAGCGCTACGACGAAGCCTGCCGGCTGCTCACCACGCTCGACGGCGCGCGCTTTGCCGGCGCACCCGAGCTGCCGCTGTTTTACATCCAGGCAATCCAGCACACGCTGGCCGCCAGCGGCGATGTCGCGGCGGCGCTCGCCGTCTATCGCGAGGCCTGCCGCTTGGTGGCCGCCGAGCGGCTGTTTCTCGTCGCCTATCCGTTGTGTTTCGAGGCGGGCTGGCTCGACGAGGCCGACCGGTTGAACCGGCTGTTGCCGCCGGCGCAACGCGAGCCGGAAGAGCGCTTTGCCGCCGGCTTCGTCGAGCTGGCGCGCGATTATTACCCCGAAGGCTTTCGCCTCTATGAAGCGCGACTGGAGATGGAAGAGGCGCGCGCGGGCCTCGATGCGGACCTGCTCGCGCTGCCGCGCTGGCAAGGCGAGCGCTGCGCCGGCCCCTTGCTCCTTTATGCCGAACAGGGTTTGGGCGATCTGATCATGATGGCGCGTTATCTGCCCTGGGCAGATGGCTCGAGCCGGGAGCTTGCGCTCATCGTGCCGCCGGCGGCGCAGGCGCTGCTGGCGCACAATTTCCCGGCTCATGCAATCCATACCGCGCCGCCGAAGAATTTTGCCGGCCCCGCCGCCGGCATGATGAGCCTGCCTCATCTATACAAGACGACGCCGACGCATGTGCCCGCGCTCGAAGGCTACCTCGAAGCGCCGCCGGAGAACCGGCATTACTGGCAAAAGCGCCTCGCCGCGCTCAGCCGGCCCGGCGCCGTGCGCGTCGGCCTGGCCTGGTCGGGCTTTCCAGGCCATCGCGCCGACCGTCGCCGCTCGCTGCCGTTCGCGCTTCTTTTGTCTTGGCTGCGACAATGGCCGCAGGTCGATTTCTATGCGCTGCAAACCCTCCAGGCGCCGGTGTGTCTGGACAACCTGATCGAAGTGGGCGAAGAGTTGCTCACGCTCGCCGATACGGCGGCGATAGTGGACGAGATAGACCTGGTGCTGAGCGTCGATACCTCGCTCGTGCATCTGGCCGGCGCGCTCGGCAAGGCATGCTGGCTGATGTTGCCCCATCGCTACGAGTGGCGCTGGGGCCTGAGCGGCGAACAGAATGCCTGGTATCGCAGCGTGCGCGTGTGGCGTCAGGCAACGCATGGCGACTGGGCGGGGCTGCTGCAGCGCCTGGGCGCGGAGTTTGCGGCCTGGTTGGCGGGTCGGGGCCCGGCATGAAAATGTTTTGGCGGCGCTGGCTAGGCAAAACGGCGGTCGAGGCGGTCGGCCTGCCGACCGAAGTGCAGCAATGGATCGCCACACGCCAGTTTGCCGCCTTGCAGCATTGGTTACTTGCCCAGTGCGAGCGACGGCGCAACGTCGATCTTTTACCGGCTCTGAGCAATGCGCTGCGTCAAGCACGCTGGCCGGAAATCGACATCGCCAAGCTCGAACTCCTCGCGCATTTCGCCGCCGCGCTTCATCCGCAAGCGATCGAACTTGCCCGGCAGATCAAAGCAAGCCAAACGAATCCCGATGTCGAAGTGCTGCTCATCGAGGCATTCAGCCTGTTTCACTGCCACGCTTTCGAGGAAGCCTGGCAGATTTTGCTCGCGCAGCGCGCGCACTGGCCGGAATGGGAAAATCGCGTCGATTTCCGGCGCATCGCGATGCTCTTGGCCCACACGATGGCCGACGATGCGCATGTCCGCCATTTTCTCATCGAGGCGCGCCGGCATGCGCCCGACGATGCAATCATCGCTTTGAATGGCTATGGCATCGCCTTCGAACTGGGCGAGATGGCGGAGTTTGCGCGCATCGCCGATGAAATCGCCGCCGGCAAATACGATCTCTCCGAGGCGGCCCTGGCGCTGGCCCATATCGAACTGGCGCAAGGGCGTTATGCCGCCGGCTGGCGCATCCACGAAGGCCGTTACCGCATGAAAGAAGCCGGCCGCTACCTCAACCCGGCGCTGCTCGATCGGCCGCTTTGGCAGGGCGAGCCGCTCGGCGACGAAACGCTGCTCGTCAGCTGCGAGCAGGGCCTGGGCGATACGCTGATGATGGCGCGCTATTTTCCCATGCTCGGCGAAAAAGGTATCGCGCACCTGCTCGTCGAGACGCAGAAAGAAGCCTTACCGCTATTGCAAGAGAATTTTCCGACCCTCCGCTTCGTCGAAAGGCGGCATGGTCAGTTACCCGATGAGCCTTTCGACTGCTGGTGCGGCTCGATGAGCCTGCCCTCTTTCTTCGCCGCGCGCGTCGATGGCGTGCCGGCGCGCGGCGGTTATCTCGCCGCGCCCGCCGAGGGGCGGCGCTACTGGCGGCAGCGGCTGGACGAAGCGGCGCCGGGCCGATTGCGCATCGGCCTGTGCTGGTCCGGCTCGCGCACGCATCGCGCCGATCGCCGTCGCTCGCTGGCCGCCGAGCGTCTCTTTGCCGCCATCGCGCCGCTCGATGCCTGCTTCTTCACCTTGCAAAAGGAAATCCCTCCCGCGCCGCTGCCGGCGAACCTGATCGATGTCAGCGAAGAGCTGATCACGCTGGCCGATACCGCGGCGCTGATCGAGAGCCTGGATTTGACGATCAGCATCGACAGCATGCCGGTGCATCTGGCCGGCGCACTGGGCAAGGCATGCTGGCTGATGCTGCCCTACCGCTATGAATGGCGCTGGGGCCTGGAGGGGGAAAGCAACCCCTGGTATGACTCGGTGCGCGTCTTCCGCCAGCAGGCGCCCGGCGATTGGGACGGCGTGCTGCGCGAGGTGTTTGCAACGCGCTGGCCGCAGTGGCGGCAAAGCAGGCGGGCATGAACTCCTGGCTGGCCAAACTTTGGCGGCGGAAGTCGCCTCCGGCAGCAGAGCAAACACGCTTGCCGCCTGCGCTCGACGCCGCGCTCGAATGCAAACAGGCGCACTCCATCTTGCCGGCGTGGCAAGCTGCCTTACAGCAAGCCCCTGAGTGTTTCGACGCGGCGCTTGCAGAAGCGCAGCGTTTGGGCTGGTCCGAGCGCGAGCTTCACCGCCTGCGCGCCTATGGCCACTATTACCGCGGCGAGATCGAAGCCGCGTTCGAACTTGCCCGCGACGACGGGCTGAGCTTCGATGCGCAGCGTTTCAACGCGGGACTTTTTCTGTTGACGGTTTCTTGTCTTTATTACCGCGGCCAATTCGATGAGGCATGGCGCGCGCTGCAAGAGATCGAAGCCCGTCATGCCGCCGTGCTTCACGGCCGCGCCGACTTCTGGCAGAGCAAGGCCGCGTTGCTGCTGGCAAAGGCGCGCCTCAACGAGACGTGGCAAGCGCTGACCCGGGCGCGCGAGCTGGCGCCGGAAGATGCCGGACTGGCGATGAGCGCCTATGCGCTGGCTTTCGACCTCGAGCGGTGGCCGGAATTCGCCCAGCTCGAACAAGAGATCGCGGCTGGCCGCTATGGTGAAAAGCTCAATGCCTTCGCGCTCGCCAAACCATATTTGATGCGCCATGACTACCGCCAAGGCTTTGCCCTGCTCGAAGGCCGTTACCGGCAAGCCGACGCGCATCATTATGTCAACCCTGCCTTGCCGGCGGAGAGGCGCTGCATTGGCCGGGCGAAGGATTTTCCCGCCGGCAAGACGCTGCTTCTCACTTGCGAGCAAGGCTTTGGCGACACGCTGATGATGGCGCGTTACTGGCCGCTGCTGCATCGGCTGACCGAAGGTCGGTTGATCGTCGAAGTGCAGTCCGAGTTGCTGTCGTTGATGCAGGCCAATTTTCCTGCCATGCGCCTCGTCGCGCGCGCGCATGGTCAGGCGCCGCCGGTCGGTTTCGACTTCTGGCTCGGCGCGATGAGCCTGCCTTATTTTTTCGACCATACAGCGCAAGAAATTCCCGGCAAAGGCGGTTTTCTCGTCGCGCCAGAGGAAAACCTCGTTTATTGGCGCTCCCGCCTTGCTGAACTCGCGCCGCAAGGCTTGCGCGTGGGGCTCGCCTGGTCGGGCAACCCGCGCCATTTGAACGACGGCATCCGCTCGATCCCCTACGCGCTGCTGGCGTCTCATCTTGCCGTGCCGGCGGGGCTGACTTTCATCGCCCTGCAAACGACCGGTTTGCCGTCCAATCCGCCGGCCGGTTTGCAGCTGGTGAGCGAAGAGCTCGTCAGCTACGCCGACACAGCGGCGCTCATCGCCCTGCTCGATCTCGTCATCACCGTCGACACCTCCGTCGTTCATTTGGCCGGCAGTCTGGGCAAAGAGACCTGGTTGCTGTTTCCCTACCGCTACGAATGGCGCTGGGGACTCGAAGGTGAAACTAATTGTTGGTACGATACCGTAAAAGTTTTGCGTCAAAGCACGCACGGGGCGTGGGCGCCTTTATTGGACGAGGTGTTCCACCACCGCCTGCTGGCGTTTTGCACATCTAGACAAGAGGAGAAATCACATGGGATGGTTTAGTGGTATGTTTTCGAAACGACCGACGGATTTTGCCAAAACACTCGTCGATAAAATCTATCGACAATTTCCACCGGCCAGCGAACCACAATTGGCCAAAAAAGGCGCGCGCCGCCGTTTGGAAGGCGTCATCGAACACATCATGAGCGATGTCGAAGACTTCAATCGCGAAATGCGCTTGGGTTGGATCGGTAAAGCGCGGCTGGGTAACGCGCTGTTATGGGGCTTGAAAGAACGGGGTTATTCGAAGGAATTCGCCGAAGCGGTAACGACCGGTATCGTCAAATTACTGGCGGCGAGCAAATAATCGGGTTCTACACGATGGCGGGTGTTTCGCTGATCATCCCGTGCTTCAATCATGGCGCAACGCTCGAACGCGCCGTGCGCTCGGCCTTGCCGCGCGATGGCTTGGGCGAGCTGATCATCGTCGATGACTGCTCGACCGATGCTTTCTCCTGGCCACAGGCGCAAGCGCTCATGCAATGCGATCCGCGCATTCGGGTATTGCAGACGCCGTGTAACAGCGGTCCCGGCGCGGCGCGCAATCTCGGCGCGCAAAACGCCCAGTGCGATTATCTGTCTTTTCTCGATGCCGACGACGAGTTGATCGATGACTTTTTTTCCGAAGCGATCGCCATGCTCGAAACGCAACCCGAGATGGGCGCGGTGAAGACCGACGAACTGTTTTTCGACCCGGTGAAGGGCTACATCCTGCCTGCCACCGATCCACGCTATCAGGCGGCAGTGTTGAGCTCGGTGCCTGGTCTTGTGATCCGGCGCGACGTTTTCTTTGCCCTCGGCGGCTTTCCGGAGGATGCGGTCTTTCGCGGCGTGCATGGCGGGGAGGACGTCGCCTTCATGCAAGGGTTGATCGAACATTTCCAGCCGCTTGGCCGTATCGCCCGTCCCTGCTACAAAGTGCATTCCTGCGCCGGCTCACATGTCGATCGCTTCTTGCAGACGACGCGCGTGACCGAGGACGACTCCGGCTTCGAATTCGTGCGCACGACGCCCGAGCAGGCGCCGGACGGACCGCTGGCGCGGGCTTTGGCTCACCAGCTCGAACAGATAACAATTCGCTATCGCAACACGAGGAATGAGATATGAGCCTCCTTGGCAAGGTTATTAAAGAAATGACAAATACTCCGCGCGTCACAACAGAATCTGTCGAAGAACTGACGCCCGAAGACTATCGCTTCACAGTGGACTGGTTTTCTGGGCGGGAGGGCTATTGGCGCGAGATTCTTTCGCAGCTACGGCCGCAAAAGCTGCTGGAAATCGGCTCCTATGAGGGGCGTTCGACGGTCTTTCTGATCGAGCAGTGCGCGCAGATCGCGCCGGCAGAAATCTGCTGTATCGACAGCTGGCAAGGCGGCGTCGAGCACGACCAAACAGCGATGGATGAGGTCGAGGCACGTTTCGACGCCAACGTCGCATTGGCGCAATCGCACGGCACCTATCCAGTCGCGATTCGCAAGATCAAATCCCTTTCGCATCCGGCTTTACTCGCGCTCGATCGTGAGGAACGAGGAAGCTACGATTTCATTTATATCGACGGCTCGCACCAGGCCCCCGATGTGCTGGCCGATGCCGTATTGTCTTTCTGGCTGCTGCGATCCGGCGGCATCATGGTGTTTGACGATTACCTTTGGTCAATGGAGCCTTTCGGCCAACAAGATGCCTTGAACATGCCAAAACCGGCATCGATGCTTTCGTGAACATTTACCAACGCAAAATCAGAGTGCTGCCAGGCATTCCGCTGTATCAGATCGTCATCGAGAAGCTGACCGACTGAACGATGCTGGCCAAAATCCTCAAACAGTCGCTGGCGGCATTGTTTCCCGCTCTACGTAGGCAAAACCTCGGCGTGCGTATCCGTATCGTTGGTAGCGAGGAGAACCGGCCTGCCGCGCTGGCGGTCGTGATCGCGACGGTATGCCGGAAAAGTCTTTTGCGCGCAGTGCGTTCGATCTATGCTCAAGACATCGACGAGCGCGTGCAGATTCTGATTGGCGTCGACATCGATAAATACGGCCTCGCTCGTTCGCTCCGTCGCCAGCTGATCAAGGAGTGTCCGGCCGATATGGAACTTGTCTGGCTCGAACCAGGTTATTCCACTTCGCAACGCAACGGCGGCATCCATCGCTGTTTCTTTGGCGGTTCGTTGCGCACCGTGTTGTCTTTTCTCGCCAATGCGCCGATCATTGCATACCTCGATGATGATGATTGGTATGCACCGGACCATCTGCGACGGTTGCTTGCTGCGATCGAGGGAAAAAGCTGGGCATACAGCCTTTGCCATTATGCCGATAGCCAAACCGGCGAGGCGCTGGCTGTCGACGAGATCGAAAGTGTCGGTGTCGGAGCGGGAATCTATGCCGAGCGTTTCGGTGGTTTCGTTCGTCCATCGGCTTTGGCGATCGACAAAACGCGGTTGGCTCACGTTTTGCCGCTATGGTCCGATGCCGCCGGATTGCGCGGCGATGCGGAAGATCGGCTCGTTTTTGCCCAGCTCAAGGATGAAGCCCATGGCGCAACGGGTGTCCCGACCGTATATTACGCTCTTGATCCCAATGATCTCCAGCATAGCGTGAGGATGGCGTTCATCACGTCGCGACGCGGGAATTGCCGCATCGTAGAGCGGTCCGATTCGAGTCGCAGCCCGTAAACTTGGATCGGACAGGGCGAGGCGATAACATTGCACGTATTCCTTCACCTTGGACCGCATGCGTGAAGGCACCCCGTCCCGTCGACGCTGAGTTTTGCAACGTTGCCGTTAGAATCGGTGACGCCTGCAGCAGGAGAGAATGCGAAATAAACATTCATCCGTCGTGACGAAGGCGTCGCTCTCACCACTTTCAGATAATATCAATGTTGCTATCCCGGAGTTCCACGGATGCTTGCGGCAGAAGATATCGAATACATCAAAACGCATTTAGCCGACTGGTTGGCCGAGCAATCGCTCGGCAAGCCGCCGGTGGTCTA
>OGCL01001700.1_pt1 | contig 17630 bp, 16 predicted proteins | sample 1570041 | NCBI WGS metagenome assembly OGCL01 (sample SAMN06266162, study PRJEB24511) | hot springs metagenome | isolation source: Hot spring water | place: South Africa: Limpopo | collected 2015-06-22
CCAGACCGACAGCAAACGTCGCAAGGTTGCCTGAGCAGTTCACAAAACACAAGCCAATTGCAACAACACAACAGATCAAATCGGTACAGTGCGCCGGTCAACATCGTGCAAAATTCTTGTTTTATACAGCGACTGATTCGACTCGATCCGTCACGTGTAGCGTGCCTAATGCTTGTCGAAAATCGGCGATTTTGCCAGCTTGACGTAAGATGACATTTTGACCGAGATAGATTTTGCCGTCCGCTTGGCGGCGTTGCGTGGCTAAAAATCGAGCAAAGCCTTGGGTCGGCTGCTGTGTGTCAGGGTCAAATGACGGAATCACACAGCGAGAGCATGGTTTAACCAGATCAAAAATTAAACCGCCGATCTGTATGCTCGACCACCCATCTTCGGCGAAGGCAACGCAGTCGCCATCTAGTAGCAAATTGGGGCGAAAGCGTCGGACATCTATCGACGCTCCCCATATGGCAGACAACGCATCAAGCGATGCTTGTGTCAATAATAGTAGCGGGAAACCATCTGAAAACGCCGTGTGCTGTCCCACACCAGCATAAGCCGGATCAACCACTCGCTGCGCTGCATCAGGGCAATAGACCAAACGTACGGTCAGCCCCAACCACGCGGATAGCTGCTGATTGATCGAATCAGCCACCGGATGCGCCCAGATGTGGTCAGCCCAGATTTGCACCATTTCCATTTGATCGAGCAATGCACAAGCGGTCATTGCTTGGCCTGAGCATGTTAGGGTCAACGTCGTTTTGGATGCGACCTGCACCTTGATGCAACCCAAGCTAGGCCGTTGCCGCTGCGTCAGCATATGACCTGCTGCATCAACCACCAGCCAACGGCGGTCTTGCTCTAAGCCGTGGGCATACAGCGTGGCAGACTGTAGGGCAATGCCTTGCGCGGATTTGAGTGGATAGTGCCACAGTTGACTGATCTGCAATGTCACGATTGCTCCTCGACCGACTGTCGCTATGCGACTGCTAAACCGAACTCAACGTGCGCGTAACCCGACTGGCGATCACGCGTGCCGCCAACTGCTGTCCCGATAACCAAGCCCCCTCAACCCGTGAGCCATTCAACCAATCACCGGCAATCCCAAACTGCTGCGCAGGCTCATACCAGCAGCCAACCGTCAATGCCTCCGAAGCCAAGGCATACAACCAGCGATGCACCCAATGCTGCACCACCTGCACTGGCTGACCCACGACCTGTGTAAAGGCGGTGAGTAATTGTTCGGCGACCCAATCACGCGGCGCATCGACATGTGCTTGCGACCACTCCCGACTCGCATGCACCACCCAAGCTTCGACCTCAGTCCGAGCAGGCTTACTGTTGTTACGCGCAACCCAACTGAGAATGCCTGTATTGACAAAACAACCATCAAACGGCACATCAACTGGTGCAGCGCACTGCAACATCAACGTCCAACTCGGCAGCATATCCTGCAAGACAGCATCAGCATAAAATGGGTGATTTATTTCTAACAAATCAACTACCTGTGGCGATGGTAGTGCCAAAATTAGGTACTTGGCCAGTACCGTCGGCTGCGCCTCAAACTGCAAATGCCAGTACTGACCGTCATACTGACACTCCAACAGCCGATGCTCTGGATAAAATGGCAAATCACCCAACAAATGCCGCCCAAGCGCACTCATGCGTGGTGTACCGACATAGCGCGGCTGACTCGCCACTGGACACAGATCACCTACTGACTCGAATGACATCAAGCGACCAGACCACGGCTGCGCCACACCAGAGGCCACCCAACTCGCCACCACCTGCTGAAACGCTGTGGAATGCGCGGTAAAATACTGCGCCCCATGATCAAAACCAAACGACTCAGCCTCAGCCTGTTCGACGCGACGGGTCGCCATCCGACCGCCTGCCCCGCGTGACTTATCAAACACCGTGACACTCATCCCTGCTTCGGCCAATCTGCGGGCGCAACTTAGTCCCGCCATCCCTGCGCCGACCACTGCGACTTCTAACGGCATGTGCTGATCACTCTCTCATCGACTATAGGCGTGCCTAGCTTGCCCTGATCAACCGGCTACAGCAAGCGTACTCTGCGCTTTTTGTCTGCTTACCACTGCCTTTGACACCTACAACCATTAAACAGCCAATCCTGTCGCAATCAACTTAGGGTTTGTATGGTGTGTTTGGCAAATACTGCCATACAGTTTAATAATGTGGCGGACGATCTACCAACACGTTAAATGGCTCTACACCATGCTCCTGCTGTTTGGATGCCTCCAAGCGTTGATACAAAATCTGCATCTGCGCCTGCACCTCTAATAGCTGTTGGGTTTGCTGGGTCACCATCTGATCTAAGCTGTCAGTCAGCTCATCCAAAAACGTCAAACGCATTTCTAATGCGTCAATCCGCGCCAGACATTGTTCAAGCGTATGCTGCTCACTCACTGGTTTACTCCTTTCACTGACCTGTTGTCATATTGACCTGATAGGCTGTACACGCGTATCAGATAAACTTTGACAGTACTGATGGGGATGGTTAGCATCGCGCGGCGCATTGGCACCTCGCAACACCCGACGCAATACCCAATCCTGCAACACCCGATTGAATCTTATTGACGCGACTCGCTGCTATACAGTGAGCGCACCTGCTCTGGACACCTGTGGTTATGGCTTTAGTTACCCTACGCGACATTCAACTGGCTTTTGGCGGCCCTGCGATTTTAGACGGCGCATCGCTCAGTATCGAACGCGGTGAGCGGGTTTGCTTGATTGGCCGCAATGGCGAAGGCAAATCAACCCTGCTCAAACTGGTCAGCACCGCACTCCTGCCAGACAAAGGCGAAATCATCAAACCGAACGGCCTACGCATCGCCATGCTCGAACAAGACGTGCCGATGGACGCTGGCCGTGTTGAGGACATCGTCGCCAGTGGCGCAGGTGCGATTGCACAAGTGCTGGCAGACTACCACATCGCCAGCGACCAATGCGCGAATGGTGACATGGATGCCTGTGAGCGCATGAGCGATCTGCAAAGCAAGCTCGACGACCAAGACGGCTGGACACTGCAACGCCAAGTCGACACCATTTTGGGCAAAATGAATCTGGACGGTCACGCCGATCTCTCTGAGTTGTCCGGTGGACGTAAGCGTCGCGTGCTACTGGCACGAGCGCTGCTGACCCAACCTGACTTACTGCTACTCGATGAGCCAACCAACCATCTGGATGTCGAAAGCATCGAATGGCTAGAGCAGTTTTTGTTGGATTGGCCGAATCTGACTCTACTGTTTATTTCGCATGACCGCGCTTTTGTCGATCGTCTGGCGACTCGTATTGTCGAACTCGACCGTGGTGTGTTGCGTGGTTACGAAGGCAACTATGCACGCTACCTCGAACTCAAAGCCCAGCAACTTGAAGCCGAAGAAAAACAAAACGCCAACTTCGATAAAAAACTGGCCGAAGAAGAAGTCTGGATTCGCCAAGGCATTAAAGCTCGCCGCACACGTAACGAAGGCCGCGTCCGCGCCCTCAAGGCCCTACGTGAAGAAGCCCAAGCTCGCCGCAGTCAACAAGGCAAAGCCACCTTGACTGTGCAAGACACCAACAAATCCGGCAAGCTGGTATTTGATATCCAGAACCTCAGCATCGGTTTTGATGGCAAAAACCTCGTCAACGACTTCTCCGCGATGGTGATGCGCGGCGATAAGATTGCCCTGATTGGTGATAACGGCGTCGGCAAAACCACACTGGTACGTGCCCTACTCGGCGAACAAGCCCACGGCGGCAGCATCAAAACCGGCACGCAGCTTGAAGTCGCCTATTTTGATCAGTTACGTAATCAACTCGATCTCGAAAAAACCGTGCTGGAAAACGTCAGTGCCGGTTCTGACTTTATCGACATCAATGGCCAACGCCGCCATGTGCTGAGCTACCTACAAGACTTCTTATTCTCACCGGCACGTTCGCGCACACCGGTTAAAGCCCTGTCCGGTGGTGAGCGCAACCGACTGCTGTTGGCACGTTTGCTACTCAAGCCTTCCAACTTACTAGTGCTCGACGAACCGACCAACGACCTCGACATGGTCACCTTAGAGCTACTCGAAGACATGCTGTCCAGCTATCAAGGCACGCTGCTATTAATCAGCCACGACCGTGCCTTTGTGGATCAGGTGGTGACCTCGACGTGGGTGTTCGATGGTCAAGGTGGACTCGAAGAATACGTCGGCGGCTATCAAGACTATTTACAGCAACGGCAACAACAACAACTGGGTAAAAGTCGTGACAAAACCACTGCAAATGGACAAAATCCGACAGAAAACCGCAATGCCACTGCATCCAGCACAGTCACAGCAATATCTAAAAAAGTAAAATTGAGTTATAAAGATCAGCGGGAGCTTGATAGCTTGCCCGATCTGATCGCCGCACTGGAATCAGAGCAAACCTTGCTAGAACAACAACTCGCCAGCGGCGACCTGTTCGTGCAAGACCCTGACGCCGCGACAGCCGCAGTGACGCGACTGGCCGACATAGAACAAGAACTGCTGGACAAACTAGATCGCTGGACAGCGCTGGAGGCTGCCAGCCAAGGAGACTAGACCGTATGAGCCATCCGATGATGCGCCCCGTGTTACTGTTGATTGCTGCAACCGGCTTGATGGCGGGCTGTGCCAGTCACAAACCTAGCCCGCAAAGCACCCAGACTTATCACGCGCCTGCGCAGGCGTATAGTATCAACCTCGGCTCGCAAGCTTTTCGGGGCGATGTCACCCTGCGCGATAGCTGTACTTCGCTGGGTTCAACGCTGGATGTGACCGACAGCACAGGGCGTTTTTTTCGGGTTGAGGTGGTCAATCTACTGAACAATCCAAACATCCAGATTCCCGAGTTCAGTGACGAACGTACTATTCAAGAACTGGTCTTAAACGACTATTTAAGCCGCGTGCATAAAAGCGCAAAACTCATCGAACAACGTCCAGTACGCAGTCGTTTGGGCAATTCGCTATATGCGGTATTGGAAGTCAATGCCTTCCAGCGCACTGATTATGTCGGCTATGTGGTGGCACGACGCGGCAACTTTGCCTATGTGTCGCAACATGTGCAAAAGACCTACCGCCCCAACGACATGCGCGAGGTACTGGCGGTGCTGGCCAGTGAGATCAAGATCCCCAGTATGACACCACCCAATTTCCCACGCGAACGCACCGATCTGCCGCTGTTTATCGACCTAAAAAACAGCACGATTGAGCAAGTGACCGAGTGGCAAAAGGTCGCCCGCTGTACATGAGTTCTCCTGCATCACCCACATTCTCCAGCCGTTTGCTTGCGCCCCGTTACTGGGGCATCTGGCTGGCGATTATGATCTTATTACCAATGGCGTATTTGCCTTGGCGATTTCAGCACTGGATTGGACGGGGCTTAGGCAATCTGATCTGGCGTTTTGGCCGCCGCCGCCGGCATGATACGCTGACCAATCTGGCCTTATGCTTTCCAGAACACGACCTCGAAGCACGCCAACAAATGGGGCAAGAAGTCTTTCAAAATGCAGGGATTGGCGTGTTTGAAAGCCTGAGTGCATGGCTGCGCCCACAACGCTTTCGGCGTAAAGTGACCATCAGTGGTCTGCACCATTTGGTCGAAGCGCAACAACAAAACCGCAGCATCTTACTGCTTGGCGCGCATTACACGATGCTGGATTTGGGTGGTTTGCTCGGCAGTTGGTTTTTCAAAGTCGATACGGTGTATCGCCCACAAAACAATCCGTTACTCGAATGGCTTATCTTTCGTTTGCGCGCGCCAATCTATCAAGAGCAAATCGACCACGATGACATGCGCAAATTGGTACGCGCCCTGAAAGACAAGCATGTGGTTTGGTATACGCCTGATCAAGATTTCGGCTTAAAACAAGGCGTGATGGCAGATTTTTTTGGGGTACCTGCTGCCACATTGACGGCGCAGCGACGCTTGGCGCGTATCGACCACTCAGCGATCTTGGCCATTCATTTTTACCGTCAAGATGACCGCCGCCCACACTACCACCTCACCATTACTGCACCGCTGACGGATTACCCGTCGGCAGATGAAGTCGCTGATGCCCAGCGAGTCAACCAAGTGCTTGAAGGACTGATTCGGATTGCGCCAACGCAATACATGTGGTTCCATCGTCGTTTTAAGACACGGCCAGAGGGAATGCCCAGCGTTTACTAGCGCTGCATCAGGCATGGTTATGGCTGTCTTTTAGATTGTGGCGATGAATCAGGATTGTTGTTTTATTGACTAAAAAAACACAACCCGAGTACAACATCCTGTTGGCTCGGGTTAGCGTGGGGCTGTGTTTCGTTGTTTTTATTGCCGGATCTCCGTATCAACAGTCTGTTCCGTGACTGACTCCATCGGCGGTCTGTTACTCCATTTGAGCCGTTATCCGTGCTCTATTCCGTCTGCCGATGAATGTATTATGCATATCGACTGTCCGACAACAAAGACGAAAAACATCACAAAACATGTAAGCCAAAACTTACAAAATAATACACATTGCTGTTTTATATTAATTTTTCTATAACATTGAACGAACACAACTTTCACCGACTATTGTCTGACAATTTACCAATCTATATCGGATCTACCCGATGCTGCGGATGCTCTGCACATGCCTGCTCCACCCCTTGCTCGATGCGTGCCGCAGCCTCCTGCTCGTCGGCAGCCGTTGATTCTGGCGCGTCGTGTACCTCATCTAAAGCCGGATCATAATGCAGAGACGTCAATACCGGAAAATGATCGGAGCCAATATTCGGCATACGTTGCATCTGGATCAACGAAAAATCAGTACTGTGAAACACGTGATCGAGCGACCAGCGCAGCATCGGATAATTGACATGAAACGTGTTCATAAAATAGCGACCCACCCGCGGGTCGAGTAACCCACTGATGCGCTGAAACAACCGTGTGGTGCGCGACCACGCGACGTCATTCAGATCACCTGCCACAATACAAGTCTGCTGATGCTGCTGAATATGATCACCCACCATGAGCAACTCTGCATCGCGTAGGGTCGAATCTGTGGCCTCAGTAGGACTTGGCGGTTTAGGATGTAAACAATACAACCAAATACACTTGCCACAGCGCAGCCGTACTTGCGTATGGATCGACGGAATCTCAGGACTCAGTAAAAACTTCACTTCAGGCGCAATCAATGGCAGTCGACTGTACAAATGCATGCCATACAGATTGTCCAGTGGCACACGCACCACATGTGGATAGTCAGGCTCGATCACGCTTAATGCCTGTTCCCATGCAGCATCCGACTCTAAGGTCATCACGATATCCGGCTGGTGCTGCCGAACCAGTGTAATGAGTGCCGCTTTGTTCTGATTGGACGTCAAGACATTCGACACCAGCAACGAAATCTGGCGTTTAACGTCCGGTGCTGGCATGGCACTACGATGGGCTTGCACCTGTTTTGGCCAAAGCGGCGTGTACGGTAAAATCATACTCAACTGATAGGCCGCACAACCCAACAAAACTAAAAAACATAAAATATGCCCAATCGACCACTCGGGCGTGCTGACCAACCCACCCACAATCGCAACGACTGCAAGTGCTAAAATCTGCAAGCGCGGAAAATCAAAGCCGCGAAAACACCAGTGATTCAATGGAATCAGTGCCATCACTGTGGCAAACACCACTAATCCAGCTAATACATCAAAAAACAACAATGGCATTTACCCCTAAGATGGTTTTGGCTGAGTCTGCTGACCCATCGCAAATGATGTCACTGCACAGCATATCGGGTTGCTTGCTTGCGCAAAAGACCCAATGAAAAGGTATTCGCTTGGCAAAGGCTTTGTTACACTCGGGGGCTTTGACATTCGTATTGGTTTGTGGGGATAGCAACATGAAAGTGGGTCTAGTCGGCTGGCGTGGCATGGTGGGATCAGTGCTGATGCAACGCATGGTAGAAGAAGGTGATTTTGCACACTTTGAGCCGTTTTATTTTTCGACCAGCAGTGCCGGTCGTGACGCGCCCAACTACGGTGGCAAGAGCGCCCCTGCCCTGATGGATGCCCACGACATTACCGCCCTCAAGCAAATGGACGTGATTTTGACCTGCCAAGGCGGCGACTATACCAACGCCGTGTTTCCGACGCTACGGGCGGATGGTTGGCGCGGCTATTGGATTGATGCGGCCAGTAGCTTGCGGATGGCTGATGATGCCATCATCGTACTTGACCCCGTTAACCTCAACGTGATCAAAGATGGCCTCAGCAAAGGCATTAAAAACTACGTCGGTGGCAACTGCACCGTGTCGCTGATGCTGATGGCGATTGGCGCGCTATACCAGAACAATCTGGTCGAGTGGATGAGTGCGATGACCTATCAGGCCGCCTCGGGTGCAGGCGCACAAAATATGCGCGAACTGATCAGTGGCATGGGCTATTTGCGCGATGGCGTGCAAGACCTGCTCAACGATCCAGCCAGTGCGATTTTGGATATTGATCGTCAAGTGGCTGATTTACAGCGCGGCGACGGCTTTCCCAAAGCCAATTTTGGTGTACCACTGGCAGGCAGCTTGATTCCGTACATCGACAAGCAACTCGATAACGGCCAGTCCAAAGAAGAATGGAAAGCCCAAGTCGAAACCAACAAAATCTTGGGCAATCAGGGCGATCTGATCGTGCCGATTGATGGCCTGTGTGTGCGGATTGGCGCAATGCGTTGCCACTCACAAGCACTGACCATCAAGCTCAAACAAGATATCCCAATCGACGAAATCGAAGACATGATTCGTCAGTCGAATGACTGGGTCAAACTTGTGCCAAACACCCGTGAAGCCAGCATGACTGACCTGACACCGGTTGCGGTTACGGGTACGCTGAGTGTTCCGGTCGGGCGTTTGCGCAAGTTGAACATGGGCAGTCAGTATCTGGGTGCATTTACCGTTGGCGATCAATTACTCTGGGGTGCTGCTGAGCCGTTACGTCGGATGCTGCGCCTTCTGCTAGAGCAGCAATAAGTCTGCTGATGTTTATGCAATTCGGTGGCCTCAGATTGCAGAATCAGGCCACCCTATGTTACAACAGCTATGCCGTCGTACCAGATGACGGTTGCCAAGTGAAAACTCGGCCAAGGATTAGACAAGATCAACTGGACAGGACGGATTGATGGTGATTGGTCAGCGCATCAGGGTTTGGCTGGGGGCAAGTCTATTGCTGCCTAGCCTTTCGCATGCGCTCACGGTGGGCAAGCTGGACGTGCGCTCCGCACTGGGTGAGCCGTTTCATGCAGAACTGGTGATCAGCGACCTCGGTACAACCCACCCTAAAGACATTCAGGCCAGCCTTGCTAGCGACAGTGATTTTAGCCAACTCGGTCTACAGCGCAATCGCTATGGTGCTGGACTACAGGTCAGCCATCGGATTGACGCACAAGGTCGAGTGATCGTCAGTGTGCGCAGTAATAAGCCGCTGACCGACCCGTTTTTAGATGTCGTGGTCAAAATCCAAGATGGTCGTAATACTCGTCTCCAGCACCTGACCGCGTTGGTCGAAATCCCCAAAACCAAGCTGGCTAATCCATCCCCAGATCTTGCAGAATCTAGCTTTACAACGCTTGCCGTCACGCCAGTACAACAAATGCCAAGCATGCCGCAAAGCCGTAAAATCAGTGGGACACCAACGACACTACAGGCACAGCAAGAAACGCCGCTCATCCCTGTGATCGGTGAGCCACCAGAACTCAAGATGCCCAGTGCGCCACCTGAACCACTATTGACCGCGACACAGCTTGAGCGTGCGCCACGCTACACGGTACAACGTAACGACTCACTGTGGCGGATCGCGACGCGGCTGCACGCCAGCCATCAACGCCCTGTTGATCAGTTGATGACCCAAATTCGACAGCTTAACCCAACCGCGTTTGTACGGGGCGACCCCAATCAACTCAAACAAGACGCCAATCTAATCCTGCCACCGCTACCAGAGGAGCAGGATTTGTTGGCACAACAACCGGCTGCCGAAACGCCCAAACCCGTGCCTGCCGCTAAACCCACTGCGCCAAGCAAACCTGTAGAGACTGTGACCCGTCGTGGTCGTTTGCCTGCTGCAGAAATGATCTTGCTTGCACCCAATCAAGCAGGGCTTGCCGCAGGCAACACCACCCAAGCCGGTCGCAATATCGGCATACAACCGTTTTCCCGTGATTTACTCCAACGTGTGGGTCAAGCCCGCCGTCACACTGCATCCCTTCGCCAAGAAGTCATCGAGCTGGATGCTCAAGTTACCGCCAACGACCAGAAGATTGCCATGCAAAATGCCAAAATCGCCGAGCTACAACAACGGCTCAAAGCCCGCAGGGAAGCCCAACGTCTCGCCCAATCCGGCCAAACGACTGCGCTACCCACCCTCGCCTTCACCGCGCTGGCGCTGATCAGCAGTGCTTTGCTGGGCATTCAACCTGCCTACGCGGAAGCTGCTGCTGATGCTGCACCTGCTGCGACCGAACAAGTTGCTGCTGCAAGCGGCTCAGGCAGCATGACGTGGATCATCATCGTCGTGGCTGTGCTGATTGCTGCGGCAGTTGCTGCTGTCGTATTCAAGAAAAAAGACCAGCCCACACCACCAGCCAAGCCACAGGCGCGGCCTGAAGCACCCAAACCACGTCCAGTCAGCAAGGCCACACCACCAGTCGCAGACAGTAAGCCGGTCAGCAAAGCAGCGACACCTGCGCCAGTCGCCAAAGCAGTCACCCCCGCACCAGTGGCTAAGGTAGCTACACCCGCACCTGTGGTCAGCAAGCCGGTCGTTGCCGAACAACCCAAAGATCCTTTGGTTGATGCGCAAGCCTTTATTTCGATGGAACGTTATCCACAAGCCGTGGGTATTTTGTCCAAAGCGATTGATCAACAACCTCAGCGCAGTGATTTATATCTTGCACTGCTTGAAATCTACCTGCTGCAAGAAGACCACGATGCCTTTGAAACACTGCAAGCACGTCTCGATGCACTGGAAGACCCCATCGCCAGCGATCAGGCACTGCAACTGCAATCACGCCTGTCGCCACGTCCAGTTGTCATTCCAGAGGCAGACCAGCCCCTTACCTTTACTAAAGTCGACATTCCGCGTGAGCAACCAACTGAGCAGCCAGTGGTCAGCTCAGACGCAGATGATCACCCGCTGGAATTTAGCCTTGATAAGCCGATTTCTGATGGTGACAGTCCAGCACTAGAACTTGGTCAAGATGACGATCGGGCGTTCCAGCTTGATACGCCACTAGAATTGAACACTGCCGAGACACTCGATGCCTTGGAAGCAGAGTTCAAAGCCAGCAGCACGCGGCCAAGTTTAGCGGCACTGAACGAAACCGCTCAACCAGAAGCACTAACCGACTTAGACTTTGATTTTTCAGCCAAAGACCTACAGACGACAGATGACACTGATCATTCGGTATTGAGCGATGCACTCAGCGACCTAAAAGCCTTCAGTCTAGAAGAACCTGCTGCGACGACGACACAGACGGATCAGCCGGTTGATTTGGATTTTGATTTTGAAGCCAGCTCATTTGAACTTGATGATGATAAAGCCAGCAGAGCCGCAGATAGTGGCAATCTGACCGCTGGTTTTGATGATCTCGATTTTACACTGCCGGATGACGATCAACTCAAGCCACTGGAAGAAGCCACTTCGCTGAGTCTGGACGATCTGAGCTTGGTCACGCCAGAGCATGCGTTGGGCGACCAAGCCAGCCAGTTTGATGCGCTACTTGAGCAAAGCACGGGGGATGCACCCGCCACCTCAGATAGCCAGCGTTTGACCAGCCAGTTGGCGGCTGAGTTTCCATTCCTTGCCGATGCTGAAGACCAAGCGACGAACCTAGAGTTGGCACAGCGTTACGCCAGCCTCGGTGAGGTCGGTAGCGCACATGAGCTGCTTGACGAAGTATTGGCACTCGGCTCGGACGCGCAAAAAGACCACGCTCGCCAACTCAAAGCCAAACTTGTGAGCTAATTTTGCAGACCACGTTTGCACACAGGTGACTTCGGTCACCTGTTTTTTTTGGTTCGCCTGTTTTTTTGGGTCGCCTGTTTTTTTTTGAGTAAAATATCGTTTAAATTGGTTATTTCGGGAGTAGCTTGATGGGTTTTCCGGTTCGCCACGCGACTGATCCACTCAGCATTAACCTGCTATATACGGGTGGCACGTTTGGCTGTACTGGTCAGCCGCTCACCCCACTAGATGCCGAGATCTTTCTACCGTTTTTGCGCCAGCAATTGTCCTCTCTCTACCCTGCGGATTGGCAAATCAATTGCCTTAAGCCACTGCTCGACAGTAGCCAGATCACCCCCCAGCATTGGCTGTCGATTTTACGCGCCTGCTTGGTATTTTATCAGGACAATCCAGCTCCGATCGTGCTGATTCATGGCACGGATACCTTGGCCTATACGGCGGCTTTTTTGGCGGAAGCTTTTGCGGGTAGCGATCTGCATTTGTGTGTGACGGGCAGTCAGCGGCCGTTATTACACGCCTCGATAAACACCCAAACAGATATGCACTCGACCACCGAACCACTCCACACCACGACAGATGCACTAGACAATTTACGCACGGCACTACAGGCTGTGTTGCAAGCACCCGCAGGGGTGAGCGTGGCATTTGCCGGTGAGTATTGGCCTGCGCAAACTTGCCAAAAAATCCACAGCCAAGATCTGGCCGCGTTTACTGGTCATCATCGGGCGGCGTATCCCGCCAACAGCTATGGATTACTCAGGCCGCAACAACGTCAAGCGTGGCTGAATCAGGCGAATCAACGGCTTGAGCAACTGGAGCAAACACTGTGCGAAATTCGCATTTCAGTTTATTATGCCACTCCGCAGCCGGTCGCACAGCTCACTGAACAACTGTCCGATCTACTGGCGCGACAGCCGGATGGGCTGGTGTTAATGGGCTACGGTTCGGGTAATTTTCCGCAATCACCTGAGCTGCAACGGCTATTGAGCCAAGCGATTCAGCACGGTTGCTTGGTGGTGGCTGCAACGCAAGTGCCTTTCGGTGGTACGGACAGCCGCTATGCCAGTGGGCATTGGTTGGCAGAATTGGGCGCATTGCCCAGTGCCAGACTGACCCTACCAGCAATTTATGCACGGTTAAGCTGGATCTGTGCCACTGAAGACGACCCTAGCCTTCGGCGTAAGCAGTGGATGCAGTGCTTGAGTGACACCCGCTTGGCCAAACGCTAAGCGTATTTTGAATCAATTTTAGGGGACAGCATGCAACGCTACGCGCTTGGCATTGAGTTTAATGGCGCACACTATCGCGGCTGGCAAACCCAACAAGCAGGGATTGCCAGTGTACAGCACACGCTTGAGCAGGCACTGTCACAAGTCGCCAATCATCCGGTGATTGTGCATGCGGCAGGCCGCACCGATGCCGGTGTGCATGCGAGTAACATGGTGGTGCATTTTGACAGTGCGTCGATTCGTGCTGAGCGTGGCTGGGTGATGGGCAGCAATGCGCTGTTGCCAGACGATATTGCGGTGCGCTGGATTAAACCGATGCCGGATAGCTTTCATGCGCGTTTTAAGGCAATCGCGCGACGCTACCGTTATGTGTTGTTTAATCATCCGTATCGCCCTGCCCTGCTGGCTGGACAGGTCACTCACGTCTATCAGCCGCTGGATTTTGTGCGGATGCAAGCCGCAGCCGCCAAGTTGGTCGGTACACATGATTTTAGTAGCTTTCGAGCGGTGGCTTGCCAATCCAATCAACCCGTGCGCACAGTGAAACACGCCGATCTGAGCCAGCGCGGGCAGTTGATGATTTTGGATATTCAGGCCGATGGCTTCTTGCATCATATGGTGCGCAATATCATCGGCGTGCTGATTGCCATCGGCACAGGTGAACAACCGGTCGAATGGGTCGACTATTTACTCAGTATCAAAGACCGCAAACAAGCCGGTGTCACCGCCCCACCCGATGGCCTGTATTTTATCCAAGCCTACTATCCGCCTGATTTTGCACTGCCAGACGTGCCACTCGGTCCGGTCTGGCTCAATCTCTAACGTGACTAACGCGAATGCTGCTTGCGTTTGCGGTACTCGACTGGGGTTTCGTTGGTCCAACGCTTAAACGCCCGATAAAAAGTACTTGGCTCCGAAAATCCGGTCAAATACACGATTTTCTCAATACTCTCCGTCGTCTGTGCCAACAAACGCTTACTCAGGCGACAGCGATAATCAGAGAGGATTTGCTGAAAACTGGTATCCGCTTCTGATAACTGAGTGCGTAAACGACGTGCTGGCATGCCCAACTCTGCCGCCACGCTCTCTAACGAGGTTTCACCACTTTCTAGACTCGCGCCAATCGCACGCCGCACATCCGCGACCAAATCATAACGCGCCAACTCTTGCAGCTTCTCCAACGCCAACTGTTCATGCAAGTGCAACAGCTCAGGCTCAGACTGCCACAACGGATAATCCAGCACCTCGCGGTTAAAATATAAGCGTGTCTCGGACTGGCCGAGTACCACAGGACAGCCAAATGTGCGTTGATACTCCTCTGGCGCAGCACCGTCTGGATAGTCCAACTCAATACACAGTGGCTCAAAGCGTCCTTCAGTCATAAACCGAAAAAACCGCAAGACACCCATCAAAAAACACTCAGTAAAATGCCGGAGTACCTGCAAATCCCGATAGCGCGCAGGCCCATTGGTCAGATAGCATTGCTCACCATCCATGACTAACTTAGCATCCAGTACATCACTGACCAGCCGTTGATACGCCAGCGCACGGCGCAAACCATCACCAAACGAGCCACTACTCATAAACAAGTATTCAATCACCTGTCCGCGATACAACGGCAAATGCTCACCGAGATGTAACCCGACATCACCGTCTTGGCTGACAGACTCCGCCGCATGCCAGAAGGTCACTTGTGAGTACAATGGCGTACGCGCACTAGCCTCGACCTGTGCCATTGCAACACCGGCTTGTGCAAGAATTTGTTCGGTGGGCATTCCCGCCCGCCGCATGGCTTGATAGGCCAAGCGAAATAAAACAGCCGAATCAGTTAATTCTTCAGTCACTTGCTTGCTCCAGCACTCGCTGTTGATTACGGTTGATTTTAATGGCTACCATGCCAGATTAACCAGCAATTGGCAAAAGATACTGTTCAGTTTTATGACAGTTTCCGTGTATACGCTGGTTTTTTGCCAGTTGAAGTCACTTGTGTCAACAGGGATGGCTTGCGTACACTGTCAGATCAATAAAAACCGCTATGGATCTGTTATGCGCACACTCGCTGTGGTTACTGCTTCTGCCCTGCTGCTTACCCTGAGCGGCTGCCAACATGTGCATCTGATGAAACAAAAAACTGATCACACGACGTCTACGGCAGACAATGTAGATCACTCAACGCCAGCCACTGCCCAGCAACATCGCAACCCGCTGACCCAACTCTGGTCACGGCATTTCAGCCAATCGTCTATTCAAGATTATCCGGCCGCCTGTTTGGCTGAGAGCAAACTAAACCAACCCATCGTGGTCGGCCAAGTGATTGACACCCCACGCTATGCGATGATCACACTGGCTAAACAACAGCAACAAGCCCAAGTGATGGGCGGTGAATTGTGTATCATCAACAAAGTCAATCATCATATTGAAATCACCGCAATTGACGACTTGCGCTTTGTTCGCCCAATCAACAACCCGCTGACTACCGAGCCAGCACCTTGACTGATGCTTGAGCAGACGACAATACCTTGATGATTTGTTGATCTGTGCTTGACGAGTCTATATAATATGTGCCTTTCCTAATTCACTGGGTAGGCTATGGCCAACAAAGAAGAGCTGATCGAGTTCGAAGGGGTCGTGACTGAAACACTGCCCAATACCATGTTTCGCGTCCGCCTTGAAAATGGACACGAAGTGATTGCACATATCTCTGGCAAAATGCGTAAACACTATATCCGCATTCTGACTGGGGACAGCGTTAAGGTCGAAATGACCCCGTATGACCTGAGCAAAGGCCGGATTACCTACCGCGCCCGCTAAGTCAGCGTAAACTTGCAAAAAGCCGCATAATTTGATGCGGCTTTTTTGTCAGAATAGGCCACCTGAACATTTAGAGCACCTGACGTGTCACAACACACCGCTTTGAATCAACCTGCTCCCCGCCGCACCCAAGCGGAGCGACGCGAGGCCACTCGCCAAAAACTATTAGATGCCACGATCACTTGTCTGGCGCGTGATGGATTTTCAGGCACGACGATCAGCCAAATTGTGGCTGAGGCACAAGTGTCACACGGGGCGAGTGGGCATTTGTTCGAAAACAAAACCGCCATGCTGTTAGCTGCTGCTGATGAAGCGTTTTGGCGGTTTTATCGGCGCTGGGAAGTGGCTGTACAGGCAGTCACCCAAGCAGACGATCGACTAGAAGCGTTATTGCGCGTCACGTGGATCAATCTATTACACGGTATCGAAAACGAGGTGTTGCTAGAACTGCTCATCGCGGGTAAACATGATCCAGAGTTTAACCAACACTTAGAACCGTTGTTTGGTCAATTTTTACAACTCATGCAACAATCGGCGGAACAGTTATTTGAGGCACTACAGCCGGATGTCGATGTGGCACACATGATGATGCTGACGCAATGGCTGTTTCGCGGCATGGCACTCGACCAACGGATTCGCCCGTCACCTGATTATTTTACCCCGTACATTCAAGCATGGGTAACCCTGCTGCGCGGTCAGGTAAAAACCCGTCAAGCCGTACATACGCCAGCACCAAAATAGAGTTAATGTGACGATGCACTTGCGTAAGGCATCACCTGTAACGGTTTTTGGTTTGCACGTTGCTGTGTTTGCCATAGGTCATAATCTGCTTGCATTCGCAGCCACTGTCCAGCATCGCCACCCTGCTCACGCCCTAGCCATGCCTCAATGCGCAAAGCCATTTCAGGGCTAATCCCTATGACACCGTGCAATAAACGCGACAGGGTGACACGACCAACACCCAGTTGTTTGGCGGCTTCTGTCACGCTGATCCCCAATGCGGGCAGCACATCCTCGCGGAGGATCTTAGCAGGATGTGGCGGGTTAAACATTTGACTCATTTGGCACACCTCATTCACTAATGATAGTCCTGATAATCAACCAATACCGCATGCTCACCTTGGAAATAACAATCTAATCCATTTAATAAATCTAATCCAAAAATCCCCTCATCCTAACCTTCTCCCCGAAGGGGAGAAGGGACTCCCTCTCCCCTTCGGGGAGAGGGCTGGGGTGAGGGGTATTACAAATGTTAGTTTATTTGGATGAAATGGTATAAAAAAACCAGCGTAAGCACCCCTACGCTGGCTTTGATGCACACTCAAATGATCTTTAAGCGTCTTTCTTTGGCAACTCACGCAAACGAATGCCCAGATCACGCAACTGATTGGCATCAACTGGCGCAGGTGCTTCGGTCATCGGACATTCAGCGGTTTTGGTTTTTGGGAACGCGATCACGTCACGGATTGACTGTGCGCCGGTCATCAACATGATCAAACGATCTAGACCAAACGCCAAGCCACCATGCGGCGGCGCACCGTATTTCAGGGCGTTCAGCAAGAAGCTGAATTTTTCTTCGGCTTCGGCTTCATTGATGCCTAGCGCTTCAAAC
>OGCL01001705.1_pt1 | contig 17608 bp, 17 predicted proteins | sample 1570041 | NCBI WGS metagenome assembly OGCL01 (sample SAMN06266162, study PRJEB24511) | hot springs metagenome | isolation source: Hot spring water | place: South Africa: Limpopo | collected 2015-06-22
ACGGTGACCGGCGTGCCACCTGCAGCCAGAATCTGGATGCGGTAGAGCAGGAATCCGTGTTCGGTGATGATGCCTTCATCGCCGGGGCCGAGATAGATGTTGGCAAGCAGCGGCGAGAGCGCGCCGCCCTGTGGCGCGCCGCGGGCCGCTGCCGTCGCGCTGACGCGCAGCGCCAGTTCGCCCATCGCCACGGCCCCTGCGGCCAGCGCCCCGCCGATGAGCAGGCGCCGGGTACCGATGCGCTGCAAGTGGGGCGCCAGACGCCGCGCGCCTTCAATCGCCGGCTGGGCCAGGCTCATCGCGGCGATGAGGCCGCCGGCATCGAGGCCGGAGCGGCGCACCGCGCCCCAGGCCGCGGGATCGGGCTGTTCCCAGGCGGCTGCGGCATAGGGATCGCTGGCCGGCGGCAGGATGGGCGCGCCGGGCGCAGCCGCCGGCTCGGCCAGCACGCCCCGCAGGGCCTGGCCGCCCTGGCGCAGGAGCCGGCTAAGCCCGCCGGCCTCGGGAGCGAGCGCCGCCCCCTCGTCGGTGCTGAGCGCCCCGGCCTGCAACCAGTGGCTGATAAGCTGTAGAATGGCCGGCTCGTCAATCCGCTGGCGGACGAGACCCAGCAGAATGCGGTGGTCAATCGTATCGAAGTAACTGGCGATGTCGGCGTCAACTGCCCAGCCCAGCCCCTGATCGGCGTAGCGCGCAACCCGCGCTACGGCCTCGGGCACGCCGACGTAGAGACGGCAGCCGTAGGAACAATCGAGAAACAACGGCTCGAAGAGCGGCTGCAACACTTGCTGAACCGCCCGCTGGGCCACCCGGTCGCGAATCGCCAGGATGGCGATCGCCCGTTCACCGCCGCTGGCCTTGGGAATGCTCACCCGCTTTGCCGGCAACGGGCGATACACCCCTGTGCGCAACTCCTCGGCCAGACAACGCATCTGCGCCACCCAGTCCGACTCGAAATCACGCACCGTCACCGCGTCTACGCCTGCGCTGCGTCCGCGCCGGGCCACCTGGATGTTGCCGCGCACCCTGCGCCAGGCCAGGGTCAGGTTCTCGACACTTACGACCTGGTCGAGCAGGGCCGGGCCGGTGTATTTGGGAAAGATTGGCATGTGAGCGCTCCTTTCGTCTGTAGAGCTGTGGAGGTGTGGAGCTGTGGAGTTGGAGGGCATATCGTTTCGGTTGGTTCTGCGGTGTCAATAATAGATTTCACCCCGAAACTCACTCCGCCACTTCCAACCCCACCACCCCCAGAATGCGCGATGCGGCTGGAGCATGCTGGGCGCGCCAGGCCTCCAGCTTCTGCATCTGCTCGGCCATCAGGGCCTCGTGGCGCAGGTGCAGCTCGAGCAAGGCCTGGTCGTGCTGGGCGCGGCGCTCGGCGGCAAGCTCCGCCTGGCGGGCGCGCTGCTCGGCGATCTGTTGTTGCACGGCGGCCAGGGCCAGGGCATGCTCGTTCTGGCGGGCCTGGGCCGCGAGGGCCACTTCACCTTCAGCGCGGGCAACGCCCTGCTGGGCCTCGAGCAACCGCACCTGCTGGTCAGTCTGATGGGCCTCGAGCAACTGTTGTTGCACGCGCTCCCATTCGCCCTGGAGCCGGGCCTGCTCGGCCTGCCAGAGTTGCTCCTCGCGGGCGATCTCGGCGGTCTGGGCGCGGATCTGCGCCAGAACGATCTCCAGTCGCGCGGCCAGGGCGGCCTGTTGCACCTCGGCCTGCTGGGCCAGCAGGCGCTCGCGAGCCATGGCGGCGGTGGCGGCCAGCCGCAGGCTGTGCTCACGCTCTTCCACTGCCGAGCGCGCCTCCAGCCGCTGCAGCGTGGCGCGGTGCTCGGCGGCTTCCACACGCAGGGCTTCATCAATCCGGGCGGCCGCCACGGTGGCCGCTGTGGCCGCCTCGATCTGCCGCTCATCACCCTGGCGCTCGACCACCCGCACACTGACGATCTCCAGCCCCGCCAGCGCCGGATCGGCGCGCAGTCGCTCGAGGATCGCCAGGGCCGGCCCGTCCATCCCGCCCTGCTCACCCTCGTGGCCGGTCAGCGCCGCGTGGCTGTGGCGCTCGATGTAGGCCAGCGTCGCCGCGCGCACCGCTGTCGCCAGGGCATCGAGCGGCTGGCGATGGGCGGCGATCAGCCGCGGGTCGCTCACCGCCACGTCCACTACCAGCCAGAAGCGCACACGCCACTTGTCGCAACTGAAGCCCTCGATCGGCCCCACCTGCACCTGCCGGCGACGCACATCAACCCACTGCACCAGCACCGCCCCCGGCTGGCTCCACAGCCAGTAGCTCCCCGGTTCGTACACGACCGGCTCCCCGCCAGGCAGGTGCACCACGGCCCGAACGCCTGGCGGCACCACCAGTTGCGTCGCCAGGCCGAATATCTGGCGCGGGAGCGCCTGCGGCAATGTGACCAGGCCCGTCACAAAGCGGGGCAACGGCAGATCACGGCCCATCCCCTCGGCGCTCACCTCGCCCCTGGCAACTACCAGCCCCTCAACAATCGCCTCTTCCACCGCAGCGCAGGCCTCGGTAACGATCTGGTTGCTCATAGCTGTCCTCCTTGTCTGAGTCTAAGATTCCCTCGATCTGTAGAGCTGTGGAGATGTGAAGTTGTATTAAATTATGAATGTCTAGGAAGATTTGAAATCACCTTCACACCCCTACACCTGCTGGTGGAGAAAGCCCAGGATCGCCTGGCGTCCGTCCAGGGCTTCCCAGGCCAGGGCATCGGCGAGCCGGTTCAACTCGCGCGGGATGGCCACCAGCTCGAGTGTGCTCAGGCGCGCGCAGAGCGCCCGCGCCCGCTCGAACAGCCGCCGCATCCCTTCCGCGCGCACCGCTGCGCGCCCGCAGAGCTGGTCAATCACCACCCGGCTATCGCTCATGCAACACACCGCAGCGGTCGGATAGTGGGCGAGCACGACCTCGAGACCGGCGATCACCGCCTGATACTCGGCCTCGTGATTGGTGGCCGCCGGCGCCCGCAGACAGCGCGTGCAGAGCAGATTGCCCCGCGGACCGCGCACGACCACACCGATACCCGCGACGCCCCGCGGCTGAAAACCCGGCGTGCCGTCTACCTGCACCAGGAGCAAGGAGTGGTTCATTGCAACACCCAGGCCAGGCTCCCGAGGAGCGCGGCGATCAGCAGCAGCAGCACGGCCAGACAGCCGCGCAGCAGCCGCAGCGGCGACAGACGCGGGAAACGGACGCGGCGCGGATCGAGGAGCAGGGCGCTCACGCCCAGCAGCGCCAGGACGATTGCTCCACTCCAGAGACACCAGCCCATCCTGCCCTCCTTCCCATTACCTCTAGTAATAGGAAGGATAGGGTAACAGGAGGACGCGGCGCTATAGCCGCTGGCTAAGGAGAGACTTTGCGTTTGCTCATAAAACGGCCCACGGGAGGGGTTGAGCTTGCCGCAGGCGTGCCTGTCCGGACCGGCGCCCGTTGGCCCGGCCAGGCTCAGCCGGTGGGCGCCATCGGTGAAGAATTGTTTACAGACGAGTAAACCACGTTGTGGTTCCCGTGATTAAATCTTTCCTCTGGCATAACTGCGTTTTGCATGCTATGCTTGAGGTAGCCTGGCGCGCTGGAGGGACGCTACGCCCCTCATCGGGGAGCCGGCAGGGCCTCTCGCCTTCCAGCCGGCGTGAGGGAGCCTGTCGCCCCGCCAGCTCAGGGAGGGGGAAACCGGATTTCCCCGCCGTCCTGGAGGTGAGCAGCGTATGACCAGCAACGCGCTCAGCGCCAGGTTGCTGGCGCTCGACTCCGACATCGTCACAACGCGCAGCTATGTCTTGAGGGGCGAAAGCTGCGCACTGGGGCGAGCCCCGACGTGTGACCTGGTCGTGCAACATCCCCTCGTCTCGCGCCTGCACGCCCGGGTCGAGCGGAACGGAACCCATTTTCTGCTGGTGGACGCCGGCAGCGTCAACGGCACGTTCGTCAACGGGCGGCGTCTGAGCGCCCCCCATCTCCTGCGACACAACGATGAGATCGGCCTGGGCAGCGCCCGGCCGCTCCTGCGCTTCGATGATCCCGAGGCAACCGAGGTTGCCGCAGGTCATCTGCGCTACGATGATCGTCAGATGCGCTTTCTGCTCGGCGATCGCGTCGTGGATCTGACACCCATGCAGGTGCGCCTGCTGCGCTTCCTCTACGAGCACGCCGGTGAGGTATGCTCCCGCGAGAGTTGCGCTCAGGCGATCTGGGGCGCAGACTATCGCCCGGGCGATGAGGATGCGCCGCTCGACCAGCAACTCGCCGAGGTGCGCCGCCGCCTGCGCGCCGCTGACCCCCAGGCCGCCAGGGATTTGATCGTGAACCGTCGTGGGCTGGGTTATGTGCTGAATCTGGAAGGGTAATACGGTTTTCGATTGCAGGTTGCGGATCGCGCTACTGGGAGGGGCGCGGGGAAACCGGGTCTCCCCGCTGCTGATATCAGACTCATCGAATCCAACGCTCTAACGACGCATGACCATTCAGCCAGGCGTAACCCTGAACCAGCGGTACACCATTCGCCGCGCAATCAGCGAACAGGGCGGGTTTGGCGCCACCTATCTGGCCTTCGACACCGCTGAGCGGCGCGAGGTGGTGATCAAGGTCAGCAAGACGGCGGGAGACATCGAGCAGAATGCGCTGCTGAGCGAACTTCAGGTGCTGAAGAGCCTGGAACATCCCCGTTTGCCCCGGATGTACGACGGGTTCTTTCACCAGGGTCAGCTCTGCGTTGCTATGCAGTACATCCCTGGCCGCGATGTGTCGAGCTATGTGCTGCCCCGCGGCCCCGATCGGCGCGCCGAGCCGCCTGACCGGCCCACCGCCCTGCGCTGGATCAGTCAGACTCTCGAGGCCCTCGCCTACCTCCACGCCCGGGGCATCGTCCATCGCGATGTCAAGCCCGCCAACCTGCGCGTGCACATGGAGACCGGCGAGATCTTTTTGCTCGATTTCGGCCTGTCTCAACCGATTGCGCAGGCGGCCATCCGCGCCCATTCGCCACGCTTTTCGCCTCCCGAACAGTACGACCCCAACGCTATCCCCACCCCGGCTGGCGATGTCTACTCCGTCGGCGCCACCCTGTACTTGCTCCTGACCGGCTACGAGCCGCCGTTTCGCGACGACCGCCACGATCGCACCGTGCGGCTCCCCAGTGAGGAGAGCCAGTCCATCCCCATCGAACTCGAACAGGTGGTGCTGAAGGCGATGAGCTACGATGTGGCCGATCGGTACCCCGACGCGCAGGCCATGCTCGATGAGTTGCGACGCCTCGGCTACGCCTGGCAGCCTGCGGTTCGGCCCGCCACCACCCCGACGCCGACCACCCTGCCAGCGCCGGAGCAGCCGGCTGCGACGGAACCCGATGCGCGGACCGGACCGACCCGCGATACCGCAGCAATCCTGCCGATCGGCCAGACGATCAAGGAACGCTACCAGATCCGTGAATTGCTCAGCGCCCAGGGAGGCTTTGGCACCACCTACCGCGCCTTCGATATTGAGCGCGGCCAGGAGGTCGTGATCAAGGCCAGCAAGACCACCGAAGACAGCAAGCAGGACGCCCTGCTCGAAGAGCGTGAACTGCTGCGTCAGCTCAGTCACGAGCGATTGCCCAGGGTCTACGATGCGTTTTTCTTCGACGGGCAACTCTGCGTTTCCATGGAGTACATCCGCGGGCGCGACGTGGCAAGCTATCTCCGCCAGGGTCCCCCCGATCTGCCCACCGCCCTGCGCTGGATGCGCCAGCTCCTCGAGGCCCTGACCTACCTCCACAGCCGCGAGATTGTCCACTGTGACGTCAAGCCCGAGAATCTGCGCGTCCACCACCTCAGCGGCGAACTCTACCTGCTCGACTTTGGCATCTCGCAGCGCCACAACCGCATGGTCGTGCGCGGTTTCACGCGCCACTTTTCGGCCCCCGAGCAGCGCCGCCCGGGCGCGTCGATCACCCCGGCCGCCGATGTGTACGCCGCCGGGGCGGTGCTCTACAATCTGCTGGTGGGCGCGCCGCCACCCGATCGCGGCCCCGACGAGAGTAAGCCCCTTCTGCTGCCAACAGACGGGGCAACGGCGATCCCTTCCGATCTGGAGCGGATCGTGCTCAAGGCACTCATGCCCAACCCGGCCGATCGCTACCCGCACGCCCGGGCTATGCTCGATGACCTGCGACGGGTGCGCCTGTCCACACGCTCCTTCAGGCCCGCGCGCCTGCTCTGGGCCGGTCTGACCGTAGTGCTGGCCGTCAGCCTGGGGTTGGCCATCGTCAGCTTCGCCCGCCCCTTCACGGGAACGCCCGCGCCAGCAATAGGAGAGCCTGCGGCAGGGTTGGGAGCGTCTACGCCAACGCCATTCGCTGACCCGGTAGACGCCACGGCCACTTCGCCCCTCACCGGCAGCCCGGTTGCCGGCGCCGGCCCGACCCCGGTGGGAGCAGAGCCTGCCACTGTTGTCACTACCACCCCCGTCACAACCCCGACCATCGACAGTGGTTCTGCCACGGCGCTCGCCCCGCCGTCCCCGATGCCCACCGATACGCCCCCCGCGCCCCCCTTCGTGGTGCAGCAGTTCGAGGTTCCCGATCAGGGCCAGCGTGACTTTGTCTTCGTAGGTCGGCTGCCAATACAATTCAACCTGATCGGCGAACGACTGGACCTGATCAACACTGTCACCCTGCAACCCGCGCCGGCCAGCGACAGTCGCCCCGCCATCGGGCTGATCGTGCAGCGCGTCGAACCGGGCCGGATCGACTTGCGCCTCAACCGGCTGCCCGACGGCTTTCGCAGCGGCCAGTATGAACTGCTGCTCAATGGTCTGCCCACCGGCATATCCCTGCGGTTGCAGGATTACCTGCGCGAGAGCCGCATTCTCGGCATCAAGTACGATTACCGTCACCTGGCTGCCATTCGACCTCTGCCCAGCTACCGCTTCCAGGGGCAGGACGTTCCCGGCCCGTTCGGGATGCTCTACCTGCGGCCCGACGAGTCATCACGTGGCGGTTACCTGCGCAACGGCGATCTGCTGGAGATCCTCGACACGACCAGCCAGCCCGGCTGGTATCTGGTACGGGTGAAGCAAAACTTCGACCCGAATCTGGTCGGCTACACGGGCTGGGTCCTGGCCTGGGTGGTGGAAGACACGCCCCCCGCGCCGCCTGAGCCAGGGGCCATCCAGGTCTCGTGGAACATCCGCGGCGAGAAGGTTGAGAACGTGATCGAGGATCTGGCGCGGCGGGGCATTCCCCGCGAGAATATTATCGTGGACCTGCAAGACCGTGAGCGCATCCCCGACGTCTTCGACCGCTACAGGCCCAACCAGGTGGTCAGCTCCGAACCGCCGGAGGGCGGCTGGGTGCTGCCCGGCGGGCGCGTGGTGCTCGGCGTGCGCGCGCCGTAGGAGCGCCGCCTGAACCTGCGGGGCCGTGAAGCGCCACGGGCTGCCTGCTCCTCACCGCCGGAGGGCGGCTGGGTGCTGCCCGGCGGGCGCGTGGCGCTCGGCGTGCGCGCGCCGTAGGAGCGCCGCCTGAACCTGCGGGGCCGTGAAGCGCCACGGGCTGCCTGCTCCTCGCTACCGTCGCCTGCGCGCCGCTTCACGCAGGGCCTGCAGATTGACCACCTCGGCCACCTCGTAGCGCGTCGGCACGCTGCCCTCCACCGGCCGAATGTGCAGGATGGTCGGAAAACTACCGACCCGCCCGTGGATCTCGGCGATCAGCGCCAGGGCCACCGGGGCAAGGGCAGGCGGATTGAGCACCAGCGGCGTGGTTTGCCATTCGGCGGGGCTCAAGCCGGCCGCATCGGCCAGATCACAGGCGACCTCGGCCAGGGGGCGGGCGCGATCAACCTGCACAGCCAGGTTGCGCACCTCCGGCGATTCGCCGGTTATCGCCCTAATCGTCGCAAGCTGCGTCTCGGTGAGCGGATGGGAGTAGTTCAGCACAAGCACAGACATAGGCTCGAAACCTCACTTATGAGACCGGGCGCATCACCACCTTCATCGCGCCGCTCTTCTCCGAGGGGAGGGGATTGCCTTGCTGATCGCGAGGCCCGACCCAGTACTGCACAGGCACATCGGCATCGAGGCAGGCCAGCAGAATACCGGCGGTCATCGCCTTGGTGCCTCCGGTGATGTCGGCAATCAGCGGCCAGGCATCGCGCACCGGGCGGGCCTGCTCGATCGCCTCACGCACATCCGCGTAGACCTGGTCGACATGGATGGCGTCGCCAAGCAGCAGCACGTGAGGAGTCACATTCCGTTCCAGTAACGACCGCTTCAGATCGCGAAGGCGCTCGCTGTCAGCAACCTCGGGCGATACCAGCAACCAGCAGTGGCGCAGAGTCGCCTGACGCAGGTGCCAGGCGATAATCTCCGCATCGGCTGCCTTGGGGTTCGGGCTCACCGGCAGAATCAGGCCGGCATGCGGCGGCGCCTGCTGATCCGGTTCAAGCCCCCCAAACTTGCTGCCCCGGCTCTGGATCGCGCGCAGCAAGCGCTGGAACCCGACCACCACAAAGGCAAAGATCAGGACCGCGCCGCCGATCAGGGCAACGAGAAACTGCGGCGTGGCCCCGAACACGCCGGTCAGCAATTCGTAGACGGCGTTGCCGAGGATCGCCAGGGCCAGCGAGCCGATCAGAAACAACACCGGCACGCGGGTTTCCAGAAACAGGCGCAACAGGTCGTTCAGTGAGGGCTGACTCATCGTAGCTTCTCATTCCACATACTGGCCCGCCATTGCCGTGGCGGAGCGCGGCTCGGGCGTCGGAGGGAAGGATATCCTCGACATCGTCACTCCAGGCAGCCCGCGTCGCGGCGATCTGCGTCGTCGCATCGGCAGGACCGCGCACTATGCGCCGGACCAGGAACAAGCGCCGGTGGAAGGCGCGCCGCGAATCGCCCTTCGTGCCGCCACAACGACGCAACGGAGAAGTCACTGGCCTCCTCCTGGTGTGACGGGGCGGTTGAGGGCCAACGTAATTATTGTTGCATGCCACGGGCAAAGCCCGCAGGCGCCAGACGATCCGGGCATCGTCACCGCATCGCGAGCCGCGGAAGGTCTACGAAGCGGCTAGCCCGCTCCCAGGCGGCCCGGTCGTGACCGAGCAACACGAGGAGGCGAACGAGCAACTCTTCCACCACCTCGGCGAACTGGCGATACTCGTCACGGGTGATCAGCCGATAGCCGTGGGCGAGGATTGAGGTATTGCGCGCGTCACTCCGCGCTTCGATCCGCCCAATGTCATACCCGCGCACGAGCGGATCGTCGAGCGCGGCCAGGAGCATATAGCCGACAAAGAGGCCAACGGCGCGGTCGGGCAGCCGATAAGGCCGGCGACGACCCTGCGCGCGTTGGACGTCCTCATAGCGATTTTCCAGATTGGGCTTGCGCTCTTGCGCAGCAGTGAAATCCGGTCGCTCACTCAACACGCCCCAGGTGGCCAGGCGATGCTGGCTGATCAATTCCAGGCAACGGTAGAGCAACAGCGCAGCGGTATCGTAGCGCCCCTGCGCCTCGCGGCGCTTCGCGCTGGCGTACAGCGAGCCAAGCAGCGCCAGCACCGCGTCGGGATTGGCGAGAGTTGCAAGCGCCTCGTTACCACGACTGGCGGCCTGGCGGGCCACCTGCTCCAGACGCTCCAGGGTTTGCGCCTGGATGGCGATGGTTGCGACAAGCTCACGCTCTTCAGGCACTGAGGAGAGGAACTCCTCCAGGCTAGCGCGCCCGGTCTTCAGGTCGAAGGCATCCCAGGCGCTATACGCAGCGGCAAGAGTCGCCAGCGCGGCATAACGTGGCCCATCAGGCGGCGGCACGCGCCGCCCCAGGTCGGCAAAGATCCGCGCCGCATTGGCATAATCGTGCGCTTCGTAGAGGCGGGTCGCCTCAGCGGCCTCCAGGTCGCCAAAGACAATATACGGGTCGGGTGGCGGCGCAAGGTACTGGGAGCCTGGACGAGGCACCTTCCGCTCTGTACCATCGCCAGTACTGACGTACTCGCTTTCGACGTAGAGCGCCGGAAGATTCAAGACATAGGCGGCCTTGGCCAGACCGATCGACATCGGCTTCGTACCGCCGGTCACATCAACCGCCAGACGCTCGCGCGGGAGATCGTTCCATGCCTCGATGATCTTGCGTAATGAGCGATAGATCTGCAAGGGATCAGTATGATCCTCATCGTAGCGCTGCCAGTTCTGCGGAGCGCTATCAAACCCAAGCTTGCGGGCCACATCATCGGGCATCTTTTGGGAGTCAGGCGTCAGCAAGAAGGCAACCCGCTGTGGTTCAAGCGCGCCGATCAACAGAGCAGCAGTGGTTGCCTGCAACGTGCCGGGAATGACCAGCCCGGCGAAGGTCGTTGAGTTACAGCGCTCCCGGAAGAGGCGCAATTCTTCGGCGAAGTCCATATTAGCCTCCTGGGATGGTACAATGGCGCAAGAGGGTGTAGGGAAACCAGGTTTCCCCAAGCCCCTATCTGTCTTGGAACCAACGGCAGCGAATTCCTTTCGTATCCTGTCGCAGAGCGGGGAAGCTGCACGGATGTTTCGTCGGATGACCCGCAGATTTGTTTCAACCCCCAGGACACGCCTATGACCACCGACATCCTTCCCGTCGCCGGGCCGGTGACCCACCTGCCCCCACCCCCCGGCGGACGCTGGACGGTCGCCGACTATGAGCGCCTCCCCGACGACGGCCAGCGCTACGAGCTAATCAACGGAGACCTGCGTATGGCGCCCGCGCCCACTCCTGGCCATCAACAAGCCAGTGGTCTGATCTTCTACTACCTGATGCAGCACGTGCAGTTCGCCGGCCACGGACGGGTCTTCACGGCGCCGATTGACGTGGAACTCGGCCCCACCACGGTGGTGCAGCCCGACCTTATCGTCATCCTCCGTGGCGGAGCGGCGACCATCACCGCGCAGCGCATCGTCGGCCCGCCCGACCTGGTGGTCGAAGTGGTCTCCCCCGGCACGGCCAGCTACGACCGGCGCGAGAAGCGCGACCTGTACGCCGCCGCGGGCGTGCGCGAGTACTGGATCGCCGACCCGGGCCACCGCGTCGTGGAACTGCTCACCCTGGCCGGCAAGCTCTACCACGCCGAACATGTCTACCGCGGGCAGGCCGCCATTCCCTCCACGATCATCCCCAACTGGAACGTGCCGACCGAGCGCTTGTTCGGGTAGCCTGATACCAGATGGAACTGGCGACACTGCTTGAAGTTGCATCAACACGCGGTCATCTTCTGTCGAATCAAATGGATCAGGGCACAGGCCGTGCTCAGTTCAGTCTCGAGAACTTCGCTGTGCAGTGGTGAGCGTACACCGATGGGATAGCGCGTCTCAATGTAGTACTCTGCAATTCTCTGGCACGGAGCGAGGAACGGACCAAAATCAGCATCACGAGCGATCGCTTCCTGGATGAGGAGTTCCAGGTCGTGGACGCGGCGTAATGGCCAGCCCTGCGCGAGTAAGAAACCCTTGAGATACTTTTCCAGTGCCTGCTGAAGGTGAAAGGCGACAATTGAAAGAGGTCCGCCCTGCCTCAAGAGAATCTCTGCCGCTTGCAAGTCCAGATCACCGTGATCAAACCAGTCGTCTGGCAAAGAAGACTCAGTTGCGGACATAAAGGGGCTTTCCGCGCTCAAGAATTTGCTGGTAAAACGGATCGCCCAGCGCCAGCCGCCGGGTCAGTTCCTCAGGAGTCAGTACCAGCGGGGAGAAAGGGATGCGGCGCTCAGGATCGGCTATCAGCCGGCGTACCTGAACACGTCGCTCTAAGGGAGGGTCGGTAGTTTCTTTGATGATAAGCAGATCAATATCACTGTCCGAATCCGGCTCACCGGTAGCAAATGAGCCGAACAACACAATCAGCTCAGGCTGATAATGGGTGATCAGCCGTTCAACAATGGTCTGGATCACGGTATTGATCCGCCTCTGGTCGGGAGCAACCATAGAGCCTGCCTGTGATCAAGCATTCAACACCGGTATGAACCAGGAAGTTCTTGGAAGAGTGAATATTCTGTTAGATGCGACTATGCCGCGCATAGGCACATCGTACCATTGCCGAGCGGCCGTAGCAAGCTGTCGGATATGTGTTCACACTTCTCCCGGGTATACGGGCATCTTGCCCGCATCCAGGCCATGGCGGGCGGGACGCCCGCGCACCCGACGCTTTACCCCAAATGTGAACCCCTACGCCGTCGGGAAACGCTGCCTTTTCACAGCTTTCCCTCGGCGCTGAGCGGAGCGCCGGAGACCCGCGCGCAGGCAACGCGCAAACCGGCGCTGCGCCCGGCGCGCGACGCCGATGCCGACGCTGGATACCCGCGCGGACAGGCAACGTTCAAACCCGCCTGACAAGCTGGATACCCGGTTATGTGAACCCGCGGAGCAATTGTCAGGCGGAAACAGCCCGATCGGAACCATACCCTATCCCCCCCGCTTCGCCGCCCGACGCACATCGAGAATGGTCCTGCCGCTGCGCGACTCACGGATGCCTGTAACCTCCACACGCGCCTGGTCTTTGCCCACGGCAAACTTTGGCGTGTTTGCGTCACGTTTCAGCACAGCAATGACCCTGTCCTGGCTGTACCCGGGCACTTCAATAACGAAGTAGTTTTCATCACCCTCAATCACCTTACCGGTGAAGACGCTTCCCACCTGCAGCGCAACACCCGAAGCCGGCTTTGCCGGCGCTGCTGCGCTGCTCTGTGCAGGCGTCGCTTTCGCAGGCGTCGGAGCGGAGGGTTGTTTTGCCGCTGGTTCCGGCTGTGACGCGCTACCGCTGGCTACCGCGCGCTTCGGCGCCTTTTCCGGGAATTCGCGGTAATAGCGCATCAGGCGAATGGCCCAGCCAAGCGTCCAGATCAATTCCTCGTACTCCATGCCGCGCAGATGGCGCAGGCAGGCGTTTTGCAGGGCACGGTAATAGTCGAGGGTCTTCTGGTTCAAGCGGATCACCGCCCGACCGTTACTCACCACTGCCTGCAAATAGTCGAACAGCGCCTTGCTGCTGCGCTGGCTGCGCACATACGCCAGGACCTTCTGCGCCTCGTTGTGATCCACCCGCGCGCCGGACAGGTCGGCGGCCAGGAGTTCGGCGGTTTGGAACGTGTTCATATCTCTTCAATAGCTCCTATCCGGGCACCTCCGTTCTGCGCGCGGCCAGCGCAGAATGTCGGCGAGGCGGTTGAGCTGGTCGTCGAGCACGAGTCGCTCGGCGCGCGCGGCTTCGATCAGCGGCGGGATCGATTGCAGAGCGGAGACTGCGTCGAAGTCGCGGTAACTTGCGCGCGGATCATCAATGGTGAGTTGCGGGTCGAGCACCTCTATAGTGCCCAGACAGACCGGTTTGCCGCCGCCGAGTTTGGGCCACAGCCGTGGCTCGCCGAGACCCAGCGCAATCAGGATGAGACCCAGTTCGCCTTGTGTCAGGTTGTTGAAGTCCATGCGCAGACCGAAGCGACTCCCTGCATCGCAGGCTTCCAGCGGCAGGTCGCCTTTCGCCAGTTCGCCATGCATGTAGAACTTACGTCTCCGCGGTCGCCGTCCGTCGAAGTAGGTGTCTACCGACTCGGGGCGTGGGCGGAAGAGTTGCGGCGTTGGTACGGTGATGATCTTCCCCTCGATCAGAACAGCGTCGGCAAAGCGCACCACACCCTGGTACCCCTGCGCGCCGAAGAGCCGCGCGGCAGGATCGAGTTGATCGACCGAGCGCGATGGAAGTGTCTCGGTCGGTAAGCCCCGCGCCCTCGTAACATGGACTGCCGAACGGCTGATGGCCTCGACGATGCTGCGGATACAACCCTTGAGGGAGGTCCCTGGAATGGCGATCTTGCCGTTGACGCGGAAGTGAGCCTTGATCAGGGGATACTTCGGATCACGGGTCTGCTCCAATAGTCCTGAGGCAACATGCACTGCCGAGCGTGCCACTATCGTCGCGCGCAGCACGCCGCTCAGGGTATCAGGCTGGTACCGGTGGTGTCCGACAGGTTTCGCCAGATCCTGCTGTCCCTCCAGCAATGGCACAAACTCATACGGTTTGGGCAGGGGTGGCTGCTGCGGGCTGCGCCCGCGGTCACGGTTCGTCATGGTGTCACCTCGGGATGGCAGTAGCGCACCAACTGCGGGGCGCCGTTCGGCGCGTGATAAGTCAGGTACTTCAACGGGGGGTACTGGCCGCTCTGGATCATCTTGCGCTCGTGATGTTCGCGCGCCTCCCATCCCTCGACCAGGGTCTGCGCTCCTGCGATGCTGAGCGGCTGCTCACTGAGCGCCAGCACATCGTAGGCGCCGTCATCGCGGCGCTTCCAGCGCAGTTCGGCGCGCTCCGAAAAGATGTGGCCGAAGTCGCCGCGCAGATCGAGGTCCTCCAGTCTGCCCAGGGCCTTGATCGGGCGCAGATTGGCAGTTCCCTGCCCGGGGTCGAGGTCCCACAGCGCCGCGCCGCCAAAACTCCAGCAGGACAGACCGACAATCTCAGCAGCAAGCTGTTTCAGCTGCGCAGAGTCAAGCGGGCAGATACGGTACACATAGCCACTCATAGCCCGATCTCCCTGCGCCAGGCGGGCATACATGCTCGCCACAGACTGCGCACCGCGTCATTGCCCCTCACATTCAGGCGCACGCCGAGGAATTCGTCTTCGGTGTACGTCATTCCTGCCGGCAAAGGAACCCGATCTTCTTCCGGCAGGGCATACGCGCGATAGGCGTCATCGGCGCAGAGTGCGCCCAGTCCAACCAGTTCGCTGGCTGTAGCGACACGCTTCCCATTGAGCAGACGTATCTCTCCGTCGGCAAGGGTGCAGGTCGGGTAGGAGAGGCTCAACGCGGTGAATTCCACCTTCACCCGCCCCAAACCGCGTGACTTCCCGAAGCCAATCGCGACACGCCCCTCTGCCAGATCGCGCAGCGCCAGTCCAAGCAATGCAAATTGCGCCAGGGTTAGATTCTTGAAGTAGATGCTGGTGCGAAACGTCCCGCTTACAACCGTTTCGTAGTTGAACGGACCGACCGCTACCGAGCCGTAGATGCGGTCGATCGCCACCCCGTTGCGCTGCTCGACCTGGAGTTCTCCTGTGGGGTAAGCGTCGGCGAAGCGCACCCGCCCGGCCAGGCTGGTGTGACCGAAGATCTGGCTGACGAATGAGGAGCGGCGGTAGATTATGGCCGTGCGCTGCGGTCCCTCCGGTTTCATTTCCTCAATCGCCCGACCTGAGCTGTAGTTCATATCGTCAAGCCCTTTGTAGCGTGTACCGCTACCAAGAGGGTTATCAGCCAGCGGCACAATCGGTTCATCCTGGCTCAGCCGGCGACGATACGCCTGACGCGCCTGTTGCAATTGTTCGCTGTCGAGCGAGCGGCAGATGCGTTCGCATTGGGCGCGCACGACCCCCTTGAGCGACGGACCGGGGATGTAAATCTGCCCCCGGCTGCGCACGAATTCCATATCGGGCAGAGTCGGGTCGGCGCCGCCGGTCTCCCCCGCTTTGATCAGGATCGGTCCGTCGGGGGTAATGGAAAAATCAATCGTTCCTTCGAGAAAGGTCGCTTTGTGCATTGTCGCTTACTCCCTCGCTGTTGCAGTCGCGCGGCGCTGCAATTCATCACGGAAGGCACGCTTCCAGGAGTTCACCTGCTCTTCGGTCGGCTCGTGACTGCCGCTTCCGTCGAGAAAGGCGAGCAGACTGTCAGCATCGCCAGCGCGTAATTCGACGTAGTCACGCCGGACGCGCTCCAGGCGCACGTGCCCTAACCCACGGGTGCGAAAACCGCCGATCTGCATTTCGCCGCGTTCCCAGGGTTGCAATGCGAGCAGCACCATGCCGAGTTGCCAGTCGGCGGCATTCTCCAGCGTCAGCTCAAAATCGAAGCGTGTGCCTGCCGGAACCACTTCATAATCGTACAGCAGCCCCTGCTCGACCGACTCGGTGTCGCGGTTGAGCGCCACGCCGTTACGCACCTCAAACTGGCCAAACCAGAGTTCCGGCTTCACTAGCGCGTCCTTGAAGAAAATGCGTCCGGCAACCCAGGGCGCACCGAAGGTCAATTCGATGAGGGTCGATTCGCGCCAGACCACTGCATCGTCTTGCTTGGCCAACCCGGCGCGCATACGCTGCTCGATGGCCTCGAGGTCACGGGCCTGGTCGGGAGCGGCGCTGTGGATCAGCGCCTCGAGGCGGGCGCGAAAGGCGCCTTTCAGCGATGCGCCGGGAATGAACGGACGCTCGAAGGCATCGCGCAGCACCGGTAGGTCGCTGCCTACCACGCCGCTGTCGCGGCCGGCCCCGATGCGGAGTCCGCTCAGCGCCACCAGTTCGCCACGCACGGTCAGGCGGTTGCGCAGCGCCTCGAAGGAGTATTCATCAGCCATTGGCGTTCCCCCGTAGCCGCTTAAAGTCACCTGCTTTTTTACCATAGTAGAATGCCCGGTTGAGATAGCCGAGGTAGAGCTGCATCAGGCGCACATAGGCGGTCTGGTGTAGCGTCTCAGCCTCAGGCGCGTCGGGCATGTTCTTCTTTACGTGTTTTTCGACAGTGCCGGCAAGCTGGTTCACCGTCTCACGCAAATCCCGAATCACGGTATGGCCGAACTCATTATCTCCGCGCCCCCATTTGTCCTGCTCTCGGGCAATCTGGTAGCGAATAAAGTTGATCACCACCTCCGGCGAGCCTGAGGTGACAGCGACGTTAAGCAGGTTGCGCAACTGGTTTTCCTCCATTGCTGTTCTTTCGAGCAGAGCAGCCGTCTGGTTCGCCTGCCGGACCAGCGCGTCGAGTTGCTTATCAATTGCCGCTTCCAGCAACAGATTACGGCGCAGGATTTTCGGATCCAGCACATCAATGCTCATAGTGGCTCCTTAGCGTAGATGAAACTCATCACAGATGCGTATCTGACCATATCCCTCGGCGCGGCGTTCGCCGATGCCGTCTACCTGGAGTTGGGCCAGGCGCCGAAAGTCTTCCTCAGTAAGAGGCTGTTCAGTCTGGAACACATACAGCCCGCCCATTGCCACCGCCACGCCGGTCGGCTTGGGGCGCTGCCAGAGGGTGTGCCAGCCGCCGATGGTTCTGGTGGTGGTGAAAGCGCGCAGCAGGGTCGCCTCGATGCCGGTCAGCTCTTTGAGTTGCCCGGCGCTCAGTTCCTGGGTCGGGAGCCAGCCGTGTTCGAGCAGGATTGCGTCGGCGAGCAGGTTGACCGTAAAGATGCTCCCTTCAATCGGCCACAGCGTCCCGCCAAGGTCCTGGTACAGCGTGGCCTGCTCCCGGAATCGCTCCGTCATTGCTGCAACCCGCTGCTGCACCTTCTGTGCTTCATCGGCAGGGTCAGCAGTCTCAGATATTTCGATTTGCACCGCGCCCAATCCGCTGGTCTGTCGCCCGCCCAGGTGAGTGATCCGGGCGAGATGCTCGCGCACGCGCTCCCTGTCGTTAGCCGGCAGCGCAATGCTGCCCCGGAAGCGGGTCGGAACGCGCCGCATATTCGCTTCGGTCGTTTCACGGATGGCCAGCAGCGAGTACAGGCGCTGGTCCTCAGCCGTGCCACGCCGCCGGTTGATGGCAACGCGGGTCAGAACGCGCTGCTGTACGCTCCGGTACTGGAGGCTATCGCCGCTCAGG
>OGCL01001706.1_pt1 | contig 17579 bp, 15 predicted proteins | sample 1570041 | NCBI WGS metagenome assembly OGCL01 (sample SAMN06266162, study PRJEB24511) | hot springs metagenome | isolation source: Hot spring water | place: South Africa: Limpopo | collected 2015-06-22
ATTTGGTATATATACTTTTGGGTATAATAGTTTTTTGCCTACAAGACAGAGAGAGCTCTTTTAAGAGTTGTGTGAAAGGACTGGGAGAGGCAGTTATTGGCAAGATTCTTTTTTGTGGAGCAATTTTAAGTATATCTGAAAAGTTGCATCTTTGTTCGGGTTACTTAATATAAAGCCCGGTGAACCGGGCTTTATATTTATTTTGAAATGGCTTAAAAAGGCAGACTATCTACTGACAGTAATTACAGTGCTGTATGAAAATGAATTGTCTGAATTGATCTGCTTTAATCTATAATTATATGTCCTTTTTGTCCTGACATTTGTGTCTGTATAGCTATAATTTCTGGGCTCTACAGACATCCCTGCGCCAGCTACAAAACCAATCTTTGACCATGTAAGCGAGGTTGAAAGCTTGCGCTCAATATCAAAACCCTTATTGCCATTTTCCGTTAATGTCTGCCATGTTAATAATATGCCGCTTGAGACTGAGCTTCCATTAAAACTGCCGATTACTGTGCTTATTTGAGATACGGTCGTAAAGCTCCATACGCTTGACCATCCACTGCTTCCGTTGCTATTTTTAGCAAGCACTCGCCAGTAATATGTAGTATTGTTGTTCAGATTGTTTAAAGCATATGTTGTTGTAGAAAGGTCGAGATGAGTGATAATTTCTGTAAATGTTGTATTCTTCGATACCTGCAAGGTATATGAAGTGGCTCCTGCTGAAGAATTCCATGCAAGAGTCATTGAAACAGCAGTCCCTGTTGCCCCATTAGCGGGAGAACTCAACGTCGGCGCTGAAGGTATGCCCGTGGAAGGCTGTTGAGATTGCGTCTGTATTACTGCGCTTTTTACAGATTGTAGGAGGCTGTCAGGCACAGGTGCGTTAGGTCTCCAACCACCGCCAAGCTGAAAAATCATAACGCCTCCGAGTCCCTTATTTTTCGCAAATTTAACCTTTTCAAAGCATGTTGCTTCATCGTTGTATGAAATAAACATATCGTCAACAGAGCCTGCTTTGTCAATGCTTAGATATGATGTGCCTGCTGCTGCATCATACCTGTAGTAAGCTGGCTGATAATATTTATCCATTATCTCATAATAGTTGGTATAGGAATTCAGAGATGGTGCGGTTGTCCATTTCTGGCCCGGAGCGGTGACACCGCCTGTGGCAGTTCCGGTGCCGCCTTTCCATACATAGCCATAAAACCCTATCCCGACGCCCAATTTAGAAGGTTTTACGCCTGCTGATATGAAAGTGTTAACAAGTCCGCTGGCGGAAGGAGCTGTTCCAGTTGTCGAAAACCAGTAGCCTCCATCGTATGTGGCGGCGTTATGCCAAGTAGAATTTATCCATAACCCAGCAAGGTCGTAAGTCATTATATTAATTTGGTCAAACTTATCCTGCAATTGCGCAAATAAGCTCGGTTCCCATACTGCTGCTGCTGTGAGCATGGGACGCGGTGTTATTTTGTCCAATTCCGCCCTGAGTTCACTGATGAAAGTTTTAATGCGCCCCACCGAAGATGGAGTTATAGGTTCCCAATCGAAATCTATGCCGTCATATCCGCGGGTAACCATAAAATTGATGAGATTATTAATAAATTTCTGCCTGTTTGTGTCATTTGTAGCACTTAAGAAGGCGCTTTCTGTGTCCCAGCCTCCGACAGAGATTAAGACTTTTTTGCCCGCAGCTTTAGCGCGTTTAACAAGATCTGCTGAATTCTCAGGTGTGACACTTCCTGTTGTAAAATCTAATGTGCCATCGTGTTTTGGGAAAATTGTGAAATGTATTATATGCGTAACAGCAGAATAATCTATCTTATCTGCTGTCATGTGCCCTGTCCAGCCTGGCCCTCCCTGCATCCATGCACCGTAATATGCCGTAACCCATAAGTCATTAGCAAAGGCATTTGGTGCTGCAACAACTGATATCCCTAAAACTATCGCTATTGTGATAGCGAAAACAGCAATCGTTAATTTGCAATTAATATTCATGACCACCCTCCGTACCGCTTTTAAGCCTTGAAACAGCAGCCACTGAAGGTGGTATCTGTTTCTTCGGCAGCCCGGCTATCCTGATTTACTTAAGGACCCGTGGCTTTGTGCCCCCCGGTTACCCGGGGTTTACCTTTTCGGAAACTTCAATCTATATTCTTTAATTCAAGAATACAATATTGCATTAGAAACTAATGTGACTGACATCACAAAAACATCACTTTTTTTATTACCCTTAAATAGCCAATAAATTTATGAATTGACGCTGATTACAGATACCTCATAGGTATGTTATAATTACGCATGGCTCCAATAAATACCTCTGCCAAGGCAGTTTCTTTTATCAACAAAGAAGATTTCCCGAAGGTTCCTCTTGTCATCAGCGGGCTTTCCTCAAGATTTATTCTGGAGAATCGCTTCATACCGGTTGAATTAAAAAATAATGTCCTTAAAATTATCATGGCATCCCCTGATAATGAAGATACAATTGATGCGCTTAGGGTTTCATTAAGGGCAGATGTCGTGGTTTATTCTTCTGATGTTCAGGCAATTGACGAGTATTTGACAAGATATTATGGGCAGGAGTCTCAAAATATAAACAGAATTATAGAGGACATTGGCACTGGAGATATTGAGTATGTCAAGGATGAAGAAGAAGATATAGGCCATCTGAAAGACCTTGCCTCTGAGGCTCCTATCATAAAGCTTGTAAATACACTGATTACGAGGGCTGTTGAGAGCAGGGCAAGCGATATCCATATAGAGCCTTTTGAGGATGAACTGCGTGTCAGATATAGAATAGATGGAATCCTCCACGACATTGAGTTCCTGCCAAAAAAACTCCAGCCTGCCATAGTCTCAAGGGTAAAAATCATGGCTAAGCTTAATATTGCCGAAAGGCGACTGCCTCAGGACGGCAGAATCAGGCTCAAAGTCAGCGACACTGAGATAGATATAAGGGTATCTACGATTCCAGTGATCTATGGCGAAAGTGTCGTGATGAGGATACTCCGTAAAGAGGGCATCGTCATTGACCTTGAACTGCTTGGCTTCTCTTCTGATACCCTATCGGGTTTTATATCTCTTATTAAAAAACCTAACGGGATTATTTTAGTGACTGGTCCCACTGGAAGCGGCAAAACTACAACTCTTTACGGCGCTCTGGATAAGATTAATTCCCCTGATAGGAAAATTATAACCGTAGAAGACCCTGTTGAATACCAGCTCAAAGGCATTAATCAAATTCATGTGAAACCCCAAATCGGGCTTAATTTTGCTAATACTCTTAGACATATAGTGAGGCAGGACCCAGATGTCATAATGATCGGCGAGATTAGAGATCTTGAGACCGCTGAAATCGCTATTCAGTCAGCCCTCACAGGGCATCTTGTTTTTTCTACATTACACACAAACGATGCCCCAAGCTCTATAACGAGGCTTTTGGATATGGGCGTTGAGCACTTTCTATTGTCTTCAACCGTCAGGGGTATATTAGCTCAAAGACTTGTGAGGGTTATATGCCCTAAGTGTAAAAAAGAGGATGAATCTTATGTGGAAATTCCAGAATTGTCGTCTTCTGGAATTATTACTGAGATTAGAAGTTTTTCTGGAACAGGATGCGAATATTGCGCAGGCACAGGGTTTTATGGCAGAACTGGCATCTTCGAGCTGCTCATTATTGACGAGGATATTCGGAGGCTTGTCCTTAAAAGCGCTGATTCCAATCAGATAAGGGAAGCGGGCAGGGCTAAGGGAATGAAGACGCTGCTTGAAGACGGTATTGAAAAAGTCCGAGCAGGTATTACTACGGCGAGTGAAGTCTTGCGGGTTACTCAGGAATAAAAAGCTGATTTTTGGCTTAAACTATACCTGTTCTTAAGATATCGTGTATATGAATTACCCCTCTGACCTTTCCTTCTTCATCGGGAACAATCAGGGATGTTATCGAGTATTTTTCCATTATTGAGAGAGCCTTGGCGGCAAGTTCGTCCTCTGCAATTGTTTTAGGGTTTTTTATCATCACATCACCAGCCTTCATATCATAAAAATCCCTTCCACATCTTTCTATGCCACGGCGCAGGTCGCCGTCAGTAATAATCCCTAAAATCTTTCGATTTTCATCTGCAACAATAGTAAGTCCGAGTCTTTTGGAAGAGATTTCAATTACGGCTTTTGTCATGTTGAAAGAAGGAGAGACGATAGGGATCGCATCTCCTGTAGTCATAAGATCTTTGACCTTAATCAATAGTTTTTTACCAAGTGTTCCAGCCGGATGGAAATTTGCAAAATCTTCCTGACTAATCCCCTTTTTGGTTAGAATTGCTACAGCGAGGGCATCTCCCATGGCGAGGGCGGCAGTGGTGGATGAGGTCGGTATAATGCCAAAGGGACATGCTTCTTCCTTCACGGATATATCGAGATTTACATCAGCAAACTTTGCAAGGGTTGACATTGAGTTGCCAGTCATGGATATCAATGCGACACTAAATCGTTTCAAAAAAGGCAGTAATGAGATAAGCTCATCAGTCTCGCCGCTGTTTGATATTGCTAAAATAACATCCCGTGAGGTGACCATACCAAGGTCTCCATGAGATGCCTCAGCAGGATGAAGGAAAAAAGAAGGGGTGCCTGTAGAGGCTAAAGTAGCAGCGATTTTTTTCCCGATTAAGCCTGATTTGCCCATCCCTGTGACAACAACCCTGCCTTTACAGTCAAAGATAATAGAAACTGCCTTATCAAAGTCGTGGTTAAGTCTTTGCGCAAGCGCTAGGATGGCTTCTCCTTCGGTCTGGAGGACTTTTTTGGCTATGCTTATAGTATCTTCCATAGGTTTTATATTGTTATAGTATAAAACTACTGAATAATATTCTCATTTCAGCGCATGTTCGTCATGGTTCGGCAAGTTCACCATGACATAAAAACAATTCCCTTGCGTAAACCACCTTAGCAATTCTTCTACTGCTAAGTATAAGTTTGTTACAAAGGGATTTGCCTGACCTTGTGAAGTCAATGTTCAGGTCTAAAAACAATTAATTTATGAACAAACTTATATTAAAATTTCCTTATCAAACCAATTATCTTGCCGATTATAAGGACATCTTTTGGTGCATAAATCTCTGGCTGCATATACCTGTTTTCAGGCTTGAGGATTATTTTCCCATTGTCAAATAGAACCCTTTTTATTGTGGCATCATCCCCTAACAGAATCACCCCTATTTCCCCATTCTCAATGGTGTTTTGAGATTTGATAATTACATAATCTCCGTCAAGGATACCAGCCTCTATCATACTGTCTCCTTTGACCTTTAATGAAAAGGTATCTTCAGCAGAAAACAAAGATTTATCAACAAACAAGTATGTCTCGATGTCTTCAAAGGCTGGCAAAGGATTGCCAGCCCTTATCCTTCCTATTACTGGTAATGGGCGGGATTTGGCAGGGTTTAGTCCTGTTATCTCGATTCCTCTGGATTGGGATGGGTTTATTTTGATGAATTCTTTTTTTTGCAAAGATTTAAGATGACCTTTTGAAGCTGTCCAGAGGAAGCCGAAGTGGTTGCCAATTTCTCTCAATGTCGGAGGGTAGCCATGTTCAGTGACATAGGAAATTAGAAACTTCAGGATCTCTTTTTGTCGGTGAGTAAGCTTTTTCATTATATACATATGAATATCATAAATGTGCAATTCTGTCAACAACCGCTAAAGCCCCAAATTAGGCGATAAAACTAAAGGCTTCACAAGCTTAACAAGTTAGATAAAATAGGCTAGCGAGGGATTTTTATGTGACACATTGTAAAAAAGTTCATAGGAAAGGTATTAAATTATAGAGAATAAACCAAAATTAAATAAAATTTGTCGATTATAAAAAGCCTGAAGCAGCACTTCCTATCGCTATTTTAGGGAATAACCCAAAATTGGCAATAGAAATCTGTCATTCAATATCAATCTTTTGGTCTTTTTATGCCTTCTAATATCTTTTCGGCGGTTTTTCTGTTGAATCCCTTTATCCGCATAATATCTTCATGGGAGGCATTTCTTATATTTTCTAAACTGCCGAATTGTTTCAGTAGTTCAAGCCTCCTTTTTTTCCCTATTCCAGTTATATTTTCAAGTGGAGATTTCAGGAGTTTCTTGGCTCTGAGTTTTCTGTGATATGTAATTGCAAATCTGTGAACCTCATCCCTTATTCCTTTGAGGAAATCTGCCTCGATGCTTTTATCATCTAATGAGATGACATCTCCGCTTAATAAAAAAGCCCTGTCAGGCTTTTTAGCGATCGAGATTATCTGAGTATTGATTTTCATTTCTTGAAGGACGCTTTTCCCCACGGATAGTTGGGCTTTGCCGCCGTCAATAATTATAAGCGAGGGAATCCGGCTTTCAGGTTTATTGAATGTTCTTTCGATTATCTCTTTTATCATTGCATAATCATCAACACCTATGACACCTTTAATTTTGAAATGCCTGTATTCCTGTTTCCTGAATTCGCCCGCTTCCCAGAAGATATATGCCCCTACAGACTCACTGCCTTGAATGGTAGATACATCAAAAGCCCCGATGGATTTGGGAAGTCTTTTCAGGGCAAGTTTCTTTTTTAGATTTGATAAAATCTCCTCAGAGCCTGCCTTTATTCTCGAATTCATCAAAAGATTGGCATTTTCATTAGCCATAGTTAATATTGAAAGCTTTTTTGGTTCGACAGGAACCTCTATTGATAGTTTATCGCCTCTTTTATTTTTTAGCCACTCCAAAAGAGAATCAATATTATCGGGCAAACAATTAATCAGGATAACAGGCGGAATTATAATCTCCTTGGAGTAGAAAAGCTCTATAAAACTGTGCATTATCTCCCGTTCATCTTCCGTTATGAGATTATTAAGAAAGAACTCTTTTGCACCAATCAAGACTCCGTTTCTTACAAACAGAATCTGAATCACGATGTCACTGCCTTGTTTGTAATATCCTATGGCGTCAAGGTCTCCAAGTTCTGCTGAGATTACCTTTTGTGATTCAAAAGCCCTTTTTATGTTCGCTATCCTGTCTCTGACATTTGCAGCTTCTTCAAATCTGAGTTCCTCTGAAAGCTTTAGCATCTTATCTTCGAGCGTTTTCAACAACTCTTTTTTTTCTCCAGCAAGAAACAATCTGACATCCTCAACCATTTTTAAATATTCATCACGGTTAATCTTGCCTGCGCAGGGCGCAAGACATTTCTTCATCTGGTACTGGACGCATGGCCTGATAGGTTTTTCGAAAGAGTATCCGCATGTCCTAAGCAGAAAGTTTCGTCTGATGAAATCGATAGCCTCCCACATCCCCTGAGCAGGGATGAAGGGGCCAAAATATAGATTGCCGTCTTTGGCGACCCCTCTGACGACCTCGATCCTGGGCCATTTTTCTTTAATTGTGAGTTTTATATAGGGATAGTTTTTATCATCCCTGAGTATAATGTTATATTTCGGCTTATATTGCTTTATAAGGGTAGCCTCCAGTATTAGGGCTTCGAGTTCGTTGCCCGTAACAATATATGAAAAATCCCTTATTATATTCACCATCCGCTTTTTGCGGGCATCGAGATTAGCTGAATTCTGAAAGTATGACCTCAGTCTGTTTCTGAGATTTTTGGCTTTGCCGACATACAAAACCCGTTCCTTTGCACCTTTAAAGAGATACACTCCTGAACGGGTTGGGACTTTTTTAAGATTTAAATCCATAGATTTAATATAACAAGATTTGGTGAATTAAGTTTAAAACTTTGGTTATAAGGTGGCGTATAAAAAATCTTCACCAATCCTTCCTATCTATTCTGTCCATTTTAAAGCGCTTTTTAGCTCTATCGCCTATTTGGTTGTTAATAAGGATTGACAATAATTTTCTATGAATTTAGAATAAAGGACAATTATGAAAGACATTGATTTTGCAAGACTTGCAAGAAAGAATATCCAGTCTCTTATGGCTTATGTTGCCAAAGAAACCCCATGCAGGGTAAAACTTGACGCCAATGAAAGCCCTTACTGCCCATTGGCATTAGACGATATATTATCAAAAAAAGATATATTTTCATCTCTGAACCGCTATCCCGACCCCGAATCAAAAGAACTTAAAAAGGCTATTGCGGGCAACCTGAAAGTAAAACCAGAAAATATCCTTATCGGCAATGGCTCTGATGAGATAATTACTTATCTGATATCCGCTTTTGGTGGTCCGGTCCTCTATCCAGCCCCAACATTTGTTATGTATGGGATAACCTCCCAGACTTTTGGACAAAGGCACACTGCCATACCCCTTGATAAAGATTTTGACCTCGACCTTGATAAGATGCTCAAGGCAATTAGAAAGGAAAATCCCAAATTAATATTTCTTAGTTCTCCCAATAATCCGACGGGCAACTGCTACTCTACTGATAGAATACTTAAGATTATCGAGGCTTCTGACACCATAGTGGTAGTTGATGAGGCATATCAGCCTTTTTCAAGCAAGAAAGGCTTTTTGCCTTTGCTGTATGATTATCGCAATCTTGCAATTTTGAGAACCTTGAGTAAGATAGGTTTCGCAGGAATCAGAACGGGGTATCTGATAGCACATAAGGAACTCATAGAGATCGTTGACAGGACGCGGCTCCCATACAATCTCAATTCACTTTCACAGGCGTTAGCTATTATGGGGATTAATAACAGAAAAATTATAGATGTCCAGATAAAGACTATTGTCAAAGAGAGAAACAGGTTATTCAAGGAATTGGGCAAAATGGATGGTGTTAAACCCTTCCCTTCGGAGGCTAATTTTATTTTGTTCAGGGTGCCTGATGCAGAAATGGTCTATCACAAACTCATTAAATCTGGGGTTCTTATCAGAAATATGAGTGGTGTTGTAAAAAACGCACTGAGGGTGACAGTAGGCACGCCTGAGGAAAATAATATCTTCCTTGACTCAATTAAAAAGGCTCTCATTAAAAGATAAATTATTTTTAGAAATTATTTAAAATTACCAACCTTATATCAAGGACGGAGAGATGCAAAAATGAGGAATGGGCAATTTGAGAGAAAAACAAAGGAGACAGATATATTTATTGAGATTAATCTTGATGGTGAAGGGAAATCTGAAATAGACACTTCGATACCCTTTCTTGATCATATGCTTAATCTCTTTTCATTTCACGGTAGTATCGACCTAACGATAAAAGCAACCGGCGATATCGAGGTTGATTATCATCACCTGATGGAAGATCTAGGCATATCACTTGGAGAGGCTGTTAAAAAAGCCCTTGGGGATAAAAAAGGGATAAGAAGGTATGGAGAAGCCACAATCCCTATGGACGAGAGCCTTTCACAGGTTGTTATAGACATTAGCGGGAGACCCTATCTCGTTTATAAGGTCACTCACCGCGGCAAATACTTAAAAGGGCTTGAGGCTTCACTCTTTGAGGATTTCTTCAGGGCATTCAGCAATCATTCTTTGATGAATCTGCATATTAATTTAAGATATGGCAGGGATGCCCATCATATTTTTGAATCTATTTTCAAGGCGTTCGGAAGGGCTTTACAGATTGCCGTTTCCATTGACAGCAAGAAAAAAGGCATTCCTTCTACCAAAGGAAGGCTTTGAGCCCCTTAGCTATATAAATGGATTTAGTATGGAAAGTTTTTTAAGGTCAGGTTCACTAAAGATAGCAAAAGTGTGGGGGATCCCTATAAGGGTTCATTTTTCATGGCTGATTGTTTTTGGGGTGATATCATGGTCCCTTTCAATATTTTATTTTCCCGAAGCCGCACCCGAGCTTCCAGCCTTTTCCTACTGGATAACTGGCGTAGTAGCATCCCTTCTGCTGTTCGCATCGGTCATTTTTCATGAACTTGCTCACTCTTTTGTTGCCCTAAGATACAGATTATCGATATTAAGCATCACCCTTTTCATATTCGGCGGTGTGGCACAGATGAAGGGCGAACCGCCCAATCCAGATTCGGAATTCAAGATAGCCATGGCAGGACCAGTGACAAGCTTTATTCTTGCCTTCGTCTTTCTTCTCAGTTTTTTATTTAGCCAGAATGTTATAATTAAGGCTCTTTTTCAATATCTTGCGCAGTTGAATTTCATTCTCGGGGTTTTTAATCTTATACCTGGATTTCCCATGGACGGCGGTAGGGTTGTAAGGGCTTATATATGGAAGAAAAAGGGCGATTTCTTTAACGCTACTCGTAAGGCATCTAATTACGGGCAGAAAATTGCCTTTTTTTTTATAGTGCTTGGGTTGTTTTTGGTGTTTATAGCTGTGCCAAACGGGCTATGGTTAATGGTAATAGGCTGGTTTTTATATTCGGCTGCTCAATCGAGCTACCAGCAGGCATCCCTTCAGGAGACTCTTAATGGAATAGCGGTTAAGGATATAATGGTCAGGGATATTGTCTCCCTCCCGCCTGACATGTCTCTCGATATAGCGGTCAATCTTTATTTTCTCAGATATGGATTTGGCGGTTTTCCTGTTATTGAGGGTGATAAGCTATACGGATTTATCACATTGAAGGAAGTCAGGGATATTAGTAGAGACAAATGGCAGTATGTCAGGGTTTCTCAGGTCTGCAAGCCTCTCGATAAAAAGCTCGAAGTTTCTGAAAAGGATTCTGCAATGCACGCCCTTGAGTTGATGATTAATGAGGATGCTGGGCGGCTAATTGTTAGAGAAGGAGAAAGGATCGTGGGTTTGATTACGAGAAACGGGATAGCCCAGTATGTCCAGATAATGGGCAGATAAAATTTTATAGGTGATTTTAAAAATGCCAGAAACAAAATTGAAAGTGATACTTCTGAGAGTTACCCCTGAACCCGAGGAGACGGTCTCGATGGCTGCTAAGCTTTGTTACAGCAATTCAGATATCTCTTCACTCAAGGAAAAAATAAGCAAAAAAGACCAGAAGGCTTTCGTAGAAAAACTAATGAAGATGGGGCACCTGAGCCCCATAGAGCACTCAACATTCACATTCGCCATAGAGGGGATATCGAGGGCTTGTTCTCATCAGCTCGTGAGGCACCGAATAGCGTCCTACAGCCAGCAGTCTCAAAGATATGTGAGCGAAGAATCAGGTTTTGATTATGTTGTCCCGCCGATTATCAAAGAGGATCCAGAGTTAAAGAAATACTTCGATAATTTCATGTCTGAGGCGCAGAAGGCATACAATTATCTCTCTTCAAAACTTAATGAAAAAGGCATAAAAGGCGAACTGGCGAATCAAGATGCCAGGTTTGTTCTGCCCAACGCTGCTGAGACAAAGATAATAGTTACAATGAATGCGAGGGAACTGCTGCATTTTTTCAGGCAGAGATGCTGCAACAGGGCGCAATGGGAAATAAGGCAGATGGCGGAAAAAATGCTTGGACTTGCTAAAAAAGCAGCTCCGTCAATTTTTTTAAAAGCAGGTCCTGCTTGTCTTTTTGCTCCTTGTCCTGAGGGGGAGTATAGTTGCGGCAAAAAAGATGAGGTAAGAAAAAAATACAAGGTTTAGCGAGTCCCGCAGCACTTTTTATATTTTCTACCGCTCCCGCAGGGGCAGGGGTCGTTTCTGCCTGTTTTATGTTCTTTTTTAACAGGTTGTTTTGGTTCTGGCGCGTCGCTTCTGTTGTATTGAACTTTGTGTTCTGCCTTGATGTTTAGCTCTGTTTTTTCTTCTTTTTTAATCTGTATCTTAAAGAGCCTCTGTAAAAGCTCAGCCCTAATTCTCTGAGACATATCACCAAACAGTTCAAAGGCGTCTCTCTTGTATTCAACCAAGGGGTCTTTCTGAGCATATCCTCTGAGCCCTATGCCCTCTTTCAGTTTATCCAGACAAAGGAGGTGGTCTTTCCACTGATTATCAATAGTTTGCAGGTACATAATTCTTTCGAGATAACGCATTGTCTCTGAACCGATTTCCTGTTCCTTCTTTTCGTATTCATTCCTGACTGCCGAACTTAGAATTTCTTTTATCTCTGAAATACTACCTGCATCCTGTAGGGTTGTTTTAATACCAAGGAGACCGTATATCGCATTTTCGAGACCTGCCAAATCCCATTCGCTGGAGTCAGAATCATCAGGGCAATAAATCGAGAGCAATTCGTCAATCTCTGTGTCTGCTATCTCATATATCTTGTTTTTCAGCGAGTCGCTTGTGAAAGCCTCTCTGCGGAAAGAATAAATCTCCCTGCGCTGCTTGTTCATGACATCGTCATACTCAAGCAAATGTTTTCTAATGTCAAAGTTGTGGGCTTCAACCCTTTTCTGGGCATTCTCTATGCCTTTTGTGACCATCTTGTTTTCTATGGGCATGTCTTCCTGCATGTTAAGAAAGTTCATAATCCCGTTTATCTTGTCCGAGCCGAATACCCTTAAAAGGTCGTCTTCTAAAGAAAGGTAAAATCTCGATGAGCCGGGGTCTCCCTGTCTGCCTGCCCTTCCCCTGAGCTGATTGTCAATCCTTCTTGCTTCATGCCTTTCAGTGCCTATTATATGGAGTCCTCCAGCGTTCAAAACCTGGAGTCTTTCATCTGAGCATATCTCCTTGGCTTTTTCAAGGGCGGCTTTGTATTCATCCTGAGAGTAATTATCACTGTTTTTTAAGAAATCTCTCGCAAGCCCTTCGTAGTTTCCGCCAAGCACGATATCGGTTCCTCTTCCTGCCATATTTGTAGCTATTGTAATGGCGCCGAATCTTCCTGCCTGTGCGATTATATCGGCTTCTTTTTCGTGATACTTGGCATTCAGCACGGAATGTTTCAGCCCCTCTTTTGCAAGAAGCTGGCTCAGGTATTCTGATTTTTCAATAGAGGTAGTACCGACGAGCACCGGTTGACCTTTTCGGTGGCAGTTCTTAATTTCCGAGATTACAGCATTAAATTTTGCCTTTTCGGTTTTATAAATTGAATCAGGGTGGTCGACCCTTATCATCGGGGCATTTGTCGGTATAACGAGGACTTCGAGGTTGTAAATCTGCGCAAATTCAGCCGCCTCTGTGTCTGCCGTCCCTGTCATTCCAGCCAGTTTATTATACATCCGGAAATAATTCTGAAAAGTAATTGTTGCAAGAGTCTGATTCTCGCTTGCTATCTTAACTCCTTCTTTGGCTTCAATTGCCTGATGGAGACCATCAGACCAGCGCCTGCCAGGCATCAAACGGCCCGTAAACTCATCTACGATGATAACCTCTTCGTCTTTAACGACATAATCAACATCCCTCTTAAACAGATGGTGAGCCCTCAGAGCCTGATTAACATGGTGAATCAATACGATATTGGTGGGGTCATAGAGATTCTTAAGGTTCAGGAGCCTCTCGACCTTCTCGTTTCCTGAGTCTGTAAGGGTAACGCTTTTCAGTTTTTCATCAATCTTAAAGTCAACATCTGTCTTGAGATTAGGGACTATCCTGTTAATGGTGTAATATTTCCCAGTGGATTCTTCTGAAGGTCCTGATATAATAAGCGGGGTTCGCGCCTCGTCTATAAGAATGCTGTCAACCTCATCAACTATCGCATAATTAAGCTCCCGCTGGGAGAATTCCATCAAATCGTATTTCATGTTATCCCGCAAGTAGTCAAATCCAAACTCGTTATTCGTCCCGTATGTTATATCTGCTCTGTATGCCTCCTGCCTAGTGCATGGGCGCAAATGTTTAAGACGGCTATCGTCTGAAATGTATTGGGGATCGTATAGAAAAGAACTGTCATGCTGTATAACGCCCACTGAAAGTCCAAGAAAATGGTATATCGGACCCATCCATCTGGCGTCTCTTTTGGCAAGGTAGTCATTGACAGTAACGACATGGACTCCCTTGCCTTCTAAGGCATTTAGATATACAGGCAGAGTGGCTACAAGTGTTTTGCCTTCGCCTGTTCGCATCTCGGCAATCTTGCCTTCGTGAAGGACTATCCCACCGATTAACTGAACATCAAAATGTCTCATATTTAGAAGTCGTTTAGCGACTTCTCTCACAGTAGCAAAGGCTTCGTTTAGTATGTCATCGAGGGTTTCGCCTGAAAGCAGCCTGTTCTTAAATTCGACTGTTTTATTCCTAAGCTCTTCATCAGTCATCGAAACATAAGACGGCTCAAGGCTATTGATATTATCTACATAGGCAAAGAGTCTTTTTAGTTCTCTTTCGTTTTTTGTTCCGAAGATTTTGTTTAAAATATTGAGCATGTAAATATGGTAAAAAACTGAGGGCTTTTTATGCAAGCGTCATAGACGGGGTCAGACTTGACTATTGACTTTCCAATTGAAACTCAAGGCTGGCTTTGTCTTATTGTTATTTGGATTTAGCCGAAGAAAGTCAATAGTCAAGTCTGACCCCAAAATTCAAAATTTATTAAGCCTCTATTACATACTTTCCCTTAGTTTTCCTGTAATTTAAAAATTCCTCTTTTTTCGGCTCATACCCTATCTTGCCCAACATTCCGTATGTTAAATCTTTTCCTTCTTCAACGCCAGGCTGGTTGAACGGATTAACGCCGTATAGAAAACCTGTCATGGCGGTGGCGATGCTGAAGAAATGAAATAACTGCCCCAGATGATATTCGTCAATTCTTGGGAGACTGATTGTCAAATTAGGTTTGCCATTTTTAGCTAAGGCGATCTCAGTTGCCTCTTGTTCAATCCTGAACAATTCTGATAATGAATGACCAGAGAGATAGCTTAATCCCTCTACATCTTCAAAAACATGTGGAATCTCGATATCAGTTCCATAATCTTCAACAGATATAAAAACAACAACATAGTTTTCGGGCCCTTCCATCCATGACTGGAGCTGTGAATGCTGATCTGTAGTCCCGACTGAAGGATAGGGAACCAGCCCCTTCTGTTCCTTCCCGAGACTCTCTGCCCACAACTGGCAGAACCATTCAGACAAACATTTTAGGCGGTCGGAATATGGGAGCATTACTGTTATGTTCCTTTTTTTCAGTTTTTCGAGGAGATATAGGCTGCAAGAAAATAAAAGCGCGGGATTCTCTCTTAACCCAGCGGAAAGGCATCTCTGGCCTATATACATAGCGCCTCTGAGCAGTTCATTTGAATCAATGCCGACAGTTTCCGCAAGGAGCAACCCAACCGGGCTCAAGACAGAATATCTCCCCACAACTCCGGGATGAATTGGGAGGGATTTTAAATTATATTCCCTGACAATCTTCCTGAGATTGCCTTTTTCGGGGTCTGTTGTGATTACCATATGCCTTTCAGGCGGCAGACTTAAATCCTTCAGTTTTTGCCATAATACCATAAATGAGGCGGCTGTCTCCGCCGTGCTGCCCGATTTGGAGATAACATTTATAAGGCTTTTGCTAAGGTCTGCTGTATCAAGGATGTTTTTCAATGTAGCCGGATCAACATTGTCATATATAAAAACCTTTGGCTGTTTGTGGAAATTATGGAAAGGGCTGAGAGCCTCGAGTATTGAGCGTGGACCTAAAGCGGAACCTCCTATTCCAAGAAGTATGAAATTTTCAAATTCGCCTGCATATTTGCCGATTTCTTTAATGGCTGTTGTATCCTGCTCGGGCAGGTCTAAAAAGGCAAGCTCAGGGCTCGTTCTGTTAAGAATCATGTCTTGTATTTTTTGGGTATTAATGCCCTTGAAGTCATTATCTGTTAAACCATTTTTGCCGATCACATCCTGCATGATATTAGAAAAAACCAGTTTCATCATCCTGAACCTCCATAAAGATTATTATCATCAAACTTTAAAACTATCCCTTTGTGAAAAGACAACCTCACTTGACACTCGACACTTAGCGATAACCAACCTCGCTATCCACTAAATCACGCCTCCTGCCTTGCTGCTATGAATCCTTCCTTAAGAGTAACTATAAGAGAAGCGACAAAACCTGTCATCAAACCAACTACATTAATTATTCCGAGCATAGCCAAAGCAATAAGCATAATGAAAATAACAAGTATTTTCAGTGCGCTAACCCCTAAAATAATCATCTGCCCCATAGGCTTGCCAAGAAATTGCTTAACCACCCTTGATAAAACCCACAGGCTCGCGAGAAATAAGATACCTCCAATCATGACATTTAGGGGAAATTTCCATTCCATAAAAAACACAGAACCTGCCGCTAATAAAGAGACAAGTATCAAGCTCTGTTTAAACGTCTTTTTTATCATTATCTCCATCTGTCAACCTCTCTGCTTTTTTTGCTATCCTGAAAACCTCTCTGAAGCCGGCTATTATCCCGAAAATAAAAAATATAATTGAAAGATATGGGAAGGTATTAAGAAGTTTATCGAGACCATACCCGATCGCAAGTCCAACGAACATACTTACTACAAGGTATATTCCTACAGTGCTTGCTTCTAAAACTTGTCTAAGAATTGATTTTTCGGGTTTTTGTGGAAGCAATTAATATCCCTTTGAAATAATTTTTTGTATTATCTCCTTAAAACATGGCGCGCTTCTGATATTATCATATGTCTTTGATGTTTTAATATAATGCCAGTTATTAAATCCTTTTTCTATTGCCCTCTGCAGCCACCTGCAGGCTTCAGCCTCATTCTTTAGGGAGGCTTTTAATTCAGCCATGCTGTTTAACGCATAGATATTGTCAGGGCTTATCTCAAGAGACTTTTTAAGGTCAGCCTCTGCATCTTCATAACGGCCTATCAAAAGAAAGGTAAATCCCCTGTTATTAAATGCCATGCTGTTTGAGGGGTCAAGTTCAATAGCCTTACTGTAATCTTCTATGGCGAAATCGTGCAGTCCCATCTCCTGATGAGCACAGCCTCTGTTGATATAAGCAAGGGTAAAATTGGGATTGATCTCGATTGCTTTATTGTAGTCAGATATAGCTCGGATGTAAAGCCCTTTCTGGAGATAAATATTGCCTCTGTTATTGTATGCCCTGTAGTCACTTCGGTTTTTTGATATAGCCATATTGTATTTTGACAGGGCGATGTTGGTTTTATCTCTTTTTAACATGTCAAACCTTTTAAAAAAACGTCGAGTGTCAGGTGTCGAGTGCCGAAGTTTTTAATAGATTTTATCAAGGAATTAGGTGCTTTTGCAAAAGCTTTTGATTTGTCATTTTAATTTTCTCATTTTCTTGCTTGCTGTAAAAGTGTTTATAAACTTCACATAATGTAGAAAAAAATACACATAAAAGCAAAGAATTATTGCTTTTAAACTAATGTTTTAAACGACTTAATTTTGGCATATTTGTTGCTTAGTTACAGAATGAATTTTTATCTTGACAAAACATTTTTAGCATGTTATAAAAATATGCTTGCAAAGAATCAGGGGCAGTTCAATGCCCTTGCAAAAAGGAGGTGATGGAAGGGAGAAGATAGAAAAGAGGGTTGTTTTAGAGGTTTTGGGTTTTGGTCTCAAACCCGCCTTTGGCGGGTCAATGCTGAACTAACCTTAGGAGGTTAGGAAGTGAAAAAGTATTTTGCTTTTATTTTGGCAGCCCTTTTGGTTTTGGGCTTTTCAGCGAGCGCATTTGCGTTCCACGCTTCAATTCCTGCCGAAACAGCCGCAGTTGCATCTGCAAAAGATGTCCAGATTAGGCTCGGCGGCGAGATCAGGGTCAGGGGCTGGTGGCAGGATAATATTACCATTGCAGCAGGG
>OGCL01001707.1_pt1 | contig 17574 bp, 20 predicted proteins | sample 1570041 | NCBI WGS metagenome assembly OGCL01 (sample SAMN06266162, study PRJEB24511) | hot springs metagenome | isolation source: Hot spring water | place: South Africa: Limpopo | collected 2015-06-22
GGTTTGATGTCTGCCCGACCCACATCAAATGAAATGTCGGCCGGCACATTGAGCTTGAGCTGGTTGTCTTCGGTACGAGACACTTCCACACCTGTGCCGCGCGTGCTCTGTTCCAGCTCGGCTTGCTGCTTTTCCAGGTGACGCGACCACACATTGCCTGCGACGGCGCCCAGGGCGCCGCCGATTACCGCGCCTGGCAGCACCTTGCCGCCCGTGGCCTTGCCAACCACCGCGCCCGCGACTGCACCAGCACCTGCGCCGGTGGCCACACGGCGATCCCGCTCCCCCATGTTCTCACACGCTGCCAGCAAGGGCAGGACGACACACAATGACACCAGGGTGGCTTTCTGCATGATGAGCTCCAGTTGTTGTAGTGCCCCCGCGCGGCAAACCTTGTTCCCGTGTGGGCCTTCAATCCGACGCGCGGTCGCCCAATATCCAGAGCACGGCCAGCGCTGGGCCTGCTGCCCACAGTGACGACAGGAGTCCTTCGGAAGGCGCCCATCCCGCCCATGCCGCGACAAGCAACATGCTGATCGCGAGCGCCTGAAGGGTCCACCACCAACGTCTTCGCTGACGCATGCTGCCGATGGCAAGGGTCGCCGCCCCCAGGGCCAGCGCACCACCGAGCCAGTCCGCCAGGGTGCGGGGCAGGCCACTGGCTGCAGGCCATAGCCCCACCATCTGGCCGAGCCAGAATGCGGCCATGGCTGCCTGGAGCAGGGGGCGCTGCCACACCCACGCGGACAGCGAGCGCGCGCCCTCTGCTTCGCCGGTGGCGATGAACTGATCCAGGTCCTTGGCGGGGTGGCCCAGCAGGGTGCGTGTGATGCTGCCTTCCGTAGACGGACTGGTCTCGATGAGGCGCCAGGTGTCCTGGTTAAAAGGCCAACGCAGCCGAGATCCCAGGGCGGCCGTCGTGCGCACGATCCACGTGGGCACGCTCAGACTCGCGACTGGCCGCATGCGCATGGCCCGTCGCAGCGTGGCCAGGGCATCGTGCAGGCGCCATGGACGGGGGCCTGCCAGCCGAATGATGCGCCGGGCGTAAGCCTCGCTAGTGGCCAACCTGACCAGGCAGGCGACCAGATCCTGCAGGTGGATGGGTTGCAAGGTCTGCCTGCCGCCTGCGGGGACAGGCAACCGGGGCAAGCTGGCCAGCCCCATCAGCCATCGGATCATGGGGGCGTCCAGGGCAAACACCAACGACGGCTGGACGACCACGCCGTCCAGTGGCAGCTTCAGCAGGTTGGCTTCCGCCGCGGCCTTGCTCGCTAACAGCGCACTATGCGAGCTCGGGTCGGCCCCCAGGGAGGACAGGTGGATCACGCGGCGCACCCCGGCCAGCACGCATGCCTTGAACAAGGCTCTTGGCGCTCTGACATGCACATTACGGAAGTGATGTGCCCGGCGCTCATGGCGCAGACCCACCGTGTTGATCACGACATCCACACCGTAGAGCAAAGGCCACCAATCCATCACTTCGGTTGCATCGTGGAAGTCCACGCTGACCGTGCGCGTGCGGATGCTCAATGCCTTCAGGCGTGCCGACTCCCGGGCCACGCCAATCACTTCATGGCCTTGCGCCAGCAACGCCTCCACCAGACGGGAACCGATCAGGCCAGTTGCGCCAGTCACCAGGATGATCATGTCAAGGATCCCGCCTTAAGGGCGGAATGCGGTTTGCTCCAGCCCCCGAATGATGAAGAACGCGCGTTCCCTGGCCACTGTGGCATTGGCAGCTGGCACTGCGGCGAGTTTGGCGTCGCTGTTTGCACTGATGGTCCACAGCCAACGCAGTCGTCACACGCCCTGGCAAATGATCAATGCCCCCAGCCACTGGGTACATGGGCAAGAGGCGTTGCGGCAGCGACAGTTGTCGGGCCAGCACACTTTGCTCGGCTTCGCGATTCACCACCTGAGCTCCTTGTGGTGGGCCGCTGTGTACACACGCATCTGCCCTTGTCCCGCCGGTCAAGCCCAACCTTCCATGGCCCGCGCGGCCGTGGTGGCCCTGGGAGCGTGGGTGGTAGACACCTGGCTCGTTCCCCGGCGCCTGACGCCGGGCTTCGAGCGGCAGGCCACCCCGGCTGGCCTGCTTGTCATCTATGGAAGCTTCGGGGCGGGACTCTGGTTGGGCCACCTCTGTCATGCACAGACGGAGGCTGGCCCGGCAGAGCGATGTTCAGCGCGCAGAGCCAGCGCCGGTCCCGGTCCCGGTCCCTGTCGTGCCGCTGCCAGCACCGGTGCCATCCGCGGGAGCGGTTCCCGTGCCGCTGCCGGTTCCACCAGTGCCAGTAGTGCCGGTGCCCCTTCCGGTTCCCGTTGACGGTCCAGTGTCACCCGTGCCACGGCGAGACGTGCCATTGGTTTCATCATCCTCGCGTGCGTCACCGCGTTGTCTCGTGTTGTTCTTGCGTTGGGTCTTCGTGTCGCGGTCGTTGCGCCGATCCGCAGCCCGATCGTCGGCGGGCATGTTGTTGCCCGGAACGGTATCTGGCGGGGTGGTGCTGCTGCGATTGGTGGTCTCCGGGGTCGGTGTGGTGCCGGGCAGGGTACGGTCCAGGCTCTGAGCGTGTGCACCGGCAGCAGCCAGCACCAGCACGCTGCTCAGCGTGGCGGTTCGAATGAAGGTTCGCATGATGTGTTCCTCAAGAGGGGCCAGTTGGATGGAGGCGTAGCCGTCATGACGACGGCACATCAGAAACAAGGCAAGCGGTGTGCCGTTCGCGCTGTGTACGGGCATGCGGATTGCACCCGGGAGGGATCAGAACAAACAGGAGCATCTGGGTGAGGGCAGACTGGCACGCATGGGTGGCTGCATGGGACAGGGTGGATGCCGCATGGTGGGCCGTGCTCGCACTGGCCTGCGTGGCCGCGTTGCTGGGGTGGTTGGGCATTCGCCTGCTTGATGCCATCGGCCGGCGGTCTGCCAAGCGGGCGCCTGTGCTCAATGTGCTGCGGCTGGCTACCCACCGCCCTGCCAATGTGCTGGCCCCGCTGTTGGCCGTGGCCGTGGTGATGTCCAGCGCGTCGGATCAACTCGATGGCATCATCGGCGCAAGAAGGCTGATCACGGTATCGATCGTGGTGGTCATGACCTGGTTGCTGATGAAGGCGGTAGGGGCGGTCAGCGACATTGTCAGCGTGGTGCACCCCGCCAGCGACACCGACAACCTGTCCGCCCGCAGATTGCAGACGCAAACCCAGGTGCTGACACGGGTGATGGCCGCCGTGATCGCCTTGCTGGGTGTGGCCATGGCCCTGATGACCTTTCCCCAGGTCCGACATGTGGGGGCCAGCTTGCTGGCATCGGCCGGTCTGGCTGGCATCGTCGCCGGTCTGGCTGCAAGGCCCCTGCTGGGCAACCTCATCGCTGGTCTGCAGATCGGTCTGACTCAGCCCATCCGACTCGATGACGTCGTCATCGTGCAAGGTGAGTGGGGGCGCATTGAAGAAATCAATGGCACATACGTCGTGGTCCGCCTGTGGGACGAGCGGCGACTGGTGGTCCCGTTGGAGTGGTGGACGCAGAATCCCTTCCAGAACTGGACGCGCACGAGTTCAAACATCCTGGGGACGGTGTTTCTCTGGGTGGATTACCGCATGCCCGTGGCACCGCTGCGCGCCGAGCTGCAACGCTTTTGCCATGATCAGCCGAACTGGGATGGTCGGGTGTGCGAACTGGTGGTGACCGAATCGACGGAGCGCGCCATGCAGTTGCGTTGTCTGATCAGCTCGCGTGATTCGGGGCAGAACTGGGCGCTGCGATGTGCCGTGCGTGAACACATGGTCAATCACATCCAGGCCACCATGCCGGACTACCTCCCGCAGATCCGCACCACCTGGGCGCCGAGCGAGACCTTGCAGCCTGGCTATCCTGCCGCCATGCCCCTTCCCCAGGGGCCAGCCGGAGGTCAGGGCGTCGCGCCATCGGGTGGTCTGCCCTGACCACCTCTTCTTCGCCCGGCGGGCAGCAGGCGCCGCATGCCGCTCTGCCTGGTCTGCGTGGAAGGCTGGTTTCGCAGCGCATGGAGGCGTTGCAGCAAGGCAGCGACGTCAGCGGTATGGCGTACGCGATAGCGAGCCTGGGACGGCCCTTCATCACCGACGCGAATGGTCAGCCAGCTGTCGGGTGCGCGGGTGAAGGCCAGTTCGTCGGTGACATCGTCACCCACGAACAGCAGATGATCGCATTGAGCATCGGTCATCAAAGCAGCCAAAGCCTCGCGCTTGGTGACCGCTCTGGGTGGCAGCACGTTCATGACGTGGATGCCCGGGATCAGGCGGGGTGAGGGCTGGAGCGTGGTCAGTGCCGTGCCCAAGAACTGAACCAGGGCATAGGGGTGTTCACAGTGGCGGTGGTGAACCGACAAGGTGGCCCCCTTGTTCTCGAGTCGCAGGCCGGCCAGCTCGGGGTTGCGTGAGATGGTTTCTTCGAGCTGGCGTTGCCAGAGCTGGCAGATCCGCGTCTGTACACCCAGATCGGGATCATGGCCCGGCATGCCCTCGTTGCCATGGTTGCCGACGATGTACCGTACCGACGCGGGCAGGCGGGCCAGCAGGCTGGCGCGTGAGCGCCCCGATACCACGGCCACCTGCGCCACTTCCGCAAGTCTGTCCAGGGCGCGCCAGGTGGGCGTGTCCATGTGGGCCTCATCGGGTTCGTCCACGATCGGCGCCAGCGTGCCGTCGAAGTCGAAGGCCATCAGGGTGTCGGAAAGCGCCCATCGCATGAGCACCGGCAGATGCTGGTGAGACAAGATCATCTTCATGGCACGTCAGGCCTGTTTCGCGTGATCGATGGCCTGCTCCGTATCGGGGTTCGCGGTGTCGCCCCGACGGCGGCGCCACACATCCAGCAAGGTGCGTCGGGATGGCCGACTTGCCACCTCGACGATGCGGTCCTGTATCCGCATGCGCTGGCGCTCGTCGGCGGCGTCCAGCAGCATGCTGCCGGCCCAGCGGTAGATGTTGAAATCGGCAATGCGCTGGCGCAGAGCCCGCATGCGTTCACGCTGCTCTGCCGGATGCATGGACAAAGCCTGAAGCAGGGCGCTGGCAGTGTGGTCGATGTGATAGGGGTTGACCAGCAGGGCTTCCTGAAGTTCGCCCGCCGCCCCGGCGAACCGGCTGAGGATCAGCACACCATCTTCCAGATCACGGGAAGCGATGTACTCCTTGGCCACCAGGTTCATGCCGTCGTGCAGGCTCGTCACCAGTGCCACATCGCACGCGCGGTAGTGTTCCTGGACCGAAGCGCTGTCGTGTTGCTCAATGAGAAGAATGATCGCAGGGGCCGAGCCAGGCGCCTGAGCAGCAAAGCGTGCGTTGATGCGCTCGGCTTCCTGCCGCACCTGCTGCTCCAGCCTCAGGTACTCGGGCAGAGAGGAGCGCGTTGGCGCGGCGATCTGGATCAGCGAGAAATGGCCTACCCAGTCAGGCTGCTTGGCAAGCATGCACTCCACCGACAGCATGCGCTCGAGAATGCCCTTGGTGTAATCCAGACGGTCCACGCCCAGCGCCAGGCGGTGCAGGGCAGCGAGGCCATGACGTTGGCGTATCGCATGCCGCGCGTGGGCCTTGCGTTCCGCGGCATCCACGCCAGGGCCCTCCCAGTGAATGGAGATGGGGTAGTCGCGTACCTTGGTACGGTGTCCCTGGTAGGTGACAGTGGCGTTCTCTCGCGTGATGCGCGATTCCAGAAACCGGTCAACCGTCTCGAGAAAATTCTGGCAGTGGTAGCGGGTGTGGAAGCCCAGGATGGTGCTGCCCAGCATGCCTTGCAGGATCTCGCGTGCCCAGGGACAGATGCCGAACGACTCGGGGTTGGGCCATGGAATGTGCCAGAAGGTGATGATCGTGGCGCGTGGCAGGCGTTCGCGCAACATGCGGGGCAGAAGGGCGAAGTGGTAGTCCTGTACCAGGATCACGGGGTCGTCCGAGCGTGCTTCAGCCACGATGGCATCGGCAAACCGCGCATTGACGCGCTGGTACTGAAGCCAGTCTTCTTCACGAAAGACCGGTCGGACATGTGCGATGTGACAAAGGGGCCACAACCCCTCATTGGCAAAGCCAAAGTAATAGCCGCGCTCCTCTTCGGGCGACAGCCACACGCGACGCAGCGTGTACGAGCCCTGCGGATCAGGCTCGCCCTGTTCTGCCGGCGGGACGCGGATGCGGGAGCGGGCGTCGACCACTTCGGCATCTGCGTCACCGCTGCCGTGTGCAATCCAGGTTCCTGAGCAGGCCCGCATCACCGGTTCCACAGCGGTCACGAGACCACTGGCCGGACGCTGAACCCGGATGCTGCCGTCCGGTCGGCGCTGATGAATGTAAGGTTCGCGGTTGGAGACCACCATGATCTCGTCGCCGGACAGGTGTTCCCGCAGCAGCAGCTTGAGCGTTTCCGGACGCCATTCGATCGTCGTTTCCTTGAGGATGCGCCGATCTTGGTGCACGCTGTTGAGCAGGCGATGCACATCGGCCACCAAGGGCTGCACCTCCGGCGTGGTCTGCGCTATCTCCGACGGTGCCCCGCCACTGCGCAACACGCTCTGGACGGCCTGCATCCAGCGCCGCCATGACCAGTGCGCCAGGCCGAGTGTGATGAGCGCCACGCTGATACCCAGCGCCCCGAGAACCCACAACAGGTAGCGCTGCGTTTCTTCGCCGCGCCGCCAGGCATAGGTGGGGTTGTGCAACACCAGAAGCTCTGCCTCGGGCAGGCCGGCGCCCGATACGCGCCCCATGGGCACCCGGTTGATGTGAACCGGGTGCGCCAGGTGGCTGGCATCTATCGCACAGCCATGTAAAGGAGGATAGCTCTGGCTCGCGGCAAACAGGTGGCCCTGTGCGTCACATACCGCCAGCGCATGAACCCGAGGATCCTCTACCAGGCGGTCAAGCTGAGCGGCCAGTGGCTGGGGCTCATGCGCCATCAAGGCCATGTCCACAGGTTGTTGCAGGGCCTTGCCCATCAAGCGGGCACGTTCTCCGAGATCGTGCTCGGCCCAGCTGAGCAGCAAGGGCTGCACCATGTACATCACGCCCGCCCCCAGTACTGTCACGACCAGGGCGATCGGCAGGATGAACACCACCACCAGCCGCAGCAGACGCTGCAAGGCCGCCATGGGGTATGTCAGAGGCGGTGCGGCCATGCCGGTCGCTGCGCTTATTGAGGCTGGGCTGGCCCCTGGCGGGTCCCATCCAGCAGGTTGTGATCCGAAACCGGCCGGCTGTCCGGCGCGATCGAGCCCGGCTCTTTCGGAGCGAGCAGGTCGCTCGGCGTGGGCTCTTGCCCGGTCAGATTGGAGTCAGGCACAGGCGTGCTCCGGTCTCGAGCTGTTCCGGTTTCGTGGCGAGCGCCCGGGCCATGGCCGACGCTGCGCTCGCCCACGGCATCCAGCCACAAAGGCCAGTCATCCAGGCCCGTCTGAGGCAGGTGGGTATGGGGGCAGTACAACGGGGGGGGCATGTCTGCAGCAGGTGCCGGGCCGTCATCCTCGGAGGGCAGGGGCGGGAAAACCGGGGCATACGGAACGGCAAGCCATGGAGGCAAGCCGCGAGATCCGAGGGCGGGGCGCGAAGTGGTGAGCATGATCGGTCCTGGCTGGCGTCGTGATGTGGGCGGTACGGGGGCCGGTGGACGTCGGTCCCGGGTCAGATGGGCAAATGACATGCCCGCACGGAGGGACGGGCGATACGGGGGCACAGGGCTTGCCGCATGGACTGGACCGTTCCCAACCGACTTCCACATTTGCGATGAGGAGCATCCATATGACACAGGTATTCGAAGCGATGACACGGGGCGTGCGGACCATCGGCCCCAGCGACACCCTGATCGAGGCTGCAAAGGCCATGACCGACCTGGATGTCGGGGCTCTGCCGGTCTGTGATGGCGAGCGTCTGCTCGGCATGGTCACGGACCGCGACATCGTCATCCGAGGGGTGGCGCAGGGTTGTGCCAACGACCAGGCCTGCGTATCCGACGTGATGACGGAGGACGTGCTGTGGTGCTATGAGGACCAGGACGTTGAATCCGTGCTGGACAAGATGCGGGGCCAGCAGGTCCGCCGCGTGCCTGTGGTGGATCAGGACAAGCGTCTGGTCGGGATGCTGTCGCTGGGCGACGTGGCGGTCAAAGCCCAGGACGCCGACATGAACGACACACTGGAAGGCATCTCCGAGCCTGCGGAACCCATGCGGTCCGCGCCGGGCGCGACGCCTTCCGGATCCGCCCCACATTGACGGCAACCATGTCGTCTGAGGAGATCACCATGGCTCAATCCTATCTCTCAAACCATCGTGCCAACGGGCGCCATCCAGATCCCTTCATGGGGCTGTCTCGCGAAATGGGCAAGATGCTGGACACCTTCTTCTCCGGTGCCCACAGCATCATGAACATGAGCGCCCCCGGTGCCATGGTCTCGCCCCTCAAGCTGGACGTGTTTGAAGACGACCAGGAGGTCTGCGTCATGGCGGAGATGCCTGGCGTCCGGGCCGACGACGTCGAGGTCCGCCTTGAAGGCAGCACACTTTTGCTGGGCGGGCACAAGCGCGACCAAGCGGATCTGCAACGTGAGCATGTCCATCTGATGGAGCGCAGCTATGGGCAGTTCTTTCGAATGGTGCCCCTGCCGTTTGCCCCGGATGCGGGGCAGGTAGAAGCTGTTTTCGAAAACGGGGTGCTCACTGTGCACATACCCAAACAGGAGCGGCAGGAGACCAGTCAGCGCATCCATGTGCGGGAAACCCGCAGCGAGCCTTCGGTCCCGCAACCCGCCCACCAGCCATCGTGGAACGGGCAACCCGGTGCACAGGCCAGCACGCCTGCCTCCCCCCAGGAGACGCAGTCGGAGCGGAAGTAAGCCCTTTGAGGCGCACCTCGGCAGGAGAACCATCATGAAGCCCAACACCCCGGCGCCAGAGCGCGCCCGCAAGCGCGCAGAGGGCGCCTGCCAAGACAAGGACGAGAAAGTGCCGACCTACCAGGAGCTCCTGGACGAGGCGCTGGACGAGACCTTTCCCGCAAGCGATCCGATCTCCCCGAGCGCGGCCATGCATGCCGAGAAGGAAGCCGAAAGCGAGCGCGACCAGGTGGACTGGACCCTCAAACCCGGTAGCGAGGCGGATCACGAGAAAGGCACACGTCGTGAGCGTCGCTGAAGCGGGCGGGCCGCTGTTGGGCGCCCCGGCCAGGGCCACGGAGGCGCTGGGCCGCGTGCTGCCGATGATCGAGCAGGCCGTGACCGACCCGGCGGTGTCGGGTATGGGTTATCTGGCCATCGTGGTGCTGACACCGATGCCGGCTTCTGAGCGGGCTCGCTTTGAAGACGCCGTGGTGCTTGAGCATGCCATTGGCGATCGCACAGCTTGGGATGTGGACTATCTGGCCTTCGCCCGGGCCAAGGCCCGGTTGTGCTGGGAGCATGGTTGCGATGGACGTACGCTGCTGCAGACCATGCCGCATCGCGTTCGCTCTGGCGACAGCCTGTTGATCGGGGCCGTGCATCTGGATGGGCTGGTGGTGGCTGTCAGTGGCGCCCACCCGTGGTATGACGAGGCGTTTGCCTGGGCGCTGGCCACCATGATTCGGGCCCTCGCCCACAGAGACCTGGATGCGCTGGCTCAGGCGGGCGCCCACACGGCACCTCAGGCTCAAACCGGGCCGCTTCAACGATCGCCCTGATAGGGCGCGAACAAGTCGGCCGGGAAGGCCTGCCTGGCCATGCAGCTGGGCAGCAAGGGCGCCCATTCCTCGCCGGCATGCGCGCTGTGTTGCCGGACCTCTTGAGCGGCCTGCATCAGTGCAGGCCATGTCAACGCGGCCGCACCGAACTGGCGAACGGCAAGACCGCCGGCGATGTTCGCCCAGCGTACGGCCTCGCTCATCGATTCACCCAGGCTCAGCATGTAGGCCACCACCGCCATCACGGTGTCGCCCGCTCCACTGACGTCAAACACTTCCTGTCGGTGGGCCGCCACGTGGTGAGGGCCATCATCGTTGAACAGCGTCATGCCCAGCTCACCCTGGGTGACCAGCAGATGCTGGAGCTTCAGCTGGCGTCGCAGACGTTCGCCTCGCCGGTAGAACGGACTGGTACCCGGCTCGCAGGACCCGACCACGGCACACAGCTCCTTCAGGTTGGGCTTGATCAGGGTGGCGCCCTGATACCGTCGGTAATCGCTGCCCTTGGGATCGACCAGCGTGGGCATCCCTTGCCGGGTCGCCTCGCGCAGCAAGCGCGCGATGTCACTCAAGGCGCCCTTGTCGTAGTCGGAGAAGACCACGAGATCGTAATCCGCCAGCAGGCGATCGAAGTGCTCGCCCAGCAGCACCACGCTGCTGCGTTGAGGGCGTGCCTCCACATCTGCCCGCAGCAACTGATGGCGCTGACTGACGCACCGGATTTTGCGGGTGGTTGTCAGGCCGGGCTCGATCACCGCGTGCAGTGTCAAACCGCCGAGCTCCCTCAGGCCGTTGACCATGCATACCCCGGCCTCGTCCTGGCCCAGAATGGTCAGCAGCCCTACCTCGGCCCCCAGGCTGGCCAGATTCACCGCCACATTGGCCGCACCTCCGGGCTGTTCAGACTGTCCGTGGATCTGCAGGACGGGGACGGGCGCCTCGGGCGAAATGCGGTCGACCGTTCCATGCCAGTACGAATCCAGCATGGCGTCGCCCACCACCAGCACCCTGGGTTGAGCACGACCCACGAAATGCACCCGCGGGGGCAGCGGCGGGACAGCGTCAACTGTCATGCCGCCTCGTCCTCTTCGTCGTCTTCCATCACATCACCCGCCATCTCCAGGCAGCTGTCAGCGCAGATGCGGCAGGCTTCGGCGCAGTCGTCCATGTCGCCCAGCGCCTCGCAACTGTCTGCGCAGGCCAGACAGACCTCGCCACATGCCTGGCAGATGACCCGATGCAGGGGCGCCCCCCGCAGCATGGCATTGGCCGCGGTCTGACACAACTCTGCGCAGGTCAGCATGAGTGAAAGATGATCGCGTGAAGCGTGCTCACCACCCATCTCCAAACATTGCTGCATGGCGGTTCGCAAGCATTCGTCATGGCAACGCTGGCAGTCTTCGATGCACTGCAGCGCGTCATCGTCGCTCAATGTGGTGTCGTCGTCCAAGGGCATGGCGGGTTCTCCAGGTGGGCCTTGGCTGAAGGGCAGCAAACCGCATGCCCCGACGACGATTCGAGATCAGGCCAGTCGACGACGGCGCTCGACTGGCGCGATGCGCATGGCTTGACGGTACTTGGTCACAGTGCGGCGCGCTACGGTCAGGCCTTGCCGGGCCAGGCGCCGCGCAATCTCCGCATCCGACAGTGGCTCATGTGGCTTCTCCTGGTCGATCATCGTCTGGATCACGCCGCGGATGGCTGTGGCGGAGCATGCCCCGCCCGTTGCCGTGGGCATCGCGCGCGAGAAGAAGTACTTGAGTTCGAACACACCGACCGGTGTCGACATGTACTTGTTGTTCGTGACGCGGGATACCGTCGACTCATGCAATCCAACTTCTTCGGCGATCTCGCGCAGCCCCAACGGCTTCATGGCCAGGGCCCCGTACTCAAGGAAGTTGCGTTGACGCTTGATGATGGCCTCTGTGACCTGCAGGATGGTGGCAAAGCGTTGCTCGACGTTGCGTATGGTCCAGCGGGCCTCCTGAAGGTGCGCGGCCAGTTCGGCATGTCGGCCTTCGCGATGGCGCTGGAACAGGTCGGCATACATCTGGTTGAGGCGCACCCGCGGCACGATGGCATTGTTGAGCGACGCCACCCACTGGCCCCGCACCTTGCGGACGATGACATCCGGGGTAATGTAGGGAGCGGTGGGGGAGCCGTAGCGCCAGCCAGGACGGGGATCCAGGCGTCGGATGCGGTTGCAAGCCGCCTCGACCTGCTCGGCGCTGCGGCCCAGCTCGCGGGCCATCCCGCTGAGATCGTGGCGGGCCAGCCGTTCAAGATGATGGGAGACGATGAGGCGGGCCAACTCCCGTTCTTCGGGACATGCAATGGCGGGCAGTTGCAGCAAGAGGCTTTTGGCCACAGTTCGCGCGCCCACCCCTGCCGGGTCCAGCGACTGCACATGGTGAAGCGCGCGCTGCATCTCCTCAGGAGCGGCCATCGGGGCCAGCTCGCAGAGTTCGCGCAGTTCGTCGAGGTCTTCACGCAGATAGCCGTCTTCGTCCAGGGATTCCACGATCACCTTGGCCAGCAGACGTTCCCGCTCGCTGATGTTCATCACGTTGAGCTGACCATGCAGATGATGACGCAGTGAGGTGTCGGCTGCCACCATGTCCATCACATTGGTCTCGCCGTCGCCGCTTCCCTGCCTGCCGCTGCCCTGGATTTGCCAGCTGTCCCGCTCGGCAAAGTCGTCTGTCAGAGGCGCGTCGGAGATCGCGTCGCTGCCGGGTGTGATCATGTCTTCGCTGGGCTGACTGGCCAGCCCATCGGCCACGGGATCCACCGTGTTGAGCGCCACCACGGGCGCCACGTCTTCGCCGTCGGCTGCGGTGGCGCTGCCTTGAGCGGACTCGTCCTCGTCAAGAGGCTCCAGAAAGGGGTTCTTGCCCAGTGCGGCGTGCACCTCCTGGGCAAAGTCCAGTGAAGACAGTTGCAACAGGCGGACAGCCTGCTGCAGGCGGGGGGTCAAGGTCTGTTGTTGCTTGTGCTCTGTCCTGACAGTGATCGATCTCATCGGGGTCTCCGTTCAAGGGCGGATGAACGTCTCGGCTCACCATGCGGACGGCAGCAGAATGCAATGCCCGTGCCGGGTCGATTTGTGCCTGGAACACCGGACACGCGGGGCCTCTTCCCCAGGGAAGGGGGCGCAGTACAAGCCGCGACGGTGGCGTTCGACCCTGTAAAAATGACAGCCCCCCTTGTCGACATTACCGACCCTGGGGTGGCCCGGTTTGTCCAGGGAACACGGTTTGCTCAATGGGGGGCCACGCCCTTACAAGGAACTCCCATGGCGCACCTGATCGTGTTTTCCCATTTGCGCTGGCACTTCGTGCACCAGCGTCCTCAGCATCTGCTGTCCCGTCTTGCGCCGCATCATCCGGTCATCTATGTAGAAGAGCCGGTCGAGACCCATGGCCTGCCGCACCTGGAAGTCATCGAGGTGATGCCTCATGTCACCGTCCTGCGGCCTCACACCCCGGTTCACACGCCGGGCTTTCACGATGAGCAGTTCGAGTTGCTCGAGCCCCTGCTGGCACAGTACCTCGCCGAGCAGGACATCGACGAAGCGGTGGCCTGGTTCTATACGCCAATGGCCCTGCCTCTGATGCAGGTGTTCAAGCCCCTGGCAGTCGTGTATGACTGCATGGATGAACTGTCCGCGTTCAAGGGGGCGCCGCGCGTGATGCGCCAGCAGGAGTACGCGCTGCTGCGGTCAGCCGATGTGGTCTTCACCGGCGGACTGAGCCTGTACGAAGCCAAACGAGAACTGCATCCTCATGTGCACTGTCTGCCCAGTGCGGTCGATGTGCGGCATTACGCGCCCACGTCGATGCGGGAAGACGCGCCCGAGATGACAGCTGCCATGGCGTTGCAGGGCAAGTTGCCACATCCCATGATTGGCTTCTTCGGGGTCATTGACGAGCGCATGAACCTGGAGTTGATCGCCTCGCTGGCAGATGCCCATCCCGAGTGGTCCATCGTGCTGGTGGGGCCGGTGGCGAAGATTGACCATGCCAGTCTGCCTCGTCGTGCCAACATTCACTGGCTGGGCATGCAGCCGTATGCCTTGCTGCCTTACCTGGTCAAGGACTGGGATCTGTGCATGATGCCGTTTGCCTTGAATGAGGCCACGCAATACATCAGTCCGACCAAGACTTTGGAGTACCTCGCGGCCGAGAAGCCGGTGGTGAGCACATCCATTCGCGATGTCGTGGCGCTGTATGGCGACGTGGTTTATGTGGCCAAGAACCCCGGACACTTCATCCAGGTGTGCGAAGGCGTGCTACAGCAAAGTGATGCAGAGCGGGCGCGCTACCTGTCGGAGGCCGCTTGCTGTGTCACGTGCTTCTCCTGGGACGACACGGCCAAGGCCATGCGCGAACTGATCGAGGCGGCCATGCAGCGGCGGCAGCAAGCCTGGTCAGGCTCATCACGACGGCGTGCCATGCCGCCGGCCTCCTTGCGGGCCATGCGTGGCAATCCGCGCGGTGACGAAGGCAAGCTGGGCTTCACCGCGGGTTGAGCACATGCTGATCGACGCGCACCTTCATTGCACCGGCGAGGAAACCACAGACGATGTGCTGCGCACACTGGATGACGCGGGCGTGGATGTGGGTGTGCTCCTGGCGCCCTTCCTCAGTCACGGCTATAGCCTGGATGATGCCGACTCGCTCCGGCGTGCCAATGCACACCTGTCGCGCCTGGTGCGCGGGCACGAAGACCGCTTGATCGGGTTGTGCGTCATTGATCCTCGTGATCCCCAGGCGCCAGGTGATCTGCGCCATGCCATCGAGACGCTCGGCCTGCATGGGGCCAAGATGGTTCCAACCGGTTGGTACCCGCATGACGATGCCGTGCAGCCGGTGTTTGAGGTGGCCAACGAACTGAAGCTGCCAGTGCTGTTTCACAGCGGCATTTTCATCGACGGAAAGTCGGGCCGGTTCTGCCGGCCCACTTTCTTTGAAGCGCTGCGGGCCTACCCGGACATGCGCATGACATTGGCACATCTGAGCTGGCCCTGGACGGATGAGGCGATCGCCGTGGGGCTCATCGACCTCATTCATGGCGTTGCGCCCGACGACGTGGCCTTCCGTTTTGATCTGTCATTTGGTGCACCACCCGCCTACCGCCTGGATGTGCTGCGCAAGGCTTTGAGCGTGTTGGGCTCCGGGTTGCTTCAATTCGGAAGTGACTGCTTTCTGCCCTGCCCGGGCGAGATGCTGCGTGAGCGTCGCGGCTGGCTGACCGCCTTGCTTGATGAACTGGAGGTGGATGTGCCCGCGCGCGAGCGCATCTGGCATGGGACGGCACGGGCCTGGCTGCGTGATGCACCCAACCTGCCCCGCCAGGATGATGAACGCCCCCTTCTGGCATCCCACCACGGCTGGTTGCTGCGAGCAGATCATCAGCCCGGTTTGCCGTCCGCCCCCCGCCACCGGATGCGATGGCGTCCGGTCTGCTGTTGAGCGTCCCACCTTTGAGGCACCATGTCCAGCATCCCGGTTGCATCCCAGCGTATTCAGGTTCTTGAGGTCATCGGCAACGCCATCGTGGGTGGCATGGAGACCTATGTTCAAAGGCTGATCGAGCGCCTGCCGCCAGATCGGTTTCGGGTGGTGGCACTGTGCCCCTTCGAAAGCGTGTTCACCGACGCCTTGCGTGAACGGGAGGTGGATGTGGTGATTGCGCCCATGCCCGACGACCCGACCTGGACGAGCATCCATCTTGCCTGTGCCCTCATCAAGGCACACGCCATCGACGTCTTGCATGCGCATCTGGCCAACGCGCACGTGCTGGCAGGCATCGTGGGCCGCATCACCGGCAAGCCGACGCTGGCCACCATACATGGACGCCAGCTCAATACCCTGGATCTGGAAGCTCACCGGACCACGGGAACGCATCTAAGCGTGGTTTGCCGTCAGACCTACTTTCACGCCATGGGCTTGGGGGTGCAGCCGGCGCAGTTGCATTGCATTCCCAATGGGGTGGATACCCAGCGCTTTCATCCCGGCGTGCAACGCCTTGCGTCCTGGCGCCAGGCATACGGCATCCCGGACGATGCCCCTGTCGTCGGGTTCATCGGTCGTCTGTCACCCGAGAAGGGCCCGGAGGTGTTCGTGCGGGTCGCCCTGATGATGCGGCAGATGGTGCCGTCTGCGCACTTTGTGCTCGTGGGCGAAGGCCCCATGCAGGCCGAACTCGTCCAGCATGTACGGCAGTTCGATCTGGGCAAGCATGTTCATTTCGTAGGGTTGCAGCACGACATGCCGCAGGGTTCGACCACCACTTTGTCAAGCCCCTGGACCCTGGGCGCTTGGAGGCCCTGCTCAACGCCAGCGCGTCAGGAACACCCCTTGCCGAATGAAGAGGTGCACATGCACATGGACCTTTTCATCCACAGGAGCAGATCATGAACCAGCAAGGCAAGAATCAGAGCAGCAATGCGCCGGGGCATTTCAGCGAACAGCAGAACCAGCAGCAGGGTCGCAGCGGCCAGATGGAGCAGGACACCGGTCGCTCCTCGTCAACGGGTCAGCAGCAAGGCGGCTCGAGCGGCCAACGACAGCAAGACCAGCAGAACCAGTCGTCTACCTCCCAGCAGCCCCAACAGCAAGGCGGCAATGTGGGACAGCAGGGTGGCGGTGAACGCTCGAAGCAGCAGTCGCAAAGCAGCGATTGGCAGGATCAGCCATCTGATCAGCAACAAGGCGGCGAACGCCAGTCCAGCATCGAGAAGCAGCAAGGCAGCACGGGCGACATTCCCGGCCAGCACCGTGGCATGTGATGCATGATGCCGCCGGTCGTCCGGTGGCGATGGCTGCAGACAGCACCACACAGGGCGCCCCAGGCGCCCTGTGTCTTGCCAGACTCCTGTTTACAGGCTCACGTCAACGCTGCTGCAGCCACTTGCCTACCAAGGCAATGGCCACAGGGTGGGCTGCCCAGGTGCGCCATCTGGGAGGCAGCATGGGCAGGACGCCATACTGCATGACCAGCGGCAGGGCGCCCAGAGCCAGGGCACGCCAGTGCTCACGCAACGGCGCCACCGCCGATGCCGTCACTGCGGCGGCCTGCGCACGAAGCGGCCGGGCCCCCTCGCCGCGTTGCCACCACCACCAAGCCAGGACGCCGGCGCCCACTGCCACCGCACCCCATGGCCACACGGCTTCCTTGCAGCGCTGACGCGTGGCCAGCCAGCCTTGCTCCACACGGTAGTTGGCCGCATGCAGGTCCTCCACGACCAAGGCGATGTCACGTTGCAAACGCTGAATCTCAGCCATGAGGCTCTCTCCCGAGCAAATGTGCCCGCACAGCAGGCAAGGTGAGCAAGGTCGCCAGATAAGACACACGGTGCCACAACAGGCGCGCCACCAGCAGGTTCAAGGCAATGACCAGAACGGCGGCCCAGATCGCGTGCAGGTTCATGGCCAGCACCGCCAGGCACAGGGCGGCCATCAAGCCGAGCCAGGCTGTGAAGACCAGCAGTCCACACAACAACGCCAACATCACAATCTGCGCTAACGACAGGCCGGCACGCTGCACATCCAGGGCCAGCAGACGTACGCGCGCTTGAAGGCTGTGCAGCAAGGCCGCCAACCAGCCGGAAGGGCCCGCATCCGACGTGGCAGCGGCCCCCGATGCAGGATCGGGGGCCGCTTGCGCATGGTCGGCGGGAGGTACCCCGCCGCTCATCGGCGTGTCATCCGGCCGATCAGCAGGCCGGCCACGACGCCCACGGCCACGGCCGTCAGCGGGCGCGCCCGAATGCGTTCACGGCCATCTTCGACGCACCGGTCTTCCCATTCGACGTATGCACGACGGCCATCATGCAGACGCGTGGAAGCCTGATTCGCCATGCCGCGAACGCGGCGGAT